>Ga0247830_10001144_pt1 | contig 10729 bp, 12 predicted proteins | sample 12C_Control_Day5_FD_207766 | JGI IMG/M metagenome (GOLD analysis project Ga0247830, IMG submission 207766) | Soil microbial communities from agricultural site in Penn Yan, New York, United States - 12C_Control_Day5 | ecosystem: Environmental > Terrestrial > Soil > Agricultural land | place...
TGATGGTCCTGGTGCGCGAAGCGGACGATCCCGAGCCCCTGGTGGCCGAAGGCGTCTGGCGTGGCGAGATCGCTCGCGTGCCAAGGGGGTCGAACGGATTTGGCTACGACCCGCTTTTTTTTCTAAAGGAGCTTGATAAGACGGCTGCCGAGTTGGATCCCGACGATAAAAACCGCATCAGCCACCGGGGGATCGCCCTGCAAAACCTTCTAGCATTGCTGCGTGAATCCGGTCTCCGTTGAGCGTCCCGGGACGGTGCGCCTGTCGGCGCTGCCGCCGCTCGCGCTCTACGTGCACATCCCGTGGTGCGTGCGCAAATGCCCGTACTGCGATTTCAACTCGCACGAGCGCGCGGGCGAGTTGCCGGAGAACGCTTACGTCGAGAAGCTGCTGCTCGACCTGGAACGCCACCTGCCCTCGGTGTGGGGCCGGCGCCTGACCAGCGTGTTCATCGGCGGCGGCACGCCGAGCCTGTTCTCGCCCGAGTCGATCGACGCGCTGCTCTCGGGCGTGCGCGCGCGGCTCACGCTCGAGCCGCAGGCCGAGATCACGCTCGAGGCGAATCCCGGCACGGTGGAGGCGGCGCGCTTCCGCGGCTTCCGACAGGCCGGCATCAACCGCATCTCGATCGGCGTGCAGAGCTTCGACGACGGCATGCTGCGCGCGCTCGGCCGCATCCATGGCGCCGATGAGGCGCGGCGCGCGATCGAGGCGGCGCTCGCCGCGTTCGACAACGTCAACATCGACCTCATGTACGGCCTGCCCGGCCAGAGCGAGGCGATGGCGCGCGCCGACATCACCGAGGCTTCACGCGCGGGCGTGCCGCACGTTTCGGCCTACCAGCTCACGATCGAGCCGAACACGGTGTTCTGGAGCAAGCCGCCGGCGCTGCCCGATCACGATGCCAGCGCCGACATGCAGTTGATGGTGGAGGAGGTGCTGGCACAGGCGGGCTTCCAGCACTATGAGACCTCCGCCTTCGCCCAGCCGGAAATGCGCTGCCGCCACAACCTGAACTACTGGGAGTTCGGCGACTATCTCGGCATCGGCGCCGGCGCCCACGGCAAGATCAGCTTCCCCGACCGCATCACGCGGCACGAGCGGGCCAAGCAGCCTGCCGTTTATCTGCAAGGTGATTTGTCGACTGAAAATCGAGTCATCCCGCCTGCCGAGCTGCCGTTCGAGTTCATGCTGAACACGCTGCGCCTGATCGAGGGTTTTCCCCTGGATCTATTCACCGGGCGCACCGGACTGCCTTTCACGGCAATTCAGCACGCACTTCAGCGGGGTGAACAACAAGGCTTGCTCCAGCGCGACCTGAAGACGGTGCGGCCGACCGAGCGCGGCCAGCGCTTCCTCAACGAGCTGCTGGCGCTGTTCCTGTCCGGCGAAACAAAAGCTCCCGGATCGGGTGCCCAAGGCGCTGCCCGCGCGATTCGAATTTCGTGACCGGGCGCGCGGCGAAGCCGGCCGCGGCGGCTTCGAGCAGCGGCTCCTTCGAGAACACTTCCTGCATGTGGTCGGCGTAGTCCGGCCAGTCGGTGGCGGCGTGCAGGATGCCGCCCGGCGCGAGCTTGCGCGCCGCGAGCGCGGCGAATTCCGGCTGCACCATGCGGCGCTTGTGGTGGCGCTTCTTCGGCCACGGATCCGGAAAGAACAGGTGGATCGCGGCGAGCGTGCCGTCGCCGATCATCTGCTCGAGCACGTCGAGGGCGTCGTGGCGGATGACGCGCAGGTTCGCGAGCTGCTCGCGCTCGATGGCGTTCAGCAGGCTGCCGACCCCCGGGCCGTGCACCTCGACCGCGACGAAATCGGCTTCCGGATGCGCCTTGGCGATCTCGAGCGTGGTCTCGCCCATGCCGGAGCCGATTTCCAGCACGAGCTTGCGGGGCGACGAGAGCTTCTGGCTGGAAAAAGGGATGCCGTACTTCGGGTACAGCTCTTCGAGGGCGCGCTTTTGAGCAGGCGTCGTGCGACCCTGCCTCAGGACATAACTGCGAATCGGCCGGTTCAAGCGGCCTTTGGAGCGATCTTTCCTTCGGTGGGCGAGCTCGGCGCCGCGCTGTAGAGCTTCTTCGGCATGCGGCCGGCGAGGAACGCCTCGCGCCCGGCCTCGACCGCCTTCTTCATCGCGCGCGCCATCATGATCGGGTCCTGCGCCGCGGCGATGGCGGTGTTCATGAGCACGCCGTCGCAGCCGAGCTCCATGGCGATCGCCGCGTCGGAGGCGGTGCCGACGCCGGCATCGACCAGCACCGGCAGCTTCACTTTCTCGATCACGAGCTGCAGGTTCCACGGGTTGAGGATGCCCATGCCCGAGCCGATGAGCGAGGCGAGCGGCATGATGGCGACGCAGCCGGCGGCTTCCAGCATCTGCGCCTGGATCGGGTCGTCGGAGCAGTACACCATCACCTTGAAGCCGTCCTTCACCAGCTCGGAGGCGGCTTTCAGCGTCTCGGGCATGTTCGGATAGAGCGTGTGCGGGTCGCCCAGCACCTCGAGCTTGACCAGGTCGTGGCCGTCGAGCAGCTCGCGCGCGAGGCGCAGCGTGCGCACCGCGTCGGCCGCGTTGTAGCAGCCGGCGGTGTTCGGCAGGTAGGTGTACCGGGACGGCGGCAGCGCATCGAGCAGGCTCGGCTCGTTCGCGTTCTGGCCGATGTTGGTGCGGCGGATCGCCACGGTGACGATCTCGGCGCCCGAGGCGTCGACCGCGGCGCGCGTCTGCGCGAAGTCGCGGTACTTGCCGGTGCCGACCAGGAGGCGGGAGCCGTAGCTCTTGCCCGCGATGATCAACGGATCTTTCAAGGTCAACCCCCTCCGACCGCGACCACGATCTCGAGCTGGTCGCCGTCCGCGAGCACGGTGCTCGCGTGCGCGCTGCGCGGCACGATCTCGCCGTTGCGCTCCACCGCGACCTTCTTGCCGGCCAGGTCGAGCGTGGAGAGCAGCGCGGCGACTTCGACCGGCCGCTCGAAGCGGTGCGCCTTGCCGTTGACCGTCACCTGGATCATCGCGACTCGATGATACGGTACTCGCCTTCGATCACCCGGCCGCGCGCTTTGCGGGCGCGCCACCACAGCCAGCCCCAGGTGATCGCACCGGCCGTGAGGGCGAGCGCGACGAGCAGCGAGGCGAAGACGAACGTCAGGGCGATGAACACGAGGGCGAGCATGGCGGACAGGATGCGCTGGATCATGGCTGCAATTATGCCCCGGGCTGGTACACGATAGCCCGGACCGGAGTGGGGTTGAAATCGTTGACTGGGTTGTTCATCTGGGGGCAGTTGGAAACCACCGCGAGCACGTCCATCTCGGCGCGCAGGTCGAGGTAGTCGCCGGGCTTGGAGATGCTCGGCCCCATGTCCATGGCGCCGTCGGCGCCGACCGGGACGTACATGAAGAAGTTGAGGTTGGCCACCATGTCGCGCGGCCCCATGCCGTGGCGCGCGAGCTGGTCGAGGAAGTTCTGCCGGCAGTTCGGGTCCTGCGGCCGGCCGTAGCGCTTGCGGTTGAGCGCCGAGGAGCAGCAGCCGCCGATGGTGTCGTGCGAGCCGCAGGTGTCCTCGATCACGGTGAACATCGGGTTGCAGTTCACCGAGTAGATCACCGTGCCCTTGCGGATGAAGATGTTGCCGTTGATCTTCATCGTGTCGGCCGCGGCGTAGCGGTCCTCGTGGTCGCGCGCGTTGTAGCAGAGGAAGTCGACCGCCTGCTTGCCCTCCAGGTCGACCAGGCGCAGCACCTGGCCGCGCTTGATCTCGCGGCTCCAGCCGGCGCGCGCGGCGATGATCTCGTCGGAGACGATGTTCATAGCTGAAGTTTATAATCACCCGCAGAAAGCGGCCTTCGTATAGTGGCAATACCTCAGCTTCCCAAGCTGATGCGACCGGTTCGATTCCGGTAGGCCGCTCCAATCCCCTTCATTTCCACTCGTGATTCAATCGACTACACCACTATCGTGGTGCCGCCAGACGCATAGCGTGGACAATGGCGCCTCGAAGGTCTACACGAGGCGCACCATGTGGTGGGACAGAGTCCAAGAGAACAAGCTGGCTCCGGAACGCGAGAGAACCAACGAAAGCCTGCGCACGGAACGTGAGAAGACCGACCAGGCGGTGCGGGCGAAGCAGGAAGATGTCGCGAAGCACGCCGATGCAGTGGTCGACCGCGCGCGCGGCAATGCGGATGAGGTCCTCAGCCTGGCGCGGGAGAACGCCGATACCGTGCTCGAGGTCGCTCGCGAGAAGGCGGATGAAATACTCGCTCCGGATGCGCGCGGCGCCGAGCCGAAAGCCGCCATCGTTGAGGAAAGGGCGCTCGCCGACGAGGCGCTCCGCGATGAGCGCGACAACGCCGACGAGACCTTGCGCCTGGAACGCGAGGAATATGCGCGCACTCTGGTGCGATTCCTTCCGCTGGAGCGGGAGTCGACCGACCGCTACCTGCTGACGGAGCGCAATCGCTCCGACGACGCGCTGGCGAACCGCGACGATTTCCTCGCGATTGTCGCGCACGACTTGCGCGACCTGATCGGCGGCGTCGTCATGAGCGCGGCGCTGCTCTCGAAGCGAGCGCCTCAGAATGAGGACGGCAGCAACATGCTCGCGGAGACCAAGCGCATCGAGCGCTACGCCGCCCGCATGAACCGGCTGATCGGCGACCTGGTGGATGTCGCGAGCATCGACGCCGGCAAGCTCGCCGTCACACCGGCAACACGGGATCTGGCCATTCTGATCGCCGAAGCGGTGGATACGTTTCGAGCAACGGCCTCAGCGAAAGGGGTATCGCTGGAGACCCGGATCGATGCCGCGCCGCTTCTCGCGGCGTTCGATCATCAGCGGATTCTCCAGGTGCTCGCCAATCTGATCTCGAATTCGCTGAAATTCACGCCGCGAGGCGGCAACATCACGATCGGCGGCGAGCGGGAGGAGGGCAGCGTGCGCCTTTCCGTCAGGGATAGCGGTTCCGGCATACCCGACCATGCGCTCGAGCGCATATTCGAGCGATTCTCTCAGGTCGGGAAGAATGATCGCCGCGGCTTGGGTCTGGGCCTGTACATATCCCGATGCATCGTGGAAGCCCATGGGGGACGGATCTGGGCGGAGAGCCAGCCGGGGGCAGGCAGCAAGATCCGCTTCACACTACCCGCAAATTCCTCCGCCGCCGCGCCGGTCTAGGCCGAGACGCTCTCCAAGAGCGCGAGCAACCCCTTGAGCAGGGCAACGGGCGAAGGCGGACAGCCCGGGATGTGCAGGTCGACGCCCAGAACCGCGGACACCCCGCCGACGACGGCGGCGCTGCCGGCAAAGACCCCGCCGTTGCGCGCGCAATCGCCGACCGCGACCACCCACTTCGGGTCGGGCGTGGCGCGATAGGTGCGCTCGAGCGCCTCGCGCATGTTCGCCGTCACCGGCCCGGTCACCAGCAGCACATCGGCGTGCCGCGGCGAGGCGACGAAGCGCAGGCCGAAGCGCTCCAGGTCGTAGAGCACGTTGTTGAGCGCGTGGATTTCGAGCTCGCAGCCGTTACAGGAGCCGGCGTCCACTTCGCGGATGGAAAGCGTGCGGCCCAGGCGCGCGCGCGACGCCTGGTTCACCCGAGCGGCGAGCTCGGCCAGCGCCGCGTCGTCGGGCGCGGGCGCCGCCTCGGTCACCGGGCCGCGCAGAAAATTCTTGAGCAGAATTCTAGAGGTCATGGCCCGAATAGGAGCAGTTGAAGGATTTATTGCAGAGTGGGAAGTCGGCGACGATGTTGCCCTCGATCGCCGCCTCGAGCAGCGGCCACTGGAACCAGGACGGATCGCGCAGGTGGCAGCGCTCGACGCGGCCGTCGGCGCCGATGCGCACCCAGGCGAAGATGTCGCCGCGGAAGCCCTCGACCAGCGCGGCGCCTTCGGTCCTGGCTCGAGCGGTGGGCGGCGGGCTATGCGTCGCGCCGGACGGCAGCCCGGCGATGATCTGCTCGATCAGCGCCAGGCTCTGCTCGACTTCGCGGATGCGGATCCACACCCGCGCATTGACGTCGCCCGCCTGCACCGAGGGCACTTCGAAGCGCAGCGCGTCGTACGGCGCGTAGCCGGGCGTGCGGCGCGCGTCGAAGTGCCGGCCCGAAGCGCGCCCCACGTAACCGCCGGCCGCGTATTGCTGCGCGAGCGCGTGCGAAAGGATTCCCGTGCTCACCGTGCGGTCCTTGAGCGAAGGGGTGTTGTCGTACAGGTGGACCAGCTCGGGAAAGCGCCGCCGCACGAAGGCGAGCAGGGCGGTGAGCTCGCGCGCGCCGTGGGCGGCGAGGTCGCCGCGCATGCCGCCGGGAACCACGGCGTCCATCATCAGGCGGTGGCCGAAGCAGGCGCTCGCCGCGCGCAGCACGTGCTCGCGCAGCAGCCCGCACGCTGCGTGCATGACGCTGAACGAGGCGTCGTTGCACACGGCGCCGATGTCGCCGAGATGGTTGGCCAGCCGCTCGAGCTCGGCGGCGAGCGCGCGCAACCACAGCGCGCGCGGCGGCGGCGCCGCGCCGAGCGCGTTCTCGGCGGCCTGGGCGAATGCGATCGAGTAGGCGACGGTGCTGTCGCCCGAGACGCGTGCGGCGAGCGTCGCGGCGCGCTCGAGCGGCGCGCCGGCCATCAGCGCGTCGATGCCTTTGTGCACGTAACCCAGCCGCTCCTCCAGGCGCACCACGGTTTCGCCGCTGGCGGTGAAGCGGAAGTGGCCCGGCTCGATGATGCCGGCATGCACCGGGCCCACCGGGATCTGGTGCAGGCCTTCGCCTTCCGCGCGCAGGAACGCATAAGGCGCCGCGTGGCGCAGCCAGGGCCGCGCATCGGGCGAGCCCGCCGAGTCCAGTCCGGCGAGGTCGCGCATCGCGCGTTCCAGCCGGATCGCCGGCGGATGCAGGCGGCCGACCGAAGGGAAAGCGCCTGCGGCGCAGTCGAGGTGGAGCAAGCTGATCCGGCTTGAGTTGATGAGCGCCAGGTGCGCAAGGCCAGGCTCGCCCCACAGGCTGAGGAGCGATTGCTCTCCGCGCGGCAGGCTCGCGGCGGCCTGCTCCCAGGCCGCGCGGTCGGCGATGGACGCGGTCCAGTCCATCTCAGTTGAGCAGGCTCGCCACGTGCTGGAACCACGCCACCAGCGCCGGCGGCAGCCAGATCCCGGCCGCCAGCACCAGCGCGAGGTGCAGGCCGACCGGCAGGAACGAAGCCTTCACCGGATCGTTGCGCCCGTCCGGATCGCCGAACGCCAGGCCGTTCAGGCGCAGCAGCAGCGCGCCGAGCGCGACCAGCAGCGACAGGCCGAGGATGATGGCGAGCGCCGGGGCGCGCGCGAAGGTGGAGGTGACGATCAGGAACTCGGTCATGAACAGGCCCATCGGCGGCAGGCCGGCGATCGCGACCACGCCCAGGCCGAGGCTCCAGCCGAGCACCGGGTGCGAGGCGGTGAGGCCGCGGATGTCGGCCATGTGCTGCGTGCCCTTGACCTGCGCGACGTGGCCGACGCAGAAGAAGATCGCCGACTTGGTCAGGCTGTGCAGCGCCATGTGCAGCAGGCCGGCGAAGTTGGCGAGCGTGCCGCCCATGCCGAAGGCGAAGGTGATCACGCCCATGTGCTCGATCGAGGAGTAGGCGAACAGGCGCTTGATGTCCTGGCGCCGGTAGAGCATGAACGCGGCGAACACCACCGACAGCAGGCCGAGCGACACCATCAGCGGCCCCGGCGCGAGCGCCGCCGGGTTGGCCGCCACGATGCTCTTGAAGCGCAGCACCGCGAACAGCGCCACGTTGAGCAGCAGCCCGGAAAGCACCGCGGAGATCGGCGTCGGGCCCTCGGCGTGCGCGTCGGGCAGCCACGCGTGCAGCGGCACCAGCCCCACCTTGGTGCCGTAGCCGAGCAGCAGGAACACGAACGCGAGGTTGAGGAACGCCGGGTCGAAGTCGGCGGCGTTCTTCACCAGCACGCTCCACGCCATCGCGTCCAGCCCTTCGCCGACGCTCGAGCGCGCGGCCAGGTAGACCAGGATGGTGCCGAACAGCGCGAGCGCGATGCCGACGCTGCCGAGCAGGAAGTACTTCCACGCCGCCTCGAGCGCGGCCGGCGTGCGGTAGATGCCCACCATCACCACCGTGGTGAGCGTGGCCAGCTCCACCGCCACCCACATCAGGCCGACGTTGTTCGACAGCAGCGCGAGGTTCATGCCGAACATCAGCATCTGGTACATCGCGTGGTAGAAGCGCAGGTGCGCGTGCGTCAGGTGGCCGGTCTCGAGCTCGTGCGCGATGTAGCTCGCGCTGAACACGCTGGTGGTGAAGCCGACCAGCGTGCTGAGGATGATGAACACCACGTTCAGGTCGTCGACGATCAGGTAAGGGCCGGGCGCGGGGCGCTCGATCAGCAGCAGCAGGGCGCAGACGAACGTGAGGAACGAGACGAAGGCGTTGAGCCACGCGCCCTTGCGGTCGTCGGAGATCAGGGCGAGCACCGCCGCGCCGAGCGCTGGCAGGACGAGGATCGCGGCGACGACCAGCAGGCCGGGAGGGTTCACGGCTGCTCTCCGCGGTGCTCGTGCAGCAGGTGGATGTCGACGGTCTCGAAGCGCTCGCGGATGCGGAACAGGAAGATACCGATCACGATCAGCGCCACCAGGATCGAGAACGCGACGCTGATCTCCACCACCAGCGGCATGCCCTTGGCGCCGGTGGCGGCGAGGATCAGCCCGTTCTCGATCGACATGAAGCCGATCACCTGGCTCACCGCGTTGCGCCGCGAGATCATCATCAGCAGGCCGAGCAGGATCACCGACAGCGCGAACGACAGGTCCTCGCGCGCGAGCGTGCCGGCCTGCGCGGTGATCGGCAGCATCACCATGATCGACAGCGCGATCAGGCCGATGGCGGCGAGCATGGTGAGGCCGATGCTGACCACCGGCTCGATGGTGCGGTGGATGCCGAGGCGCACGACCATGCGATGCAGCGCGAACGGAATCACCACCGCCTTGATCACGAGCGCGATCGCCGCGGTAATGTAGAGGTGCGGGGCGTGCTGGATGAACGCCTGCCAGGCGACCGACAGCGATACCACCAGCGCGTGCAGCGCGAAGGTGTTGATCAGGCCGGTCATGCGGTCCTGGTAGAGCAGCATCACGCTCACCAGCACCAGCCCGCCGGCGAACAGGTGCGCGATATCGAGGGCGAGCGGGTCGATCATGTGAGGCGCGAGACGAAGCGCAGCAGGGTGGCCAGCACGCCCAGCATCAGCGCCGCGCCGAGGAAGTCGGAAACGCGGAACACGCGCATCTTGGCGATCGAGGTCTCGAATACCGCGAGCAGCAGGCCGGCCACGGCGAGCTTGGCGAGGTAGAAAGCGAGGCCGGTGAGATAGGCGGCGAAGCCCTCGCCTGCGGCGGCGATACCCCAGGGCGCGAACACGCAGCCGATCACCGAAACGTAGAGCAGCAGCTTGACGAACGACGCCGCCTCGATCAGCGCGAGGTGGCGGCCGGAGTACTCGAGGATCATCGCCTCGTGCACCATGGTGAGCTCGAGGTGGGTCGCCGGGTTGTCCACCGGGATGCGCGCGTTCTCGGCGATCGCCACCATGACGAGCGCCACCAGCGCGAGGGCGAGCGACACGCGCAGGCCGACGTCCGGGCCCTGCAGGTAGGCGGCGATCGAGGACAGCTGCGTCGAGCCGGCGAGGAGCGACAAGGTGAAGACCACCATCAGCATCGCCGGCTCGGCGAGCGAGGCGATCATCATCTCGCGGCTCGAGCCGATGCCGCCGAAGCTGGTGCCGACGTCGAGGCCGGCGAGCGCCAGCATGAAGCGCGCGCTGCCGAGCAGCGCGACGATGGCGATCATGTCGGCGGCATAGCTGAACAGCAGCCCGGTGGCGAAGGTCGGCACCAGCGCGGCGCCGACCCAGGTCGCGGCGAACACCAGGTAGGGGGTGGCGCGAAACACCCAAGAGGCGGAATGCGCGAGCACCACCTCCTTGCGCAGCAGCCGCAGCAGGTCGCGGTACGGCTGCAGGATCGGCGGACCCTGCCGGCCGACGAGCAGCGCCTTGACCTTGCGCACGTAGCCGGCGAGCAGCGGCGCGAACGCGAGCACCACCATCATCTGGCAGAGCTGGACCAGCGCGTCGAGGATCATTGCCATACGGTGAGCACCATCAGCAGCGCCACCAGCGCGCCGAACACCAGGGTCAGGTAGCCGCGGATGGTCAGGAACTGCAGCCGGTTCAGGCGGTCGGCGACGAAGCCGACCAATCCCGTCAGCGGCGCATACAGCACATCCCAGGGGACGTCGTGCAGGCGCACGCGCAGCCGCGCGGCGCGCGTGTCGCCCGGCGGCGGCAGGTCGACCTCCTCGCGCGCGCGGAACACCACGCTGCCGAATACGCGGCGGATCGGCTGCGAGATGCTGCCGGCGGTGTACTGCGTCGCCGGGTGCGGGTCGGGGAAGCCGCAGTCCCACGGCGGCGCGCGCCGCGTCGCGGACGATGCGAAGCGGTGGATGACCTCGGCGCCGAGCCCGGCCGCGAGCGCGATGAAGAAGAACAGCAGCAGCCCGTTGTACGAGCTGCGGCTCTGCGCGACCGGAACGATGGTGAGCCAGTCGAGCTCGTCCTGGCGCGGCAGGCGGGTGCCGGTCAGGGTCTGGATCACCGGGGCGAGCGCGTCGATGAAGTAGCCGGGCAGGATGCCCGCCAGCAGGCACAGCGCGGCGAGGATCA
>Ga0247830_10001146_pt1 | contig 10728 bp, 11 predicted proteins | sample 12C_Control_Day5_FD_207766 | JGI IMG/M metagenome (GOLD analysis project Ga0247830, IMG submission 207766) | Soil microbial communities from agricultural site in Penn Yan, New York, United States - 12C_Control_Day5 | ecosystem: Environmental > Terrestrial > Soil > Agricultural land | place...
GTGTGGACCGCGCCGCCCCGCTACTTGCCACCCCGGCGCAGCGTCACCTCCTGGCGACCGTCGCCCTGGAGCGCGAACCAGCGGAGCTCGCGCGCGGTCCACACCGCGCGCTGCACCGCCTGCCGGCCGGCGGCGTTGTCGATGCCGCCGTGCGCCTTGACCGCCTTGCGCGCGTCGGCGGTGATGGCGGCACCCAGGGCGACCGGCATGCGCTTGCCGGCCATCACGAAGCGCGTGCTCGACGTCGGGCTGTCGCGCTCCGAGTCGATGCAGAACACCTCGAGCTGGACCCGGGCGACCACCCCGGGCGGCACGTCGACGCCGCGGCGGTGGACCGCCTCGCGATCGCCGACGACCTTGACCAGCCCGACCGCGCCGAGCCGCTGGGGCGCGACGTCGGCGTCGCCGCGGGGCACGAAGTACATGCCCTCGGCGACGAACCGCACCGGTGCGGTCCCCGGGTTGCGGAGCTCGACGGTGAGCTGGCCGTTGACCCCGCCGTCATAGCCGACGACCCGCAGCTCGAGGCCGGCGCCGTCGGGCACCGGCCGGAAGCGATCGGCTCGCGCCGAACCGACCGCGACGAAAAGCGACACGACCGCGATGGCGACCACGTGACTTGCACGCATGGCAGCTCCCTCCACTCACCGAACCGAACCGGCCGATCGGCGGTCGGTTGTCAGCCAACGCGCCGATCGGCCGGTTCATTCCCTCATCGCGACACAACCCCGCCCCGCCTGACGGCGGGGCCCATCACGCCTCCTTCGGGCTCACTTGCGGAAGCGGCCCAGCTCCAACCCGTGTTTCTTGGCGAGCGCCCACAGGTTCTTGCGGTCCATGCCCGCCTGGCGCGCCGCTGCGGCCAGGTTGCCCGTATGGGCCGTGAGCAAGGACTGCAGGTAATCGCGTTCGAAGCGATCGATCACCTCGTGTTTGAGGTCCTGGAACGATCGGGCCAGATCGATCGTGACCCATGGGGTCGCGCTCGCCGCCCGGTGCCCATTCCCGCCCACATCGAGATCTTCGGCTGTAATCAAAGGTCCCTCCGACACCACCAGCGCCTCCTGTACCTTGTTTTCCAGCTGTCTCACATTGCCCGGCCAGTCCTCCGCGCACAGCTTGGCGACGGCGGCGGGGGTGAACCCCTCGATCCGCTTGTCGGCGCGACTGCGGTGCAACAGGAGGAAGTGCTGGGCGAGAAGGGGGATGTCCTCCTTGCGGTCCCGCAACGGCGGCAGGCTCAGCGGGAAGACGTTGATGCGATAGAGCAGATCCTGGCGGAACTCGCCGGTCTCGACCATCTGCTCGAGATCGCGGTTGGTCGCCGCGATGATCCGGATGTCGACGGTCCGGTCCTGATCCTCGCCGAGCCGGCGGTACTCGTGGAACTGCAGGACCCGCAACAGCTTGGCCTGCAGCTGGATCGGCAGCTCGCCGATCTCGTCGAGGAACAGGGTGCCGCCGTCGGCTTGGGCGATCAACCCGTCGCGGTCGCGGCTGGCGTCGGTGAACGCGCCGCGGACGTGACCGAACAGCTCGTCCTCGAGCAGGTTGGCCGGCAACGCCGCGCAGCTCACGGTGACGAACGGCTTCTCGTAGCGCGGCGACAGGTTGTGGATCGTGCGCGCGACCAGCTCCTTGCCGGTGCCCGACGGGCCGTGGATGGTGACGGTGACGTCGGTCGCCGCGACCATCCCGATGCGCTCGTAGAGCTGCTTGACCCACGCGCCGGTGCCGATGATGACGTCGCTCTTGCGAGGCCGACGCCCCGCCCCCTCGCCGCGCGCGCCCATCCGGCGATCGCGGATCGCGCGCTCGACGCGCGCGCGCAGATCGGCGCGCGACAGCGGCTTCGACACGAAGTCGAACGCCCCCATCTTCATGGTCTCGGCCGCGACACGGGGCGGATCGACGCCCGACATCACGACCACTCGAGCATCGACGCCTCGGGCACCGAGCTCACGAATGACTTCCCCACCGGCGATGAACGGCAAATGATAGTCGAGCAGCACGACGTCGAAACCCCGACCGTCTTCGTTGGCGGTCAGCGCCTCATCGATCGCAGCCCTACCATCACCCGCGGAGGCCACCTCGGCGCCGTCCTGCTCCAGCAGGGCGCGCACGACCTCCACGGTGCCTGGTTCGTCGTCGACCACCAGGACCCGCGGACGCAGCATGGTTACCAGTCCTTTTCTTGCTGCCAGCGGTGATCACCGCCGGACTTGCGCCTCACCTGATCGCGGCGCTGCTGCCGCGACATCTCCTCTAGCTGTTCGAGCTTTGTATCGCGAGGGGTGTCAGGTGTGTCGGACTCGGTGTCGTCGTGCGGCCACCGTGGCTGCGGTGTGGGTGTCCCCTGCCCTTGCTGGTCGGCCGGACCCGGCTGTCCCTGCTGCCCCCTTTGCCCCTGCTGCCCTCCCCCCTGTTGATCGCTGGGATCGCCGGGACTCGGCGCCTGGCCCTGCTGACCCGGCGACGGCTGCGGCTGCTGCTGGTCTCCACCCTGACCCTGCGGCGGCTGCGGCTGGTCCCCCTCACCTTGCTGTCCCTGACCTTGCTGCCCCTGTGCTTGTGGATTCGATGGATCGGACGGCTGGCCCTGCTGCCCCTGTCCTTGACCCTGGCCCTGCTGTCCCTGCTGCGGCTGGCCCTGACCCTGCCCTTGCTGGCCCTGGCCCTGCCCCTGTTGCTGCTGCTGCTGCTGGCGCTGGCGCTCCCGGTGCCGGAGCGCCAGCTCCAGGTTCACGCGGGCCGACTCGAGGTTCGGATCGGCGCGTAGCGAATCCTTGTAGGCCGCGATCGCGTCCTCGAGCTTCTTCTGCTTCATGAGCACGTTGCCGCGGTTGTAGTGGGCGCGGGCCCGCAACGACGGGTCCGTGGACTCGGCCGCGTCGGCCAGATGCCCCATCGCCTCCTCGTAGGTGGCGGCCCGAGTGGCCTCGTCGGCCGTGGCTTCGGCCTGTCCGATCTTTGCCGTGCCGAGATCGTATTCCAGCGCTCGTGGGTCCACGCCCGACTCCTTCGCCCGCTCGTATGCCGCGACCGCATCATCGTACCGCTTGTCGGCATAGGCACGATTCCCGTCGGCGACGTCCGGATCCTGACGCCACAGCGGGTCCCAGCCACCCAGCGCCAGGACGAGAACGGGGGCGATCCAGCGGAGCCGCGTTCCCGTCCTCCCGTTCATGTCGGTCAGCTTGCCATGACCTCTGCGAACGCGCACGTCCCTACCCTTCGGGGTGTCGGATCCGCCGCCGGGTCCCCACGCAAGCCTCGGCGACCAGGAGCAAGAACCCCGGGAGCAGGAAGAAATGATAGAGCTCGTCCATCACGCGTTCATCGCGCCGCTCCAGCGCACCACGCTTGAGCGCCCCGAGCGCGGCCACCACTGGCGTCGGGTCGACACGGCCATTCTCGAAGGGCAGATCGGCCAGCGTGACATAGCGCTTTGCGTCACCGCCGGCCTCGGCGAGCAGCCGGAGCGACGCGGCGTCGAGCTTCGAGACGACGACGTTGCCGCCCTCGTCGCGCTTCTGGCCGACCGGCCGGCCGCGGTAGTCGAGCTCGGGGACCGCCCCGCCGTCGTCGGTGCCGGCGCCGACGACGAGGACGGTGATGCCCAGCTCGACGGCGTCGCGGATCTCGGCGAGCAGCCGGGTGCCGTCGTCGCGGCGGCCGCCGCGCAGGCCATCGGCGCCGTCGGTGATGAGCAGGATCACCTTGGCCCGCTCCTCGGTCTCGACCGGGTCGGTCGCGGCCTCGAAGCCATCCTCGTCGTAGGTCTCGCCCGGCAACGGGTCGCCGCCGTGGCCGCGGCCGCCGACCGAGCCGCAGTCGTCGTCCCACGAGTCGCCGAGATCGGGACGGAGCAGACACTTCGACACCCGCAGCGCCTCGACGAGATCCGAGCCGGGTGGCAGGTCGGCCGGTCCGAGGTCCGACATGATCTCGGCGGCGACGTCCTTGTCGCCGGTCAGCGGGAAGTGGGCGGCGGCGCCGGCGAACACCACCGGCGCGACCCGATCGTCGGGCAGCTCGTCGAACAGCGATCGGACCAGCGCGCGGGCGCGGTCGAGCCGGGTGCCGCCCAGGTCGTCGACCAGCATCGACTTCGACACGTCGAGGGCGACGACCAGATCGAGGCTCGCGGTGCCGCGGGTCGCCCGCCCGGGCAGCTGGGGCCGGGCCGCGGCCAGGACGATCAGCGCCAGCCCGGCGGCCTGGAGCACGCGCTTGATGCGGCGGCGGGCCGGCGACGCCGACGCCATCATCCGCTGCACCGCCGCGACCTCGCCGAGGCGGCCGAGCAGCGCCCGCCGGCGCGAGCGATCGAGCACGGCGATGAGGACGATCACCACCGGCACCAGGGCGGCGACCACGATCAGGAACGGGCTCTCGAAGGTCACGGGAACCTCCGGAACCGGGTCGCCGACAGCAGCAGCTCGACGAGCAACAGGCCGACCGCGAGCGCGACCAGCGGCACGAACAGCTCGCGGTCCTTCTTGCGCTCCTTGACCTTGCGGCGGTCCTTGTCGAGGGTCTGGCGGACCTCGCGGAAGCTCTGCTTGAGCGACTCGTAGTCGGTGGCCTTGAAGAACTTGCCGCCGGTGACGGTGGCGATCGTGCGCAGGGTCTCGGGGTTGACCGAGTTGCCCCAGCCGCTGCCGTCGGCGCCGACCAGCACGGTGAACACCTGGACCCCGAGGGCCTTGGCGGCCTCGGCGGCCTGGCGCGGCGTCATCTGGCTCGACACGTTGTTGTCGCCGTCGCTGAGCAGGATCACGATGCGCGACTTCGACTCCGACCGGCGCAGGTAGGCCAGGCCCATGCCGAGGCCGTCGCCGATCGCGGTGCCGAGCGACGGGATGTCGTCGATCTTCAGGTTGGCGACCACACGATCCATCATGTGCATGTCATGGGTCAGCGGGCACTGCAGCATCGCCTGCTGGGCGAACACGACCAGGCCGACCCGGTCGCCCTTGGTGGCGGCGACGAAGCGGCGGACCACCCGCTGGGCGGCGTCGAGGCGATCGCGGGCGAGGTCGGTCTCCTCCATCGACTTCGACATGTCGAAGACGATCATGATGTCGACCGAGTCGACCTCGGTGACCACGGTGCGGAAGGTCTGCGGCCGGGCCAGGCCGACGACGATCGCCGCGACGGCGACGATGCGCAGCACCCCGGGCAGGGTGGCCAGGTACGCCACGAAGCCGGGCCCCGACTTGCGCAGGTCGCCGACCCGGGTGAACGCCATGGTGGCGCCGCGGTGGTCGCGCAGGTGGAACAGGACCCACGCCAGCAGCACGCACGCGCCCATCAGCACGAACGCCAGCGGCTTGCCCCAGTCGAGCTCGTTGCGGCGCTCGGCGTCGGCGAAGTACGTGCGCACGCCGATCGCCAGCGGCCCGCCGATCAGGATCAGCAGCAGGTAGGCGACCAGCGCGCGCCACAGCTTGTTCATGCCGCGGTCCCCTCGCGGCGCGGCGCCCCGCCGGCGGCCTCGATCACCAGCGCGCGCCCGGCGTCGAGGTCGCCGCGGCTGTGGGCGGCGTCGGGGCGCTCGGCGGCGTACTTGACCAGATCGCAGCGGGCGAACCACGCCCGGGCGGCGACCAGGGCCGACCGGCTGATCGACGTCCGGGCCAGCGCGGCCAGCAGCTCGTCGGTGGTGCGATCGTGGATGGCGACGCCGAACTGGTCGTGGACGAAGCGGCGCAGGATCGCGACCAGCTCGTCGTAGCCGTCGCGCGGCGCGCTGACCAGGGTGCCGGCGCGGTCGAGCTCGTCGAGCGCGGCCAGGGCCCGCTCGGCCGGGCCGCTCAGGCGCGGGCGCTCGACGCCACCGGCGGTGGTGGTGGCGACGATCATCGCCGGCGCGAGCGGGCGGCGGCGCAGGCGGCGGGCGATCACCGCGACGACGATCACCGCGGCCGCGGCGGCGGCGACCATGGCCCACCGCCAGTCGCGGCTCTCGATGGGCACCGGCGGGGTGTCGTCGAGCAACGCGGTCTTGTCGTCGACGTCGCCGAGCTGGCCGATCACCTCGATCGGCACCGCGTTGGTGACCACCCACGACCGCTGGCCGCCGACGGTGTAGCCGACCTGGAACGGCGGCAGGCGCAGCTCGCCCAGCTCCCACGGCCGCAGCTGGATCTGGTAGGTGCGCTTGCGGGTGCCGTCGGTGCGGACCTCGTCCTTGCCCGAGGTCCGCTTGACCTCGTCGAAGCTGTCGCCGAGATCGAGGGTCGACGGCAGGTTGACGGTGACCTGCTCGTCGAAGATGACGTCGATGAACAGGGTGAACGTGTCGCCGAGCCGGACCCGGCTGGGCGCCGCCGCGGCCGACGCCTGCGGGCGGGCGATGCCGAGCAGCTCGGGCCCGTCGACCACGATCGGGCCGGCGTCGGGCGGCGGGGCCACGCCGGCGTCCTGCGCCGCGGCGGCGGTGGCCAGCGCGGCCAGGGTGGCCGCGACGATGGCGACGCGGGCGGCGATCATCCGTGGGCCATCCGGCGCGCGCGCGCCTTGAAGAAGGCGACCAGCGCGTCGACGTAGGGCTGGTCGGTGCGGACGTGGACGACGTCGACGTTCATGCGGCGCAGCGCGGTCTCGCGCTGCTCCTCGGCCAGCCGCTGGCGCTTGCGGTACTCGCGGGCGTTCCAGCCGCTGGTGTCGAACTCGATGACCTCGCCCGACTCGAGGTCCTCGAACGCGACCAGGCCGACGTCGGGCAGGCCGAGCTCGGCCGGATCGGCGACCACGACCGGGACCAGATCGTGGCGCTGGGCGGTGATCCGCATCGGCCGCTCCCAGCCGTCGGACAGGAAGTCGCTGACCAGGAACACCACCGAGCGGCGGCGGGCGATCTTGGCCAGGAAGTCGAGGCCGGCGGCCAGGTTGGTGCCGCGCGACTCGGGCCGGAACGACAGGATCTCGCTGACCACGCGCAGGACGTGGCGCTTGCCCTTCTTGGGCGGCACGTAGCGCTCGACCTTGTCGGTGACCAGGAACAGCCCGACCCGGTCGTTGTTCTTGATCGCCGAGAACGCCACCATCGCGGCCAGCTCGGCGGCGATCTCGCGCTTGGTCACGCCGACCGTGCCGAACCAGCCCGACGCGCTCATGTCGATGACCAGGTTGACGGTGCGGTCGCGCTCCTCGACGAACTGCTTGACGTGGGCGAGGTTCATGCGCGCCGACACGTTCCAGTCGATCGCCCGCACGTCGTCGCCGGCGAAGTACTGGCGGACGTCGGAGAAGATCAGGCCGCGGCCCTTGAACACCGAGTGGTACTGCCCGGCCAGCTTCTCGTCGACGAGCCGGCGGGTGAGGATCTCGATCCGCTTCGCCTTGCGGAGCAGCTCGCCGGTCGCGGTCGGCCTGGCCGCCAGCGGGGCCCGGGTCATGGCACCGGGATGTGCTCGAAGACCCGCCGGATGACGTCCTCCGACGTGATCTCCTCGGCCTCGGCCTCGTAGGTGATCACCACCCGGTGGCGCAGGACGTCGTGGGCGATCGCCTTGACGTCGTCGGGGGTGACGTAGGGGCGGTGGCGCAGGAACGCGTGGGCGCGGGCGCAGGTCGCCAGGCACAGGGTCGCGCGCGGCGACGCGCCGTACTCGACCAGCGGCGCCAGCTCGTGCAGGCCGTAGGCGCGCGGATCGCGGGTGGCGTGGACGATGTGGACGATGTAGTCGCGGACCTTCTCGTCGATGAAGACGTGCCCGACCACGCGGCGGGCGGCGCGCAGCTGCTCGATGCCGCACACCGGCCGCACCGACGGCGGCTCGGGCGCGGTCATGCGATCGAGCATGGCCCGCTCCTCGACCGCGGTCGGGTAGGTGACCTTGACCAGCAGCATGAAGCGATCGAGCTGGGCCTCGGGCAGCGGGAACGTGCCCTCCTGCTCGATCGGGTTCTGGGTGGCCAGGACCAGGAACGGATCGGGCAGGCGGTGGGTCGAGTCGCCGATCGTGACCTGGCGCTCCTGCATGGCCTCGAGCAGCGCCGACTGGACCTTGGCCGGGGCGCGGTTGATCTCGTCGGCGAGCACCAGGTTGGCGAACAGCGGGCCCTTCTTCTGGGTGAAGGTCCCGGTGTGCATGTTGTAGATGGTGGTGCCGGTGATGTCGGCCGGCAGCAGGTCGGGCGTGAACTGGATGCGCTGGAACGTCGCCGTGACGGTCTCGGCCAGCGTCTTGACGGTCAGGGTCTTGGCCAGGCCGGGCACGCCCTCGATGAGCGAGTGGCCGTTGGCGAGCAAGCCGATGAGGATGCGCTCGACCATGTAGGCCTGGCCGACGACGACCTTGCCGACCTCGGCGGTGACCACGTCGACGAACGCGCTCTCGCGCTCGACCATCGCGCCCAGCTCGCGCAGGGCGCCGTCGAGCACCGCGGCCCCGGCGGCGGCCGGCGGCGGCTCGATCACGGTGGGGGCGGCGGAGGGCTCGGGCGGCGCGGCAGGCTCGGGGGGCGCGGCGCCGGCCGGATCCGGCGCTGGGTCGACCAGCGTGTCCATGTAGCTTCGACGATGTCACGGAACCGGCCCCGGTGCACATCCGGCCTTCGCCGACCGGCCGTGGAGGAACGACTCCCGCCCACGATGTGCGCCCGCGAAGGCTGGTACAGTCCGGCCCCGTCGGAACGTCCTCGTCGGGACCGACTCAGAACAGCGACGTGCCCTCGCTACCGGCGAGGGCGCGGTGCATCTCGGCGAGGCGGGCGGTCATCGGACCGCGCTTGCCGTCGCCGAGGACGCGGCCGTCGAGGCCGCGGACCGCGACGATGCCGGCGCCCGAGCCGGTGAGGAAGACCTCGTCGGCGGCGAACAGGTCGGCGCGGCCGATCGAGCGCTCGATCGGCACGAGCCCGAGCTGCGGCGCCAGCTCGAGCACGACGCCGCGGTTGATGCCCTCGAGGCAGCCGTCGCTCGCCGGCGGCGTGAGCAGCTCGCGGCCGCGCAGCGCGAAGATGTTGGCGACCGAGGCCTCGGCGATGTGGCCGTTGCTGTTCAGCAGGAGCGCTTCGTCGGCCTGGCGCTGGCGCGCCTCGAGCTTGGCGAGCACGGAGCCGAGGTAGTTGAGGCTCTTCACGCGCACGTCGAGGACGTCGGCGTTCGGGCGGCGGTAGCTCGACGTGATCATGTCGAGGCCGCGCTCGCGCTGCTCCTCGGTGAACAGCTTGATGCCGCCGACGATGCAGTAGAGCGTCGGCGTCGGGCACGTCGTCGGATCGACGCCGAGCGGGCCGACGCCACGCGTCACCACCAGCCGGATGTACGCCTCCTTCTCGCCGAAGGCGCGCACCGTGTCCTCGGTGAGCTGGCGGATCTCGGCGAGCGTGTGCGGCAGCTGCAGGTGCAGCGCCTTGGCGCCGAACGCGAGGCGGGCGAGGTGCCGCTCGATGCGGAACACGCGGCCGTGGATGACCCGCATCCCCTCGAAGACGCCGTCGCCGTACAGCACGCCGTGATCGCTCACGGAGACGGTGGCTTCACCTTCGTTGACGATACGTCCGCCGATCCAGATCTTCATCCCTGGAGTCGTACCAACCGCCGGCGCCGGCACCCATCGCGATCGCACCTGTTTCGCCCGGGCGGGCGCCGACCTGTACCGGTCATCGACCACGCTGACCAACCCGGACTAACCGTCCGCGAGCGGCTTCGCCAGGTAGATCGCCGTCTCGCCCGGCATGTACGCGCCGTAGTACGTGCGGTCGGCGCCGCACAGCGCGTAGCCGAGCCGCTCGTACGCGGCCACCGCCGGCACGTTGACGTTGCTGGTCTCGAGCCAGACGTGGCTGGCGCCAACCCGGCGGCCGTGCGCCTCCACCTGCGCGAGGAGCGCGCGGCCCACGCCGCGCCGCCGCCACGCCGGCTCGATGTACAGGAACCACAGCACCAGCCGCTGGTGCCACGGCTCGTGCTCCACGACGGCGAAGCCGCGCACGCCGCGGTCGTCCGCCACCCAGCCGGTGTCCCAACTCGCCCACGGCGCGAACACCTCGCCGATCGAGTACCGCTTGGTCAGTGGCCGAGCCAGCGGGCGCTCGACCAGCTCGATCGACCGAGCACCCGTCACCAGCTCGAACACGCTCGAGGTCTGGAAGCTGGTGTCGATGGTCTCCACAGCCCGCCGGTCGGTGGCGCGATCCAGCTCACGAATCGTGAGGGCCATCGACGAAGCATGGCACGCACCCCTGCGGAGGCACCGTCACGGCGGCATCGACCGGCGCGCTAGCCTCGCACATCCGGCGGCGTCGCGAAGTACGGCCCGAGCCCGCAGTCCTGCTCGTGCGTGAAGATCATCGTCCACGCGAGGTCGGCCGGGAAGACGTAGGTGTCGCAGCCGAGCGCGCCCAGGTCCGGCGAGGGCACCCCGAAGCAGTCGAACAGCTCGCCTTCCGCTTCGAAGTACACGAGCAGCTCGCGCTGGTCTCGCGCCCGGTACGCGGCCATCGCGGCGTCGTGCTCGAGCGCGACCTCGTAGCCGTACGAGTACGCGTGCCAGCGATAGCCGCGGTGGACCCATGCGCCGGTCCGGCGGTGCACGTTCGGGCAGAACTGCTCGAGCCAGCGCGTCAGGATCGGGTCGCGCTCCTCCGGGGCCAGCGGGAACCCGATCACGCCGTGCGCGTCGAGCGCGATGTGCGACGACTCCCAGGACACAGCGTCACCCTACCTCGACCCGACCCGGTCCGCGCAGCGTTGCGTTCCCGCAAAGCGGA
>Ga0247830_10001147_pt1 | contig 10711 bp, 11 predicted proteins | sample 12C_Control_Day5_FD_207766 | JGI IMG/M metagenome (GOLD analysis project Ga0247830, IMG submission 207766) | Soil microbial communities from agricultural site in Penn Yan, New York, United States - 12C_Control_Day5 | ecosystem: Environmental > Terrestrial > Soil > Agricultural land | place...
TCGCTACCTCTGCGCAAGACCGGAATCCGCTCGCGCGGTTTCCGGTCGCGCGAAGATCCCTGAAGGCGTCCGCTTCGCGGCCGCTGTGCCCCGGTGATCCAGGGCGTCGCTAGACGGCCTTCTGGACCTTGCCGGCCTTCAGGCAGCGCGTGCACACGTACGCGCGCACGGCCCGGCCGTCGAGCAGCACACGGATGCGCTGGAGGTTCGGGTTGAAGCGCCGCTTCGTGGCGACCATGGAGTGGCTCCGGCTGTTGCCGAAGCCCGGCTTCTTCCCGCAGATGGCACAGACCTTGGACATGCGGGCGGCAGTGTAGCTGCTGCGCAGCGACGCGAAGCCCCTCGCGGGGCTCCATGTCGCGCGAAAGATCCCTGAAGGCCCTCCGCTTCGCGAGCGCTGCGGAGGCTAGGAACGATCGGCGCGTGGCTCAGCGACTGGCAGCCGCGCGGAGGTGGGAGAAGACGTCGGCCATCTCGAGAGCGCTCCGCACCGCCTCGGCGCCCTTCTCCATCCGTGCCTCCGCCTGCTCGACGCGCTCGAGCGTGAGGACGCCGAACGAGACGGGGACGCCGGTCTCGAGCGCGGCCAGCTGGAGCCCGCTCGCCGCCTCGCTGGCCACGTAGTCGAAGTGCGGCGTGTCGCCGCGGATCACGCAGCCGAGCGCGACGATGCAGGCGAAGCGTCGCGTCTTTGCGAGTGCCGTCGCGGCGAGCGCGAGCTCGAAGGCGCCGGGGACGACCATGATCGTGATCGCCTCGCGCCGGACACCCGCGGACTCGAGCTCGGTGAGCGCCTGCTCGAGGAGGCGCGAGGTCACCGCGCCGTTGAACCGGGAGACGACGACGCCGACCGCGCGCCGGCCCCCGTCCGCCTCGCCCTCGAGCACGGCATATCCGTCCGGGATCTCGAGCTCGCCGGCAGCGTGCTCCTGGGAGAGCTCGATCGCCATCGGCGCGACCTCGGCGACGTCTGCCTGCCCCGTCGCGTCCTCGGGCTCAGGGGTGAGCTCGTCCTCGACGGCCGGTTCCTCGGTCGCCGGCTCCGGCTCGGGCTGGGCATCCCGGACGGCGATGCTCTGGGGCTCGGAGATCTCGTCCGGCTCGGGGCTCGCGGTGCCCCAGGCCGCCGGCTCGTTCGCGTCGACGCCCTCGTCCTCGTTCTCGTCCTCGGGGTCTTCCGCGACCTCGTCGCGGCCCCACTCCGAGAGGACGTTCTCGCTCGAGTCGTCGATGTCTCGGCTCATTCGGTGTCGTCGCTCTCCGCGTCCGGGTCCAGGCGCATGCCCTGGTGGTGGAGCTTAGTAATCGTATGCCCCAGCTTCTCGCGCTTCGCGGCGAGGTAGTCCGCGTTCTCCGCCTGCGGCTCGACCTCCAGCGGCACCTGCTCGACCACGGTGAGTCCGTAGCCGTCGAGACCTGCCAGCTTGCGGGGGTTGTTCGTGAGGATGCGGATCGTCGTCAGCCCGAGGTCGGCCAGGATCTGGTTGCCGATCCCCCACTCGCGCGCGTCGGCCGGGAAGCCGAGCTCGAGGTTCGCCTCGACGGTGTCGAGGCCGGCCTCCTGGAGCTCGTACGCCCGCAGCTTGTTGAGGAGCCCGATGCCGCGGCCTTCCTGTGCCATGTACAGGACGACGCCGGTTCCCTCGGCCTCGATCCGCGCGAGTGCCTGCTCGAGCTGCTCGCCGCAGTCGCACCGGAGCGAGTGGAAGACGTCGCCGGTCAGGCACTCGGAGTGCACGCGGACGAGGACGTTCTCGGCTCCCACCACGTCGCCCTTCACGAGCGCGACGTGCTGCTTGTCGGTCAGGAGCTCGCGGTAGGCGTAGGCCTGGAACTCGCCGAGCTCGGTCGGCAGCCGGACCGAGACGACGCGCTCGACGAGCTTCTCGCGCCGTCGGCGGTGCTCGATCAGATCCGCGACCGTGACCATCTTGAGCCCGTGCCGCTCGCAGAAGGCCGTCAGGTCCGGCACGCGGGCCATCGTCCCGTCCTCGTTCATGATCTCGCAGACGACGCCCGCCGGGTTCAGGCCCGCGAGCCGCGCGAGGTCGACGGCGGCCTCGGTCTGGCCCGCGCGCTGGAGGACGCCGCCCGGCTTCGCGCGCAGCGGGAACACGTGCCCCGGCTGGACGAGGTCGCTCGGCGTCGAGCCGGGGTCGATGGCGACCTGGATGGTCTGCGCGCGATCCTGGGCGGAGATTCCGGTCGACACCCCCTCGCGGGCCTCGATGGAGACGGTGAACGCCGTCCCGAGCGGTGTCTCGTTCCGCTCCGTCATGGGTCGCAGCCCGAGCTCGTCGCAGCGCTCAGGCGAGAGACAGAGGCAGATGAGCCCGCGGGCGTGCGTCGCCATGAAGTTGATCGACTCCGGCGTCACGAACTGCGCGGCGATCGTCAGGTCGCCCTCGTTCTCACGGTCCGCGTCGTCGACGACGACGACGAACCTCCCCGACCGGATGTCCTCGATCGCCTCCTCGATGGTGGCGAAGGGCGACGACGTCTCGGGTGCTCGTAGGTGCACGCTCACCGCCGGATCGTAGCCCTCAACGCTCTCCGGCCTGCAGCAGCCGCTCGACGTACTTCGCGAGCACGTCCGCCTCGAGGTTGACCTCCCGGCCGGGCACGAGTGTGGAGAGCGTCGTCGCCTCGAGCGTATGCGGGACGAGCGCGACGGCGAACGCGTCGTCGGCCAGCTCCGAGACCGTGAGGGAGACGCCGTCGACGGCGATCGAGCCCTTCTCGACGCAGTAGCGCAGCACGTCGTCCGGGGCTTCCACGAAGACGCGCAGGCCCTCCCCCTCGGCCTCGACCGACTGCACGCGGCCCACGGCGTCGACGTGGCCCTGGACGTAGTGCCCGCCGAGCGGGTCCCCCGCACGCACGGCCGGCTCGAGGTTGACGTGGTCGCCGGCCGAGAGCGCGCCGAGCGTCGAGCGCCAGAGGGTCTCGGGGACGGCGTGGAACGAGAGCCGGTCTGCCTCGACCGTCGCGACGGTCAGACACACGCCGCTCACCGAGACCGAGTCCCCGACACCGCTCGTCGGCGCGGTCGCGGGCGCCTCGAGGGTGAGCCGGACGCCCTCGGCGCCGCCCTCCGTCGAGGCGACACGCCCGAGCTCGCGCACGATGCCCGTGAACATCCTCGGAACCTAGATGATCGATGCCACGAGATCGCCGACTCCGGGAGCGAGCGGTCGTGGCATCACCCCAGCTCAGGGCTCGTGGACGTAGGCCTGGAGCAGGACGTCGCGACCGACCGACCGCGTCTCGAGTCGGGTGAGGGCGACAGTGCCGGGGAGCCCGGCGAGCATTCCCGCGCCCGCGCCCGAGAGCGTGGGAGCGACGAAGACGAGCAGCTTGTCCACGAGCCCCTGCTCGAGGAAGGCGGCGGCGAGCGTCGGACCGCCCTCGAGGAGGAGAGACTGGACGCCCTCGGCACCGAGGGCGGCCAGCTCCTCGCCGAGCGGCCCCGGGCGAAGCTCGAGCCCGGACCCGTCCGGGAGCGGCCCGCGCCCGAACGCGAGCCTCCGCGGCTGCCGCTCGACCGGCACGTCGCGCGCGTCGAGGCTCGGGTTGTCCCAGCGAACCGTCCCCATGCCGACCGCGACCGCGTCGGACTGCGCGCGCAGGAGATGCACGAGCGTGCGCGACTCCTCGCCCGACACCCACCGCTCACCCGGCACGGCGACGCGTCCGTCGAGCGTGACCGCCACCTTGTACGTCACGAACGGGCGCCGCTCGACAACCCACGTCCGCCACTCCTCGATCTGCTGCCTGCACCGGAACGCGAGCTGGCCGTCGGCGAGCTCGACGTCGACGCCGGCGTCCCGCAGGCGCTCGAGCCCGCCGCCCTCGACCTTCGGGTTCGGATCGCGCTGGCCCGCCACGACGCGGGCGACCCCGGCCTCGAGCAGCGCGTCCGCGCACGGCGGCGTGTCGCCGTGGTGCGCGCACGGCTCGAGCGTGACGTAAACCGTCGCCGCACGCGCGCGGTCACCAGCCGCCGCCAGCGCGACGACCTCGGCGTGGTCCCCGCCCTTCCGCTCGTGCCAGCCCTCACCCACGACCGCTCCGCCCGCGACGACGACCGCGCCGACGACCGGGTTCGGGTGGGTCGTGCCGCGACCACGCTCGGCCAGGTCGATCGCGCGCTCGAGGTGGGTCGTGTCCATGGCGTGATCCTAGGAGCGCGTAGGGTCGCGCCGTGCGCGTCCCGGACTCGCTCGCCCGGACCTGGGCTCACGAACGGGAGTGGCTGGCAGCACTCCCCGGGCTGATCGTCGAGCTGGCCGAGCGCTGGAAGCTCGAGCTCGAGCAGCCGATCGAGACTCCGCACTCGCTCGTCGTGCCGGCCAGGGACGCAGTGCTGAAGCTCAACGCACCTTCCCACACGGAGGCCGACCGCGAGGCGGACGCGCTCGAGCGGTGGGCGGGCTCGGGCGCGGTACGGCTGCTGGCACGGGACGACGAGCGCCGCGCGCTCCTCCTCGAGCGGTGCATGCCCGGGACGAGGCTGTGGGACGCCGACGTCGACGAGGCGGCGGTCGTCTCCGAGTTGCTGCCGCGCCTCCAGGTCGACGTCGGCGAGGCGCATCCGTTCGCGCTCCTCGCCGACGAGGCGGAGCGGTGGGCGGAGGACGTGCCCCGTCGGTATGCGGATGCGGGCGAGCCCTTCGAGCCCGAGCTGCTCGAATGCGCGCTCGACGTGTACCGAACGGTCGACCGCTCCGCCTCGGCCCTCGTGAACCAGGACCTCCACGGCGGCAACATCCTGCGCGCGGAGCGCGAGGCGTGGCTCGTCATCGACCCGAAGCCGCTCGTCGGCGAGCGGGAGCTCGAGGCGAGCGGGCTCCTCCGCAACACCGACTCCGTGTCACCCTGGCTCGACGCGCTCGCCGAGCTGGGCCTCGACCGCGAGCGAGCGCGCGGCTGGGGAGTCGCCCACAACCTCGCCTGGGCGTGGGACGAGCGCCGCGGCTGGCTCGCCGAGCAGGTCGAGGAGGCGCGCAGGATCCTCAACGCACGGTGAGCCGCGCGACGAAGAAGCCGGCCGTGCCGTGCAGGTGGGGCAACGTCTGCAGGAGCTCGGGTCGCCGCCGGTCTCGAAACCGCGGCCACTCGTCGCCGAGCGAGGCGTCGACCTCGAGACCCGACGCGTCGACGACCGCGGCGCCCTCGTCGGCGTTCACGGTGCAGACCGAGTACACGACGGTGCCCCCTGGCCGCACGCGCTCGGCGGCGGCGCGAAGGAGCTCGAGCTGGAGTTCGGGGAGCGGCTCGGCGCGCCAGCGCAGGTCCGGGCGCCGGTCGAGGACTCCGAGGCCCGAGCAGGGAGCGTCGACGAGCGCGCGGTCGAATCCCGTGAGCTCCGGCGGCAGAGAGCGCCCGTCGGCCACGACGACACGAACGCCGGACGCCCCGAGCCGGCGGGCGTTCTCCTCCAGCTCGCGGGCCCGCGCCTCGTTGACGTCCACGGCGACGACGTCCCCTGCGAGCATCGTCGCCTTGCCGCCCGGCGCCGCGCACAGGTCCAGCGTCCGCTCGTCCTCCCGGGCGCCGACCGCGAGCCCGACGAGCTGCGAGGCGCGGCTCTGCGGCCAGACGCGGCCCTCGGCGAGCGCGGTCTCGTCGACCCGCTCGACGTGCCAGGCGCCGGGGATCTCGGTGTCCGGTCGCCCGTCGATCTCCCCGCGCACGAGCCGGACGACGGTCTCGGCGGGCTCGTTCTGCGCACGCATCAGCGCGATCGCCTCCTCGAGGCCGAGCTCGCGCTCCCACGCCTCGGCGACCCAGTCCGGGTAGGAGTGCCGTAGCGCAGCCTCCCGCGCGCTTCCCTCCGGCAGAGCGTCCAGCAGGCCCCGGATCCCCTCCGCCAGCCGCCTGAGGACGGCGTTCGTAAACGGGACCGCGCGCTCCAGACCTGCCGCGCGGACGAGCTCGACCGACTCGTTCACGGCGGCGTAGCGGGGCACGCCGTCGACGAAGGCGAGCTGGTACGCGCCCAGCCGCAGCGCCGCCCGCACGGGCGGGTCGAGCTTCTCCACCCTGCGACGGCCGAGCGCCTCGATCGCGTAGTCGAGCGTCCGGGCCCGCTGGACGGCGCCGAACCCGAGGCGCCGGGCGAGCGCGCGGTCACGCGCGTCGAGGCCTGCCGCCGCAGAGCCGAAAGCGCGGTCCGCGTAGGCGCCGTCCTCGAAGACGCGAAGGAGAACCCGGTACGCGGCCCTGCGGGCGCCGCTTACCGGAGGCCCCGAAGCCACGCGTCGTACTCCATCCTGCGACCGCCGTCCGGCTGCACCTCGAGCGGCTCGAAGGCCCCGTCGTCGCCGACCCGCGCGCGCCAGACGGTGACGCCACGGCCCTGCAGCTCCGCCCTGGCCCCGATGTGCGGCGAGAGAGCCCGGACGACGTTCACGAGCTCGGGCGCCGGACGGGAGAGATCGAGCACCCGGTCCTCGGCCGTGATCTTGTGCGCGTACGTGGCTCCCTCCTCCGACTGGGGAGTGAACGTCGGCGCGGCGAGCACGGCATCGAGCAGCTCCGCCGCGACGGGGGCGGCGTTCGCGTACACGGCGCCCGCATCGTCCTCCGGGCCGACCGCGAAGGCCTGCCGGGCGGCGATCGGCCCGGCGTCGAGCTCCTTGACGAGGCGGATGATCGTGACGCCCGTCTCCACGTCGCCGGCCATCAGCGCCCGCTCGACGGGCGCGGCGCCGCGCCAGCGGGGCAGGAGCGAAGGATGGACGTTCAGCCAGAGCCGCTCCTCGAGGAGCACCTCCGGCACGATCCGCCCGTAGGCGACCGCGACCACGGTCGGCGCGCCGAGATCGAGCCCGGGCTCGAGGCGGCCGGGCTGCAGGACCGGGATGCCCAGGCGCTCGGCGGCCTCCCGCGCGGGGGGCGGCGCGAGCCTGCGACCACGACCCGAGGGCGCGTCGGGGCGTGTCAGGAGGCAGGAGACGTCATGGCGCGAGGCGAGCCGCACGAGCACCTCGGCCCCGAACGGCGCGGTGGCGGCGACCGCGATGCGCGGGCTCAACGCACGCCGAGAACGGGCTGCGGCCGGAGCCGCGCGAGGGCGGCCCGCCGGGACTGGTCGTCCGTCCTGTCGATGATGAGGACGCCGTCCAGGTGGTCGAGTTCGTGCTGGACGATCCTCGCCTCGGGGAGCTCGAGCTCGAGCTTCACGGGCTCACCGTCGAGATCGACGCCCTCGATCGTGACGCCGGTCTCCCGCTCGACCGGTACGAGCACCTCGCGCAGGGAGAGGCAGCCCTCGTCCTCCAACCCGGTGTCCTTCGAGCGCTTCGTGATCGCCGGGTTCACGAGCACGCGATCCTCGCCCTCGTCCACGAAGACGAACAGCCGGCGCAGGACGCCGACCTGCGTCGCGGCGAGCCCCACACCCTGCGCCTCGTGCATGAGCGAGGTCATCCGCTCGCCGAGCCGCCGGAGGTCGTCGTCGAAGTCCTCCACGTCGCGGGCCTTCATACGGAGAACGGGGTCGCCGTACTGCCTGACGCGTGAGAGCGCGATCAGGCGCCGCGCCTCACGCGCGATCAGGCGCCGCGCCTCACGCTCGAGGTCCTGCTCGTGCTCCTCGTGGTCGTGATCGTGACCGTGATCGTGCTCGTGGTCGTGAGGGTGGTCGTGATCGTGGTGGTCGTCGTGCATCGCGCGGCGAGTCTAGCCGAGGCCCTTCCTCGCGCCCGGCACGCCTACAGGGACTGCGGGTCCACGTCCACGACGACGGCGAGCCCGTCGCTGCGCATCGCGGGTGCAGCGGCGGAGAGCAGGGTCGCGGCCCGGCTCGCGAGCCGCCGTGGAGAGCCGGTCTTGGCGACGAGCTGCGCGCGGTGCCGCCCGCGCAGCCGGAGGAGCGGCGCAGGGCCCAGGAAGACGACGCCGGGCAGGCCGACGAGCGCCTCGCGCAGCTCGGTGAGGGCGCGGCGGGGCGCGTCCGGCTCCGGGCCGGACACGACGATCGACACGAGGTGGCCGAACGGCGGATACCCGAGCTCCTCGCGTCGCGCGAGCTCCAGGGCGAGGAACCCCGCGACGTCGTGCCTCGCCGCGTAGGCGAGCGGCGTCGCGTCCGGCTGGAAGGTCTGTACGAGCACCTTGCCGGGTGCATCGCGCCCGCTCCGGCCGGCGAGCTGCGTCACGAGCTGGAACGTGCGCTCCTCGGCGCGGAAGTCGGGGAGCGCCAGCCCCGTGTCGGCGTCGACCACGGCCGCGACCGCGACGCCGGGGAAGTGGTGCCCCTTCGCCACCATCTGCGTCCCGAGCAGCACCGCCGCAGGGGACGTGGCGAAGCGCTCCAGCGCGGCCCTCGTGGCGCCGGGCTTCGCCGCGATGTCCGCGTCGAGCCGGATGCGCTCGAGCCCGGGGACGCGCTTCGCGAGCTCGGCCTCCAGCCGCTGCGTCCCTGCTCCGATGCGGGCGAGCTCGACCGACCCACACTCCGGGCAGGCTTCGGGCAGGAGCTCCGAGTAGCCGCAGTGGTGGCAGTGCAGGCGGCCGTCGCCGTGCAGCGTGAGCGTGACGTCGCAGCTCCGGCAACGCCGGGACACGCCGCATGAGCGGCAGTGGATGGCGCCGGAAACCCCGCGCCGGTTGAGCAGGAGCACCGCCCGGCCCCCGCGCTCCGCGACGGCCGCGAGCTCGGCCAGGAGTGGTGCGGAGAGCGGGTAGCCGGCCTCGCGCCGGAGGTCGACGAGACGCACCGTCGGCATGGGCGCACCGATGCGGGCAGGGAGCTCCAGGCGATCGAGCCGCGCCCAGCTCTCGGGCCGCGGCGTGGCGCTGCCGTACACGGACACGGCGCCCTCGAGCGCGGCGCGCTTGGCGGCCACGGTGCGGGCGTCGTAGCGTGGGTCCGACTCCTGCTTGAACGAGGAGTCGTGCTCCTCGTCGACGACGAGGAGCCCCAGGGCGGGAACAGGCGCGAACACGGCGGAGCGAGCCCCGACGACCACCGGCGCTTCGCCCGCGGCGATCCGCTCCCGCTCGTCGCGGCGCTCGGCGTCCGTGAGGGCCGAGTGGAGCACGGCGACGCGATCGCCGAAGCGCGTCTGGAAGCGCCCGAGGGTCTGCGGGGTGAGCGCGATCTCCGGCACGAGGACGATCGCTCCCCGTCCCCGCGCGAGCGCGGCGGCACAGGCCTGGAGGTAGACCTCGGTCTTCCCGCTCCCGGTCGGGCCGTGGAGGAGCACGTGGCCCCCGCCGCCCTCGAGCGCCGCCACGATCCGGTCGACCGCCTCGCGCTGGGCGGGCGTGAGCGCCTCGGGCTCGGGCTCCCCGGCGAGCCCGTCGCGACCGGCCGGCTCGCGGCGCTCTCCGCGCCTGGTGCGGGCGCGCGGCGCGACGAGCGCGAGCGCACGCGCCGGTGTGGAGCCGTAGTAGTCGGCGAGCCAGAGGGCGAGCTCGACGAGAGCGGCCGGAATGCGATCGACGAGCACGCCGGCTGCCGCGATCTCGACGCCGTCCGGTGCGTCGACGCCCGTGCGGACGACGAGCGCGCGCACCTGCCGCGCGCCCAGCTGCACGGCCAGGACGTCGCCGCTCGCCACCTCCTCCCCGACCTCGTACGTGAACGGACGCGCCAGCGCGCGCGCCGTCACCAGGGGGTAGACCTCCGCGAGGGGCACGCCGGCGAGCGTAGCCGGACGTGCCGCGGGCGCGGCGCTACGCCGTGGCGGCCTTCGGGCTCCGGAAGAAGAGATAGAGCGTCGGGGCGGCCAGCGCCACGAACGCGCCGACGAGGATCGCCTCGTGCTCCGGGATGACTCCAGCCTCCGCGAGCTCGTGCAGGCCGCTTGCGAGGAGGTAGCCCGCGAAGACGAGCAGGAGCGCGCTCGTCGCCGTGAAGAAGGTCTTCAGGTTGAGCCGGTGTGAGCCCCGGTAGAAGAGGTAGCCGAGCCCTATCGCCGCGGCTCCACCCGCGATCGCCGCAACGATCGAGATGCCGCTGCTGGAGCCCTCGACGGAGCTGAAGAGGAAGAGGGCCGTCTCGACGCCCTCGCGGGCCACTCCGACGAATACGACGAGCGCGAGGCCGACCGTCGAGCCCGCATCGAGGGCGGCCTGGGTGCGGCCTTCGATCTCCCGCCGGATCGAGCGTGCTCGGCTCCGCATCCAGAAGATCATCCACGTGAGGAGGCCGGCCGCGATGAGCATCACCACACCCTCGAAGATCGCCTCCGAGCGACCCTCGAGCTCTGCGCCGACGGCGAACAGCGCCGCTCCGACCGAGACGCTCAGGACGAGCGCGGCCGCTACGCCGACCCACACCGCGGCGAACCCGTCGCGCCGGCCAGTGCGATCGAGGAAGGCGAGCACGATCCCGACAACCAGCGAGGCCTCGAAGCCTTCACGCAGTACGACGACTCCTGCACCCATCGATTCTCGACTCCCTCGTCTGCTTTCGTGCCGATGTAAGGCTGACCTTACATCCGTGGTGGCGGACTATAGTGACCCGCGGTCGACGCCGTCAAACGGGGAGGCGCAGTGGCACAACCGCACGGGCATTCCGTCGACGAGTACCTCGAGACGATCTACTTCCTCGCGTTCCCGATCGGGGAGTACCGGCCGTCCCCCGGCTCGACGGCGATCGCCGCGCTCGACGAGCCCGTCCGCTTCGAGGCGCTTCAGCATCTCCCCGGCGGACGCGCGGGAGACCCCGAGCATCTCGGCGACTCGCGCGGCGATC
>Ga0247830_10001153_pt1 | contig 10695 bp, 11 predicted proteins | sample 12C_Control_Day5_FD_207766 | JGI IMG/M metagenome (GOLD analysis project Ga0247830, IMG submission 207766) | Soil microbial communities from agricultural site in Penn Yan, New York, United States - 12C_Control_Day5 | ecosystem: Environmental > Terrestrial > Soil > Agricultural land | place...
GCGGGCCGAGGCACTGGGATACCTGCCGTCTGAAGCGGAGGTCACCGTGCGGCCCGGCGCTACGGTGCGTCGGGACCTGGTGCTGTCACCGGTGGCGAAGCCGCTCGCGGAGATGGCAAAGGCGAGAGGCCAGGTCTCGCGGCGGAAGGATATCGCCCGCGCGGATGCCCTCATGGCGCCGAGCGCGGCACCGGAGCCCTGGCGTCAGCGGCGGGAGGCGTGGAACACCGAGGCCTACGCCAGGATCGAAGAGAACCGGTTCTTCAACGCGGCCGCGAGCCCGGTGTCCACCTTCTCGATCGACGTCGATGCCGCGTCCTACAGCAATGTCCGCCGCTTCCTCGCGCAAGGCACCCTGCCCCCGGCCGACGCCGTCCGCCTGGAGGAGCTGGTCAACTACTTCCCCTATCGCTATCCCGACCGCGCGGGTGAGCATCCCTTCGGCCTCATCGCCGATGTCGGCCCCTGCCCCTGGGCCGACGACCACCGGCTGGTGCGGGTCGCGCTGCAGGCGCGCCGGGTGGACACGCGGGAGCTGCCGCCGAGCAATCTGGTCTTCCTGATCGACGTCTCCGGCTCGATGCAGTCGCCCGACAAGCTGCCGCTGGTGCAGCGCGCGTTCCGCGCGCTGGTGCAGGAGCTTCGCCCGGAGGACCGGGTGGCCATCGTGGTCTACGCCGGCGCGGCGGGGCTCGTCCTTCCGTCGACTCCCGGGACCCGGAAGGGGGAGATCCTGGATGCGATCGATCGTCTGGAGGCGGGCGGCAGCACCGCGGGCGGCGCCGGGCTCCGGCTGGCGTACGACGTGGCGCGCGAGCACTTCCTGACCGAGGGGAACAATCGCGTCATCCTCGCGACCGACGGCGACTTCAACGTCGGGGTGAGCTCAGATGCGGAGATGATTCGGCTGGTGGAGCGGCGCCGCGAGGAAGGGACCTTCCTCACGGTGCTGGGATTCGGCACCGGCAACCTGAAGGACACCAGGATGGAGCAGATGGCCGACCACGGGAACGGCCACTACGCCTACATCGATTCCTACAGCGAGGCCCGGAAGGTCTTCGTGCGCGAATTCGGCGGGACGCTGTTCACCGTAGCCAAGGACGTGAAGATCCAGGTCGAGTTCAACCCCGTCCGGGTCCAGGCCTACCGTCTTCTAGGCTACGAGAACCGCCTGCTCGCCAGGGAGGACTTCGCCGACGACCGGAAGGACGCAGGCGAGCTCGGCGCCGGCCAGGCGGTGACGGCACTCTACGAGGTGGTGCCGGTCGGCGCCGAGCCGGTCGCGCTGGCGGACGACAGTCTCACCTACCAGCAGGTGTCGGTGCGCCCGTCGGCCCGCGGGTCGCGGGACCTGCTCACCGTGCGGGTCCGGTACAAGGCGCCCGCGGGGTCCACCAGCCGCCTGCTGACTCGACCGCTCGCGGATCGCGGCGGCGAGCCGGGCGACGACTTCCGCTTCGCCAGCGCGGTGGCTGGCTTTGCGATGCTGCTCCGCGACTCGGAGCATCGCGGCAGCGCCACCTTCGACCGGGTGATCGAGCTCGCCCGAGGCGCCCGGGGCGCGGATCCGGAAGGCTACCGCGCGGAGTTCGTCACCCTGGTGGAGACGGCCCGGGACCTCTCGCGGCCCGGCGACGAGGAGGACCCGCGCCGTCCGGTGTCCGTCGAGTGAGCGAATATCTTCCGTTTCATGACGACGATACCGCTGATCATCCGCCTCGCCGGGCCGGACGATGCCGCCGCGGTCGCGGCCTTCGGCGAGCGCAGCTTTCGCGAGACCTTCGGCGCCGACAATCGGCCCGAGGACATGGACGCCTACTGCGCGGCGACGTACGCAGTCGAGCGACAGCGCCGGGAGATGGCCGAGCCCGAACGGGTCACCCTGCTCGCGGAGATGGACGGCGGGCTCGCGGGGTACGCCCAGCTGCGCGACGGCCCAGCGCCATCCTGCGTCACCGGAGCCGATCCCATCGAGATCCTCCGGTTCTACGTGGACCGGCGCTGGCACGGCCAGGGGATCGCCCGGACCCTCATGGCGGAGACCCTCGCCCGCGCCGGAGCTCTCGGGCGGCGGACCGTCTATCTCGCGGTCTGGGAGCGCAATGCCCGGGCCATCGCGTTCTATCGCAAGGTCGGTTTCCGGGAGGTGGGCGCTCAGCCGTTCCAGCTCGGGAAGGACGTACAGACCGACCAGGTGATGGTGCGGCGGCTGGACTAGGCGCACGGCCGCCGGCGCGACGCGGTCGTGATGGATCGGGCGGCTGAGCAATGCGCGGGTTCGCGGCGCGGTTGCGATGACGAGCTCGAGTGGGCGCTCGAGCACGGCGCATGCCTCGACCAGCCCTCGGCGGGAGAGCCGGTGGAGACGGACCGGGGATTGTCGAGGAGTGGCGCAGCGCCTGGGGGCGGCTCGGTGCTCGCCGAGGGGGAGTGCCGGCCTGGCTTGGCGAGCCACTAGGCCTGGAGGAGGCTACGAACGAGGCCGAGCAGCTGCTCCGGCTCAAACGGCTTTGTGAGGAGGTGCCCGTGCGAGAGGACAAGCCCGCGGCGGACCAAGTCTTCAGGGGCGAACGCGGACATCAGGACAACAGGTAGGTCGGGCTGCTTGGCGACCACGTGGGCCGCCAGCTCGGTGCCACTCATGTGCGGCAGCACAACATCGGCGAGTACGAGGTCAATGGGACGCGTGCCCCGTTGAAGGATGCCCCATGCCTCACGTCCATCTCTTGCGGGAATCGTGTCGTAGCCGCCTTCGCGCACCAGGCGGGTCATCACCTCGAGCACCAGCGGGTCATCCTCAACGACCAACACGGTGGGCATTACCGCCGCTTCTTCCGAACGCGCCGCATCAGTTCGACAAACTCGTTCGGGTCAGGGAGCTTCACCCCCCGCGCCTTCGCTGCCTGTCGAATACGAATCTTGATCGTCCGGACCTCATCCTGAGTGTACTTGGCCGCGTTCTCGGGCTGGTGGACGTAGGCCCAGGCCGCTTTGATGTGGCCCGGGCTGTCGATGGGGTATTTACGGTTGGTGGGATCGGCAAACTGGACCCTGCCGTACTTCCGGACCCCTTCTTTTGGATCCGCATCCGCACGGCGGTGGATCTTCTTCGGCATTGTCCCTCCTCCCTCAGACGTCAGGGCTGAAGAAGACCCCAGCCGTCGGGGGATGCATGCCCGCCGTTATTTCTGTTCGCCACTACTGCCGCACGCATCGCTTCGGAAACCTTCCCAAAAACCTTCCCATAGCGATACGAGCCTCCATTCGGAGGCCCGCAAGTGATTGTGCGGTGGAGAGGCGCCGCCCGGATTCGAACCGGGGGTGGAGGTTTTGCAGACCTCTGCCTTACCACTTGGCTACGGCGCCGGGACGCAGGGCGAGCCCGCGGGGCCTCAATATAGCCGGAATTCCGGTCTGAGGGAGAACCCGGGAGGCGTCAGACGCGCGCCTGACGCCGGTAGTGCGAGGGAGTCACACCGATGATGCGGCGGAACAGGTTGGAGAAGTGGCTCTGGTCGCAGAACCCCGCGGCCAGCGCGATCTCCGCCAGCGGCAAGTCGGTGTCCGTCAGCCAGCGGCCCGCGAGCTCTACCCTGAGCCGGCGCACGTACGTGCCGACCGAGCAGCCGTAGCTGGACCGGAAGCCCCGGGCGAGGGTGATGGGGTGAACGCCGACCGCCTCCGCCAGGCCCGCGAGGCTGCTGCGCGCCGAGGGGTCGGCGTGGATGAGGTCGCGGGCGGCTTCGAGCCATGCCGGGGGCCGGCGCGGAGGAGTGTCCGGCTCCGTCCGCGAGACGGTCGCCACCAGCTCGAGCAGCAGTCCCTCGATGGCCAGCAGGGCCGTGTCGTCGGACCGGCGCAACTCCTCCTGCAATCGGCGGGCGATGGTCGCGGCGGGGCCTCCCTGCAGCGAGCGCCGACGGTCCAGCACCGCCGAGTAGGGCCGGATCGCCTCGGCCCGTTCGGAGGCGACCTCGACCAGCAAACCCCGCACGTCCGTCTTGCCGAAGTTGTCGCAGTGCCGATCGCCCGCGGGAGTGACCTTGATGGTGCCCGGACTGCAGATCAACGATCCCCCGCGCCACGACTCGGTGAATCCCCCCTGCAGCACGCAACAGATCGTGGGCGACTCGTGGTCATGCCAGCCAAGGGCACTGCCGAGCAGATGCCGGCCGGGGGTGAGGGTGAACCCCGGCACCCGGACACTCGCCGAGCCGCGCCCGGCACGGGGGCCCGGACGGGCATGAAACGCAGGCATCGGCACCGCGTGAGTGGAAGCCACGCTGTCCCTGACGAGGGGTCCAATTTGAAGCTAGACCCGGTGCGGGCAGGGTGGAAGGCTCCGAGCGTACCCGCTACTCGACCACTACCCGCCCGGTCATGAACGGATGGGGATCGCAGTGGTAGTCGAAGGTGCCGGCCTGATCGAAGGTGTGGCTGAAAGTGGTGCCGGGCGACAGCAGCGGCGAGCTCCAGGTCTCGTCGTTGGCATGGCTGGTATGGGAGGTGGCGTCCTCCTCGCAGTTGAGCCAGGTGACGGTCTGCCCCACGTGGATGTGCAGCTCCGCAGGGCGGAACGCGAAGTTGCTGATCGGCACCAGCACGGAGCCGGGGACGGTTTCGTCCACCGGAAGCCGGCAGGTGCCCGTCGCGGGCCCAGTCGCGGAGCGATCCGAGAAGCAAGCGACGGCGGCGGCCAGCGCGATGACGCCGGCCGCGCCCCAGACCATCGCCCGCCGGCCGAGGCTCATGGCGAACGCACCTCGACCGTGCCGGTCATGAACGGGTGCGGCGTGCAATGGAACGGATGGGCACCCGGCTGGGTGAACACGAGAACCTTGCTCTGGCCCGGCTGAATCTCTCCGGAGTCGATCCCGCCCGCGTTCTCGGTGACGGTATGCACCAGGCGGTCGCGATTGGTGAAGCGCACTGCCGTCCCCGGGGCGACCTCGATCTTTCCGGGATGGAAGCCGAGTCCCTCGATCACGACGTCCACCGTATCCCCCGCGGCCGCCGGGTTCGGCGCCTGCGCGGCGGCAGCCGGAGGCGCGGCGGCCGGAGCCGGTGGCTGCTTGACGCCGAAGTACCGGGCCAGCGTGATCGGGATGGTGAACTCGAACCCGTACCGGGTGTTGCCGCCCCGCGACGCGCCCTGGAGCGTCGCCGTGTTGGTATTGCCCACCTGAAGCGAAAAGGTGTGGGGTGAATGGGGTATCCCGAGCTGCAGCGCGACGCCCCACGCCGGGTCCTCCTCGGCGCGGCGATCGGTCAGGCTGCCGACGTCCGCCGCGATCGCGACGTCGCGGGTCAGGTGCAGCGTCGCTCCTCCCGCCAGCGCCACCCGGGCTCCGTCCTCGTCTTCCAGCGGCGAGAGCACCCGGACCGCCGCCAGGATCCGCACCGGCCCCTGCCGCCGCGCCGCCGACACCTCCGCATCGGGACCGTCGGATGCCAGGTTGTAGTCCGCCTGCGCCGAGAGGTCGAGGGGCGCGCCGTCGGCCTGACGCAGCGCGCCGAAGCGTCCGAAGAACTCCCATTCGTTGGGATAGTTCGGCGCCAGCGTCGAGTTGGTGGCGTAGTGGAAGCCGGCCAGCAGCCGGCCCGGAAGCCCCGCCGCCAGCAGAAAGGTCGGCGCGCTGGTCACCTTCCGTTCGGGGGCGTCACTGGAGGTGAAGCGATGAAGGAAGTTGAAGTGCACCATCCCGGGGTGGGATACCCAGCCTCCGGACAGGTTCGGCGTGCGGTCGAGCAGGTCCTGGCTATGGAGGGGGGTCGGACGCATGGCGGCCCCCGCGAAAACCGCGAGGGCACCGACGGCCAGCCTGCCCCAGCGGTGTACCATGCGATCAACTTCGGATCGGGCGCGGGACACGTCTTGCACCGGGTGAGCGGAGTTGCAACATCGTAGCGGCCGGGCGGGCGGGCTTGCCCTTGCTCCCCGCCGGGCGCAACTTCGGCGCTGGGGTCATCGCGCGCCGAGCTCCGGCATCCGGCACCAGTTGAGAAAGGCGACCAGCTCTTCCGCATCCTGCGGGGTGGGCATCATGATCTCGGTGCTGCCCCGCCGCACCAGCGGCACGAACGGGAGTCCTGCGCGGCCCGGCTTCTTGAGGGGGCGCTGGCCTACTTCCCAGGGGCCTTCCTGCAGCTGGTCGGCCCGCGGACCTGTGGAGAGCGCGTCTCGCACCAGGCTCCGGAGGAGGGCCCAGTCCCGCCGCTGACGGCTGCGCGGGTTCCGCTGGTGGGCCAGCAGGAAGACCAGCTCCACCATGGCGCGTTTGCAGATGGTATCGGCGGCCGCGTCGTCCATCGGGATCCTCGGCGGGGGCAGCGGTGAGCAAGAGAGCGTCGGGCGGGCCCCGCGTCAACCCGCCGGCGCGCACGAAGGGGGCAACGTGATCAACGGCAGTATTCGGGAGGCGAAGCTTCGTCCGGAGTTCGCCGCCCTGTATCCAGCCATCGAACCCGGGGTCTGGATGCAGGCCTCCGACATCGGCAGGCAGCTCCTGCTCTGGCACCTGACCTTCGCCAGCGTGCCCGACGCGGAGCGGGTCATGAGCGATGAGCACTTCGAGTTCCGCGGTGGTCACCGCCGCGACATGACAAGTCTGGAACAGCGCACCCGGGCGGCCGACCTCCGGCGCCAGGCCTAGCGGGGCGCCCGGCCCGCGACTGCCAGTCGCGCCGGCACCGGCGAGCTCCTGAGGTAGGCAGTGGCATCGTGCATCAGGGAGTCGGGCGGCAGGTAGGGCCACAGCGCGCCGAGATCCTCTCTGATCCGGTCCCGGTAGAAGGCCGGCAGCGCCGTCGTCTCCCCGTCGAAGAACGCGCGCAGCTCTCGGTCCGTGTCCAGCCGACGACGGATCATCGTGTGATAGCGGATCCGGCCGAAGCCCTCCGAGGACACCGCGCGGACCAGGTTCATCCACTTCGGAATCGCCCCGCCGGTGGCGGGGATCCGCCGCCCGATCGCCCGCCAGGAGAAGGAATACCGGGTCACGTCGATCAGCCCGTCGTAGAACTCCCGCCAGCCGTAGTGCTTGGGTCGCAGGTTCATCGCATGATTGTTATTGAGGAAATGGAACGGGACGGGGATCACCCGCCCCGACCGCTGGTACTCGAGATTGCTTGGCGCAGCCCGTCCGAACGCCGACAGCAGCGAGTAGGCCGGAAATGCACCGGGTGCCATGTCGACGAAGGCCTTGGTGAGCTCGAACGGCTCCGGCCCTTCATCCCCGTCGAGGCCGAGCACGAAATTGGTCTGGATGTAGGGGATGTAGCGGAGGATCAGGTTCACGTGTTCGGCCACCTGCCGGACCTTGTCCATCCCGGTGCGCCGAGTCTTCGACTTGTTCCCCAGGTCGAACCACGACTCGATGCCCGGCAGGATGGCTCCGAATCCGTTCCGGCGAAGGCGCTTCAGGTGCGGCTCCCCCAGGAGAGACAGACTGCTCTCGGCGATGTGGCGCATCCGGCCCATCGGCACGGCCGACTCGATCGCCTCCATATAATCGTCGAAGCGAACGCCGAAGTTGGGGTCGTGCCATCCCACGATCGGCCGCCGCACCCGGGTGAGCAGGAACGCCAGATCGTCGCGCAGCTGCTCGAAGCCGAGGGGCTGGTACTCCACGGTGGAATCGATGCAGAAGCTGCAGGTGTACGGGCACCCCAGACTCCCCAGCATCGGGACGATCTTGATGGTGGGAGCCTTGGCCAGAGTCGCCTCCACGAACTTCCATCGCTGCGCGAGACCGGGGAGCTCGGCCGGCTGGCGCGAGGCCCCGAGGGTCACGCCCAATGGCCGCTGCGGCTCGGGATTCCGCAGCAGCTCCTCGATCACGCCGCGGTCGGTGAAGCCAAGCACGTAGTCGAAATACTTGACCGCATCCTCGGGATAGCACCGCGCATGGGGACCGCCCAGCACCGTGACCGCCCCCCGACTCCGATAGAACCGACTCAAGGCATACGCCACCTGGGCCGATTGGGTGAAGGCGCCGATCAGCACTACATCGAGACCCTCCGGGAACTCGGTGAGCAGGTCCTCTACCCCGGTAAAGCAGCACAGGGTGACCTCGTGTCCCGCCTGCTCGCACCAGACGGCGATCGCCTGGGGCATGATGCTGGCGAGGTTGGCGTGCATGAGACGCCCGTACAGCGAGGGCTTTTGGCTCTTGGTGGCAAGATCCAGCACCCCAACGCGCAGTCTGCGCATAACCGTCCTGAGCCGTGCGACCTGGCGGGATCGGGTGGAAGTGCGTCGCGCGTCTCACCGTGAGGCGGCGATATGTGTGAGGCTGGTCAGACTGTTAGAAAACAGTGAGCAAGGCGGGCAGACGAGCCACCGGGCTCGGGCGAGCGTCAACAACCGTGCAGTATGGAAGGTGGATGACGGCTTCGCAAGCGGATCAGCGGGCGGTCCGCCGGCGCCGATGTTCCGCGAGTCGGTCGCCGAGGGCCACGGTTCCGACCCAGACCGCCCCGGCAGCCAGGCCGCCGAGCACGTCCGTAGGATAGTGAACGCCGAGGTAAATCCGGGAAATCCCGATCAGCGCGATGGCGATCACCGCCGCGACCCACACCGCCACCTCGGCGCCACGATGGCGGAGGCGGTGCGACGCGAGCACGGCCACTCCTCCGAAGAAGCAGGTGGCAAAGAGGGCGTGTCCGCTGGGAAAGCTGTACGAGTGGGGTAAGGAATAGAAGTCGAACAGCGGCGAAGGACGGGCCCGGCCGTACAGCTGTTTGAGCAGGACGTCGAGGACGCCGGCGCCGGCCATGGTGACGAGCACCAGCACAGCGGCTCGCCGCCAGCCTTCCATCAGGAACACCACCGCCGCCACCACGCCGAAGAACGCGAGCACCCTGGGAGCGCCCCACCGGCTGGCGGCGACCATCACCGTGGTGAGCCCCGGAACGGCATGGCCGTGGATCGCATTCCGGATCCACTGGTCGACCGCCCGCGTCTCCCCCTCCAGCACTTCCTCGCCGAGCCAGACGAACAGGAGCATCGCCGCGGCGGCAATCGCGAGCCCCACCGCCAGGGCGGCGCCGACCAGCGGCGCGGCGCCTGCTTCGACGGCGGGAGTCTCGGGCGGCGGGGGCGCATCCATGCCCGCAATGAGCCCGGGGCGGTGGTCGGACGCAACCCGTTCGCCTACAATCCGGAAGACTCAACTCCGGAGGATCGCATGCTCGAGGTCGTTCCCGCCCTGCGGAACCGTCGCGGTATCACGGTTCTGGCCCTGGTGCTGCTGATCATCCTGGTGATCGCGGTGGCGGTGCTGGTGAGCCGTTACCTGGCGGTGTAGCCGGATCAGAGCGCCCGGCGGCCCAGCGGGCCGAAGACGAATCCCTTCCCGATCGTGATCACCCAGCCCGCGTCGTCCACGTCGTTGGCGAAGCGGTGGGCGAGGTCGAGCCTCACCGCGCCGACATCGGAAGCCCGGGTGGCTCCGAGACGAATACCGAGCCCGGTATCCCAGCCGGTCCGGCGCCGCGAGCCCGCGTACCAGGCCCCTCCGTAGTCCACGAACCCCGCGAGGCCGATCCCTGCCTGGCCCAGGAAGTTTTCCGCCACCGTGATCCGGTACTCGGCCGTCGTCATGAACGACCGGTCCCCGGTGAAGGCATGGCTGCCGTAGGCGCGCGGACCGAGGCTCAGACCCAGGTCGAACTCGGCGCCCGGCAGCGGGTTCTCCAGCCACCCCGCCTCCGCGTGCAGGATGGTCACGTGCCGCGGAAAAGGCTTGAGTACGGCCGTTCCCGCCACCTGGACCGCTCCGGAGTCGAGTCCCGCTGCGGTGTACAGGCCTGCGGCTAGTCCCTCGAGGTAGCCGAACCCGCTGGGCAGGTGGATGCCGATACGGCTGCTGACCATCGGGGCGATCCCGTCGCGCTCGTAGCCGAAGGCCTCCGGCGCGACCATAGCACTGACGGTCACCGTGGTGCCGAGATCCACGTCCTCCTCCCGGGCGAACCCCGCCACGCCCTTGGTGACCACGAAGCGAGCCTGGTTCCAGGTGAGGTAGGGCCCGAAGGCTCCGGTCACCGTCTTCCCGAACGCCGCGGTCTGGCCCTCCGGAACGAAGTCGTCGCGGCGGATCTGGGCCTGTATCCCGAGCCGCAGGAATCCGCCCGACGAGGCCTGAATCGCCCGGGCCCCGGTCGCGCGGACCAGGGTATAGCGCCGCTGGAGGGTATCGCTGGCTTCCGGTTCTCCCTCGAAGAAGCGCAGCACCCGTTCGTCGTGGTCCTCGCCCTCCAGCCGGAACGCGCTGCGGCTGGTCATCGAGTAGAACGGCTGCTCCAGCGCCGCCGCCGCCAGGCGCCCGTCGGAGCGATCCTCGTAAGCCAGCGCCATGCCGACCTGCCCGCCGAACAGCCGCGGGCGCCGGAATCCCAGGGCCACGGTGCTCCGGTCGGTGGTCTTCCGGAACCGTGCGGACGCGCTGCTGGCGGTGCCGAGCAGGTTGTCTTCCACCAGGCCGACGGTGAACTCGACGTCTCCGCCCACGCTGCGGAATCGCAGATCGGTCTTGGTGCTCCACCCGTCGCGCGTGATCACCCGCATGACCAGGCCGGAGTCGGTGCGGACCGAGTCGATGGTCACCCGCCGGAATATGCCGAGCGACCGGAGATTGCGCTCCGACTCGGCCACGCTCGCCGAGTCGTACGGCTCGCCGGGGCGGAAGAGCA
>Ga0247830_10001155_pt1 | contig 10689 bp, 5 predicted proteins | sample 12C_Control_Day5_FD_207766 | JGI IMG/M metagenome (GOLD analysis project Ga0247830, IMG submission 207766) | Soil microbial communities from agricultural site in Penn Yan, New York, United States - 12C_Control_Day5 | ecosystem: Environmental > Terrestrial > Soil > Agricultural land | place: USA...
CTGGTTGCCGGCGAGCACGATGAACGTGCGCAGCAGCCAGAATGCGAGAAGGACGCCGATGGCGCCGCCGAACGTCGCAAGAATCAGGCTCTCGGCAATGAGCTGACGGGCGAGATCGCCGAGTCGTGCACCAAGGGCCAGGCGGATCCCCAGCTCGCGCCTGCGTGCGAGGCCGGCGGCGAGCAGCAGGTTGGCGACGTTCGCGCATCCAATCAGCAGCACCGCAATGACGGCGCCGAGCAGCATCCGCAGTTGCGGCCGGATGGTACCCACGATTACTTCCCGATACGACTGCACGTCGATGCCGTGGTTGTTGCCGAACTCCTGCGCGAGTCTCACGCCGATGGCGCGCATTTCGTTCGCAGCGCGATCGACGGTGACACCCGGTTTCAACCGCGCGTAGGTCACGAGGAAATGGTTGCCGCGGCGCGCCGGATCCAGCTTCATCGCCAGCGGAACAAAGAGGTCCGCACGGCGATGGTTGAAGTCGGCCGGCATGATACCGACGACCTCGTACGGCTCACCGTCGAGCGTAATCGGCTTGCCGCCAATGGACGGATCGCGCGCGAATTGCCGCGTCCACAGTCCGTGCGACAAGACGACGACCTTGCGCGCGTTGGGCTGATCCTCGGCCTCGGTGAACCAACGTCCGACCGCCGGCTGCACCTTGAAGACATCGGCCAGCGACTGCGTCACCCGCATCCCCGAGAGCTGAACGGGATCTCCTGGGCCGGACAGAACGAACCCTGCTGGCGTCGATCCGGCAATCGCGGAAAACACCTGATTGCGCGTTTTCCAATCGTGAAACTTCGGCAGTGAGGCGGGACACGTGGCGCAGGCCGGTTGCGTGTCGTAGACCATGACCAGCTGCTCGGGATCGGGATACGGCAGCGGTTTGAGGAGGACGTTATAGAAAATGCTGAAGACCGCCGTCGTCACGCCAATCCCGAGCGCGAAGGCGATGACGGCTAGAGAACTGACGAGCGGGGTTCGAACGCAGGCGCGCAGCGCGTGCCTGAGGTCCTGCACGACACGTGACATAGGATCGCTCCGCCGGGATTAGACGGAACGCGGACGCGAGGGGTTGGTTCTCGGTGCGCCTCGGTGCTCAGTGCTCAGTGCTGGTGCTCAGTGCTCAGTGCTGGTGCTCAGTGCTCGGTGCTGAACCCGGACCCCCTGGCGCGAGCATCCCGCGCCCGGGCACCAGCACTGACCGCCAGCACTGAGCAGGTGCACCCAGCACCAGCACCAGCACCGAGCACCAGCACCGAGCACCGAGCACCAGCACCGAGCACCGAGCACCGGCACCGAGCACCGAGCACCCAGCACCGAGCACCGCTAGTCCTCCCTGAGCGCGACGAGCGGATCGACGCGCGTGGCACGCCACGCGGGCACGTACGTGGCCAGGATGCCGGTCGCGGCGAGCAGTATGGCGACGGAGGCGAACACTGGGAGATCGCGCGGGCCGACCTCGAAGAGCATCTTCGCCATGGAACGCGTCACCAGTGCCGAGGCCGTGAGACCGATCGCCGCACCGATGGCGACGAGCGTCAGTCCCTGGGCGAGCACCAGACCCAGTACCGAGCGGCGCGACGCGCCCAGTGCCACACGGATGCCGATCTCTCGCCTGCGTTGGAGAACGTCGTATGCCATCACGCCATACGTGCCCACCGCGGCGAGAACGATCGCCACCACGGCAAACGCACTGAGCAAGAGCACGTTCAGCTTTCGATCGGCGACCGACAGCGCGAGCACGTCGGTCATCGGTCGCGCGTCGGCGAGCGGAATTTCGGGATCCAGTCGCCTGAGCTCGCCCCTCACGGACGAGACCAGGCGGTCCGCGGGCAGCTCGCTGCGCATCACGACACTCATGCTGCGCGCCTGCTGCCCCGGCGAGAAGTGCAGGAACTGCGTGTGCGGGATGTACATCTCGGGACGCGATGGTCGATCGAGCCCGCGCTGACGAACGTCGGCCACGACTCCGGCAATCGTCCGCCAGGGTTGCTCGAAGCCGCGCGACCGCGAGAGCATGACGTGCTTGCCGACCGGGTCCTCGCCGGGGAAGATGCCCCGCGCGGCCGTTTCGTTGATGAAGATCACCGGTGTGGAGCTGCTCGTGTCGGACGGTGCAGGCGTGCGGCCACGGACAACACCTATACGCAGCGCTTCGAAATAGCCCGGGGTGACGACGTACCAGTCGGCGGCTCCGGGTCTTCGGCCATTCACGCGTGAACGTCCTTCGATATCGAAGCTCCAGTCCCCTGATGACACCGCGAGCGGCAGCCCGGAGCTGGCGCCCACCCCGATAACGCCGGGCGCGGCCGCCAGTTGTTCGTTCAAGCGCGTGAAGAAACCGGAGACCTCCGCCAGACCCGGGTAGCGCGTAGACGGAGCCGCCACGCGCGCGGTGAGAACACCGTCCGCATCGAATCCACCAGGCACGCTCATCACGCGTGAAAAGCTCTTCAGCAGGAGACCGGCCGCGACGAGCAGCACGACCGCGAGGCTCACCTGGCACACGACGAGGGCGCGACGGACGCCGACGCGACTCGAGGATCCGCGTCCACCTTCGCGAAGCGTCTCTCCGGCCTGCGTACGCGACAGCTGCAGCGATGGCAGCACGGCGAACAGCACCGTCGTCAACAGCGCCAGGCCACCTGCAAACGACAGCACGATCGGATTGATCGAGACCTGCGAGATGCGGGGCAGGGCATCGGGACCTATTGCTATCACGACCTCGAGCGCCGACCGCGCGACGGCCAATCCGATGAGCGTCGCAGTGACCGCGAGCAACAAGGCTTCCGTCAGCAGCTGCCGCGCCATGCGGAAGCGGGACGCGCCCAGGGCCGTGCGCACCGCCAGCTCGCGACGCCTCGTTTCACCGCGCGCCAGCATCAGGTTCGCGACGTTCGCGCACGCGAGCAGCAGCACGACGGCGACCGCGACAGCGAGCACCAGAAGCACGGGACGGCTCTCCCCGAGCAGCTCTTCCCGCAGCGGGCTCACGACGGTGCCGAAATGCCCCTGGTTGTGTTGGTCCGGATACTGCCGCACGAGCTGGGCGACGATGGCGTCCATCTCGGATGAGGCCTGCGCGATGCTCACCCCCGCCCGCAGCCGCGCGATCCCCGCCAGGTAGTGGCCGCCCCGCTCATTGCGCGCCGCGGCGACATCGAGGGCCGCCGGGAGCACGACCGCCGCAGGCGCGCTCGCGATCAGGTTAACGGGCATGACGAAGTCGGGCGGCAGGATGCCCACGACCGTCCTCGCACGCCCTTGAACGTTCACGCTGCGACCGATGATCGAGGCGTCGCCCTCGAAACGCTCGCGCCAGATCGAATCCGACAGGATGACGCTCGCGCTCTCAGTTTGCGCGTCGCCGATGACGAACCCGCGTCCGAGCGCCGGCTGACGCCCGAGAACGGCGAACGTATTGGTGCTGACGGCCACCGATGGGACGCGCTGCGGATCTCCGGATCCGCCGCTGAGCGTGACGAATCCGGGCGACATCGCGGCGATGTCCAGGGACCGGCTCTGCTCCGAGTAGTCCAGGTATTCCGGATCCGACAGCGCGAGCCGTGGGTTGGCGTCGACGCGGTTCGAGACCACGACGAGGCGGTCGGGGTCGGTGTAGGGCAGCGGCGCGAGCAAAACGGCGTGCACAATGCTGAAGATCGCGGTGTTGACGCCGGTGCCCAGCGCGAGCGTGATGATCGCGACGGTCACGAATCCAGGGTTGCGGCGCATGCCGCGCAGGGCATATGCCATGTCCTGCCGGAGCTGGTGCACGTGCTCGCCTGGTCCGATGGCGAGCAGCGCCGCGACATTCGCGGCCCACACACGCGCGCGGCCGGTCGCGCCGGGGGCGTCCAGGCGTTCCTCGTCGAAGCGACGCTCGATCTCACGTCCGTAATCAGCGCGGAAGTCGAACGGAAGCACTCGCAGCAGCGCGCGAAAGAATCGACGGCTCATGTCAGGTCCTTGTCCTTGGAATGAGGTTCTTGGCGCGCGCCATGCTGAGCGTGGCTTCCATGCGCGCCGCTTCGGCCCTGGCCACATCTCGGCCGAAAGGCGTCAGCCGGTAATACCGGCGCCGTTCGTCGTCGAGCGCGGGATCGGGCCGCTCCGAGGATTCGGCCACGACTCCTTCCTGCACGAAGCGGCGAATCAGCGTATAGAGCGTGCCGGCGCTCAGGCGGATCGCCCCGTCGGTCCGCCGGGCCACCTCCTTGATGATCGCGTAGCCGTGTTTCTCGCCGTCGGCCAGCGCGATGAGCACGTGGAACATGCCCGGGGTGAGCGGCAGCAGCTCGTCCGCCTTTCGGTTGTGTCTCGCCATGCACGACAGACTATATCGACGTAAAAGAGAGTGCAAAGGTTTACGCCCACCGTTGCCCTTTCTCGGTGCTGCGTGCTCGGTGCGTAGTGCTCAGTGCACCTGCTCGGTGCTCCGTGCTGGTGCTCGGCACGCGCACCTGGGACGCAGCACCGAGCACCGAGCGACGAGCACCAGCACCGAGCACGAGCACCGAGCACGAGCACGTGCACTGAGCACTGAGCACCGAGCACTAAGCACCGAATGAGAGTGCCGACTAGAATGCCTGTCGCATGTCGGCCGCGCTCGCATCCTTGCTGGCACTCCTCACTGCCATCGTCCTCAGTTTCGTCTCCCGTCTGAATGTCGGCGTCATCGCGATTCCGCTCGCGTGGGCGGTGGGCGCCTACGCGGGGCGTGCGCCCGATACCGTTCTTGCGGTGTTCCCGAGCTCGCTGTTCGTCACGCTTGCCGGGGTCACGCTGCTGTTCTCACTCGCCGAGTCCAACGGCACCATCGGCAACCTGGCCGCGCGGCTGACGCTGCTTGCCAGCGGACGATCGCGGCTGCTGCCCCCGATTGCCTTCGTCATTGCGTGCGCGATCTCGACCTGCGGCCCGGGTGCCATCCCCGCGACGGCACTCGTGGCGCCCCTGGCGTTCGCGATGGCAGGACCAGCCGCCATACCGCCGTTCCTCACCGCGCTGATGGTCGCCAACGGCGCCAATGCGGGCAACCTCTCGCCGCTCAGCGCCGTAGGGATCATCGCCAACACGCGCATGGCGTCGGTCGGTCTCGGCGGACACGAGTGGAAGGTGTGGGCGGCAAACTTCGTCGCTCACGCCCTCGTGACGGCAATCGCCTACGTCGTGCTCGTACGCGCGGTGCCCCGCACCTCGGCGAGCACCCCACTACGCCCACCCGCTCTCAGTCGCCAGCAGTGGACAACTGTTACGGTGGTCTCCGCCTGGATCCTCAGTGTCGTCGTCGCCGGTGCGCCAATCGCATTGGCGTCCTTCGCCGCAGCGGCCGCGCTCATTGCCGTGCGGGCAGCCGACGAGGCGGCGGCGCTCAAGAGCATGCCGTGGGCCGCGATCATCATGGTGTGCGGTGTGTCGATGCTGGTGGCCACGGCCGAAAAGGTCGGCGGCCTCGAGCTGTTCACGACACTGCTCGCGAAGCTGGCGACACCGGAAACGATCAACGGCGTCATCGCGTTCGTCACCGGTGTGATCTCGAGCGCCAGCAGCACGTCTGGCGTGGTGCTCCCGACGTTCCTTCCCACGGCACCCGGGCTCGCGCAACAGGTCGGCGGCGGCGATCCGCTGGCCATCGCCCTGAGCATCAACATCGGATCGGCGCTCGTCGATGTCTCGCCGCTGTCGACGATCGGTGCGATATGCGTGGCGGCGCTGAGCGAACCCGCCGCCGCGCGCGATCTGTTCAGAGGGATGCTGATCTGGGGCCTGTCGATGACGATCGTTGGCGCCCTTATCTGCCAGTTGTTCGCCGGGTGGATCGCGCGGTTGTAGTCAAAATTGGCATCGTGCTGCGAATTCTGAAGTCTTCATGTAGTAATGAGGCCGGATCGCGCGCGCCTCTGAGTACATCTGCCGTGGTCCGATCCTTGCCGCGTTGGACGACATGCACAGCCTCATTGCGGGCCTGCTGGCCTTCGCGCTGGCGGCCCCACCATTCGTCACGGTTCCGCAGTCGCACGCGCGAGCGTCCGAGCGACGGGCGAGCGCTGATCGCTTCGACGACTATCGGATCCCCGCAGGCACGGCACTGCTCCTCGAGTTGCGGACGCCATTCGATTCCGCTTCGGCGAAAGTCGACGACGAGATCGAAGCCACGCTGTGGAGCCCCGTGATCCAGGGCGGCGTCGAGCTGATACCAGCCGAGTCCGTCGTCAGCGGCAGGATCAGCGCGGCCGTCCGTGCGTCGAAGCAGACGCCGATCGGCTCCGTGACGTTCACCATGTCAGTGGTCCAGCATTTACGGACGGGCGATCGCGCGATGATTCGCACGCAGCGCATGGTCATGGAAGCGCCCGTCGAGCCCGCGGCGGCCGGGCGCGGCGACCGGAAACTCAAACCGACGGACATTGCCATGGCGGAGGGCTCACGCTTCGTGGCGGTGACGTCCGAGCCGCTGGTCGTACGGATCCCGAAGTAACGGCCTCAGGACCCGAACGGCGATTTGCGCAGCGTGCGAGTGACGCGGCCCACCGGCCGCCCCTCCACGCTGACGATCGCGCGGACGGTGTATTCGCCAGGCGGCAGCGAGGCGATCGCCAGCGCACCGATGGCCACACGTCGCAGTTCTCCCTGCGGCACAACGCGTGGAGCGCCGCTCGCGAGCGCACGCTCGTCAGGGCCATCGGCAATCTCCAGACGCACGCTGATGGAATCGCTCTTCGGCGCGGGTCCGTAGATCTCGAAGTACGCCACCGCCGCCTGATCCGTGCCGAAGACGAGCTTCGGCGAGAAACCGCCGTCGCGCGAGACACCGAGCGCGAGCGCGCTCAGCGCGAGCGGATCTGCCTCGGTGAGCCGCGCCATGAACTCGAACTCCGTCGTACCGCGGCGGCCGTTCGTGTCGATCGCCGCAACGCGCAGGCGATAGGGCCCGGGAGTTCCTTCCCCCGCGGTAACGACCGGCGACGATGCGAGTTCACCATCATTGGCGGTCCACTGCGCCACCAGCCGGTCGCGCGCGTCGATCAGACCGAACACGACATCGGCGAATTTCACGCCCGGTTCGATGCCTTCGAGGACCGCGAGGATCTTCACGTTCCCGCGCTCTCCAGCTGATGTCATGGCCGTCGCGCGAATCGGCAGCGCGCGATACGTCAGGCCATTCCTGATCATCTCTTTCGTGGACGTGTTCTTCGACGTCCCCTGCAAGCGGGGAAGATAGAGCTCGGGATTGGTCCGAACGCGGACGCTCTCCCGCGACACCCCGACGTCGAGCCGATGCATCGCGCCGTTCCCCTCGGCGGGGGTGACGTCCACGTTCGCGACGTAATAGCCCGTCAGCCCTTTCGCGAGATTCGTCAGCGTCGGATCGTCGGGCCCGACGATGCGCATGAAGTCGCCGCCACTGACACCGGCGAGGCTCTCGAGCCCCGCGCGGTCCTCGTCGGCGCTGGCAAAGCGGCTCGCGGTGCGGTCCGTGAAGACCTGGCGCGGGGAATCCATCTTCAGATCGTCGGGCTGTACGACGTACAGGTGCGCACGCACCATGCTCGCGGCGGTCGACACTTCCTGGAAGTAGATCTGCCGGATTTCGCACGGGCCTGGCGGCGCATTCATGGGCGCGTCGCGCCGCGGGTTCATGATCCCCGACGACAGCAGCACCACCGTTTTCGGCCCCTGCAGCGGTGCCAGGCTGCGAAGGTAGTCGCTCATCGTGTTGAGCAGCAGCCGCGATCGGCACGATCGCTCCTGCTCGCTGGGATCGATCGGCGCCTTGGCGACGAATTTCCGCAGCGCACCAATGACCTGCTGGTGATTCGCCGTGAAATCCAGCTCGATACCGCCATTCGGCATCGTCGCATACGCGACCCGGTCGCGTGAGCCGAGCGTGTTGATGTAGCGGACCGCCGCATTGATCGCGTTACGCTCCGATCCCGCGCGGATCGACTCGTGATCGAGCACGATCGTGACCCATCGACTCGCCGGAGCGTTGGCGTTGGTGGAGAACGGCGGTTCGAGATCCTGGCTGGCGGCGACGACGGCACCGGCAGCATCGGAACTCGACAGATTGACGTAGCGAAGGGAGCGGATGCGCCGCGCGCGGCTGTCGATCTTGATGTTGACTTCTTCCGGGCGGAGATCGAAAACCGAACCGTCGGGTCCGACCGCGAAGAAATCGACCGGTACGGTCTCGCCGGCCGGGGCAGATGGAGGAGGCGCCTGCGCGGCCGGGATGGCGGCCACACTGAGAACCACCGACAGCAGACACGTCGCGCGCAGAACCCGCGGCACCATGCGGGAAGCATAGCGCGCGGGCGCCTCACCCGCCACCCTTCAGTATGCGGAGCGGATCGATTCGTGAGGCCCGCAAAGCCGGCAGCAGGCTGGCCAGAATCGTGAGCAGCAGCACCCCAATGGCAACAGACGAGAAGGTCACCGGATCGTGCGGTCGGATGCCGTACAACAGCGAGGCCACTGCCCGTGAGGCCACCAGCCCGACCCCGACCCCGACCGCGATTCCCGCGATCCCGACGACGGCGCCTTGTCTGAGGACCAGGCGGATGAGGTCCGCCGCGCGTGCGCCGAGGGCTGCCCGCACGGCAAGCTCCCGTGATCGCTGGGCGACCGTGAACGACAGCGTGCCGAGCACGCCCACGCCGGCCACGAGCACCGCGAAGAACGCGAACCCGCCGAGCAGCATCGCGTAAAGTCGCGGCCTCGCCAGGCTCGCGAGCACGCGGTCCTCCATCGTGCTGATCGAGTCGACCACCAGCGACGGATCCTCCTGCCGGACGATCGCGCGCAACGTCGGTGCGAGCGCGGCTGGATCCCCCGCCGTCCGCACGATGAATGTCGGCGACGTCGACACGCCAACGTTGTCGCGCTCGCGGTAGCGGTAGACCTCCAGCTCTGGCGGTTCGATCACGCCGCGGTGCCGTACATCGTCGACGACGCCGATGATCTCCCAGTGCCCTCTCTCCTCGCGCACCCAGCCGCGCACTCGCTGGCCGACCGGCGTCGCACTCAGGTATCGGCGGGCGAACGATCGATTCACGATGAACACCGGGCGCGACGTCGCGATATCTTCGTCGGTGAAGTCGCGGCCATCGAGAATGCGGATCCCCATTGCGGCGAAATATCCCGGCGTGATCGTGCGGCTCGCCGCCTGGACGCGCCGCTCGTCGAGCATGAACGCCGAGCCGCCGTAGATTCCCAGCGGCGGACCATCGCTGAACGTGACGGCCGAGACTCCGGGGAGCGTGCGCAGCCGCTCGACGATCAGCTTCACGAGCTCCGCTCGACGGTGATCGGGATACACGAACTTCGGCATCTGAACGCGCGCCGTCAGCACGTTCGACGGGTCGAACCCGCGATCCGCGCTGACGAGGGCGACGAAGCTGCGCCCGAGAAGCGACGCCCCGATGAGCAGCACACAGGCGACGGCAACTTGCCCCGACATGATCACCGTGCGAACACGCGCGGCTGTGGAGGCGCTGCCCGCACCGACTGATCCCGTGCCATCTTCCGACAGCGACTCGACCAGGTTCAGGCGGCGTGCCTTCCGCGCCGGCGCGAGGCCGAACGCGATGCCGGCGATGACGGAGGCACCAAGGGCGAACAACGCAACGGGCGCATCGAAAGCGAGATCCGGGAGGCGCGGAAAATCCGGGGGCAGTAGCGAACGCAGAAGGCGATGGAGTATCGCGGCGATGGCGCACCCCACGGTCCCGCCGAGCACGGCAAGGACCATGTTTTCCACCAGCAGCTGTCGCGTCACTCGCGCGGCGCCGGCGCCCAGCGCCGAACGGATCGCGATCTCGCGCGCGCGTGTCGTGGAGCGAGCGAGTTGAAGGCCGGCCACGTTCGCCACAGCGGCCACGAACAGCAATCCGACGGCGGCGAACAACACGAACAGGGGACGCCGCACCTCGCCCGTGAGAGCCTCGTGCAGCGGAATCACGGAAACGCGAACCGCGCCTCCTTCACCAAAGATCGCCCTGATTGTCATCTCCAGGTCCGCCGGCGCGGGCGCCGCGAGCGCGCGCGCGGTCGCTTCGTCTTCCGCCTGCCGGACAGTCGCACGCGGACGCAGCCGCGCAATGGCCTCGAACATCGACATGAGGTTGCCCGTCGTCGGATTCACGCGAAATGGCACCCACGCGAGCGTCTCGCGATCCGGATACGCGGCGCGATCCGGCAGGATCCCGACGATCCGATGCGATTTTCCTTCGAGTTGAATCGATCGCCCCACTGCCGCGATGTCACCGCCGAACCGCTCGCGCCAGAGCCGCTCCGACAGGACGACGACGTCACCGCTCTGCGCCGTCTCGTCGCCGTCGCCGAACAGCGCTCCGGCGAGCGGATGGATGCGGAGCGTTCTGAACACGCTCGCGGTCGCGGCGACCGCGCGGATGCGCGTCGCCTCTCCGGCGCCGGTGAGCGTCAGCGCGCGTGGAGACCACGCGCCGATCCCCTCGATCGTCGCCGGTGAGTCGCGCCACGCGAGATAGGCGGCATTGCTGAAGGAATTGAATCGAGGACGATTGCCGCCGCGCGTTTCCTTCAAGACCACGAGACGGTCCGCGTCGGGCCAGGGCAGCGGCTTCAGCAGCACGCCGTAGGTGACGCTGAACAACAGCGTCGTCGCCGTGATGCCGGCGACCGCGACCAGGC
>Ga0247830_10001159_pt1 | contig 10681 bp, 8 predicted proteins | sample 12C_Control_Day5_FD_207766 | JGI IMG/M metagenome (GOLD analysis project Ga0247830, IMG submission 207766) | Soil microbial communities from agricultural site in Penn Yan, New York, United States - 12C_Control_Day5 | ecosystem: Environmental > Terrestrial > Soil > Agricultural land | place: USA...
CCTCGAGCTCTCGAGCGTGGGCGACGCCTTCGAGCGACGCGTCTCGCGCGCCGCCTCCGAGGCGCTGGCGGGCCTCGAGTCCGGCCGGCGCGTGGCGCTCTCCGCCGGGAGTACGCACATCGCGCCGGCCGCGGGTCCGCGCCAGCGCGCCGCCCTGCTCTCGTTCCTGGCGCGAGTCGAGCCGGCCGAGGCGGCAGGGTGACGCGCCGCAACTTCCGCAGCGACGTCGCCGCGCCGCGTCCCGCCTCGGCCTGGGCCATGGTGAGCGTGGCGAGCGCCACGCTCTGGATCACCGAGCAGCTCGCCCTGTGGGTCGTCGTCGCGCAGGCCGCGTGCCTGGTTGCGAGTCTCGCCATGCGCACTCGCGTCCACCGCTGGCAGCAGAGCGCCCTCGTGCTGAATCTCGCCATGGTCGCGATCGTCAGCGTCACCGTCCGGGTCGCGCTGCGCGGCGAGCCCTCCACGATCGCGCTCGCGCACTTCGCGGCGCTGACCCAGTGCCTCCAGCTGCTCGATGCCCGGCCGCGCCGGACCGAGTTCCTGCTGGTCGCGCTCGCGCTCTTCCAGGTGGTGCTGGCGGCGAACCTGACGGACAGCGTGCTCTTCCCGCCGCTGGTGTGCGCGTTCCTGTTTGCGACCGTGTGGACGCTATTGGTGCACACGCTGCGCAGCGAGGCGATCGAGGCCGGCCAGCTGCACGAGCTGCCGCGCACCTTCACGCCGGGGCTGCTGCACACAACGCTGATCTCGTGCGCGCTCTCGCTGGCGGTCGCCGCGCTGCTCTTCGTGACCCTGCCGCGCCTGCGCAGCAACGTGATGATCGGGCCTTCGCTCGGCGCGCCGTTCGCGAGTGCCGGCTTCTCGGACCGCGTCGCCCTCGGTGATCTCGGGCGCATCCGCCAGGACTCGCGCGTGGTGCTGCGCGTGGAGACCCTGGCGGGCGACGCGCCAAACGCCGAAGACGCGTACTGGCGCGGGCTTGCCTTCGATTCCTTCGACGGCACCTCATGGTCGGTCACGCGCCCGGAGCGGCACGGTGTCTCGGGCAGCGCCGAGGGCGGCGTGCGCTTCGGCGCGGAGGACGACGGTCCCGAGCTCGTCCAGCGCATCGTGCGCGAGCCGGTGGCGTCGTCCGTGCTCTTCGCGGCCGGCGGCGTGCGCGAGCTCCACGGCACGGTGCGACGCCTCGAGCGCGACCGTCACGGAAGCTTCTTTGCGGCGGGTCAGGACGACGAGCGGCTGCGCTACGTCGTGCGCTCGCGCGCCGAGCGTCCTTCGGATCGCGCGCTGCGCCGCGACCGCGCCGCCCTGCCGCCGCGCGACGGGGAACGCAGCCTCGCGCTGCCGCCGCTCTCGGAGCGCTTCGTCGCCGCCGCGAGCGCGCTCGGCGCCGGCACCGGGATCGACAGCGACGTCGCGCGCGTGCGCGCGATCGAGCGCGCGCTGCGCACGCAGGGTCGCTACACCGACGACCCGCCCGACCCCGTGCCGGGCTCGACCCTCTCGCCCGTCGAGGACTTCCTGCTCGGCGGTCTCGCCGGGCACTGCGAGTACTTCGCGTCCGCCATGGTGCTCGCCGCGCGCATCCAGGGCTTTCCGGCGCGCCTCGTCAACGGCTTCGCCGGCGGGCGCACGAATGCGATCGGCGGCTTCGTCGAGCTCACGCACAGCGACGCGCACGCCTGGGTCGAGGTCCACTTCGAGCGCGCGGGCTGGGTCTCCTTCGACCCCACGCCTCCCGACCTGCGCCTGCGCGGCGATGCGCCGCTCTCGCTCGCCGGCCGCATGGCCGAGTTCGGCAGCGCGTTCGAGCTATGGTGGTTCCAGCGCGTCGTCGGCTTCGACCGCTCCGATCAGATCGGCGCATTGAAGACCGCCTGGCTCGCCTGGCGCAGCGCGGAAGACGCGCAGAAGCAGCGCGCCGCGGCGGGTCTGCCGCGCTTCGACCCGCGCATCCCCTGGCGCGAGACGGCGATGCTCGTGGGCTCGCTGCTCGCGGTCGCCGCGCTCGTGCGCGCGTTCCGGCAGCAGCGCCGCGCGGCGCGCGATCTGCCGCCCGCCGGGTACCGTCGCGCCCTGCGCATGCTGGCGCGCCGCGGCCTCTTGCGCGGGGCGTCCACGCCGGCGCGCGACTTCGCGAGCCTCGTGCGGACACGCGTGCCCTCGCCGGCCGCGGATGCCTTCGACTCGCTGACCGAGTCGTATCTCGCCGAGCGCTTCGGCGCGCGGCCCGTTGGCGACTGCCGCCCACAGCTACAGCAGCTCTCTCGCGGACTCCGCGCAGCTCGCCTCTGACACCCGAGCACGGAGCTTTGGGAAGATGGCGCGCGAAGCGCGCCGCAAGCGCCGAAGGCGCGCGCAGCGAGCCGAGGGCGAGCGGAGGCCGGTCAGACCGGCTCTACCTTCAGGAGCTTCCACTCCTCGCCGAGCTCGGCGAGGACCTGGCGCGAGGCGGTGTCCGCGTTCACGGCGGCCACATCGATCACGCGCGAGCGCGCGCCCTGTGTCTGGCAGACACGCACGCGGAAGCGCGGCAAAGGCTTCTCGGGAGGCTTCGGCGGTGCCGGCGACGGAGCCGCGGGTCGGGGGAGCGCAACCGGCTTCGCCACGACGACAGGCTTCTGCGGCGTGGCGGCGGCACGCGGGCGCGCGGGCTCCGCCACGGGCGCCGTCGCGGCCTGGCGCTGGGCCTCGCGCTCCTTCTCCTGGAGCTCCTGGAGGAAGCGGTAGTAGCCCTCTGGGGCCGTGAGGATGCGCACGCCGATGCCGCCCTGCGCGACGGTGAGGAGCTGTGCCGGCACCTGCTTGCGCCGCACGACCTCGACCTGCATGCGAGCCGTGTCCTCGGGCAGGCTGAGATCGATGTCCACCCGCACGCCCGGCGAGAGCTTGGCGCTGGTCTGGATGAAGAGGCCGCTGCCCGAGATGTCGAGCACGATGCCGTTGTGCTGGCGGCCGTCCGCGTGCACCCGGCACGTCATACGCCGCTTCGATCGTTCGAGCGCCCGACCCGTCACCGCGGTCCCCCCGTATGGATTCGGCGACCCGGCAGGTGACTTGAGTCGGCTGTCCAGGCATCGCCTGTTCAGCCTTTCAGAGGGCTCCATAGAGAGGATGGGTCTGCGGGATCACGCGCACGTCGGCGAGCTCCCGCTCGAGCCGGGCGGCAATCTGGAGGAGGCGCGCCGCGCTCGGGCGCTCCTTCACGCCACCCCTTGGTGTCACGGGCTGGATGATCAGCGGCACCTTCGGGTCGACGGCGGCAACGCCGCGCGCCACGAGGTCGAGCTCTGCATCGGTGCTCGCCGGCGTGACGACCACCTTCACGAACACCTCCGCGCTGCGGCACGCGCGCGCGAGGAAGGCCGCGTGCTCGGCGTGGAAGTCGCGCACGGGCCCGCGGGCAGGATCGTCTGCGCGCCGCACGTCGCTCGCGAGCTTCCAGTCCATCGAGACGACGTCGACGTCGTCCACCACGCGCTCGAGCGCCGCCGTCGCGACGCCATGAGTCTCGAGGTAGATGCGCGGACCCCGCCCGCGCAGCGCGCGCGCGAGCGACGCGGCGGCATCCGGCTGGAGCAGCGGCTCGCCTCCGGTGAGACTCACGAAGCGGTGCGCGGTGAGCTCGAGCGCCTCGGCCGCAGCGACGGCGTCCGCCTGCGCGACGGGATTCGCGATTTCGCGGAACTCCGCGCTGCCGCGCCGTGTCTCGATGCGGCAGCGCGCCGCGGGTCGCCACGTGTGCGGCGAATCGCACCAGCGGCAGCGCAGGTCGCACTCCCCGAAGCGCACGAACAAGGTCGAGGCGCCGACGTACGGCCCCTCGCCTTGCACGGAGGAGAAGATCTCGACGAGATTCACGTGGCTCACGTCGCGGAAAATATCGCCGGCGACACCACCTAGCCCTCGACGATGGATCTCCCCATCGCGACCTCGGCGATCACCTCCTCGAGGCGGTTCGGATCGCTGGCCAGACCGCGCACCAGCATGCGCGCGACGTGGTCGCCGTCCGGTAGCGCGCGGATCCAGTCGTGCTTCGACGCCAGGTGCGCGGCCATGCCCCCCAGATCGAGGCTGCGCCGCACGCGGCTCTCGTCGCCCCCGAGCACGAGCAGCTCGCTGCCAGGGTGATAGGAGAGCGAGAGCTGTGCGTCGTAGCGCTCGCGCGCGATGCGCGCCGCGAGGTGCAGATCGAGCTCGGGTGGCACGTCCACGACCACCAGCGTGTAGCCGCCGAAGTGCACCAGGCGGAAATCGCGCGACGCCGCGAAGCCGAGCTCGTCCGGCACGGGCGGCGGCGGCAGCGACGCCGCGTGACGCGCCAGCTCGGACGGCCGGCCCACCAGCAGCGCCTCGACGTCGCCGCGCCGCTCACCGCGGCGCGCTGCGACCTCGCCGGCGCGGTGCCACCAGTGACGTCCCCAGCGCTCGTAGTCGTGCTGCGAGAAGCGCCCGGTGATGAGATCCACCAGCTTGTCGGAGAAGCGGCTCCGTCGCGTGCGCTCGGAGATGATGAGCGGCAGCGACATGTCCGCGCCCGGCTCGATGTGCACGCAGTCGGCGCCGATCGCCTCGCGCAGCGCGACTACGTCCTCCGGCGGCCACGGGTGATGGTCGTACCACTCGAGCCGACCGCGATAGAGCGCGGCCGCCTGGATGGTGTCGCGCGCCGGCGGCGATGCCGAGAATCCGATCAGGAAGATGGGCGTCTCCTCGCGCAGGTCCGTCGCAATGCTGCGGAAGAACGTCATCAGCTCCTGCTGCGGGTAGACCCAGAAGCCCTCGACCAGGCGCACGTCGCGCGCGAGCAGCACCGCGGTCAGCACCGAGACGCGGTCCGCGTGCGCGACGAAGGCGGCGCGTCGCCGCTGCGGACGTACCGGCGCGACCGGCGCGATCGGCGCATTGCGCGCGGCGCGGGCCCTGTGGCGGCGCTCCCGCTCACGCTCGCCTTCCGATTCCTCCTCGCGCTCCTCGCCCTCCTCCTCGTCCTCGTAGGCGGGCAGCGCCGGCTCGGCAGCCTCCTCGAGCTCGGGCGCCTCGGCGAGCTCGAGGCTCGCCTCGTCGTCCACCTCATCGTCGTCGCGCACGATGCGCTCGCGCTCGGTCTGGGGCTCGCGTTCGCGCTGCGGCTCGCGCTCCCGCGCCTCGGCGCCGCCGCGGGGCTCGCCGCGTCCGCGACCTCCGCGCTCTTCGCGCTCACGACCTCCACGCTCGTCGCGCTGCGTCCCCCGCGCCGGCTCCGCGCCTTCGCCCGCTGGAGAGCCGTCGCCCGAGTACGGTGCGCCGCCCTCGCTGCGTCCGCGGCGTCCGCGACGTCGCCCGCCGCGTCGGCGTCGGCGTCCAGCGCCGGGAGCGCCCTGGCTCGGCGCCTCGTCCTCGAGATCGAAGAGCGACACTTCCTCGAAGCGGCCGCCCCCGCCTTCGGCCGGCCCCTCCGAGTCCTCGCGCGCGTCCTGCGGCTCCCGCTCGCGCTCGTCGCGCGGGGCCAGCTCCGGCTCGCCGTCGTCATCGAAGGCATCGAGGTGCTCGAAGCGCGGCGCAGGGCGCGCCTCCGCCGCGCGCGCGGAATGCGTATCCGCCCCGCGCATCGGCTCGGGGCGCGGCTCGAAACGAGGCTCGGGTCGCGACTCGGGACGCATCTCCGGTCGCGGCTCCGGCCGAGCGAGCGGCGCGCGTGTCGGCGTCGGCGCGGGTCGCGTCTCGGCGCGCAGCGGCGGCGCGACGGGCGTCTCGCGGCGTTCGAGCTCGAGGTCGCCGCTGCGGCGCGTGCGGACGTCGTAGCCGTCCACGCTGAGCGCAAGCGCGGCGAGCACATGCAGCGCGGCCGGATCGAACTGCGCGGCGGCGAGCACGAGCCGCGGCGGACCGTGGCGCAGCGGGACCGGCCCGTCCGGCAGCCAGGCACCGAGCTGCGCGACGGCGTCGAGCGACGCGTCGAGGATCTCGCCGAGCCCAGCCAGGGTGAGGCGCTCGCGCGCCGACGCCGCGATCGCCTCGCCGCCGGCGCCGACGCCGACCCAGTCGATGCGCGTGGGCTCCGAGCCGGTGTTCGGCCACTGCACGCCGCGGCGCAGGCTCGCGGCGCGCTCGAGCACGCGCAGCAGGCTGGCGCGCTGGCCCTCCTCGGACGTGCGAATCCTGCGATCGGAGAGCTGCTTGCGCAGCGACCCTTCGAGTCGATCCAGAGCACTGGCGAGGCTCTCGAGCGAGAGCTCGAGCACCGTGCGATCGGGCGGATCGATCACGAGGCGGAGGCCGCCCGACTCGCCGGCCTCGACGCAGGCCGCGCGCCGCGCAAACAACACGAGCTCGGCGCGGCGGCCGATGCCGCGCACGCTGCCCCCGTGCTTGGCAGCGAGACCCTGGAGCCCGACGAGCATGCGTCCGAAGAGCGCGCGCTCCTCGGGACGGTCGATCGACGCGGCGATCTGCTCCGGCGCAACGGCGAGCTCGCGACCGGGCGACGCGGGCATCACGGCGCCCGGTTCGTCCGCCATCTGTGATGCCGCGAGCGCGCGCAATCGATACGGCAACGTCCGCAGCAGCCCGAGGCGTCGCCGCGCCGAGTCGGACCAGAACGGCGCCACGGCCAGCGCGGTGCCCGTGAAGCCCGACTCCGCCGCGCGCGCCTGGGCCAGCGCCAGCGCGCCGAAGAGCGCGTCGCCCGCGTCGTGCGGCGAGAAGCCCAGCACCTGATCGTCTGGCGCGGCAGCGAGCACCACCGAGGAGCCCGTAACGCCTTCGAGCGTCACCGGCTCGAAGCTCGCCTCGCCCGTGACACCGCTCTCGGCCAGGCGGGCCAGCCAGCGGCCCGCGTCGAGCTCGGCGCCGTTCTCGTCTCCCCCACGGCCGCCGCGGCGGCGTCCGAAGCGACGTCTCATGCCTTCTCCCTTCCATTCATGCGAGGTTGTGCGCCGCTCAGGGCTGATTCTCCGCAGGCACCAGCGCGAGGGTGCCCTCTTCGATCAGGACCGACGTCGCGTCGAGCACGACCCGGCGCAGCTCGGAGAGCAGTCGGTCGCTGCCGACGGCCGTCCCCACGCGGTCCTTGTGCTTCGCGAAATCGAGCAGCAGACCGCCGAGCAGCTTGCGGTCGCCGGAGATGCGTTTCACCACGAGATTCCACTTCTCGAGCGGCACGGCGACCTGGAAGTCGCCGAGCTCGGCCAGCTCTTCGGGCAGCGAGCCACGCCGGACCTCCAGCGCGACGGCGCCGCGCGCGAAGTTCGCGCGCCAGTAGCGGCCCTCGGCCAAACGCACGGCTACGGCCTCACCACGAGGGGCGGCGCCTCCTCGCGCTTGGGCGGCGCATCGCGCAGCACGGGCGCGAGCCACATCTCGATGAAGGCGCGCGCCAGCGGCAAGCGATCCTCCGGCGACTCGCGCCAGGCGCGCGCGGCCGCGAGACATGCCCGTGCGTCGGGCTCGCGGCCCTGCTGCGACCACACGTAGGCGACTTCCTCGAGCCGCAGCGCGAACACCGTGCCCCAGTCGCCCGCGGCGATCTCGCCGGCGGTCTCGTCGAGCGCGCGCGACACCTGATCGCCGCGCGCCGACTCCGAGACCACGAGCACGCCCTCGCGCGCCTGCGCGACGCGCACCGCCATCTCCTGGAGGCTGCGGGGCTCCGGGGGCCAGGGGCCGAGCTGTCCTTCGCGCACGAGCTCGGCGACACGCCGCACGGCCGACGCCGCGTCCGCATCCGGCTCGAGCGCCTCGCGCGCCAGCTCGCCCGGCGCCTTGCCTGCGCCTTCCGTCAGCCGCGAGCGCCATTCGGCGAAGCCCCGCGGCAGCACGCGCGACGCGGGATGGCGCTCCGCCGCGCGCGCCACCAGCGCGCGCGCCGACGCGGTCGGCACGGCGAGGGTCGCGAGCGCTCCGCCGCGCGCCGAGTCGCGCAGCCAGCGGCGCACGTCCCGGCGCGCCGCCGAGAGCACCTCGAAATCGAGCACGCCGCGCGCGTCGTCGAGCACGATCTGGAAGAGGCGCACGCCGCCACTGGGGTGCGTCGTGGCGAGCGAGACGACGCGCGCGCCACGCGCGTCGAAGCCGGTGATGCGCGCCTCGTCGATGGCGTCCTCGACCGACGGCAAGGTGGCCACGCGTTCGGCCGGCGACTCCTCCGGCACCGCGACGCCGCGCGTGCGCAGCCCGTGCACGATGCGCCGCACGATCTTGCGCGCCGGCTTCGGCAGCGACGCCTCGTCGAGCTCGAGCAACGCGCGGCCCGCGCCATCGGCGTCCTGCGCCCAGGCGGCGGCCAGCTCCTCGCCCGCGTCCGGCTCGTTGGCGAGCAGCCAGCCGAGCACGCGGGTGCGACCCGCCGCACCGAGCCCCTCCGCCAGGCGGGTCGGATCCCCGTTCGCCGGGCGGATCGCGTCCGCGTCGCGCTTCAGCGCCTGCGCTGCGCGCTCCAGCGCCTCGGGCAGCCCCATCTGCGTCCCGCTCATCGAGACTCCGCGACCACCCATCGCAAGTAGGCTCGGCTGCCGTCCGTCACGGGCAGCGCCACGACCTCCGGAAGCTCGTAAGGATGGAGGGCACGCACGCGCGCCGCCAGCGCCGGCGCGCGCTCGGCGCGCGTCTTCGCCACCAGCATCACCTCGTCCGATTCCTCCACGGCTCCCTTCCAGCGGTAGATCGAGTGGACGCCCGGGAGGACGTTCACACAGGCCGCGAGGCGCTCCTCGACCAGCGCGCGGGCGATCCGCCGCCCGGTCTCCTCGTCGGGTGCCGTCATCAGCAGCGCGACCACCTCTCCGCTCACGAGGCCTCCGCCAGCCGCCGCTGCTCGCCGAGCGCGAAGCGGTCCGTCATGCCCGCGATGTAGTCGGCGATCGCGCGCTCGCGGCCATCCTCTTCGAACCGCGTGCGTACCGAATCGGGCAGGCGCGCCGCGTCTGCGGCGTAGGCCTCGAAGAGCTCGCCGATCACGTGCTCCGCGGGCTCGTTGCGCTCGAGCACGCGCGGATGGTGGTAGAGGCGCTCCGACAGGAAGCGCTTCAGCGCCAGGAAGCGCGCGCCGGTCTCGGGCGAGAAGCCGATCAAGGTCTCGCGGCACTGGCGCACCTCGTCGAGGCTGCGCGCGCCCGAGCCCGCGATGCGCGCGGCGCTGGCCTCGGCCAGGTCGCCGACGAGCGCGTTGATCAGCGCCGCGATCGTCTGCGCGTGCAGCACGCGCGGCGGCACCGCACCGACGCGCTCGCGCGTCGCCACGAGCATGTCGCGCCAGAGCGGGACCTCGTCGAGCTCCGAGGCCGCGAGCAGGCCCGAGCGCAGGCCGTCGTCGATGTCGTGGTTCGTGTAGGCGATCTCGTCGGCCTTGTCCGCGAGCTGCGCCTCGAGCCCGCGCTGCGGCGTCGATGCGGGAACCGGCAGCGGGTGATCCCAGTGGCAGCCGTGCTTGAGAATCCCCTCGCGGCTCTCGTAGGTGAGGTTCAGCCCGTGGAAGCTCGGGTAGCGCTCCTCTAGCCAGTCGACGACGCGCAGGCTCTGGCGATTGTGGTCGAAGCCGCCGTAGGGCTTCATGAGGCGCGCGAGCACGCGCTCGCCGGCGTGACCGAACGGCGTGTGGCCGAGGTCGTGCGAGAGCGCGACGGCCTCGGCGAGCTCCTCGTTGAGGCGCAGCATGCGCGCCAGGCTGCGCGAGATCTGGCTCGCCTCCAGGCTGTGCGTGAGGCGGTTGCGGTAGTGGTCGCCCTCGTGCGGGACGAACACCTGCGTCTTGTACTCGAGCCGGCGGAAGGCGCGCGAGTGGACGATGCGGTCGCGATCGCGCTGGTAGGCCGTGCGGTACGGATGCTCGGGCTCGGCGAAGTGGCGACCGCGGGAGCGCGCGCTGTGCGCGGCCACCGGCGCGAGGCGCTCCACCTCCTCACGCTCGAAGGCCTCGCGCGTGCGGAGCGCGCTCACTTCGACGCCCCGGGCTTCTGCGCACGCTGCGCGGCTTCGAGGACCCGCTCGAGCTGGGCGCGCGACTCGGCGTCGATGCGATCCAGGGGCGGATCCGAAGGTCGCTCCCTGAGCAGCGCAAAGAGTCCCACGCCGACCAGCGCCAGACCGAGTCCCATCCACAAGAGACGACGCACGCTTCCCTCGCTCCGCTCGTTCCAGCTTCGCCGGAGCGCCCGGGGGTTCGGGGCGGCTCTTCATGCGCGCCGTCAGCTCGCTCGCTTCGGCGCGACACCGGCTCGTCGCGGGCGGGCCGAGAGTAGGAATGGCCCCCCAGGGTGTCAACGGGAACCGCAGCCCTCTCGCCTAGACTCCGCGCGTGTCGTCCTCCAGCGTGAAGCTGCCCCGCCGCCTGCTCCTCGGACCCGGCCCCTCGAACGTCCACCCGCGCGTGCGCGCCGCGCTCGCGCACCCGCTGGTGGGGCACCTCGACCCGGCCTTTCTCGCGCTGCTCGACGAGGTGCAGGCGCGGCTGCGCGACCTCTTCGGCACGCGCAATCCGCTGACCGTGCCGCTCTCCGGTACCGGCAGCGCGGGCATGGAGGCCGGCTTCGCGAACCTGGTGGAAGCCGGCGACGACGTGCTGGTCGGCGTGGCCGGCGTCTTCGGCGAGCGCATGTGCGAGGTCGCGCGGCGCCAGGGCGCGCGGGTCGCGCGCGTCGACGCCGAGCCCGGCACGCCGCTCGATCCCGCTGCGATGGCCGAGGTCGAGATACCAGGAGGGGAC
>Ga0247830_10001160_pt1 | contig 10679 bp, 8 predicted proteins | sample 12C_Control_Day5_FD_207766 | JGI IMG/M metagenome (GOLD analysis project Ga0247830, IMG submission 207766) | Soil microbial communities from agricultural site in Penn Yan, New York, United States - 12C_Control_Day5 | ecosystem: Environmental > Terrestrial > Soil > Agricultural land | place: USA...
CCCAGGCCGCGCACGGTCTCGACGATGCCGTTGCCCAGCTTGCGCCGCAGATGGTGGATATGCACGTTCAGCGCATTGCTCTCGACTTCGTCGCTGAAGCCGTACACGCAATCCTTGAGCTGCTCGCTGGACAGTACACGCCCGGGGTTCTGCAACAGCGCCTGGAGCAATGCCTGTTCACGCCGGGACAGGTCGACCGGCTGGCCGGCCAGGGTTGCCTCGCAGCTACTCGGGTCATAGCGCAGTGGGCCGTGCTCGATCACATTCACCGCCCGCCCGGCCACCCGCCGCAGCAGGGTGTGCAGGCGTGCGGCCAGCTCGCGCAGGTCAAACGGCTTGAGCAAATAATCGTCGGCGCCGGCCTGCAGGCCATCGACCCGATCGGTAACCGCATCACGGGCAGTGAGCACCAGCACTGGCAGCGTCTCGCCTTTCTCGCGCAGGCGGCGCAACAGCTTCAGGCCGTCTTCGTCGGGCAGGCCAAGGTCGAGGATCATCACATCGAACTGCGCCGCCTGCAGCATCGCCCGTGCATCGGCGGCGTTGCCCACACGGTCCACGGTCAGGCCCTGGGCGGTAAGGCCGGCGCAGATGCCGGCGGCGATCAGGTCGTCGTCCTCACAGAGCAGAACGTGCATGGCGGGGCTCCCGGAATGGTGTGGCTGGCATTGCACCTTGGGCGGATTAAGGGGGGATTATGGACCTTTTTGTTGGGTGGGGGTGTTCACCTTGACCCTTTCAACGCCTGCGGCGTATCTACATCCAGCAGCACCCCCGCATCCTCCACCTCAACCACCACACAACAATCCCGCTGCGCCCGCACCACCGCCCGCGCCCCTTCATCCCCGGCAAGCTGCCCCAGCGCCGGCCAGAAGTCGCGCCCGAAAATCACCGGATGCCCCTGCTTCCCCGCATGGCCCGGCAGCACGATGGTCGAGGCGGTGGCCGCCTCGGCCAGCCGACGCAAGGTTGCCGCTTCGATCCAAGGCATATCACCCAGCAAGATCGCCACCGCCTGCGCCTGGCTATCACCCAACGACCTGGCACCGGCAGCCAGGCTATGCCCCATCCCCGACGCCGCATCCGGGCTGACGACCACCCGGCAATCGCCAGGCAAGGCAAAATCCTCGCCCCACTCGCCCGCGCGCAACACCACGCGCACATCATCGAATACCGCCCGAGCCCGCTCCACGCTATGGGCCAGCAGGCTGCGACCATCAGCCAACGTCGCCCGGCGCTTGTCGGCACCAAAACGCCGGCCGCTCCCTGCCGCCAGCACCAGCGCAACCACGCTCACAGCGCCGCCCTCTCGATGCCATTGCGCACCCGCAGAATATCGGCCAGCACCGCCAAAGCGATCTCGGCCGGGGTCTTGCTGCCCAGGTTGAGGCCGATGGGGGCGTGGATGCGGCCCAGTTCGACGTCACCCAGGCCACCGATCCGCCGCAGGCGTTCACGGCGCTTGTCGGAGGTCGCCCGGGAACCCATCACACCGATATAGAACGCCTCGGTGCGCACCGCTTCGAGCATCGCCAGGTCATCGATCTTCGGGTCGTGGGTCAGCGCCACCACGGCAGTGTCGGCATGGCAACCGCCATGGGCGATGAACTCTGATGGCAGCTCGCGGCGCACTTCGATGCCATCCAGCCGCACGCCGTCGAGCACTTCGTCACGCGGCTCGCAGAGGATGACTTCGAAGCCCATGCCCTTGCCGAACTCGGCACAGAAGTGCGCGACGCTGGAGTAGCCGGCCAGCAGCAGACGCTGGGCTGCCCCCACACGCAAGCGTACACAGGCACCTTCACGCTCCACACGCGGCCCCTGGCTGTGGTCATTGACAAGCAGGCGCCGGCCCTCGGGCAGGCTCACTTCACGCAGCACACGGCGCTGGCCCTGCAATGCGCTTTCCAGCTCACGCAGGTGCGCCTGCACATCGCATTCGGCCGAAAGGTTTTCCACCAGCACTTCCAGCACGCCGCCACACGGCAGGCGAATACTCGAACGCGAGTCGCTGCCATCGCCGTAACGCACGATGGCCACCGGTTCGGGAAACGCTCCCCGCCCCACGCGCTCGAGAAAGTCGTCTTCAACGCAGCCACCGGACAGCGAACCCAGCCACTGCCCGCTGGCGTTCACCGCCAGCAGCGAGCCCGGCGCACGGGGCGCCGAGCCATAGGTGGCGAGCACCGTGCACAACCACACCCTCTGGCCGCCGCGCGACCACTGCAACGCCTGGCGGACCACCTGTAGATCGAGATGCTGCACCCTTTACTCCGCCTTCAGCTCGGCGAGCTGCTGTACGCTCAGGTCACCGGGCAATCCACCCCAGGCCTGGCGCAGGTAGTTGACCATATCCGCCACCTGCTGGTCATCGAGCTTGTCGGCAAAGCCCGGCATCGGCTGCATGCGCTCGAAGCCGGTGAACTGCTGCTCACGGATGCCTTCGAGGACCACCTTGACCAGGTTGCGCGAGTCGGCCTGGCGCAGCACCGTGTTGCCGCGCATGGCCACGGCGATGTGCGGCTTGCCCTCGCCGTCCACCCCATGGCAGCCCGCGCAGACATTCAGGTATTGCTGGCGGCCGCGCTTGGCGCTGTCGCTCATCTGCTCCAGCGCCACCGCCTGGATGGTCTTGGCCGGCGGTGGCTGGTCGCCCAGCAGGTAGGTGGCCATGGCCGCCAGGTCGGCATCCTCCAGGTGCTGGGTGCTGTGGTGCACCACCGGGAACATTTCGTTGAACATGCTGCCCTGGGCGCTGATGCCATGCTTGAGGAAGGTGGTCAGGTCCGGCTGGGTCCAGCCGCGCTCGGCGAGGTCCTGGGCCAGCAGGCTCGGGGCCAGGTAGCCACCCAGCAGGCCGCCGCTCAGGCGCTGGTCTTGCTGCAACGCACCGATCGGGTTGCGCGGGGTATGGCACTCGCCGCAATGGCCCATGACTTCGACCATGTACTGCCCACGCTGCCAGGCCGGGCTTTTGCCCTCGGTCGGCTGCAGTTGAACGCTTTTACCGTACAGCATGTTCCAGCCGCTCAGCCCCTGGCGCACGTTGAACGGAAAGCGCAACGCAGTCTGCGGTGCCGGGCGGTTGATTGGCGGCACGGTCATCAGGTAGGCGAGGATCGCGTCCGAATCTTCGCGCTTGATCAGGTGGTACGAGGTGTACGGCATCGCCGGGTAGAGGTTGGCGCCGTCCTTGCGCTTGCCCTCGGTTACCGCGGCAAAGAATTCGTCGGCGCTGTAGTTGCCGATGCCGTACTGCTTGTCCGGGGTGATGTTGCTGCCGTAAATGGTGCCGAACGGCGAATGGATCGGCAGGCCGCCGGCGTACGGCGCGCCGCCTTCGGCGGTGTGGCAGGCCATGCAGTCGGCCGCGCGGGCCAGGTATTCACCGCGCTTGACCTGCGCCTGGTCGGCTGCCTGGGCAAGCGAGGTAATGGCAAGGCCGAGAGCCAGCGCCAGTGCGCTACGAACAAGACCCATGCTCAACCCTCCTTGACCAGGCCGAGGTCGTTGAGCACCGTGCGAGTAGCGTCGTAGTAACGCACGTAGCCAGTGCAACGGCAGATGTGGTGGCCCAGGCTCGCCTCGATGCGGTCTTCCACCTCGCTCTTCTTCAGCGGCTGGCGCTGGGCGGTTTCCACCAGCACCGTGGCGGCATTGACGAAGCCCGGCGCGCAGTAGCTGCACTGGAAGGCGAACAGGTCGACGAACTTCTGCTGGATCGGGTTCAGCGTCAGGTTGCCGGCCTCGTCCTGTCTGGCATGGCCCTCGATGGTGCGGACCTTCTTGCCCTCGAAGTAATGCGCGCCGGTAATGCAGGTGCGCACCTCCTCGCTGGTGCCGTCAGGGTTGTCGACGATCACCACACAGGCGTGGCAGATGCCCTGGCCGCAGCCCAGGCGCGAGCCGGTGAGGTTCTGGTGTTCGTGCAGGTAGTCGATCATCGCCAGGTCATCAGGGACCTCGACCGGGCCGACCGGTTGACCGTTGAGGGTCAGTTGCAGTGGGCGGTTAGCCATTGAGGGCCTCCTTGATACGGGCTGGGGTGATGGGGAGATCGCGCACGCGCTTGCCGATGGCATGCGCGACGGCATTGCCGATGGCACCGACGACCGGAATCATCACCACCTCGGCGATGCCCTTGGACGGGTCGGTCGGTGACAGCGGCGGGAGGATTTCGCTGGTCTGTTGCCACACCGCCACATCGCGCGCGTGCGGCAGGCGGTAGCGGTTGAAGTTCCAGTCGCCCTCCCCGGGCCCGCCCTCGTACAACGGCATTTCTTCGGTCAAGGCATGGCCGATGCCCATGGCGATACCGCCTTCGAGCTGGCCCTTGACCAGCTCCGGCACCAGCACCCGACCGCACTCGACCCAGCTGTGATGGTTGAGCACCTGCACTTCGTGAGTGCCCTTGTTCACCTTGACTTCGACAATGGTCGCCACCGGGCTGTAGTAGGTGACCATGGCGTTGTTCAGCTGGGTGTCGGGGTAGGCGGCGTTCTGCCGGTCGAGCAGGTGGTAGCCGTGGCTGCTCATCTGCGCCTTCTTGGCGTTCACCGCGCCATCGCCGTACTTCACCGCCACCGCGTCGAGCGGGAAGCGTTCGCGCACGCCGTCGATGACGAAGTCGGCCTCGGCCCAGCTCCAGCGGTTGAAACCGTGCACGCTGACGCCGGTGACCAGGCCCATGTCATGGGCCTTCTGGGCCAGCTGGGCAAACGGGATCGGTGACAGGCCGTTGCCGGTCAGCTCGCCGTTGACCCACACCGCGTTCTCGCGACGCACCACCAGCGGGTTGGCCTGGCCGCCGTAAGGGCCTTGGCTCCAGATGGCCATGGCCGCCGGCCACAGACCGTGGTTGAACAGCACGCGTGCCGCTTCGCGGGTGGCATGGCTGAAGTAGAACGCCGAGTTGGTCGCCGACGATGGTGAAGCGAGCTTGCCGACCCAACGCGGGTTGCGCAGCGCGGCATCCTGCTCGGGCTGGCTGATCAGGTACGGGTTGCCGCTGGTGGTCAGCTGCAGCTCCGGCCATTCGGTGACCGCGGTCTTCACCTCGTCGGCAGAGCGACCGAGGAAATCGCTGACCACCAGGGCCTGGGAGGTGGACATGCCGGTTCCCAGCTCGGTGCCGATGTGACGCAGGCTGATGCGCCCGTCGCGGCTGAACTCGATGCTGGCCATCGGAGCTTCGGAGCCGGTGCCGAAGTCTTTCTGGCAGATGGCAAAGCCCACGCCATACCAGTGGTCCGGGTCCTTGGCATCCATCTGCTGCTTGCGCGCGTCGCGGTTGCGCCACCAGTCGTGCACGGCGGCCTTGTCGAGAATCTCGTACAGGCGCAGCGCGCCGGCCGGGACCGCGCCCTGGGTGTTCTTCATGCCCGACTTCAGCGCGTTGGCGCGGCGCAGGTCGATGGCATCGACGCCCAGGCGCCCGGCGATCTCATCCACCATCATTTCGGTAGCGGCCATGGTCTGCAGGGTGCCGTAGCCACGCATGGAGCCGGCCTCGACGCCCCGGGAATGATAGGCAGTGACCGACAGGTCGTTCTGCGGCATGTAGTAGATCGACTGGGCCGCCGTGGCGCCCACCGCTGCCACCGACGGGCTGTAGTTGATACGCCCGCCGCCGTCGCAGCTCATGTCGGCGCGGAAGATCTTGAAGCTGTTGTCCTTCTTGTCCACCGCCAACTGGTAGCGGATATCGAAGGCATGGCGCTTGATGCCGCTCTGGAACTGCTCGTAGCGGTCGTTGGCCAGGCGGATCGGTACACCGGCGCCATACAACGCGGCCACGGCGGCGTAAAAGACGAAGATGTTGTTGTCTTTCGAGCCGTAGCCCACGGTATAGCCCGGGTGCATGTTCAGCGTGTTCAGGGCGAAGCGCGACGGCTTGATCATGTGCACGCATTCCTGCGCCACTTCGAACGGGCACTGGGTCGCGACCACGAAATGCAGCGTACCGCTGGCCGGGTCGTACCAACCGTTGCCGTTGTCCGGCTCCAGTGCGGCCGGCTCGATGGACGGCGTCTTGTAGCGCTCGTCGAACACCAGCCAGTCCTCGGGCGGGTTGTCCAGCTGCTCGGCCATGCGCTTGGCGTAGAACAGGCCCTGCTCGGTCAGGTCGCCATGCTGGTTGGGCTGCTTCGACCACACCGGCTTGCGGTTGAGGATGGTGGGGAACAGCATGGAATTCTTCAGGCTGGAGAATTCATCATCGTCGAACGGCGTGGCACCGCCCACGCGCACGAAGCGGAAGCTGCCGTAGGGGTCGCGCTGGTACAGCGGCGCCTGGGCGCCATAGCGGATCGCCTGGTCGTTGAACTGCAGCTTGCGCTTGGCCTGGCGGAAGCGCTCGAAGTCGTGCCAGATCAGGATTGCCACCGGGTGGCCGATGAACATCGGCACCTTGCCGGGCGGCAGCAGCGGGTCGGGCGAGTGGGCCTCGGGCCAGGCGATGCCGTCCCGCTCCAGGTCGGCAGCGGTGACGATGCGGTCCGGTTGCAGGTCGGTGCCAAGCAGGCTGAGGTCATGGCCGGCATAGATACGGTCGGCCTTGGTCGCCTTGAGCAGCAGCGCATGGCCCTGCTGCGCGGGCCAGCCGGGCATGTCCTTGGCACGGATGTCGCGGGCGAACACCTTGTCGCCGCACACCTTGGACAAGGCATCGTTACGAAAACGCGCCTTGCCGTCATGGTTCATCCACTTCTGCGGCGAGGTGGTGACGCGTTCCTCCATCAGCGCGGCGAACGCCTGGCTGCCGAGCGGCGCCATGGTCACGCCGACACCAGCTATCAGGCCGCCTTGCAGGAAGGCGCGCCGGGAAATATCACGGTTGGACATGCTTGATCCTCTGGGCAGCAGGGGGTCTGCCCTTTTTTTGATTCTGGTACTAGCTCGCAAAAGCTGACCTGTGCGTCAACTTTACAGCAATTGTAGTGGCGCAGGCAAAGTCAAGCAGACAATATGTCGCGACATATCTGGGATGTGGGGGGAATTTGGCTGTGCCTGGTAGGAGTTCGTCGGGGGGCTCTCCCACGCGCAGACAATTCCACGGCATACACCTCCAAGCCCTGATGCGCCCCCCTGACCAAAAACCAGAGTTAACCTTGGGTTAATCGACCCAAGCCAGCATGACCCCCTTCAACGTACTGCCAAGGCGAAGACATGCGCGTCCTCCTGCTCTTCCTGACACTGCTGCTGGCCGGCCCGTTGCAGGCCAACCCGTTCGATGTCAAACCGGACTTCCTGCCGGTCAACCAGGCCTTCGTGCTTACCCATGACCGCCAGGCCGATGGCCAGATGCGCCTGTTCTTCCAGATCCAGCCTGGCTACTACCTGTATCAGAAGCGCCTGAAGTTCGACGGCCTGCCTGCCGCACAGCACCCGCAACTGCCAGCTGCCCTCAACCACCACGACGAGTTCTTCGGCGACAGTGCGGTTTACCGCGACCAACTCGAACTGCTACTCCCGGCCGATGCCCAGGGCCAGCTGCGCCTGGGCTGGCAGGGCTGTGCCGACGCCGGCCTGTGCTACCCGCCGCAAACCACGCTGATCGACCTGGGCGGCAGTGTGCCGCCGGCGGCCGAACAAGCCAGTGACCAGGCCCTGGCCAGCGGTCTGCAAAAGGGGCACCTGGCCTGGAGCCTGCTGGCGTTCTTCGGCCTGGGCCTGTTGCTGGCTTTTACCCCCTGCTCGCTGCCGATGCTGCCGATCCTCGCCGGGCTGGTACTGGGCAATGGCGCCAGTGCCCGGCGCGGCTGGATATTGGCCGGGGTGTATGTACTGAGCATGGCCCTGGTGTATGCCGCCCTGGGCGTGGTCGCCGCGCTGCTGGGTGCCAGCCTGCAGGCCTGGCTGCAGCAACCCTGGCTGCTGGCCAGCCTGGCGGGGCTGTTCGTGTTGCTGGCCCTGCCGATGTTCGGTGCCTTCGAGTTGCAATTGCCCGCCGCCTTGCGCGATCGCCTCGACCGTGCCGGGCAAGGCACCCGTGGCGGCAACCTGTATGGCGCCGCGCTGCTGGGCGCGCTGTCCGGCCTGCTGATGGGGCCGTGCATGACCGCGCCGTTGGCCGGCGCACTGCTGTACATCGCCCAGAGCGGCGACGTGCTGCAGGGGGGGCTGGTGTTGTTCAGCCTCGGCCTGGGCATGGGCGTGCCGCTGCTGTTGCTGGTTACCCTGGGCAACCGCTACCTGCCCCGCCCGGGTGCCTGGATGAACCGGGTCAAGGGCGTGTTCGGCTTCGTGTTCCTGGGCATGGCGCTATACACCTTGCGCGGGCTGCTGCCTGCAGCACTGTTGCTGGCCATGAGCGGTGCCTTGCTGATCGCCCTGGCCTGGGCTGCCTGGCCAGCCCTGCAGCGGTTGCCGGCGTTGCGCGCCTTGCCACTGCTGGGTGCCCTGTGGGGTGGCCTGCTGCTGGTGGGTGCAGCGGCCGGTGGCGACGACCTCTGGCAGCCGCTGCGCCCATTCGCCGCTGGCGGTACTGCGCCAACCACCGGCCAGCAGGCCGAGGACGCCTTTGTCACCGTCAGCCGCCCGGAAGACCTGCAACGCGAACTGGATGCGGCCAAGGCCCGTGGCCAGTGGGTGATGCTCGACTACTATGCCGATTGGTGCGTGTCGTGCAAGGTCATGGAAAAACAGGTGTTCGCCCGCAGCGACGTGCAGGCCGGCCTGGCCGGTGTGCACCTGCTGCGCCTGGACGTGACCGCCGACACCCCGGCCAGCCAGGCCCTGCTGCAGCGCTACCAGGTACCTGGCCCGCCCAGCATCATCTGGGTCGGCCCGGAAGGCGACGAACGCCGCGCACGGCGCATCACCGGTGAAGTGGATTCAGCCGCCTTCCTGCAACACTGGACCCAGACCAGGAGCCAAGGCTGATGCTGACCGTAACCCTCGGGCCGCTGACCATGGCCCTGAACCACCTGCTGATGCTCACCGCCCTGGTGATCGCCAGCATGGTCGGCTGGTGGGTCGCCCGGCGTGGCGGCGAGAGCCCGGAATCGGCATTGTTCAACCTGTTCCTGATCGGCCTGCTGTGCGCACGCGCCGGCTTCGTGCTGGCCTATTGGCCGATGTACCAGGACGACCCGCTGCAGGTCATCGACATCCGTGATGGTGGTTTCCTGTTCTGGTCGGGCATTGCCGGCATCGTGCTCGGCGCCTTGTGGCAGGGCTGGCGCCATCCGGGTCTGCGCCGACCGCTGGGCTGGGCGCTGTTCAGCGGCGCGCTGTTCTGGGGCCTGGCCAGCCTCGGCGGCCACCTGTACAGCAAGGGCACCGAACTGCCCGACTTGAGCCTGCGCAAGGCCAACGGCCAATCCGTAGCGTTGCACAGCTACCGCGGCAAGCCGCTGGTCATCAATATCTGGGCCACCTGGTGCCCACCCTGCCGACGCGAAATGCCGGTGCTGCAACAGGCGCAAAGCACCTACCCGCATGTGACCTTCCTGTTCGTCAACCAGGGCGAGACCCCGGAAAACGTCAGCACCTTCCTCGCCACCACCGGCCTGAGCCTGACCCACGTGCTGTTCGACGGCACCGGCCTGCTGGCCCAGCGCGTCGGCTCCATGGCACTGCCTACCACCCTGTTCTACGACGCCGACGGGCGCCTGGTCGGCAGCCATCTGGGCGAGCTGTCCAAGGCCAGCCTGCGCCACGCCCTGGAGCCTTTCGACCGGGCCACCGCGCCCGCCCCTGCCGCACAAGGAAACTGACATGCGACTGACTGCACTGCTGCCCCTGTCCCTGGCCCTGCTGGCTAGCCCCACCCTGCAGGCCGAAGAGCTGCCCAAGGCAATTCAACAACTGCAAGCCAAGGGCGCCGTGATCAAAGGCAGCTTCGACGCCCCCAACGGCCTGCGCGGGTATGCCGCCGAGTATCAGAATAACGGCCTGGCGCTGTACCTCACCCCTGACGGCAAGCACGTACTGGTCGGCAGCCTGTTCGACGAACAGGGCAAGGACCTCAGTGCCGAGCCGCTGAAAAAGCTGGTGTATGCGCCGATGAGCAAGGAAATCTGGGCCAAGATGGAAAAAACCGCCTGGATCGCCGACGGCAAGGACGATGCACCGCGCAAGGTGTACCTGTTCAGCGACCCCAACTGCCCCTACTGCAACATGTTCTGGGAGCAGGCGCGGCCGTGGGTGGAGTCGGGCAAGGTGCAGTTGCGCCATATCATGGTCGGCATCATCCGCGAGGATAGCCCGGGCAAGTCGGCGGCGCTGTTGGCGGCGAAAGACCCGGCCAAGGCACTGCATGAGCATGAAAAAGCGGGCAAGGCCAGCAAGTTGAAGGCACTGGAGCAGGTGCCGGAGGCGGTGCAGCAGAAGCTGGCGGCGAACATGGCGCTGATGGAAGAGATGGGTTTGCAGGCGACCCCGGCGATCTTCTATCAGGATGACCAGGGCAACCTGCAGAGCCAGCAAGGCGCACCGCGGCCGGAGTTGCTTGGGAAGATTCTCGGCAAGCGCTGATGTGAAATCGCCGGGGCTGCCTTGCCGCCCATTCGCAGCACAAGGCTGCTCCTACAAGTAGTGCACCTGCCATGAAGGCGGTGGCGGCCCTGTGGGAGCGGGCAAGCCCGCGAAGACTCAACGCGGTGTATGGCACCGGCTGCGCCGGTGTTTGCGGGCATGCCCGCTCCCACAGGTCCTGCGCCAAACCTCGAGAACAA
>Ga0247830_10001161_pt1 | contig 10672 bp, 8 predicted proteins | sample 12C_Control_Day5_FD_207766 | JGI IMG/M metagenome (GOLD analysis project Ga0247830, IMG submission 207766) | Soil microbial communities from agricultural site in Penn Yan, New York, United States - 12C_Control_Day5 | ecosystem: Environmental > Terrestrial > Soil > Agricultural land | place: USA...
TCGGCGATGGGCGGCGCCGGCGGCACGCGCTCGGGCGCGGCGTAGGGCACCTCCGACCGGTAGGGCCGGCCGTGGAGCTTGTCGAGCAGCATGTCGAGCGCCCGCTGGTAGCCCGGGCGGCCGCGGTCGTGCACGCGCCGCACGCCGCGGCCCAGGTAGCCCTCCAGCTCGGCCGGCCCGAGCGTCTCGCCGCGACCCAGGCGCCGCGCCAGGGGCGCCAGGGCGGCGAGCGCGGCCGGCATGGACGTCGTGGAGGTGCCGGTCGGCACGATGTAGATCTCGCGCCGGGCGCTCGAGGCGCCCGGGTTCTCGGAGTGCATGGCGGTGATGGCGGCCACGCCGCGGCTCTGGGCCACCTTGCAGGCGAGCGCGCAGGCCAGGCCGTAGCGCCCCGAGCCGAAGGCGGGGCCGGCGACCAGCACGTCGGGCTTCAGCCGGTCGAGCTCGTCGCCGATGGTGCGCGCCGCGTCCTCCGCCTGCTCGCTGGCGAAGTTGTCGCCGCAGACGATGGTCGCCTCGACGCGCGCGCCCTCGCCCAGCGCCGTCTCGAGCGCGCGGCCGGGGCCGACGGCACCCGCCCGCACCGTCACGCCGACGTGCGCCTGGTCCTCGCCTCCGATGCCACCGAAGAACTGGTTGACGTAGTGCACGACGCGCAGCGGGCTGCTCATGGCGCGACACCTCCGGCGGATCTCCGCTCCGGTGCGCAATTCTAGCCGCAGACGCGACGAAAGGCACCGTCGGGTATCATCCCCCGAGAGGAGCCCGCCCATGCGAGGCAAACAGGTTCTCATGGAGAGCCTCATCGCCCATGAGGTCGAGTACGTGTTCGGCAACCCCGGCACCACCGAGAGCCCCATCCTCGACGCGCTGCTGGACTACCCCCAGCTCCGCTACGTCGTGGCCCTGCACGAGGGCGTGGCCCTCGGTGCCGCGAGCTACTACGCCCAGGCCAGCGGCAAGCCCGCCGCCGTCAACATCCACGTGGCGCCGGGGCTCGGCAACGCGCTCGGCATGCTCTACAACGCGCTCAAGGCGCGCTCGCCGCTGATCGTGACCGCCGGACAGCAGGACACGCGCCTGCGCCTGCGGGGGCCGGTGCTGGGCCACGACCTGGTGGCGATGGCCGCGCCGCTGACCAAGTGGAGCGTCCAGGTGGAGCGCGCCGACGAGTTCGCGCTCATCGTGCACCGTGCGCTCAAGATCGCCACCGACCCGCCGGCGGGGCCGGTGTTCGTCGCGCTGCCGATCGACGTGCTCGAGCAGGAGACCGACGTCGAGCCATTTGCCCCGGGCCGTCTCTACCGGGCGCCCCAGCCCGATCCGGAGGGCATCCGCGCCGCCGCCGAGCTGCTGCTCGCCAGCGCGCGGCCGACCATCGTCGTCGGCGACGATGCCGCGAGCGCGGCGAGCGAGGTGGCGGCGCTGGCCGAGCGTCTCGGCGCCGCCGTCTGGTGCGAGGGCATCCGGATGCACCAGGCGCTGCCGAGCCGCCATCCGAACTTCCGGCTCGGGCTGCCCTTCGACACGGTCGCGATCCGCACGGCGCTGGACGGGGTCGACGTGGTGCTCCTGGTCGGTGGGCCGTTCTTCGAGGAGGTCTGGTACGCGCCGGGCTCGCCGCTGCCCCCGGGCGCGAAGGCCATCCACGTGGAGACGTCACCGGAGCGGCTGGCCCACAACCTGCCCGTGAGCCTCGGGCTGGTGAGCCACCCGCGGGCGGCGCTCGCGGCGCTCGCCTCCGCCGTGGAGCGCGGTGCCGGCCCGGCCTTCCGCGAGGCCGCGGCCCGCCGGAACGACGGGCTTCGCGCGCTCAAGACCCAGGACGCCGAGGCCCAGCGCGCGCGAGCGGCAAAGCGCTGGGATCGTGCGCCGATCTCGGTGCCACGCTTCATGGCCGAGCTCGAATCGGCCCTGCCGCCCGAGGCCATCGTCGTCGACGAGTCGATCACCGCGAGCATCGACCTGGCGCGCACCGTCCAGTTCGAGGGCACGGGCGACTACGTGGGCGCGCGGGGCGGCGGCATCGGCCAGGCGCTGCCCGGCGCGCTGGGCGTGAAGCTCGCCCATCCCGATCGTCCCGTCGTGGCCGTCTCGGGCGACGGCTCGGCGATGTACAGCATCCAGGCGCTGTGGACCGCGGCCCATCACGACCTCGCGGTCGTCTTCGTGATCCTGAACAACCGCGAGTACCGCATCCTCAAGCACAACATGGACACCTACCGGCAGCGCTTCGGCGCCAAGCCGGACCGCGGCTACCCGAACATGGACCTCGTGGCGCCCGATCTGGGCTTCGTGGACCTGGCGCGTGGGATGGGCGTGGAAGGGGCGCGGATCACCACGCCGGGCGAGCTACGCCCGGCGCTCGACAAGGCGCTCGGGGCCCGGCGTCCGTTCCTGCTCGACGTGGCGATCGAGGGACGGGCCTGAGATCGGCGCGGTCGTCGGCCTATCGCCCCACCGAGGCGACCTGCCCGTACTCGATGTTCGTGTAGACGATCGTGCCGTCCTGCCGGACGACCCGGTGCACGTCGCGGCCCGACAACCGCGGCCACTCGACCGGCGTCCCGTAGAGGCGCAGCACCTGGGTCACGTACTGCCGGGTCTCCGGGTACGGCGGAACACCGCGGTAGGCCGCCACCGGCCTCTCGCCAGCGTTGTAGGCTGCGAGGGCCAGCCGCAGATCGTGGCGGAACCGCACCATCATCGCCCGCAGGTGGCGGGTGCCCGCGTGGATGTTCTCGCGCGGGTCGAAGGGATCGCGGACGCCGAGGATGGCCGCGGTCTCCGGCATCAGCTGCATGAGCCCCTGCGCACCAGTCCGCGAGACCGCGCGATGGTCGAAGTCGGACTCCACCCGGATGACGGCCCAGATCAGACGCTCCGGCACTCCGTAGAGCGCCGACGCCTCGGCGATCTCCCGGGAGTACGCGCCGTGAGCGCGGGGCCGCGGCCGCCGTGACGCCGCCGACCGTGCCGGCCCGTAGGCCCTCCGCTGGTACGCGGGGGCATTCGTGGCGCGCTTGAGACTCTCGGGTCGATCCGACGCCGTGCGCACCTCGGCGCCGGCGGATGTCGCCGCCGCCACCACGCTCGTGACGCCGAGCGCGATCAGCCAGAGGGGCCTGGAGTTCGTCATGGGGGGCTTGGAGGGCAAATCCGGTACCGGACGCCGAACGCCAACCAAGTCGGGAGGTTCCGAGGCGAGTGCCAGAAATAGCCATGGTGCCGCTCTTACCGGATGGATGATTCCTTGGCTGAGGGCGCTGAGGTCACGACCGGCGGGACCCGGCTGCTCCACGGCTGTGCGGCCTCGAACGCCGCGGCCGCGCGCAGCACCGTCGCCTCGCCGCGGCGCTTGCCGACGATCTGCAGTCCCACGGGCAGCCCGGCGCGGGTGAAGCCGCACGGGATCGAGATGGCCGGCAGGCCGAGCACCGAGAACGCGTAGGTCAGGTGCGAGCGCTGCATCGCCTTGCCGACGGGCTTGCCGTTGACCTCCAGGATGTGCGGGTGCTCGATCGGGAACGCGGGCACCGCCATGGTCGGCGTGAGCCAGACGTCGCGCGTCTCGAGGAACTCGCGGACGCGCTGCCACTGACGGGTGCGCCGCAGCTCGCCCTCCGCCACCTCGCGTGAGGACAGGGCCAGACCCGCCTCGGTGTTCTCGACCAGGCCCGCCTGCAGCACCGCGCGGTGCTCGGGGAGCTTGTCGGCGTGGCGCGCGACCATCAGCAGGCCGCGGGTGAGGCGCACGATCTCGGGAATGTCGCTCATGTCCGGGCAGGCCGCCTCGACGTGCGCCCCCATCGAGCGGAACGCGCCCACCGCCTGCTCGAAGACGGCGCGCACCTCGTCGTCGACCAGCACCAGGCCGCCGAGGTCGAGCGTCCACGCCACGCGCCAGCCCTTCACCGACGGCGCCTTGACCGCTGCCGCGAACTGGCGCGAATCCACCTCGTAGGAGAGCGGCGCCCGATCGTCGGGACCGGCCATCACCGACAGCATCAGCGCCGTATCGGCGACCGTGCGGGCCATGGGACCCTCGACCGAGTACGAGTCCCAGGCCAGCGCCGACGGGTAGCGCGGGATGAGGCCGGGGGTCGTCCGGAAGCCGATGACGCCGCAGAAGGCCGCCGGGCCGCGGAGCGAGCCGCCCAGGTCGGTGCCCTCGGCGAGCGGGCACATGCCGGTGGCCAGCGCCGCCGCCGAGCCGCCGCTGGAGCCGCCGGCCGTACGCGTGAGATCCCACGGGTTGCGGGTGGCGCCGAACACCGGGTTGACCGTGTTGGGGCCGAAGGCGAACTCCGGCGTGTTCGTCTTGCCGAGGACGATGGCGCCGGCGGCTCGCAGGCGCTGCACCACCAGGGCGTCCTCGGCCGGCACGTGGTCCTCGAACAGCTTGGAGCCGTGGGTGGTGCGGATACCGGCCGTCGGCGTGACGTCCTTGATGGCGACCGGCACGCCGAACAGCGGGGGTAGGGCGGCGCCGCGCTTGAGCGTCGCCGTCGCCCGGCGCGCGTTCCACAGGGCGGCGTCCCGGGCCAGCGTGACGACGGCGTTCACGCTCGGGTTGACGGCGTCGATCCGCGCCAGCAGCGTCTGCATGACTTCGTGGGGCGACGTCCGACGGGCCCGGTACAGCTTCACCAGCTCCCCGGCGGGCGTGAAGGTCAGTTCACGGCCTGGCATGTCGGTCCTCCGCGCGACGATAGTACTCCCTACTTGACGCTGCCGGCCGTCAGCCCGCCCACCAGGTAGCGCTCCACCAGCGCGAAGAGCACCACCACCGGCACGATCGCGATCAGCGAGGCGGCGAAGAGCGAGTTCCAGTGCTGCACGTAGGCGGTGACGTAGGTCGTGATGCCGACGGTCAGCGGCTTCATGTCCGGGTCGGTCATGAGCGTCAGCGCCACGATGTACTCGTTCCAGGCGGCGATGAACGCGAAGACGGCAGCGGTGACGATGCCGGGCAAGGACAGCGGCAGGACGATGCCGACCAGCGTGCGCAGCCGGCCGCAGCCGTCCACTGCCGCCGCCTCCTCGATCTCCCGGGGAATGGAGGCGAAGAACGCCCGCAAAATCCAGACGGCGAAGGCCAGGTTGAACGCGCCGTTGGTCAGGATCAGCGCCGCGTAGGTGTTGATGAGGTCGAGCTCGAAGAACTGCCGGTAGAGGCCCACCACCAGCGCCGTCGGCGCAAACATCTGCGTCACCAGCACCAGGAACAGGAAGGCCGCGCGGCCGCGGAAGCGGTGGCGCGCGGTGTAGTACGCGGCGGGGACGGCGGCCACGAGGACGAGCGCCGTCGACGCCAGCGCCACCACCAGCGAGACCGACAGCCAGCCCTGGAAGGCCGGGTCGCGGAGGACGTCGAGGAAATTGCCCGGCTGCCAGACGCCCGGGAGCAGCCGCGGCGGGGTCGTCCGCAGCTCGCCCGCCGGCTTGAAGGCCGTGAAGAGCATCACCAGGTAGGGCGACAGCAGCCCGACGGCCAAAAGCTGCCCGGCGCCCGCCAGCAGCACGCGGCGCGGCAGCTCAGGCCTCCTGCTCGCGCCAGCGGACAGCGCGCAGGTAGACGAGCACGGCCAGCAGGATCGCCAGCACGTTGACCACGCCGAGCGCGGCCGAGAGCCCCACGTCGCGCAGCGCGCTCTTGAAGGCGATCTTGTACATGTAGGTGATCGTCGTATCGTGCCCGAAGCCGGGGTTGCGGTCGTTCAAGGTCCACACGATCGGGAACGAATTGAAGACGTAGATCACGTTGAGCACGGCGGCCACCAGCAGCGCCGGGCGCAGGAGCGGCAGCGTCACCGACGCGTACGTGCGCCACCGCGAGGCGCCGTCCACGCGTGCCGCCTCGTAAACCTCGCCCGGGATCGTCTGCAGCCCCGCCAGCAGCACGTAGGTGGTGAACGGCAGGGACACGAACACGCCGACGGCGATCATGGCGCCCATCACGGTCGCGTCGTCACCCAGCCAGTCGACCGGTGCCGCGAGGAGCCCCAGCGACACCAGCGCGTGGTTGAGGACGCCGAAGTAGTAGTCGTAGATCCACACGAAGAGCTTGGCGGTCATGATGAGCGAGGCCGCCCACGGCACGATCAGCGCCCACCGGACGATCCGGCGGCCGGGGAACTCCAGGTTCAGGAACTGCGCGAGCGCCAGCGAGAGGAGCAGGGTGACGGCGACGACGACCGCCACCCAGACCACGGTGTTGGCGACGACGGTGGGCAGCGCCTCCTGCTCGACCAGCCGCGCGTAATTCCGGGCGCCGACCGAGCCCTGGTAGAGGCCGGTGACCGAGTACCGGCCGAGGGAGGCCCGGACCAGCTGCACGGCCGGGTAGAGGACGACGGCGACGATGAGGGCCAGGCTCGGGCCGAGCCAGAGCAGCGCCCGCCAGCCGCCCGTGCGCGTCAGAGGGTCAGCGGCCGCTCTCCGCGGCCGTCGCGTTCTTCTGGAGCCGGCCGAGCACCTCGCGGGGATCGCCGCCCGGCTGCACGGCCAGGCCGATGGTCTGCTGCACGTCGAGCTTCACCTTGTCCCACGCCGGATCCGTCGTCGGCGCCAGCTTCGCCCTCGGGAGCGCGGCGAGGTAGGGGGCGAGCTTGGGATTGCTCCGCATCTGCTCGAGGCCGGACTTCGTCACCGGCAGGAATCCCTCGGCGGCGATCCAGCGGGTGATGTTCTCCGGCTGGTAGTAGAGGTCGAGGAACTTCCGGACCGACTCCTGGTTGCCCTTCTTCTTGAAGGCCATCAGGTAGTCCTCGACGGCCAGCGTGATGCTGGTGCCGGTGTTCGTCGGCATCTCGCCGACGCCGTAGTCCACCTTGCCCTCGGCGTCGAGCTGGGCGGCGAGCGGGCTGAAGCCCATGACCATGCCGACCTTGCCGTCCTTGAAGAGCTGGAAGGCGCCGTCGGTGCGGTTGGTCTTGCCCGGGTTGACCTGGGTGACCTTGTGCTTGTTGGCCAGGTCGGCCAGGAACGAGAGCGTCTGCACGTTGCGGTCGCTGTCGATCGTCCACCGGTCGCCCGACTTCCAGTCGCCGCCGTTGTTCCACATCCAGATCGACCACTCGGCCTGCGCCTCCTCCGGCCCCAGCGGCAGCGCGTAACCGATCGTCCCGCCGCCGAGCGCCTGGATCTTCCTCGCCGCCTGCACGAGCTCGTCCCAGGTGCGCGGCGGCCCGGCCAGGCCGGCCCGGGCGAGCAGCGCCCGGTTGTAGAAGAAGGCGCGGGCGCTCGACAGGATCGGCAGGCCGTACAGCGTGCCCTGGTACTGTCCGCCCTGGACGAAGGCGTCGAGGAAGTCCGCCTTCGTCTTGGGCGAGAGGACCTCGTCGGCCGTGTAGAGCAGGCCGTCCCGGGCGTAGCTGGAGAACGAGTTGAGGTTCAGCACGTCGGGCGGCTGGTTGTTCTGCAGCATCGTGGACACCTGCTGGTCGATCGAGTTCCAGTCGATCACCTGCAGGTCGACCTTCACGCCGGTCTGCTTCGTGTAGGTCTCGCTGAGCGACTGCCAGAACGACCGCGTGTGGTCCTTGCTGTAGTCGGCGATCACGACCTTGATGCTGTTGCCCGCCCCGCGGTCGCACGCGCTCGGCGCGAGGGCGACGAGCGCCAGGACGGCCAGCGCCGTCCAGGTGCGTCTCATCGCGCCAGCTCCTTGCGCAGCGCCTCCGCCAGCCGCTCGTACTGTTCACGCCTGTTGTAGAGCTGCGCAGAGATCCGGACGAGGCGCCGCGGCGCGTCGGGCCAGCTGATCACCGGGACCTCGATGCGCCAGTCGTCGAACAGGCGTGGTTGCAGGGGATCGGGCCGGCGCCAGCCGACCTCGGCGGTGCCGTCGGGCAGCCGTACGGCCGCGAGCGACCCGACCATCTCGTCGGGGCACGGCGGCGCCGTGCCGGCGGCCGCGCACAGCAGGCGCCGGGCGTCCACGGCGAGCGCGTGATTGCGCGCCATCAGCGCCGGCCACCCGCCGTCGACCAACCCGCCGACGTACTCGATCGCTTTCGGTACCGTGAGCCAGGCGGTGGGATCGCTGGTGCCCGTCCAGTCGAACTCCAGCCGGAAGCGCGAGCGGCCCGGCCGCACCGCGGTGGCACCGTGGCTGATCGTGAGCGGCCGCACCTCGGGCTGGCGGTCGCGCCGGGCCCACAGGAACGCCGAGCCCTTGGGCGCGCAGAGCCACTTGTGGCAGTTGCCGCTGTAGTACGTCGCGCCGAGCGCGGCCAGGTTCAGCGGCACCATGCCGGGCGCGTGGGCGCCGTCGACGAGCACCTCGACGCCCCGGGCGCCGAGCTCGGCGATCAGCCGCTCGATCGGCAGGATGAGCGCGGTGGGGCTGGTGATGTGATCGAGCAGGGCCAGCCGCGTGCGCGGGGTCACCTTCGCCAGCACGGCCGCCACGACCTCGTCGGGCGAGGTGACCGGGAACGGCACCGGGACGATGACCACGCGGGCCCCGGCCCGCTCGGCCACGAACTCCAGCGTGTTGCGGCAGGCGCCGTAGGCGTGGTCGGTCGTCAGCAGCTCGTCGCCGGCGGCGAACAGCCGCGAGCGCAGCACCGCGTTGACGCCGCTGGTGGCGTTGGTGACGAAGGCCAGATCGTCGGGATCCGCGCCGACGAAGACGGCCAGCGCCGCGCGGGCGACGTCGAGCCGGTCGTCCAGCTCGCGCGAGAGGAAGCGCACCGGCTCGGCTTCCATCTCCGCCCGCAGCGCCGCCTGGTGGCGCAGCACCTCGGTCGGGCAGGCCCCGAACGAGCCGTGGTTGAGGAAGATGAGGCCGGGCTCGAGCGGCCAGTGCTCGGCGAGGTCGCCGCTCACGCGTTCCGGTACGCCGCGAGAACGGCCTGGGCCATGTCGCGCGTCTTGGCTCCACCCCCCTGATCGGGCGTCAGCGTCGCGCCGTCGCGATAGACACGGCCGACCGCGTTCTGCAGCCGCTCGGCCTCGGCGCCGAAGCCCACGTGGTCGAGCAGCATGGCGGCCGACAGGATCGTCGCCGTCGGATTGGCGATGCCGCGGCCGGCGATGTCCGGCGCCGAGCCGTGTACCGATTCGAAGTACGCCCAGCCGTTGCCGAAGCAGCCCGACGGCGCCAGCCCCAACCCGCCCGCCGTCTCGGCGGCGAGGTCGGACAGGATATCGCCGTAGAGATTCATACACACCACGACGTCCATCGACTTCGGGAAGCGCACGAGCCTCCGCGCGGCGTCGTCGACGTGGAAGTGCTCGAACGCGAGCCCGGCTGCCTTCACCACCCCCTCGACGGTCTCCTGGAACAGGCCGTCGGTCTTCGGCAGCACGTTGGACTTGGTCACACACGTCACCTTGCCGGGCTTGCCCTTGGCCTGGCGCTTGCGGGCCAGCTCGACGGCGACGCGCGCGATGCGGTCGGCGCCGCGGGGCGTGGCGATCTTCACGGCGAAGCGGCCGTCGGTGCCGTAGTGCGTGATCTTCCGTCCCGTCCGGTCGCTCAGCTCGGGCATGAGCCGCGCGATGTCGGCCAGGTCCCCCTCGCGGCCCGGGTACATGCCCTCGCTGTTCTCGCGCAGCAAGATGTAGTCGATGCCGTCGGGATCGGCCAGCGGCGAGCGCATGCCGGGGTAGTAGCGGATCGGCCGCACGCCGGCGAACGCGTCCATCTCCCAGCGCAGCCAGGACACCACCGGGGACGACGACGGCCCCGCGGCGCCGAAGAGCACGCCGTCGGCCTCGCGGGCGGCCCGCTTCGTCTCGTCGGGGAGCGGTGTGCCGTGGCTCTTGGTGGCGGCGGCGCCCTGGGGCGGAGTGAGGATCTTCAGGGGCAGCCCGGTGCCGGCCAGCACCTCGCAGGTGGCGTCGACGACCTCGATCCCGATCCCCTCGCCCGGCAGCGCGACGATGGTCTTCATCGACCGGCTCCTCTCACAGGTCCTTCACGTCGACGGCCCGGCCGCTGGCGTAGCTCCGGGCGACCGCGTCGGTGAACTCCATGTAGCGCACCCCGTCCTCGAAGCTGGTGTGCGTGATCCTCTCCCGGCCGCGGATGGCGTTGACGAACTCCTCCTCGACTCGCCAGCCAATGCGCTGGTCGGGCGGGATGACGATCTCGGCCAGGGCGCTGTCGCCGCGCCGGGCCCCCGTCAGCCGCTTGGCGTCGACCTCGACGTGCAGGGTGCCGTCGCTGCCGAAGATCCACGCTTCCGGTGGCGGCGCGAAGGCGGTGAGCGAGCTGAAGCGCAGGTGGCCGACCGAGGTCGCGAAGTTCACCAGGACGTCGACGTGGTCCGGCACCTTGACCTCCTGCCAGGCCCCCGTCTCGTCCTTCCGCTTGGGCCTGGCGATCTTGGTCATGGCCATCACGCGCCGGGCCGGGCCGAGCCAGCGCATCATCGCCTCGTACCAGATGCCCATGTTCAGGATATTGTTGCCGCTCAGCCGCATGTCCTGCCGCCAGTGCATCGCATCCCCGAGCTCGGCGAAGCGCCCCTGCTGCGTGCCCTGCACCTCGACGGCGTGGACCTCGCCCGCGTAGCCCTCGGCCAGTAGCTTCTTGAGGACGCGATCGACCTCCAGGGTGTGCGGCGCCGGCACCAGCTGGGCGGTGAGCTGGGGCACCCTGCGGGAGGCCGCCAGCATCTCGCGCCCCTCGACGGCATTCATGGCCATGCGGGCCTCG
>Ga0247830_10001162_pt1 | contig 10671 bp, 6 predicted proteins | sample 12C_Control_Day5_FD_207766 | JGI IMG/M metagenome (GOLD analysis project Ga0247830, IMG submission 207766) | Soil microbial communities from agricultural site in Penn Yan, New York, United States - 12C_Control_Day5 | ecosystem: Environmental > Terrestrial > Soil > Agricultural land | place: USA...
GCACCGTTCAGTACCTGGAGTCGATGGGCATCCCCGTTGAGTACGTGCACCACGAGGTCGCGCCGAGCCAGCACGAGATCGACCTGCGGTACACGGACGCGCTCACGATGGCCGACGGCGTGATGACGTATCGCCTCACGGTGAAGGAGGTCGCGCAGGAGTTCGGCGTCTACGCCACCTTCATGCCGAAGCCGGTGGCTGGAGTGAACGGCAGCGGGATGCACACCCACCAGTCGCTCTTCGAGGGTGACCGGAACGCGTTCTTCGACGCGACCGACGAGTACCACCTCTCGAAGACGGCGAAGTCCTACATCGCGGGGCTGCTGCGGCACGCCCCCGAGATCACGCTGCTCACGAACCAGTGGGTGAACTCGTACAAGCGGCTCGTGCCCGGCTTCGAGGCCCCGGTGTACGTCTGCTGGGCCCGCCGCAACCGCAGCGCGCTCGTGCGTGTCCCGCAGTACAAGCCCGGGAAGGAAGAGGCCACGCGGATCGAGTACCGGTCGCCCGACGCCGCCTGCAACCCATACCTGGCGTTCTCGGCGATGCTCGCTGCGGGGCTCGCGGGGGTCGAGGGCGATTACGAGCTGCCGCCCGAGGCGAGTAACAACATCTACGAGATGGACGAGGCCGACCGCGAGGCGGCCGGGATCCGGTCGCTCCCCGAGGACCTGGTCGAGGCGATCCACCTCGCGGAGGGATCCGACGTGCTGCGTGAGGCGCTCGGTGCCCACGTGCACGAGTTCCTGATCCGCAACAAGCGCGAGGAGTGGGATGCGTTCAAGGCCTACGTCACGCCCTACGAGCTGGAGCGCTACCTCCCGATCCTGTAGGTACCGCCAGTAGCCCTAGGCCCTTCGCCCTACCTAACGCATTGACGAACCGAGGACCTTCGTCCTACTGTCGGGCGTCGCCCGATGGGCCGACGCGACCCATCACCCCCTGGGGAGGAACGGTATGTCTCGGAAACGCAAGTCCCTGCTCGCAGCAGCTGCCATCGCGCTCGTCGCCGGACTGCTGCCGATCACGCTCGCGAACGCCGCGCCGCAGAAGATCTACGACCTCACGATCGCACCGACCACGCTCCAGCCGAATCAGGCGGGCCAGACCCTGACGGCGACGTTCAAGAACGCGACCCCATCGGGTAACTCGACAATCAACTCGCTCAAGCTCGTCGCGGACGCAGCCCCTGGCTTCGAGATCACGAGGGCCGTCGGCACCGGCACCGTGGCGATCCAGCCGGACCACCAATCGGTGTGGGTGTCGAACATCTCGGGCGTGAGGCCCGGCAAGCTCTACACACTCGTGCTGACGGTGACGACGCCGGCGGCGACGGGGTGCGAGGAGACGATCGAGTGGAGCGCCGACGTTCGCGCCGGCAACTCGTTCACCGGCGACACGTTCGCTCCGCACGACCTCGTGGGTGTCTCGACCGCACTCGCGGCGGGCTGTGACCTCAGCTTCACGAAGCAACCCGCCGACGCGCTGAAGACCGAGACGATCGGTGCGGTCGGCGGTGGCTCGGTCGAGGTGACCGGGAGCCCGGCGGCACTGTTCAACGGGAGCACCGTCACGCTCTCGATCGCCGACGACTCTCCCGACACGCTCGCCAGCCCGCTCTCGCTGACCGGGAACACCGGGGTCGTGAGCGGGGGCGTGGCGACCTTCGCCTCCCTGAAGATCGCGGAGTCGGGCACCTACCGGCTCGTCGCCAGCGCCCTCGGCACCGAGAGCGCGTCGTCGGACGAGTTCACGATCAGCGACGGAACCCTCGGGTGCACGCCCGGCGTGAACGACACCGCGACGGCGGGGAACGCGACCGTCGTGCGGGGCCCAGACGCCGGGCCCACCAACTGCGTCCTGATCCCCTACATCCTGACGTTCGACGGAAACGTGCTGCAGTTCCTGAAGGACCCCTCGATCGACCCCGACGCCCAGTTCACGATCACGGTCGACGCCTGGGACGACGAGCCTGCGATACTGCCGCTCCCAGTCACGCAGGTCGACACGCCGAGCCCCGACCACGACATCCAGTGGTGCCTGAGCAACGGGTTCGACCCGTCGGTCCTCCCGGGGACCGAGGTGACCTGCCTGGTGGACCAGAGCGCGGCCGTGCAGGCGAACGGCAAGGTGAAGGTCAGCGAGACCTACTACCTGTTCGGCGACATCCTGTACAAGCGCTGAGACCTCGAGATCCATCGGTTCGGTCGGAGCGGCCCTTCGGGGCCGCTCCTTCGCGTTCAGGCTCCGACCAGGACGGGAGCCGGGATCGCGGGCGCGGCGATCACCCGCAGCCGCTCGAAGATCTCCTGGGCCTCGGCGAGCCGCTCGGCCGGGGACTGGCACCCCTCGCAGTAGTCGAGCTGGGTGAGCCCTCGGAGCGCCATCGCCACCTCGAAGTCGGCCCCGCGCTCGCGCGCGACGGCGAGGCAGGACTCGAACGCGGCTCGCGCCCCGGCGACGTCGCCGGACTGCAGACGGGCGTACCCGATCACGCGTTCCAGGAGGGGACCCGCGACGCTCACGCTGTCGGGCGCGTTCACCTTCTCGAGGGTGGAGGTGGCGAGCTCGAGCGCCTCATCGTGACGTCCCATGAACAGGTAGCACTCGGCGATCTTCGCATCGGTCTCGAGCACGTCGGCCTGCGCGCCTACCGATCCGAGTCCGTCGCGCGCCTCCGCGAAGAGCTGCAACGCCTCCTCGTGGCGACCGGAACGTGACAGGACGCGACCGAGCTGGCTCAGCGTGCCCGCGTACGAATAGCGGTCCCCGGACGCGCGCCAGACCCTGAGAGCTTCCCGCAGGAGCGGCTCCGCCTCGTCCAGCCGGCCCTGGTCGGAGAGCACCTCGCCCATGTTGCTGTCGCTCGAGGCCGCGTCCACCGGCTGCCCGACCTTGAGGTAGGCCTCCCGACCCCGCTCCCAGCACTCGATCGCCTCGTCCCACTGACCCGAGAAGTAGGCGCCGGCCCCGAGGTTCGTGAGGATCTTGGCCTGACCGGCCAGGTCGCCCATCGATTCGTAGATCGCGAGCGCCTTACGGAGATGGCGCCCATCGGAGTGGCCCATCATGATGTCGACCCACTCGAGCACGTTGTACGCCTGGGCGAGCGCCTCCTGGTCGCCTGCGGCCTCTGCCTCCGCGACGGCGCGCTCGCACCAGGACAGGGCGTCGGTCGTGCGGCCCTCGGCCTGCAGCACGGTGGCGTACCACGCGCTCAGCTGGGCGGAGCGGCTCGTCGCCTCCCTACCCGGGACATCGGCGAGCAACCGGCGGGCCCGCGTGACCCACGCGAGCGCCTGCGGGTAGTGGCCGAGCTTCTCCTCCGCCTTCGAACGCTTCAGGAGGAGCCGCGTCTCACTGAGCGGGTCACCTTGGAGCAGACGGCGCGACGCCGCGAACGATTCGGTCGCTCGCTGGAACTCCCCCGCCCGATCCCAGGCATCCCCGATCGCCTCGTTCAGCTCGCCGAGTTCCCCTGCTGTCACCTCGGGAAGACGGCGTCCCGCTTCGACCGCCCGCTTGAAGAGCCGCGCCGCCTCGACGTTGGCGTACAGCTCCCGCGCGCGCTCGGCCGCGAGCGGGGCATATCGCCAGGCGTCCGCGTACTCCCCCGCGACGATGAAGTGGAGCGAGAGCAGGCCCGCCGCCTCCTCTGGGTGCGCGAGGTCGGCCTCGAGGCGGCGCCCGATATGAGCGTGGAGCCGGCGGCGGAGCTTGTAGGGCAGGCCCTCGTAGGCCGCGTCGCGGATCAGGGCATGTCGGAACCGCAGGTAGCCGTTGCTCTCCTCCTCGAAGAACTCGGACAGGCGGCTCCAGGTCGCGGGGCCGGGCATCGTCTCGTCGTCGAGCACCCAGGCCAGCATCCGCGGGTCGAAGCTCGCCCCGAACAGCGCAGCGCGACGTACGAGCGACCGGTCGTCCGGTGAGAGCGCGTCGACGCGAGCCATCGCGGCGGCCTCGACCGACGCCGGCAGCCCCCCGACGCCGCCGGAGTTGACCACCTCGCGCATGAGCTCACGCAGGAACTGTGGGTTCCCACCGGAGCGGTCGACCACGAGCTGGATCACATGGTCGGCCACGGGTGCATCGTCGGTCGCGACCTTGGCCATCGCGAGCGCCTCGTGGTCGGCCAGAGGGGCCAGCTCGATCCGCCGCACGCCCGGCGCCTCGGGAGGGTCGAACCCGGTCTCACCTGGCCTCCGGCTCACCGTGAAGAGCCACGGATGACCCTCCAGCCGCATCGTCAGGTAGCCGAGCAGGTCAGCGGACGCGTCGTCCATGTGATGCACGTCCTCGATCTCGATCGCGGAGGGGCCGGCGAGCTCGACCTCCAGGAACCGCAGGACGCTCTCATGGAGCTTCTCGCGGTGCCCCTCCTGGGCGAGCACCGCCATCTCGGGCGTGGCCGGGAGCTCGGCGTCGAAGGCTCTGGCCAGCAGCGGGAGCCACGGCAGCAGTTCGGGCGCGACCTGGCTGAGCTCGGTGCGGAGCCGCTCGCCCACCGCGTCGTCGGTGTCCTGCCACCCGATGTGGAGCAGTTCACGCAGCAACTCACGCCAGGCGATGTACGGGGTGTTCGCCGTATACGCCTCGCACGTGGCCCGGAGCATCCGTAGATCGAGCGCGGCCTCCCGCAACTCCTCCAAGAGCCGCGACTTGCCGATGCCGGGCTCGCCGAGGATGTCCACGAGTCGCCCTTCACCGGCGATCACCATCCCGAGCGCGTCCATCAGCGAGGCCATCTCGGGCCCACGCCCAGCCAGCGGGAACCGCCGCTCCGACACCTCCCGTGTCCTGGATCCCACGGCGTCGCCGACGGCCCAGGCGCGGACCGGTTTCGCCTTCCCCTTGACGGCGAACGGCTCCAGCTCGGTGAGCGAGAACAGCGTGTTGGAGCGGTCGAGAACGTCGGCCGTCGCGTAGATCCGACCCGGCTCCGCCTTGGCCATCAGCCGCGCCGACAGGTTCACTGCGTCGCCCATCACGGTGTACGTCCGTCGGTACCAGGGACCGATGTCGCCCGCGAAGACCGAGCCCCGGTTCACGCCGATCCGCACGGGGATCGGCGGTGCGGCGTCGACGATCTTCCTCAGGGCCAGCAGCATCCGCTCCTCATCGTCGCCGGTGATGCGCGGAGCTCCCGCGGTGAGGATCAGCTTGCCTCCATCGGCATCCACGTCGGATGCGAGGAACGCGACGCCTTGCTCCTCGGCGGCCGCCTGCACCATCGAGACGAGCCGATCGAGGCGCTCGGTCGCGACCTCGACTCCCTCGTGCTCGATCAGCTTGTCCGTCTCTTCGAAGTGGACGAAGGCGATCGTCACGGGGCGGTGCTCCGGAGTCCCGCCACCCGCCGCGACGTGCGAGCGCACCGCCGTGGGGAGGCACCCGGCGACCAGCTGGGGAGGGACGACCACCGCTTCGTCCGCCAGCGGCACCTCCTCTCCGATCGGGGGCTCCCGCTTGAGGAGGACTCCTTGTCCCTTCGTGGAACCCAGGCAGCGGGCAGGCAGCAGGGCGGCCGCCTCGGGGCTGATCAGGATCTCGCCGGCGTCGGCGTCGTGTTCCATCGCGACGGTGCGGCTCCACGCGGGACCCATCGGGAGCAGTTCGCGGTGGGTCTCGCCGACGAGGAAGAAGTCGAAACGCCCAGTGTGCAGCCCCTGCGACATCCGCAGGGTGACCTTGGCCCCGGGCACTTCGATGCGGCCGACGTCGCGGAGCACTCGACGCATCAGCACGGTGGCCCGTGCCGCCCGCTCGAGGTGCCCATCCCCCTCGAACAGGAGCAGCAGCGCGTCGCCGCCGAACTTGATCAGGCCACCACCGTTCATGTACGCGACCGAGAGGATCGCCTCGAAGCTCCCACCGATCGCCTCGGTGATCTGCTCCGCGCCTTCGCGACCCGCCTTCGCCAGGCGTTCGGACAGCTTCGTGAACCCCGAGATGTCGACGAACGCGACGGTGCCGTCGACCGTCCAGGCGCGGACGCCGGGATCGGCAGCGAGGTGGCGCAGGATGATACGGGGCACGTAGGCGTTCACCGTGCCGGAGGTGAAGCGGTCTACAGGGGAAGCCGACCCGCCATCGCGCATGGAGCGACGTTACGCCCCCATGGGCCGCACGTCATCACCCGAGGGGACGTCCGTGTCAACCGACCACGACCTTGCCGCACATCCCCGTGCAGACCCCGCCCGAGACCGAGCCGTGGACCGTGCAGTAGAAGCGGAACGTGCCGCGCCGCCTGAACCTGTGAGGGGCGGTCGACGCGCCCGCGGCGAGGTGCGCCGAGTAGGTCCAGTTCGTCCCGTAGCTCCGCACCGTGTGGTGCGTGTCGACCGCGCGCCACTTGACCGCGCCACCACGGGCGATCGTCACGGTGGCCGGACGCCAGCGCATCGCCCTCCCGCGCACGATGGTTGCCGCGGAGGCCGTCGACGCGATCCCCCCGACGATCACCGCGGCGAGCACGAGCGTTACCGAGATGTTCCGAAGTCGCTGCATCGTGTGTACGTCCCTCCCTTGGTCGCCAGAGCCTACCGTCCGCCCTGGTACTACGACCGGGAGCACCGTCGGGATGAGGCCACGATGTGGTTCGGGGATGTGCCGAGATGGCCTACGTGCCACACGACCCCGGGCCACGTCGGCGATTTGCCTCCGTGCTCACCCAGGGGCTACCGTGACTGCATGAGTCCCGACGACAAGATCACCCCGGCGCTCAGCGAAGCCCGCGCCCGGCGCGCCACCCTCCACGACGCGCTCGTGCACCTCGAGGTCGCGATCTCGTCGCCCGCCTCGGGGCGGCTGCCGGAGTGGACCGACCTCGTGCGCAAGGAGATGGTCAGCGTCCGCGACGCGTTCGAACAGCACGTCGTCGTCACCGAGAAGCCGGGCGGCCTGTACGAGGAGATCACGGAACGGGCGCCGCGCCTCGCGGGCACGGTGCATCGACTCGCCGGCGAGCATCCCGAGATCGCCGCGAAGATCGCCGCGATGCTCGAGCGGCTCGACGCCGTCGACATCGGGGGGCCGGAGTGGCCGTTGGACGACGCTCGTGACGACCTCCAGCGGTTGATCGGCACGGTGATCCGCCACCGGCAGAAGGGCGCCGACCTCGTCTGGGAGGCGTACAACGTCGACATCGGCGGCACCGAATAGGGTGAGCCCGCCGCGCGCGGACATCCCTGCCACCTCCTCCGAGCGTCGTCGTCCCGCGTAAGCTTCCGGCCGTGCCACGGATCGCGCTCGGCCAGATGGATCTCACCGTCGGCGACCTCGTCGGCAACGTCGCGCGCATGGCCGACGCGGCGCAGCGCGCCACCGAGGCCGGCGCCGACCTCGTGTGCTTCCCCGAGCTCGCGATCACCGGCTACCCCCCCGAGGACCTCGTGCTCCGTCGTGAGTTCGTGGAAGACAACCTCGAGGCGCTCCGGAGCCTGGCGTCGAAGGCCGCCACGAGCTGCCCGGTGGTCGTGGGGTTCGTCGACCGCTCCGACGCCGGGATCCACAACGCGGCCGCGCTGCTCGAACGTGGGGACATCCGCTCCCGCTACCACAAGATCCAACTGCCGAACTTCGGGGTGTTCGACGAGCGGCGCTACTTCACGCCGGGAACCGACACCGTGCGAGCCACGGTGCGCGAGACCGATCTGGGGATCACGATCTGCGAGGACGCCTGGCACGACGGCCTCCCGTTCTCGCGCCTGGCGGGGGTGCCGCTGATCGTGAACATCAACGGCTCCCCGTACCACCGGGGCAAGAACCACGACCGGGAGACGATCCTGCGGGATCGCGCGCGCCAGACCGGTGCGTGGATCGCCTACGTGAACGCCGTCGGCGGCCAGGACGAGCTCGTCTTCGACGGCGGCTCGATGATGGTGGCTCCCGACGGGTCGGTGAAGCACCGCGCCACGATGTTCGCCGAGGACCTCTTGATCGTCGACGTCCACGGCGACACCTCCTTCGCGGACGATCGCCCCGCGTGGCCGGAGGGCTCCGAGGAGGTCTACCGCGCCCTCGTGGTCGGACTCCGCGACTACGTGCGGAAGAACGGCTTCTCCGATGTCGTGCTGGGGCTCTCGGGCGGGATCGACTCCGCGATGGTCGCGACGCTGGCCGTCGACGCGCTCGGTGTCGCCGCCGTGCGTGCGCTCGCGATGCCCTCCCCGTACTCGTCGCACGAGAGTCTCGAGGACGCGAAGGACTGTGCGGCCCGTCTCGCGATCCGACTCGACACGATCGCGATCGACACCACCTTCGACGCCTACCGCCACGCGCTCGCCGAGGTGTTCGCCGGCACGCAGCCGGACGTCACGGAGGAGAACCTGCAGGCACGTGTCCGCGGGAACCTGCTGATGGCGATCTCGAACAAGTTCGGTTCGATCGTCCTCGCCACGGGGAACAAATCCGAGTACGCGGTGGGCTACTCGACCCTCTACGGCGATATGGCGGGCGGGTTCGCGCCGATCAAGGACGTGCCGAAGACGCTCGTCTACGAGCTCGCGAACTGGCGGAACGCCGAGGCGGGCCGGGACGGTGTGACGGCGCCGATCCCCGATCGCACGCTCACGAAGCCACCGAGCGCAGAGCTCCGCCCCGATCAGAAGGACACCGACTCGCTTCCCTCGTACGACGTGCTTGATCCCGTGATCGAGGCCTACGTCGAGGACGACATCAGCATCGACGAGATGGTCGAGCGCGGCATCGAGCGCGATCTCGCCCGGCGGGTCGTCCACATGGTCGACCGCGCCGAGTACAAGCGCCGACAGGCCGCCCCGGGTGTGAAGATCACCCCCAAGGCGTTCGGACGCGACCGGCGGATGCCGATCACGAACCGGTACGCGAACTAGCCGATCGCCCAGGTGACGATCACGGTCACCTGCGTCTGGATCTGGTCCGGCGGCACCACCTCAGCGGTCAGCGCCATCGCCGCCGGGTACGCCTGATCGCCGGCGTACCGGTAACCCGGCTGCGACGCGCCCTGCTCGTCGATCGTGACCACGCCCGTGACGGTGCTGCCCGCGGCCGCGGCCATCGCATCGGCCTTCGTGCGGGCTCCCCTGACGGCCGCGTCCAACGCCTCCGTCCGCGCCTCCGCCGGGTCGGACACGCCGAACCGAACGCCGCGGACCGACGTCGCGCCGGCCTCGACCCCCGCCTGGATCACGTCGCCGACCGTGTCCATATCGCGGACCGTGATCTCCAGGGACGAGTCGGCGACGAAGACCGTGGCCTCCTGGGGCGTGCGCCGGTGGATCGTGCGGCGGCCCAGGTCGAGCCTCGTGGTGCGGACGTCGTCCTTGGCCACGCCGGCCGCCTCGACGGCGGCGACGACGGCATCGACGGTGTCGCCGTTGCGGCCGAGCGCCGTCGCGCTGTCGGGATCCTGCGTGGAGACGCCGAGCGTCACGACCGCCTCGTCGGGTTCGGAGCCCACGGAGGCCGTCGAGGTCACGGTGATCGTCTTGTCGGTCGTGCCGCCGTTATCGCCACGGTCGTCGGCGAGCGCCTGCGCTCCGAGCACCGAGGCGCCGATGATCGCGGCGGCCACGACGAGAGCGACCGCGGTCCAGGTCCTGCGCATGGGGGATCTCCTCCCGTTCAGGGTCCGTCCGTTCATGCCCGCGAGGGTCAAGCGCGTGACCGAGGGCCGCTAGGATGCCTCCGGGCCGGTAGCTCAGCTCGGTTAGAGCAGGGGGCTTTTAACCCTCGTGTCGCGGGTTCGAATCCCGCCCGGCCCACCTCAGGATGACCGGTGTCGGTGAGGCCGGATACCGTCCTCGCATGCGGAGCACGGAGCTCGTCGACCCTCGCGGCCGGATCTGGCACGTCGAGATCCCGATGACGCGACGGGAACGGATGCGCGGGCTGCGAGACCGTGGCTTCCTTCCCCCGGACCACGCGATGCTGTTCCCGCGGTGCCGTTCGGTGCACTCGTTCGGCATGCGTTTGCCGATCACGGTGGTGTTCCTCGACGCGCGATGGCGGGTCGTCGGCGTGCGCCGGATGCCGCCCGGCCGGCTCGCACGGCCGCGGCTCCGCGCCCGCTCTGTGCTCGAGTGCCCCGCGGGCGCGGACCTCCGTGAGGGTGACCGGTTCGATCCCGCCGCAACTCCCGCCGCGCGAACCACTCCCGGTGCTCGCGGCACCGGCCGTCCGGCGCGAAGCTGAGCGCCAGCACGCCGTCCGTCTCGGAGCGCACGCCGGTCGACGGATCGGTCGCCCGCACGTTCCACGCGTCCTAGGCGAACACGCTCGCGACGTCGGCCGGATCGTTCGACACCCAGGCCGCGACGTATCCGACGAGCCGGCGCTCGAAAGCCTCCCGATCCATGCGTGGACGCGAGCACCCGCACCGCCTGGCTATACTCTGTCGGCTGCCCGTAGGGTCGGTAGGCTCGGGAGTGACGCCCCCATCGTCTAGCGGCCTAGGACGCCGCCCTTTCAAGGCGGAAGCACGGGTTCGAATCCCGTTGGGGGCACGGCTCCACCGCACCATGCATCACAACCGAATACCTGCGCCCGTAGAGGAGTCAGGTCGTCCTCACCTCCCTGTCAAGGAGGAGATCGCGGGATCGAAGCCCGTCGGGCGCGCGGGGGCCCCGAAGGGGTTGCTGCTCGCCATGTCGCGGCGGCAGCGGCGCGCCGCTGCCGGGGGCCGTAAACCAT
>Ga0247830_10001163_pt1 | contig 10670 bp, 6 predicted proteins | sample 12C_Control_Day5_FD_207766 | JGI IMG/M metagenome (GOLD analysis project Ga0247830, IMG submission 207766) | Soil microbial communities from agricultural site in Penn Yan, New York, United States - 12C_Control_Day5 | ecosystem: Environmental > Terrestrial > Soil > Agricultural land | place: USA...
GTACTGGCGCTCGATCGCGCGGTCGATGTCGCAGGTGGGCCCGCGCGCACCGTCCCCGACAACTCCGACGAGGTCGGGGCCTTCTCGGGCCGGGCCAACCTCGCCCCTGGTGAGCACGAAGGTCAGGTCTTGAGCTTCGAGCTGGCGCTCACCCGCCGGCTGTGATCACACCTGTGGGTTGGCCGCGTTGACTCTCAGTCTGTCACGCGGCTATCATTTTTTGCGTAACGGCGCCGCAACACGTGGTGCCGAGGGGACCAAGCGAATGGTTGGAACGCCCTCTGTGCGTCTTTTCGTGCTGGCGGCCTCACTGGGCGCCACGACCGCGTGCATCGAGCCGTACGGCGGCTCCAACGTGCAGATCGACTTCTCGACGCCCACGCCGGCGGCGGCACGTCCCGGCGAGACGCCGGAAGCGAACCAGCCACCGGCGGGGACGCACATGGTCCTCTACGCGACCGACTACAAGTACGAGACCGACGCCGAGGGCGGGCTCGTGCGTGACGAGACCACCGGTGCGCCTCACGTCCTCGAGGCCACGGTGTTCCGGATCAAGGAGTTCGAGCTCCAGCCGGTGATCAACCTCGACTCGCCGTGCTTCATCGATCTCGAGGAGACGCGGTTCCCCGGCCTCCACGTCACCCAGTTCGCCCGCGCGGTCCGCGAGCAGACCGGGCTGGTCAACGAGGGCGACGAGTTCGACCCCACCAAGGACCAGGGCGACGTCCAGGACGTGCTCACCGCCGAGCGCCGCATGGAGGTCCTGCCGCTCCTGCGCTCGCGCCTCAAGGCGGTGACCAGCTACGCGCCGCACACGTACCCGGCGGTCGATCCGGCCGGGGCCTGCATCAACGCCGGCGGCGATCCGAGCCGGATCCCGCCCCCGAGCTGCATCGACGCGGAGAGCAACGCGGTGCGGCTGCGGCTGTGCGAGGCCGAGTGGGCGGCCGCCGGGCCCGACTTCTACGAGGGCTCGGACAAGGTCTTCACCATTCCGCTGTCGGGCAAGTTCTTCGGCCTGGTCGAGGGCGACAACCCGATCAACAGCGGCCCGGTCGGCGGGGCGAGCATGTACGTCGACTACAACCTCGCCGGCATGGACGTCTTCCAGATCAACTGGGAGTACAACGATCCGAGCGCCGATCCGATGCCCCAGGAGTTCGGCCACCACTTCCTGCAGGGCTTCCCGCTCCGCGTGACGCGGGGCGTGATCAACTCGCGGATGGTCAACCTCAACGACAGCCAGATCAGCGCCAGTCTCGCCGTGTTTGCCGATCTCGGCGACGACGACGTCCACTTCTAGGAGCTTAGGAGCCTCATATGCGCAACCCGACCTCCTTCACGCTGATCTCGGCGGCGCTCGCCACCGCCGCGGCGGCGAGCACGATGAGCTGCTCGACCCTCGAGTGTGGCGAGGGCACGATCGAACGCGACGGAACGTGCGTTTCCGGCACGGGCTTCAACGACACGACGTGCGGGCCGGGCACCGCGCTCGGGCCCAACGGCACCTGCCTGCCGGATCCGATGATCGTGTGTGATCCGATGACGACCCAGGAGGTCGTGGATCCCGACACCGGGGTCACCCAGTGCGTCGGCACCGACGTCGGTGGCGACTGCAGCGCGCCGCGCGCGTGCCCGGCGCCGCAGTCCGGCAAGTTGACCCTGTGCGGTCGGCTCTACGACACCGAGACCGACCAGCCGATCGAGGCCGCCAACGCCACCGGCGAGCTGTGCACCGCGTCGACGGCGACCGGCCCGTGCTCGCTGAAGCTGTTGTTCTTCGATGCGCTCGAGTTCTCGATCAACCCGATGACCGCGAACCCGATCGTCCCGACGACCCTCGATGTCGACGACTGTGGTCGCTTCGTGGCCCAGAACCTCAGCCGGCCGTCGTTTGGCTTCATCGGCGCCGGCACCGACGACGCCAATGGCCAGCCCGACCGCTACGTCCTGACCGGCGTGGCGACCCCCAACGCGTCGGCCACCCCCGCGCGTGACTTCCGCATCTACGCCACCCTGAAGTCGACCGATGCGGACTGGTCGTCGAGCGCCGCCATCGGTGGGGCGAGCTTCGCGGAGCGCGGCGTGCTGGCGGCAGTGTTCCGCCATCGCGGTGCCCCGGTCGCCGGCGTCCGGGTGCGGCGCTCGGCCAACTTCATCCCCAACGACGACTTCTACTTCTCGGATACCGGCGTTGGCCGCACCACGGTCAGCCCGCACGTCAACAACGACACCAGCCCGGGCGTCGGCTCGACCGGCCCGAACGGCACCGCGCTGGTGATCAATGTCTCGTCGGCGACCAACCACGACGGCAGCGGCGGCGAGCCGGCCAACTGTCGCTGGCCGGAGTCGCTGGCCGCGGCGATCCCGACCGTCGTCTTCGTCCAGCTCAAGGACGCGGAGACCTCCGGAGGCGCGGCGTGCCCGTGATGCGCAGCCATCGCCTGGCGCTCGCCCTCGCCGCCGGCGCCCTGGGCGGCGCGCCGGCGGTCGCGGCCGCCGATCCGTCGTCCGGCGTCGACGCGGCGCTGTTCCGGCCGTCGTACGACTCGAGCGGCGTGTTCTCGCTCGAGGGCGCGCGGCTGCCGACCAAGCGCGACCTGACCTGGAAGATGCTGCTCGGCTTCGCGTCGAGCCCGCTCGATCTCCACGTCCCCGGCATCAGCAGCGGCAGCGAGACCTCGAGCGTCCTCAACTACACGCTGACGCTCGACATGGCGTTCGGCTTCTCGGTCACCAAGCGGTTCGGCATCGGCCTGGCCGCCGCCGTGTACCGCACCGACACCGGCGTCGGCTACGGCGAGCGCGGCCGCTACCGCGGGCTGTCGGCCGATCCGTCGACCGGCATGATCTCGCTGCGCGACGTGTCCAACATCGACCCGTCGGGCGGCTTCGAGCCGCAGGGTCTGTCGGGCCCGCTCGACGTCCGGGTCGGCGGCAAGTACCAGCTCATCGACGGGCCCAAGCTCGCGGTCACCGCGATCGGCACCGTGGCCCTGCCGTTCGGCGAGGACGAGATGTTCCTCGGCGACGCCAACCTGATGTTCGAGCCGCGCCTCGCGATCGACTACCGCAAGGATCGCCTGCACGCGACCAAGCTGGTGGTCAACGCCGGCGCCCGCATCCGCCAGCGCACCGTGCTCGAGGCCTACGACCCGCGCATGCTCGAGACCAACCAGACCCCCGAGGACGCCGCGCGGGCGGTCCTCGACGTCGGCTCGGAGGCGTTCGTCGGCGTCGGCGGCCTGTACGAGCTGTCGCCGTCGTTCATCGCCGCCGCCGAGCTGGTCGGGTTCGTCCCGCTGCCCGGCGCCGCTTCGTACGGCGCCTGCCGGCTGGCCAACGGCCGCCGCTGCGACGCGCTCGACGCCGAGGACTTCGCCCCCGGCGCCAAGCAGCACGACTTCGCCGCCTACGGCGTGGCCGGCATCCACTACCGGATGAGCCCGCACCTGACCGCGTCGGTGGCCGGCTCGGCGTCGCCGATCGGCGCCCGCGGCGACGACTTCCGCGTCATGGTCGGCGCGACCTGGTCGCCCCAGCCGGACAGCGAGGCCCGCATCGGCCGCGGCGACAAGGACGGCGACGGCGTGCCCGACCTGTCCGACGGCTGCCCCGAGGACGCCGAGGATCGCGACGGCTACCAGGACGACGACGGCTGCCCCGATCTCGACAACGACGGCGACGGCGTGCTCGACGTCGACGACGGCTGCCGCGACGAGCCCGAGGACCGCGACTCGTTCCAGGACGACGACGGTTGCCCCGAGCGCGACAACGACGCCGACACCATCCCCGACGTCGCCGACCGCTGCCCCGACGAGGCCGAGGACGTCGACGGCTTCGAGGACGACGACGGCTGCCCGGACGAGGACAACGACGGCGACGGCTTCGCCGACAAGAGCGACCGCTGCCCGAACGATCCCGAGACCGTCAACGGCGTCGACGACGACGTCGGCTGCCCCGACGTGCGGGCGTCGACCGGGCCGGTCGAGGCGGGGGACCGCATCGACCTGCGCGGCAACAAGATCGAGTTCGTCGGCGGGGCCAACCTGACCCCGGCGTCGAAGGTGATCCTCGGCCAGGTCGCGACCCTGATCCGCGACAAGGGCCTGGCCATCCGCATCGAGGTCCACGTGCCGCTCGGCACCCGGTCGCGCGCCGCCGCCGAGATCCGTCGCCAGAAGGCCCGCGACAAGGCCCTCGCCCAGCGCCGCGCCGAGGCGATCTTCGCCTACCTGCGCAGCCAGGGCGTGCCCGAGTCGCAGATGCCCGGCGCGGTCGGCCTCGGCTCCGACCGTCCGCTCGGCAACAACCCGCCGACCGATGCGCTCAACGAGCGCGTCGACTTCATCAAGGCCCAGCAGCGGTCGCCCTGACCGCCGATGACGTGAGCCGACGGGCGCAGCAGTTCGGGGCGCCACCATCTGGGAGAGGGGGACCGATGCGCACGACCGACCTTCGACGCTGCCTGTCCGCGGCCCTCGTGGTCGCCGGCGCATCGGCTGCCGTGCCGAGGGCGGCGGACGCGGCGGTCGAGCCGGTCGACATCGAGGTCCCGGCGGTGGTGCTCGACACCACCGCCGCCGGCGGTGACGCGATCGAGGGCCCCGACGAGCAGCTCGACCTGGCCAACGTGGTCCAGAGCGCCGCCCGTGGCGTGACCACGGTGCAGGAGGCGCCGGTCATCGTCACCGTCATCACCTCCGACGAGATCCGGGAGCGCCACTTCCAGAGCCTGGACATGCTCCTCGACAGCGTGCCCGGCTACCAGCGGGTCGGCGTCATCCACGGCCAGTTCCCGAGCGTCAGCGTCCGCGGCACGGTGCAGGCCGTCCAGCTCCTGCACGACTCGATGTCGCTGTTCGACCCGTTCCTGAACATCGCGACCTTCCACCGGCTGACGCCGATCGAGACCATCAAGCGCGTCGAGGTCATCACCGGTCCGGGCGGCGTGCTGTGGGGCGCCAACTCGTACCTCGGTGTGGTCAACGTGATCACCAAGGACGCCGAGGACGTCGACGGCGTCGAGACCGGGGTCCAGCTCGGCGACGGCAACGGCGATCGCAAGGTCGCCCGCGCCTACGTCATGGCCGGCCTGCCGGACCTGCTGGACGGCAAGGCCAAGCTGTTCCTGCACGGCTCGTTCGAGACCTACCAGGGCGCTGGTCTGAACATGCCGCAGCACATGTTCTCGGCGCCGCTGCCCCAGCCGAACTCGGCCGACTTCTACGGGCCGCTGACCACCGCCGACCCCGAGCGCAGCTACCTGTTCAACTTCCTGGTCAAGGCGAGGTTGGGCAAGGTGCAGGTGCGCGCCCAGGTGCCGGTGGTCGAGCGCCACACGCCGCTCGGCTTCCCCGGGTTCGTGGTCCGCAAGGACCTGCCCGAGGATCAGGACCCGGCGTGCACGCCCGACGTGCCCTACGATCCCGGCGACCACTGCGTCGACCGCGGCCGCAGGTCGCGCGACAACTCGGTGCACTTCTTGGACCGCTACGCGGTCGTCGAATACAGTGACCGCACCGCCGGCGGCAAGGCCGGCGTCAATCTCAAGGGCTACCTGGTCCAGTTCATCCGGTCCTACCCGCAGCTCGGCGTGCTGGCGCCGGTCGAGGGGGTGATCGAGGGCGGCCTGTCGTTCACGTTCGACGCCACCGCCTATCGCGTCGGCGGCGCCTACGACGGGGACTTCGAGCTGCCCGGCAACCTGCGGGTCAACTACGGCGCCGAGGTGTTCCGCGAGTTCACCTTCAACAACGTCGACCGGTCGCGCCAGGGCGACGGCATCCAGGCCGAGTTCTTCGCTCCCTACGACCTCAAGCTCCTGCCCGTCCCGTGTCCACGCGAGCCCGACCTGAGCACCCCCGACGTCCTCGACGACGTCCGCATCGTCGACGGGTGCCCGCTCACCTTCGCGTTCCCGTCGAGCCGGTCGGTGGGCGGCGTCTACCTCAACCCGCAGTGGCGGGCGACCAAGAAGCTGATCCTCGACGCCGGCGCCCGTCTCCAGATCTCGCCGGAGTCGCTCGGGACGTACGGCTTCCCGCTGACCCGCATCTTCTCGGGCACGGCGGTGTGGAACTTCGCGCCCAGCTGGCACCTCAAGCTCAACTATGCCCAGGGCTTCCGGCCGCCGGTGTTCAACAACCTGTCGTCGAATGGCGAGGCCGTGCAGCTCGACGGTGACGACCTCGTGGTCGAGACCTCCGACGCCGCCCAGGGCGAGATCAACGCCCGGGTGTTCAAGGGCGACCGCCGCATCCGCGAGCTGTCGTTCCGCGTCGACTACGCCTACACGCGCCTGCAGAACCTGATCCAGGTCCAGGGCGGTCACTACGGCAACACCGAGGACCGCGGCATCCACTCGGCCGAGGCCCTGGCCAAGCTGTACATCCAGGGCGGCCACCGGCTCGAGCTGGCTTACACCTGGCAGCAGGTCGCGACCCGCGACCGCGGCCTGCACAAGTCGATCCCCGAGCACATGTTCCACCTCGGCGGCGTGTTCAGCCTCGTCGAGGACAAGCTGACCGCGTTCACCGATCTGCGGGTGATCGGCGCGATGGAGGACGCCAACCGCCTGATCGAGCACCGCGATCTTCGGTACTGCCACCAGCTGCCGACCGGCTGCGGGAACAGGACGCTCGGCACGGTGGTCAACACCTCGACCGGTTCGTTCACGCCGGTGCGCAGCACGCCGAGCGAGCTGGTCCTCGACCGCCTGCCGCCGGCCGCCGATCTCTCGCTCGGCCTGACCTACACGCCGACCGAGAAGCTGCACATCCGCGGCACCGTGCTCAACGCGTTCAACGCCCGCTACTACCAGCCCGACGTCTTCTTCGACCACGAGCCGCGCCTCGAGTTCATGCCCAACCCGTGGGAGGACTGGCGGGTGTACGTCGGCGCGTCCTACACCTACTGATCGTCGCTGTAGCTGGCGCGGCCGTCGCGGACCTCGACGGCGTGCTCGATGCCGGCGAGCAGCGACTGCGAATCGACCGGCTTGACAACGTAATGGTGCACACGTCCGGTGGCGGCGGCGCGGCGGACCTCGGGTACGTCGGTGTAGCCGGAGAGGAGGACCCGGACCATGCGCGGGTGGGCGTCGCCCAGGCGCTCGAGCAGCTCGAGGCCGGTCATCCGGGGCATCTTGTGGTCGGTGATCAGGACGTCGAAGCTGCGCGTGGCCAGCAGGGCGAGGGCGTCCTCGCCGTTGGCGCATCGGGTGACCTCGTAGCGCCGGCGGGTGACGCGCTCGAGGAAGTCGAGCATGTCGGGCTCGTCGTCGACGACCAGGATGTGGGGCTTGGCCGGAGCTGCAGCGGCCATGTCCCATCGTGACACATCTGGCTGCCGCAAGTGGAAATCGTCGTCCCACTTCCGATACGATATCGATCAGCCGTAGGTAACACGGACGGTAGACACCACGTCGCGGGCGCCCGCGCCGCCAGCTGGATCGAGGGGGAGCACCGATCGGGGCGGCCGCGCGCATCCTGCCAGGAGCTCATGCCGATGCAGTTGCGCCATCTTCGTTGCCGGCTCGCAACCGTCCTCGTCACCGCCGGCGCTGCGTTCGTCGCACCGCTGTCCGCCGAGGGGGCGGACGCGGTCGATATCGAGATCCCCGCGCTGGTCGTCGGCGCCGAAACCGACGGCGACGATGGCGCCGACGAGTCCGACGCTCAGCTCGACCTCGCCAACGTGGTCCAGAGCGCCGCCCGCGGCGTGACCACGGTGCAGGAGGCGCCGGCGATCGTCACCGTCATCACCGCCGACGAGATCGCCGAGCGCCACTTCCGCTCGCTCGACATGATCCTCGACAGCGTGCCCGGCTACCAGCGGGTCGGCGTCGAGCACGGCATGTTCCCGAGCGTGGACGTGCGCGGCACCGTCCAGGCCGTGCAGCTCCTGCACGACTCGATGTCGGTGTTCGATCCGTTCCTCAACATCCAGACGTTCCACCGGCTCCACCCGGTCGAGACGATCAAGCGGATCGAGGTCGTCAGCGGCCCGGGCGGCGTGCTGTGGGGCGCCAACGCGTACCTCGGCGTCGTCAACGTGATCACCAAGGACGCCGAGGACGTCGACGGCGTCGAGGCCGGGGTCCAGCTCGGCGACGGCAACGGCGATCGCCAGATGGGCCGGGCCTATCTCATGGCCGGCCTGCCGGATCTGATGAACGGCAAGGCCAAGCTGTTCCTGCACACGTCGTTCGAGACCTTCAAGGGTCCGGGCTTCGAGATGCCGCTGCACATGTTCGGCACGCCGCTGCCCCAGCCCAACTCGCCCACCCTCTACGGTCCGCTGACCCAGGCCGACCCGGAGCGGAGCTACCTCTTCAACTTCTTCGCCAAGGCGACCTTCGGCAAGCTGCAGGTGCGGGTCCAGGCGCCGTTCGTCGAGAACCACACGCCGCTCGGCTTCCCCGGGTTCGTCAACCGCAAGGACCTGCCGGAGGATCAGGACCCGGCGTGCACCCCCGACGTGCCCTACGAGGAGAACGACCCCTGCATCGACCGCGGCCGGCGCGCGCGCGACAACTCGGTGCACTTCTTCGACCGCTACGCGGTGGTCGAGTACAAGACGCGGGCGGCGGGCGGCAAGGCCGGTGTCGGCCTCAAGGGCTACCTGGTCCAGTTCATCCGCGAGTTCCCGCAGCTCGGCATCCTGTCGCCGGTCCCGGTCCTGCTCGAGGGCGGCCTGGCGTTCAAGTTCGCCGCCAACGCCTACCGCGTCGGCGGCGCCTACGACGGCGACTTCGAGCTGCCCGGCAACCTGCGGGTCAACTACGGCGCCGAGGCGTTCCGCGAGTTCACCTTCAACGACGTCGACCGGTCGCGCCAGGGTGACGGCATCCAGGCCGAGTTCTTCGGCCCGTACCGCCTCGACCGCCTGCCGCTGGCCTGCCCGCGCGAGCCCGATCTGAGCACCGACGTCCCCAACGACGTCCGCATCGTCGAGGGCTGCCCCCTGACCTTCGCCTTCCCGTCGAGCCGGTCGGTCGGCGGCGTCTACGTCAACCCGCAGTGGCGGCCGACCAAGAAGCTGATCCTCGACGCCGGCGCCCGCCTCCAGGTGTCGCCGGAGTCGCTGGGCGCCTACGGCTATCCGTTGACCCGCATCTTCTCGGGCACCGCGGTGTGGAACTTCGCGCCCAACTGGCACCTCAAGCTCAACTACGCCGAGGGCTTCCGGCCGCCGGTGTTCAACAACCTGTCGTCGAACGGCGAGGCCGTGCAGCTCGACGGCGGCTCCGACCTCAAGGTCGAGACCTCCGATGCCGCGCAGGCCGAGATCAACGCCCGCGTGTTCAAGGGCGACCGCCGCATCCGCGAGCTCGCGTTCCGCGTCGACTACGCCTACACGCGGCTGCAGAACCTGATCACGATCAGCGGTGGTCAGTACGAGAACTCCGCCGATCGCGGCATCCACTCGGCCGAGGCCCTGGCCAAGCTGTACATCCAGGGCGGTCACCGCCTCGAGCTGTCCTACACCTGGCAGCAGGTCTCGCTCCGCGACAAGGGCTACCTCAAGACGGTGCCCGAGCACATGTTCCACCTGGCCGGCATCTTCAACCTCGTCGACGACAAGCTGTCCGCGTTCACCAACCTGCACGTGGTCGGCGCGATGGAGGATGCCAACCGCCTGGTCGAGCACCGCGATCTCGTCTACTGCGAGCAGCTGCCGGCCGGCTGCGGCAACAACCCGCGCGGCACGGTGGTCAACGCGTCGACCATGTCGGCCAGCCCGCTGCGCATCGGCGCGTCGGAGCTCTCGTTCGACCGGCTGCCGCCGGCGGCCGATCTCAGCGCGGGGTTGACCTACACCCCGACCGAGAAGCTGACCGTGCGCGGGACGGTGTTCAACGCCTTCAACGCTCGCTACTACCAGCCTGACGTGTTCGGCGACTACGAGCCGCGTCTCGAGTTCTTGCCCAACCCGTCGGAGGACTGGCGCGTGTACGTGTCCGCCGCCTACACGTACTGACCCGGACCGATCCCACCTTTCGTAGGGCGATCGCCGATCGGCCGGGTGCCTAACCCCTGGGTTCTCTGGGGGTTCACGGCCGGAAACACGCAAACATCGGGTTCCCCCCTGGTGGAACCCCATGCGCCCTTCCGATAAGATGGCCGCACTTGGCCGCCGAGGGGTCTTTGTCCAAGCGTCGCGTCCTCGCAATCTCGCCAAACCTCGATCAGCTGCGGCGCATCGTCGCCAACCTCGAGCGGGCCGGTGCGGAGGTCGATGCGGTGCGTTCGCTCGACGCCATCCAGAGCGAGATCATCCCGCACCGCTACGTCTTCATGGACGTCGAGGAGGGGGACGTGAAGGCGGTCGACCGGCTGGTGCCGATGCTCCGGCAGAAGTCGCACGCCGCCGTGGTCACCCCCAAGGCCGCCCTGCTCGAGCTGACCCAGTACCTCAAGGATCACCGGGTCAACCACGTGATCGTCGGCGAGGAGCTGGATCGCGGCGTCTACGTCACCGCCCAGAAGCTCCTGACCGGCGACATCTTCGGCATCGAGAAGTACCTGCCCGAGGGCACGCCGGTGCACTACGTCCGCCTGCGCGACTTCGAGGGGCGCGGCAAGGCCCTCGACACCGTCCTCGCCTACGCCGAGGAAGCGAAGATGCGCCGCCAGGTGCGCAGCGCGATCGGCCAGGTGTGCGAG
>Ga0247830_10001164_pt1 | contig 10668 bp, 11 predicted proteins | sample 12C_Control_Day5_FD_207766 | JGI IMG/M metagenome (GOLD analysis project Ga0247830, IMG submission 207766) | Soil microbial communities from agricultural site in Penn Yan, New York, United States - 12C_Control_Day5 | ecosystem: Environmental > Terrestrial > Soil > Agricultural land | place...
GCCCGCAGCCACAGACCACGGGCGGTCGCGCGGGCCGAGCTCGTCCTCATCGCTGTACATCGACACCATGACGGCGTCGTGGTGACCGTGGTAGCTCCCCTCGATCTTGATGATGAGGTCACGCCCGGTGATGGCCCGCATGAGGTGGACGGCGTCCATCGTCGCCTCGGTGCCCGAGTTGCAGAATCGCCAGCTCGGCAGCCCGAAGCGGCGGGACAGTTCCTCGGCGACGACGATGGCGTCCTCGGTCGGCTGGGCGAAGTGGGTGCCCAGCCTGACGCGCCGCTCGACCGCCTCAACCACCGCCGGGTGGGCATGGCCGACGAGCATGGCGCCGTAGCCGGCGTGCAGGTCGACGTACTCGGTGCCGTCCACGTCGTAGACCTTGGAACCGCGGCCGTGGCTGATCCAGACCGTGCCGGGGCGGGCGATCATCCAACTGGACGTCGCTCCCCCGGCCAGGCAGGCGCGTGCCCGCTCCCCCATCTCCGTCGAGCGGGGCTGGCGCTCGAGGAATCGCACCTCCTCCCGGGCGATCAGGTCGGTGATCGTCGTCCGGGTACTCGCGGCGTCAGCGAGCGCTGCCATCGTGGTCAACTCCTTCGGTGCCGGCAGCGGCGTAGCCACGCGCCCGTCATCCGGCGTTCGTCCTCTGGACTGCCGTATGGAACCAGTGCGCCGGAGGTCGCCGACACTGGCTGACTGATGCGTCAGTTTACTGGCGGGCCGATACGTTGTCCACGATCACTGCGCCACGACGGGCCATCCGGACCGCCCGCGACCTCCCACCGTGAGCTAGGGCCGCACCTCGTAAAAGGCGTTGATCGGATGCTCGACGTCGAGGCGACGGAAGCGGGTGAAGCCGGCCTCTTCGGCCATCGCGCGGGCCCTGGACTCGGGGAGGCCCAGCGTGCCGAGCCCCGCACCGCCCGGCTCCGACAGGGACGACGACAGGCAGGAGAGGACCGACACGCCGTACATCAGCGCGGCCATGGGGTTCTTGGCCGCGTTCTCGGCAAAGGAGTCGCGGGCCTTCATGTCGACCAGCAGCCACACCCCGTCGTCGCGGAGCGCGGCTCTGATCGCTTCCATCACCTGCTGTGGATGGGTCATGTCGTGGACGCAGTCGAACGTGGTCACGAGATCGACCGAGCCGTCCGCAGGCAACGGCTCGTCGCGGGCGGCGTGGAAGTGCGCGTTGGTCAGGCCGCACTCCCCCCGTCGGCGGTCGGCCCGTTCCAACGCCAGGCGGGAGATGTCGTAGCCGTGGAACTCGCTGGTCGGGAAGGCCTCGGCCATCAGGCACACCGCCACCCCGGCTCCGCACCCGACGTCCGCCGCTGTCCCTCCGACCTCCAACCGCGTCACGACTCCCTCCAGCGCGGGCAGGGCCACCGGGATGAGGTAGTTGCGGTACCACGGCTCGAACGCCCGCTCGACACTCGCCGCGCCGTCCTCACCGTGGCTGTCATAGTCATGGCCGAGACCGGTCCTGAACGCCTCGGGCATGCTGTCCAGCGTCGCCATGAGCCCCGGGAGCCGCGTGAACTGGCCCATGCCGAAGGCCGGCGAGTCCTCGTCCGCCAGCACGGCCGCCGCCTCCGGCGACAGCGAGAATTGCTCGTGCCGGTCCGGGCCCTCGACGTCGATGAGCTTGGCCGCGGCCTGGTTGTACGCCCACTCCCGGACCCAACGCTCGTCGAGGCCCGTGCGCTCGGCCAGCTCGACGCTGCTGAGCGGCCCGCCCGCCTCCGCCAGGGTGCGGTAGAGCCCGAGCCGGTCGCCGAGATGGACCATGCCGCTCGTGACCGCGCCCTCCAGCTTCGTGAAGAGCGTGTAGGCATAGAGCCTGAGCCGGTCGGGGTCGGGCGGCGGCGATGGCAGTGGCGATGGTGGTGACGGCACGCAGCGCTCCAAGGCTCAGGCGAGGTTGATGTAGATCTGCTTGGACTCGAGGGTAGGCGTCCAGCGCGTACGGCCCGAGCTCGCGCCCGATGCCGCTCTGCTTGAACCCGCCCCACATCGATTCGCTCGGCGCCGGTTGGCTGTCGTTGATCCACACGACGCCGGCCCGCACGGCCTTGGCGGTCGTGAGGGCGAGCCCGATGTCCCGCGTCCAGACGGCCGCCGCCAGGCCGTACTCGGTGTCGTTGGCCAGGTCCACGACCTCGGACACGTCGCGGAACGGCAACACGGTCATCACGGGCCCGAAGATCTCCTCCCGGGCGATGCGCAGATCGTTCGACCGGGCCTCGAAGATCGTGGGCGCCACGTAGTACCCGCCGGCCAGCGCCGGATCCGTTGGCCGGGTGCCCTCGAAGGCCAGTGTGGCCTCGTCCCGGCCGACATCGACGTAGCCCTCCACTCGCTCCTGCTGCTCCTGCGAGACCAGCGGGCCCATCGTCGTGTCGGGGTGCAGCCCGCTGCCGAGCTTGATCCCGGCGGCGAAGCCGGCCATCGCCTCGAGGACGTCGTCGTACACCGCGGCCTCGACGAAGACCCGGCTGCCGGCAGAGCACACCTCGCCCTGGTTGCCGAACACACCGTTGCTCGCGCCGGGGACGGCGGCGGCCAGATCGGCGTCGGCGAACACGATGTTCGGGCTCTTGCCGCCGAGCTCCAGCGTGACGCGCTTCAACTGGTCGGCGCAGGTGCGCATGATGAGCTTCCCGATCTCCTTCGAGCCGGTGAAGCTGATCCTGTCGACGAGAGGATGGGTGAGGAGTGGACCGCCCGCCTCGGGGCCGAGGCCGGTCACGACGTTGAGGACGCCCGGCGGCAGGCCCGCCTCCTGGACGATGCGGGCCAGCTCGAGCGCGGAGAGCGGCGTCTGCTCGGCCGGCTTGAGCACGACGGTGCACCCGGCGGCCAGCGCGGGTGCCACCTTCTGGCTGGCCATCAGCATCGGGTAGTTCCACGGCACGATCAGGCCACACACACCGACGGGCTCGCGCACGACGAGGCTGAGCGCGTCCGGGCCGACCAGCGGGATGTCGCCGGTGATCTTGGTCGCCCAACCGCCGTAGTACTCGAACATGAACGCGACTTCGTCGATGTCGGCTCGCGCGTCCGCCAGCGGCTTCCCGCAGTCCCGCACCTCCAGCTCGGCCAGCCCGTCTCGCCGGCCCCGCACCAGCTCGGCCATGGTCAGGAGGACCCGGCTGCGTTCACGTTCGGCGACCGCCGCGCCCCATGACCCGTCGGCGAGAGCGCGGTGCGCGGCCCGGACGGCACGGTCGACATCGGCGGATGACGCCGCTGGCACGGTGTCCAGCACGGCCCCGGTGGCGGGGTCGAACGTCTCGAACGTGCGGCCGTCGAGCGCGTCGACCCAGTCACCGTCCACGAACATCTGCCGCACGTCGGTCTCCTCCGTCAGGCGAACAGGGCCGGGGCGAGCGTCTCGTAGCTGGGCGGTGACCACGCCGTGACCTGCAGCCGGTCGACCTCGGCCTCGGTGCCGATGCGCCGAAGCGAGTCGGCGACTGCGTCCGCCTCCCCGACGAGTTGGCCGTACAGCCCGTCGCCGAGGGCGGTGGCCATCTTGTCGATGTCGGGGCCCTGGCCGACGGCGACGAAGGCCAGCAGGGAGACCGCGATCCCCGGCGACGCCTCCCGCACCGTGCCCACCATCTCCTTGACCTCGTCGAGGGTGGCCGTGGCCATGATCGGCAGCTCGTTGACTCCTCCCCTGGTGGCGCGGCCGATGGCCAGCTCGACTCGGTCGACCAGGGGCGTGATGTGCTGCATGGTCCACGGGCCACCGACCGACGCCACGAGGGGAGGCGGGGACTCGCTGAGCGGTCCGAGGACCGGGACGTCGATGGTGTAGTGGTCGCCCTCGAACTGGCACGTTCCGCTCCGCAGGAGGTCCCGGACGATCTGCAGCGCCTCGCGGAACATCCGGGCCCGAGTCGGGCCGTCGGGGAAGTCCAGCCCGGCCGAGCGCACCTCCACCTCGGCCCACCCGGCGCCCAGCCCCGCTTCGGCCCGGCCCCCGGACAGCGATTGCAACATGAGCATGGCCTGGGCGAACTCGACCGGCGAGCGGAGGAGGTTGTTGCCGAAAGCCGGTTGGAGCCGTACCCGCGTGGTGACGGCCGCCATGGCACCGAGGCTGGTCCACACGTGCGGGAACCCGCGGACGGCGCGGCCGACCGAGAAGTAGTGGTCGGCGCAGGCCACACCGTCCCACCCTTCGCTCTCGCGCTCGCGCGCCCAGGCCGCGGGGTCGTTGCACGGTTGGGACAGGTTGGCGAAGAGCTCCACGAGCCGGTGAACCTAACCGGCCGGCACGGCCGCTGAGTAGGGTCCCGGCGGTGAACCGGCACCAGCCGCGCCGCGGGCCGGGCGACCGCTCCAGCGCGGTCGGGCTGGTCGTGATCGGGCTCTGCCTCGCGGCGTGCGCGGCGGTCGCGGTGGCGGCGGCGGGCGAGCCACTGCAGGATGCCGACGGCGCCATCGACCGCGTGACGCTCTCGCCCTGGCTCGTCGTGGTGCCCATCGTCGCCGTCTGCCTGCTCGGCATGCTCGGCTTCACCGCGGTTCGCGCCGCCGGGACCGCCCGCCGGGTCTCCAAGCGGTCGGCCTGGCTGACGATCCTGGGCTTCCTGGTGCTGGTCGCGGCCCTCAGCCGCCTCGATCTCGACCGTCCGACGACCGAGGACCCTGCGACGTTCGAGATCGCGCCGCCGGTCGCCGATGGCGGCGACCAGTCCACGTCCTGGCCGATCTGGCTGGTCGTGGCGGCCGGGGTGATCGCCGCCATCCTGCTCCTGGGCCGGCGCCGCCGCGCTGAGGAGCCCGCGCCCGAGTCCGAGGACGATCTGGAGCAGGCCCGCCGGGCCATCGACGCCTCGCTGGCCGACCTGGCCGCGCCGCGCGAGCCGCGGCAGGCCGTCATCGCCTGTTACGCGCGGCTGCTCGAGGGGTTCGAGGGGGTGGGCGCGGGGCGGCGCAGGTCGGAGGCGCCGTTCGAGCACATGGCACGCGTGCTGGGGACGCTGGGCGTGCGCCCGGAGCCGGTCGAGCGTCTGACGACGCTGTTCGCCGAGGCCCGTTTCTCCACCCATGACATCACCGAGGAACAGCGGGCCGAGGCCGAGCGGGCCCTCGCCGAAGCCCGGGCCGACCTCGACCGGATGGTGACGGCGTGAAGCTGACGATCCGGGTCCTCGCCGTAGCGCTCGTCGCCATCGCCGCCAGCGCCGTGGTGTGGCCGGATTCCGGAGAGGCCGTGATCCGGACCTCAGTGCTGGCCGCCGGGGCCGCGCTCGTCGCCGACCTGGTCCTGTTCGTGGTGAGGGCGCTGCCCGCCTCGACCCGGTCACCGTTCGCGCCACCTCGCCTGACCGAGGCCCCGGCCTGGTGCCCCCAGGGCATGACCGAGCTGGGACGCGACCTTGCGCTCTTGTCGGTACCGGGCGACGGCCGCCGCCTGCCGCTGGCGTCGCGGCTGCGCACGGCGGGCCGCGCCGGTGCGCAGGCCCGCCTCGCGCCGCTCGGCCTCGATCTGGACCGGCCCGAGGACGCCGCCGCGGTCGTGGCGGTGTTGGGCTCCGGCCCCTACGCATTCCTCACCGGGTCGGCGCGGATCGTCGATCCCGAGGAGCTCGTGGCCGCCGTCGCGTCGCCGCCCGAGGTCAGCGCACTGGACCGGTACGGGCCGTGACGACGAGCGCCGAGCTCCTGGCCGCGGCGGACGCCTCCCGCGCCGTCAGCGCCATCGTCGACGAGCTGGAGCGGGCCGTCATCGGCAAGCGCGCGGTGCTGGAGCTCGTCGTGCTCGGCCTCATCGCCGACGGCCACGTCCTGCTGGACGATCTGCCCGGCGTGGCGAAGACGCTCACCGCCCGCTCGCTGGCGCAGGTCACCGGGCTGACGTTCTCCCGGATCCAGTTCACCCCCGACCTGCTGCCGGCCGACCTCACGGGCGCCACGGTCTTCGACGGGGCAGGAGGGTTCACGTTCCGGCCAGGGCCCATCTTCGGCCAGCTCGTGCTGGGCGACGAGATCAACCGGGCGCCCGCCAAGACGCAGGCCGCGCTCCTGGAGGCCATGCAGGAGCGCCAGGTGACGGTCGACGGTTCCACCCACCCGCTCCGGCGGCCCTTCATGGTGGTCGCCACCCAGAACCCGATCGAGCACGAGGGCACCTACGCCCTGCCCGAGGCGCAGCTCGACCGCTTCCTGCTGCGCACCCGCGTCGGCTATCCGCAGCCCGACGACGAGACCGATCTTCTCGTCCGCCGGGCCGAGCGGGGTACCGACGAGGTGGCGCTGTCGCCGGTCTGCGACGCCGAGGGTGTCCTCGCGCTCCAGCAGGCCGTCGAGCGGGTGCACGTGGACCCGGTGGTGGCCCGCTATGTGGTCGACGTGGTCACCGGTACGAGAAACGATCCCGAGGTGGAGGTGGGGGCCAGCCCCCGCGGCTCGCTGGCACTGCTCAAGCTGGCCCGGGCCCGGGCGTTGAGCGCCGGGCGCGACTTCGTCGATCCCGACGACGTGAAGGCCGTGGCGCTCGCCGCGCTCGCCCACCGGCTGGTGCTGCGCAGCGAGGTCTGGATCCGCGGCATCCCACCCGAGTCGATCGTCGAGCGCGTCGTGGGCTCGGTGCCGGCGCCCTCGTGGCGATGAAGTGGCGATGAACAGCGGCCGGGGCGCCGGGGCGCCGGTGGAGGTCGCCGCCCCCGCTCCGCCCGCAGCCCCCGCGGTCGAGGTGGCGCCGTTCGTGCCTGTCATGGCGTCGTCACCCCGGCTGGCGGCGTACCTCGCGGTGGGGGCGGGCGCCCTCGTGGCCTCGCTGCTGACCGGGCGGGCCGCTCTGGCCGCCTTCGGCGCGCCGTTGCTGGCCATCGCTGCCGGCGCGGTGTGGCTGGCCCGCCCGCCGGACCTCCCGCTGCGGGCCGCACGGTTGACGCCGGCCCAAGCTCTCGAGGGCGACGAGCTCCACGTCGAGCTCGACCTCGACGTCCCGGCCGGTCCGGCGCGCTCGGGGCGGGTCGACATCGCGCTCGGCATGGCCGGGCCAGTCGCCACGAGGGACGGTCACGGCGGTCCCCCGGCCTGGACGGTGGTCCCGGGCGGAGGGCACAGGCTCCTCGGTGACCTCCCGACGACCGGCTGGGGTCGGGTCACGATGGGCGGCGCCACGATCAGGGCGTACGGACCGCTCGACCTCGTCCATTGGACGTGGATGGTGCCCCTCGGCCCGACAGTACGGGTCCTGCCCCGTCCCGCGGCCCTGAGCGCGCTGCTCGACCCACCTCCGCGGGGCGCGGCCGGCCGGCACCCGAGCAGGGCGCGAGGCAGCGGCCTGGACTTCGCCGAGCTCCGGCCGCTGATGCCCGGCGACCGCGTGAGCGACGTCAACTGGCGGGCCAGCGCCCGGCGGGGACCACCCGGCCCGGGCCTGCTGGTCAACGTCCGCCATCCGGAGCGGTCCGGTGACGTCGTCCTGCTGCTCGACACGGCCGCCGACCTGACCGCCGACGGCGCTGAGCGGGCGCCATGGCTGCCCCGCGCCGCCCAGGCGGCGTGGGCCGTCGCGCAGGCCCACCTGGGGAGCCACGACCGAGTCGGGCTCGTGACCTTCGGGGGCTACACGAGCTGGATCAGCCGGGGCAGCGGCCGCCGTGCCGCGTACGCGCTGCTGGACAAGCTGCTGGCCGCGCGACCGGCGTCGACCGCCGCTCGCTCGCTCGCCTGGCTGCCCGTGCGGCTGCTGCCGGCCGATGCCGCCATCGTCGCCATCACCCCGCTCCACGCGCCACAGGTCGGCGAAGCGCTCGTGGATCTGCGCCGGCGCGGTCGACGAGTCGCGGCGCTGGTCGTCGACACGTCCGATCTGCTGCCCGAGGACACAGCCCTCGACGCGGCTCGCCGCCTGTGGACCGTGGAGCTCGCCCGCCGCACCGACCTCCTCGCCAAGGTCGGCATCGTCACGGCGACGTGGTCGGCCGGCACGCCGCTGGCGCAGGCCGTCGCCCTGCTCGCCCGGGTCTCCGCGCCGCTGCGGTCACCGGTCACGGCGGTGCGCCGGTGAGGCCACGGCGCCACCCTCGCCGGCCTGCCTACGCGCGCTCCGCGTCTCCTCGGCTGCGGGCCGTTGTCGCGGTGACCTCGCTGCTGGTCGGCGTGCTGTTGGTGGCCCGCTCCGCCGTCGCCACGCCGGGCGGCACCCGCGCCATCATCCTGCTCGGCACGCTCGCCATCGGTCTGCAGCTGCTGTGGGTGACGCGAGGCCCGGGCGCGTCCACGCCGGCCGCCGCGCTGCTCGGCGTTCTCGCCGCGTTCGCGTTGTTCCCCGCGTCGAACAAGGGACTGGCCGTCGAGCTGGCCGTGCTGTACCTCGGTGCCTGCGAGCTGAGCGCCTGGGCGGCCAGGCTGCGCAGCGTGATCCCGGAGACGGGTTCGTCGATCCGCCACCAGCTCGGACTTCTGGCGGCGACGCTGGCCGGCGGGGGGCTGGTCGCCGCGCTCGTGCTGGCCGCGGAGCAGGCGCTCGAAGGCCCGGAGGGGCGCAGTGCCCTGGCACTGGGCGTCGCCGCGGCCACCATCCCCGTCGCCCTGCTCGCCGCCGGCCGGCTCACCACCGGTCGGAATCCAGTTCGGCGACGGCTCGGCGGTCCCTCCGAGTCCCGACCGTGAAGGCCGGCCTTGTCACCGGGCGTGAGCGCTTCGAGCTCGTCGACGTGCCCGAGCCGGAACCGCGACCGGGCACGGCCGTGGCCGCGGTCGCGCTGTGCGGCATCTGCGGCACGGACGTCCACGGCTACCAGTCAGACCGCCCGTACAACCCGGCCATCTGCGGGCACGAGTGGGTGGGCACGGTGGCGGCCGTCGGCGCCGGCGTGGCCGGGCTCCGCGAGGGCGACCGCGTCGTCGCCGGCATCGCGCCGGCTTGCGGCGGCTGCACGGAGTGCGTGGCGGGGCGGCCCGACTACTGCGTGCCCGCCTTCCTCGGCATGGTCGGGCGCGATGCGCTGGCCCCGCCGCACGGAGGCTTCGCGCCCCGGGTCGCCGTCGACGCCCGCCGGCTGGTAACGGTCCACCGCGGGCTGTCGGACGTGCAAGCGGCAATGGTCGAGCCGGCCACCGTCGCGCTGCACGCGGTGCGGCGCACGCCTCCCCGCCCGAGCGAGACCGTGGTCGTCCAGGGTTGTGGGCCCATTGGGCTCTTCGTGCTCCAGTGCGCCCGAGCGGAGGGGGCAGAACGCCTCATCGCCGTCGAGCCCAACGCGGCGCGGCAGGGGCTTGCGGCCTCGCTGGGTGCGGACACCGTCTGGACGCCGGAGGAGGCTCAGGCCGCGCTGGGCGAGCGTCCGGCGGACCTGGTGTTCGAGTGCGCGGGCGCACCCGCGGCCGTTCAGGCGGCGGTGGACCTGGTCCGACGCGGCGGACGGGTCAACCTCGTGGGCGTGACGGCGACCGCGACTGTCCAACCGTCGGTGTGGGCCGTCAAGGAGGTCACCCTCACCGGCTCGCTCGGCTACCGCCACGACGAGTTCGCCCCGGTCATGGATCTCATGGCCGATGGTGCGGTGCAGGTCGAGCCGCTGCACGACGCGACCGTCGCGCTGGCACAGGCCGCGGACGCCTTCGCCTCCCTGGCCGCGGACTCGGCCTACGCCGTCAAGGTGTTGGTCGACCCGCGGTAGGAGCGGGTTTGTCCCGGACGACCCCTTCCACGGTTCTGGCCTGACGAGGCCGTGACGACGGAGCGCTGCCATCGGCCGAACGGTTGCGACGAGACGTCGTTAGTGTCCATCCCATGACTCAGGGACTTCGAACCTTCCTGACGTTCCAAGCCGGCGCCGCCACCGCAGCACTCGAGCTCTACCGCGAGGTCTTCGACGACTTCGAGCTCATCGAGATCGACCACTACGAGTCAGGGGACATCGGACCCGAGGGCACCGTCAAAGTCGCGAAGTTCCGTCTCGCCGGCAGCGACTTCAGCTGTGCCGACAGCCCAGTCCGTCATGAATGGGGGTTCACCCCCGCCGTGTCGCTCTGGATCGACTGCGACGACAACATCGAACTCCAGCGTCTCTTCGATCGGCTCAGTGATGGGGGCCAGGTGTTCATGCCTCTCGACGACTATGGGTTCAGTACTCGTTTCGGCTGGGTGGGTGATCGCTACGGAGTGACCTGGCAGCTCAACGTGCGGTGACGACGAACACCTCGGCGCCTCGCCCAGCCACGCGAGGTACTCCGGACCTTCCAACCTTCACCAGCCCGGCCAGCCCTCAGCGGCTCCGTAGCCATCGAGTGAGGTGATGAAGTCCACGAGCAGTTCAGGCATCGTCGTTCCTTTCACGGGTGGCGCTCCGCCGAATCGATATTCCCGGACGCGCCGGCCCGTCCGCTCCGATCGGCAGTCAGTGCGCTCGCGACTTCTCGTCGAACAAAGTCACTCGGGGGCATAGTCGAGCGTTCGGGTGGGCTCAGGGTTTCGGGTGCGCGAAGAGCCACTCGATGATGGCCGCCGACAACGGTCGCGTCCCGTCGGCGAACCGGATGTCCGGGTTGTGGCTGCCACCGTGCACTGTCCACAGCTCCAGCCCAATGCCGTCGGGGCAGCCATCGACACGCGTCAGCACAGTCTCCTCGCCGGGCAGCGCCGAGTCGAGGTCGAGAGTGCCCGCGGTGTCGAGCGAACGAGCGCGG
>Ga0247830_10001165_pt1 | contig 10658 bp, 11 predicted proteins | sample 12C_Control_Day5_FD_207766 | JGI IMG/M metagenome (GOLD analysis project Ga0247830, IMG submission 207766) | Soil microbial communities from agricultural site in Penn Yan, New York, United States - 12C_Control_Day5 | ecosystem: Environmental > Terrestrial > Soil > Agricultural land | place...
GCGGCGAGACACCGGCCGAGGTGCGCATCGACCGCCTGCAGAACTGGCTCGACTCCCACGGCCTGGAGCAGGTCAAGGTGCGCGACCTGGGCAACCAGGCGATCGATCGGATCCGCTCGATCGATCTCCAGGAGTACACGGGCAAGGCGGTGGGCATCGCCCAGGGCGTGGCGATCGGCGTGTTCGAGAGCCTGTTCAACGTCGTGCTGGTGATCGTCATCTCGATCTACATGCTGCTCGACGCCGACCGGCTGTCCCGGTTCCTGCGCAGCCGTTTCCACGGCGACGACCCGTCCGACGACCTGATCGCCCGGTGCGAGAAGGCGCTGATCGCGTACGTCCGCGGGCAGGTCACGGTGTCGCTGGTGATCGGGGCGACCGCGGGCGTCGGCTGCTGGATCCTGGGGGCGCTCGGCATCTTCGAGAACGGCGATGACTACGCCATCGCCTTCGGCGCGTGGGCCGCGGTGACCGAGGTGATCCCGTACGTCGGCCCCTGGCTGGGCGCGATCCCGCCGTTCGTGGTTGCGCTGATCCAGTCGCCGACGGCGGCGGTCGCGGTGGCGGTGCTGTTCCTCTTCATCCACCAGATCGAGGGCCATATCGTCATCCCCAAGCTGATGGGCGGCGCCGTCGGCGTGCACCCGCTCGTGGTGATCTTCGCGCTGCTGGCCGCGGCGCAGATCTACGGGATATCGGGCGTACTGGTCGCGCTCCCGCTGGTCGCCGTCGGCCGGGAGGTGATCCAGTACCTGAGGGAGCGGATCACGCTGGAGAGCTGGCGCGGAGCACCGATCCCGGCCGGGCTCCCGGTCGAGGTCGAGGTCGAGCCGCCGGCGCCGCCGGAAGCTACGCCGTAGGCTCGCGATGCGCCGTCGAGCTGCTGACGCCGGACTGGGGCGTCGGGGCCAGCGCGTCCTGGTTGGACGGCGCCAGGTCGGCAGCCAGCTCGAACGCCTCGAGCGCGGCCTCCGCGCGGCCCATCCGCTTCAGGAACTTGCCGTACCAGCGGTACGCCTTCGCCAGCTCGCGCGTCCAGCCGGTCTGCCGGTGGATCGCGTCGATGGCGGCGGTGTACGCCCACTCGGCGCGCTCGCCGTCGCCCAGCTCGTCGTAGACGCGGGCGAGCACCAGGTACGCGTCGCCCAGCTGCCCGGGCACGGCGCCGGTGGCCAGCAGCTCCACGCCCTCGCGGGCGCGGGTCGCCGCCTCCTCGCGCTGGCCGCGCTGGAGGGCGAGGCGCGCCTCCTCGACGACGACGAAGCCGAGGTCGATGGAGCTCGGCCGGGCGCCGAGCAGCGTGCGGGCCGCCTCGAGGTGGGTGGCCGCGCGGTCGGTCTCGGCCGCGTCGAGCAGGTTCTGCGCGTACAGCAGGTGCGCGTCGGACAGCGCGTCGTTGTCGTCCATCAGCTCGTAGATGGCGAGCGCCCGGTCGGCGTAGGCGATGGCCTGGGTGACCTGGCCGGTCGACGCGTACAGCCGTGACAGCGAGTAGTAGGCGCGCGCCCGGCTGCGCAGGTCGATCTCCTCGGCGCCGTCCTGCAGCGCCTCGGCCAGCACCGTGCCGGCGCTGCCGAAGTCGCCGGCGTCGGCGTAGGACTGGCTGAGCAGCAGCGTGTAGCGGACGATCTTGGCGGTGTCCCGCTCGGGCAGGCCGCGCAGCCGCTCGATGCAGTCGGCCAGCAGCGCGATCGCGCGCGCCGAGTCACCGCTCGAGACGTGCAGGCGGGCAAGCTCGATGTACAGGTCGGGGCGCTGCGCCGGGTGCGGGGGCACGCCGGTGTCCAGCGCGGCGGTCAGCAGCTCGAGCGCGGTCTCGTCGCGGCCGCGGCGGGCGGCGATCAGCCCGAGGCCCTCGTAGGCCTCGCTGATCCGCTCCGCATCGGCGTCGACCTGCGCCTCGCGGAGGACGCCGCGCAGCAGCTCCTCGGCCTGCTCGTACTGCTCCAGCCGGATCATCATCATCGCGTCGAGCACCTCGAGCGAGCGCGACCTGTCGCTGCTCGAGACCTCGCCCAGCAGCTCCTCGACCGTAACGCCGAGCCGGCTGGCGATCTCGCGCAGCACCCGGGGGCTGGGCCTGCGGTCGCCCGACTCGATCCGTGCGAGGTAGCTGTAGGAGCAGCCGTCGAACGAGAGATCGCGCTGTGTCATCGCGCGCTTTCGGCGCAAGTGCCGGATGCGTGCGCCCAGCTTGCGCAGCGCTTCGTTCGAGTAGTCAAGTTCTTGATCGAGCTGGTCCATGCCCAGTACCCCCGCAGGTCGATTCCTGGCAAGCGTATCGCCGCTGCAGAGGCATGTAAAGGGCCGCGACTAGAATGGCCGCATGGGTTTCCCGGCCACCAGGATGCGCCGACTGCGCCGCACGGACGCGCTTCGGTCGATGGTCAGGGAGACGCGCCTGTCGCCCGCCGACATGATCGCTCCGCTGTTCGTGCGGCACGGATCGGGCCTTCGCGAGCCGATCCCGTCGATGCCCGGCCAGTACCACCTTTCCGTGGACGAACTGGTGTCCGATTGCGCCGGGCTGCACGCTCTCGGCGTCCCCGCGGTGATCCTGTTCGGCCTGCCGGCGTACAAGGACGAGGCGGCCGCCGAGGCCTATGCGGAGGACGGCATCGTCCAGCTCGGCCTGCGCGCCGTCCGCGAGGCGGTGCCCGACATGATCCTGATCACCGACGTCTGTCTTTGTCAGTACATGTCCCACGGGCATTGCGGCGTGCTGCTCGACGGGCAGGTTGACAACGACGTCACGCTGGAGCTGCTCGCGCAGGTCGCCGTTTCGCACGCGCTGGCCGGCGCGGACGTCGTCGCGCCCTCCGACATGATGGACGGCCGCGTCGGCGCGATCCGCGGAGCGCTCGACGGCGAGGGGCTGTCCGGCACGGCGATCCTGGCCTACAGCGCCAAGTTCGCGTCCGCCTTCTACGGGCCGTTCCGCGACGCCGCGCACTCGGCGCCGCAGGAGGGCGACCGCCGGGGCTATCAGATGGATCCGGCCAACGCGCGGGAGGCGTTGCGCGAGGTCGAGCTGGACATCGCCGAGGGCGCGGACATGGTGATGGTGAAGCCGGCCATGCCGTACCTGGACGTCCTGCGGCGGGTGCGCGAATCGACGCAGGTGCCGGTCGCCGCGTACCAGGTGAGCGGCGAGTACGCGATGATCGAGGCCGCAGCGGCGCAGGGCCTGATCGACCGCCGGGCGGCCGTGCTCGAGTCGCTGACCGCCATCCGCCGCGCCGGAGCCGACCTGATCCTGACGTACTACGCCGGACAGGTCGCCAAGTGGCTGTCGTAGGCCGCAGCGAGGTGGTCTCCGAGCGGCTGGCGGCCGAGGCCGCCCGGCTGATCCCCGGCGGCGTCTCGTCGCCGGTGCGGGCGATGCGCTCGGTCGGCCGCGACCATCCGCTGTTCCTCGCCCGCGGCGAAGGGCCGTACGTCGATGACGTCGACGGCAACCGCTACATCGACTGGGTCATGTCGTGGGGGCCGCTGATCGCCGGCCACGCGCACCCGGCGGTCGTCGAGGCGATCGAGCGCACGGCGCGGGCGGGCACGTCGTTCGGCGCGCCGAGCGAGCTCGAGGTGCAGTTGGCGCGCGAGGTGTGCAGTGCCGTCCGCTCGATCGAGCTGGTGCGATTCGTGTCCTCCGGTACCGAGGCGACGATGAGCGCGATCCGGCTGGCGCGGGCCCACACCGGGCGGACGAAGGTGCTGAAGTTCATCGGCGGCTACCACGGACACGTGGACGCGCTGCTCGCCCAGGCCGGCTCCGGGATGGCCACGCTCGCTATCCCGTCCACGCCGGGCGTGCCCGCGGCGGTCACTGCCGACACGCTGCTCTGCGGCTACAACGATCTGGAGGGCGCGCGCGAGCTCGCCGAGCGCCACGGGGACGAACTGGCCTGCGTGATCGTCGAGCCGGTGGCCGGCAACATGGGCGTGGTCGCGCCCCAGCCGGGCTTCCTTGAGGGCCTGCGGACGATCTGCAACGGCACCGGCGCGCTGCTGGTGCTGGACGAGGTGATCACCGGGTTCCGCGTTGCCTACGGAGGCGCGCAGGAGCAGCTGGCCGTGCGGCCCGATCTCACATGCCTGGGCAAGATCGTCGGCGGCGGCGTGCCCGCGGCGGCGTTCGGCGGCCGGGCCGACGTGATGGAGCTGCTGGCGCCGCTCGGCGACGTCTACCAGGCCGGCACGCTGTCCGGGAACCCGCTGGCGATGGCCGCGGGGCTGGCGACGCTCGAGCAGCTGCGCGCGCCCGGCGCCTACGAGCAGCTCGAGCACACCGGTGCCCGGCTCGAGGCGGGGCTGGCCGGGCCGGGGATCACGGTCAACCGGGTGGGCGCGATGCTCACCGCGTTCTTCACGGACGGGCCGGTGACCGACTTCGCCACCGCGGCGGCCAGCGATACGACCCGGTACGCGGCCTTCCACCAGCACATGCTCGATCGCGGCGTCTACCTGGCCCCGTCCCAGTTCGAGGCGATGATGCCGTCGCTCGCGCACACGCCCGAGACCGTCGAGGCGACGGTGGCGGCTGCGCGGGAGTTCGCCGGATGAGCGTGCTGGCCGAGATCGGCCGCCGCGCGTCGGCCGAGAGCCCGCTGTGGTCGGCCACGGTGCTGCCCGGCGAGCCGCCCGCGCCGGAGTATGCGGGCCGGTGCCCCGACCGCTACCTGCTCGGCGTCGAGATGATCCGCGAGGCCTACCTGCTGCACCACGGCCGGGCTCGCGTCTTCTCACAGGACGACAGCGAGCTGGCGCTGCTCACCGGGGACTACCTTTACGCCGCCGGGCTGGTCGAGATCTGCGCGACGGGTGACGTGGCCGTGGTGGCCGACCTGGCCGAGCTGATCTCGCGCTGCGCGCGCAATCGCGGCGACGACACCGGTGACGACGAGATCGTCTGGGCGGACTGCGTCGCCCGCCTCGGCCGTCAGGACGTCACGGCGTCCAGCGGTCGCCGACCGGTGTGACCACCAGCTCATGCGTCCAGGCGCTGCGGCCCTGTTCGTGCAGGAAGAGCACGGCCTTCGCCAGCTCGACCGTGTCGATCTTCTCGCCGCCGTCGTCGTCTCCGGGCCCACCGAACGACCCGTCGCACACGAGTAGCGCGGCGTGCACGCCCTTCGGCTTCAACTCGTTGGCGGCCGCCTGGCTGAGCGCGCGCACGCCCGCGGCGCCGGCGCCCCATGGCGCCCTGCCGGGCAACGCCCGCCGAGCCGAGCCGCCGGTCACCTGGACGATGGTGCCGGCGCCGCGCTCGGCGAGCTTTCCGCCGCACGTCCGGTAGAACCCGAACACCTCCGGCAGCACCTGCTCGGTGTAGGGCAGCATGGCGTCGTCGTCGGTAGTGATCAGGTCGCCGCCGCCGAACCGGCCCTTCGGCGAGACGGCGTTGACGGCGAGGTCGAAGTCGCCGGCCTCCGCGACCGCGCGGCGCATGTCGTCGAGCTGGGTGGCGTCTGCGACGATGCCGTTGCCGGGAAAGGCATCGGCGGTGTCCTGGGTGCGGGCGACGCCGGTCGCCGTCCACCCACGTTCCATCAGATGCTCTGCGATCACGCGTCCGAGGTTGCGGGCGCCGAAGACCAGGACGTGCGGCATCGGGCTACGAGGTCGCCGGCGGCGGATCCGCGGGCGGCGGCGGATCAGCCGGGGTGGTCGGCGCCGGATCGGGCGTTGCTGCCACGGACGGCGGGTCGGAGAAGCTGACGCGCACGGGCTCGCGGTCGGCCGGCGTCTCGATCTCGAAGAAGTCCCGCTTGGTGAACCCGCCGAAGCCGGCGATCACCGAGTTGGGGAACGTCTGGATCTTGGTGTTGTACGACTGGACGTTGCCGTTGTAGATGCGCCGGGAGGCGGAGATCTGATCCTCGGTGTTGGTCAGTTCGGCCTGCAGCTGCTGGAAGTTCTCCGTGGCGCGGAGCTGCGGGTAGGCCTCGGCGACCGCGAACAGGCGGCCCAGCGCCTGGCCGAGGATGCCCTCGGCTGCGCCCGACGCCGCGGGTCCGCTGGCCTGCATCGCCTGCGCGCGGGCATTGGTCACCGCCTCGAACACGCCCTTCTCGTGCGCGGCGTATCCCTTGACGGTTTCGACGAGGTTCGGAATCAGGTCGTGCCGCCGCTTCAGCTGGACGTCGATGCCGCTCCAGGCCTCGTCCACCATGTTGCGGCTGCGCACCATTCCGTTGTACGCGAGGACGCCGTACAGCACGATCAGTGCGAGGACGACGAGGACGATGATCAGCACAGTTCCCATGGGACTCCTTTCGGCGTCATCATAGGTGTTGACGGCGATGGCGCAATTTCACTGGGATCCCGACAGCTATCTGGAGCTGATGCGCGACGAGGTGCCGCAGTACGAGCGGCTCCAGGACGAGGTCGCCGCGGCGACCTCCGGTATCGACGCCCGCAGGGTGCTGGAGCTGGGCACCGGGACGGGCGAGACGGCGCGGCGCGTGCTGGCCGTGCATCCGGCGGCCCAGCTGGTGGGGATCGACGAGTCGCCGGGCATGCTCGAGGCTGCGCGTTCGGCGCTCGACCCGGCCCGCGTGCGGCTGGTGGACGGGCGGCTGCAGGATCCGCTGCCGGACGGCCCGTGGGATCTGGTCGTGTCCTGCCTGGCGGTGCATCACCTGGACGGCGAGGGAAAGGCAGATCTCTTCCGGCGGATCGCCGCCGCCCTGGCGCCGGGCGGCAGGTTCGTGCTGGGCGACGTGATCGTGCCGGAGGACCTGGCCGACCGCGTCACGCCGATCGACGAGACCGAGGGCTACGACCTGCCCGACCGGATCGACGACCAGCTGCGGTGGCTGGCCGACGCGGGCCTCGCCCCGGAGCTCCGCTGGGTCGACCGCGACCTCGCCGTGATCGCCGCGTTCGCCTGACGTTAGACATCCATCACCGCCCCGTTACATCCCGTGCCAACTCCGTGCCAAACGCACGCAGCCACCCGTCTGGGGTCAGACCCCGATCAGTCGCGAAGCGCCGCGGCACCCGCCTCGACCACACGGTCGGCGACGCTCTGCGCTGCGGCCAGCTGTGCGTCCAGCTCGGCCCAGCCGCCGCCCGGCAGCCGCGCCACGCAGAGGCAGCTGTACTCGTACTCGACGCGCAGCGCTCCGCAGGCGTCGATCCACCAGACCAGCGTCTCCGGGTCGAACAGCCGCCGCACGCGCTCGTCCGGCGCATCGCGGTCGACGACCACGTGGAACCGCTCCGCGAAGTCCGCCGACTCGAAATCCACGGTGCGCATGCCGGGACGCACCAGCGGTTTGGGCAGGCCGTCGTCGGTCGCGTAGACGCTGAACTGGGGGAACCCGGCCGCCAGCAGAGCCTGCACCACGACCATGGGGACGAACTCGGGCTGCCGGTCGGAGCCGACGTTGATCAGCAGCTGGTACATCGCGCCGCCCTGAGGCCCGACCGGCACTGCGTAGGGGAAGCCGACCACCTCGTCATCGCGCCGCAGCAGCTCGGTCGTCCCGATCGACGGCCGCTCGCCGATCTCGTACCCGTTCATCACCGCCCAGCCGCCGATGGGGTCGTCGGACCCGCCGCCGTCGCCGGAGTTCTGGACCGCACGCCATCCGGCGTACACGGCGACGGCGACGAACAGCAGGGCGGGCAGAGTTGCGGGCAGCATGCTCGATGTATCGGCACGCCCGCGCCACGGCTACACTCGCCCCGCGATGGCCTTCCGAGACCTCCGGGACTGGCTCGATCACCTGCGCCGCGAGGGCGAGCTGCACGAGGTGACGGCCGAGGTCGACCCGCACCTCGAGATCACCGAGATCTCCGACCGCGTGATGAAGGCCGGCGATGGCCCCGCACTGCTCTTCCGCAACGTCAAGGGCTCCGACCTGCCGCTGGTGATCAACCAGTTCGCGACCGAGCGGCGGATGTGCATGGCGTTCGGCGTCGAGCGGCTGGACGAGCTGGGCGAGAAGGTGCAGAGCGTGCTCGAGATGACGCCGCCGGAGGGGATGCTCGACAAGATCCGCGCGCTGGGCAAGCTGAAGTCGCTGGCCGACTCGCGGCCGCGCTCGGTGCGCAGCGGCGTGTGCCAGGAGATCGTGCTCGACCCGCCGAGCCTGGACGGGATCCCGGTCATGACCTGCTGGCCGGGGGACGCGGGGCCGTTCATCACGTTGCCCGCAGTGATTACGAAGGATCCGCGGACGGGGATGCGCAACGTGGGCATGTACCGCATCCAGCGCTTCGACTCGGCGACGGCCGCGCTGCACTGGCAGATCCACAAGGATGCCGCCGCCGACTGGCGGGGGATGGGCGAGCGGATGGACGTCGCGGTCGCCCTCGGCCTCGACCCGATCACCGCCTACTCGGCCTCCGCGCCGCTACCCAAGCATGTGGACGAGCTGATGCTGGCCGGCTTCCTGCGCGGTGAGCCGGTGGAGCTGGTGCGCGCGAAGACTGTCGACCTCGAGGTGCCCGCCAACGCCGAGATCGTGATCGAGGGGTACGTCGAGAAGGGCGAGCTGCGCGACGAGGGCCCGTTCGGCGACCACACCGGCTACTACACCCCGGTCGAGCCGTTCCCCGTGCTGCACGTGACCGCGGTGACCATGCGCCGCAACGCGATCTACCCGTCGATCGTCGTCGGCGTCCCGCCGGCCGAAGACGTGTGGCTGGCCAAGGCGACCGAGCGCCTGTTCCTGCCCGCCGTGCGGATGACCATGCCCGAGGTGGTGGACTACGACCTGCCCTTCCAGGGCGCCTTCCACAACCTGGCCATCGTCTCGATCCGCAAGGCGTTCCCTGGCCACGCGCGCAAGGTGATGCACGCGATCTGGGGCACCGGGCTGATGTCTCTGACCAAGGGCGTCGTGGTCGTCGACGACTGGGTGGACGTGCACGACTACGGCCAGGTGATGTGGCAGGTCGGCGCGAACGTCGACCCGGCCCGCGACCTGGAGCTCGCCCACGGGCCGCTCGATCATCTCGATCACGCCCCCTCGCGCCAGTTCACCGGCGGCAAGATCGGGATCGACGCCACGGCGAAGTGGCCGGAGGAGGGCTATACCAGGGGTTGGCCGGACGTCGCCGAAATGTCCGCCGAGGTGCGCGATCTGGTCACCCGCAGGTGGCCGGAGTATGGGATCAACGTTACGAAGACGGACACCCGAGGGCCGCGATAAGATGGCGCCGCATCGGTGAAGGAGGATGAGGTGGCGGACACCCCCGCCGGGTCACATGCACATGCGCACACGTCGCCCGAAGCGCCAAGCTCGGCTGTCACCCGTTCCCAGTTCCTGACGCTCTCGTCGGTGGGTCTGGGCGCCGCGATCGGTGCGGTGATCGGCGTGCCGGCCGTCGCCTACGTGCTGGCGCCAGTCACCGAGGAATCGACCTTCGAGCCGGTCTACCTGGGGACGACCGACTCGTTCCCCGCCGCGCCGCAGGGCCAGTTCAAGCCGATCGCCGCCCAGTACATCGAGACCAAGGCGGAGCCGGCCACCAGCGCGGGCCTGGCGTGGGTGGTGAACACGGGCAAGACCGACACCGACTGGCTGTCTACCGACGCCCAGTTCATCGTCTTCTCGAACCGCTGCATGCACCTCGGCTGCCCGGTGCTCGGCACCGGCGTCGGCTTCCAGTGCCCGTGCCACGGCGGCGCCTACGACACCGAGGGCAAGCGCATCGCCGGCCCGCCGATCCGCCCGCTCGACCGCTTCCAGTGGGAGATCAAGAACTCGAACGAGCTCTGGATCACCCAGCGCTGGAGCGTCGACTTCGTGAACGGCAAGCTGACCTACTTCCCGGTGAAGATGCCCGGCCAGCCTGTGCACACCCCGGGGCCGTTCGGCGACACCGTGCCCGACATCCTGTATCCGAACGTGACCTACACCCACGGCCCCGTTCCCAAGGTGCAGTAGCCGATGCCGCTCCCCGCCCCGCCGATCCCGGATCCCAAGCGCGCGGTTCTGGCCACCGAGGACTGGATCGAGTACCGCACCGGCTACCCGACGCTCGTCCGCAAGTTCCTGTTCCGCAAGGTGCCGCACACCGGGTGGTTCCACACTCTCGGCAGCTCGCTGCTGACCGTGTTCATCCTTCAGGCGACCACCGGCATCCTGCTGGCGATGAGCTACGACCCGTCGCCGGCCGGCGCGTACCAGTCGATCCGCTACATCACCGACGACCAGACCTTCGGCTGGCTGATTCGCGGCATGCACAAGTGGGGCGCCAGCGTGATGGTGATCCTGCTCTTCCTGCACATGGGCCGGACGTTCTTCTACGGCGCCTACAAGTACCCGCGGGAGATGACCTGGCTGACCGGGTCGCTGATCTTCCTCTCGGTGATGGGCATGGGTCTGACCGGCTACCTGCTGGTCTGGGACCAGCGCGCCTACTGGGCGTCGGTCGTCGCGATCAACATCAACGGCACCGCACCGGTGCTCGGGCCGTTTCTCTCCAAGTTCCTGCTCGCGGGCCCGGTGTTCAACTACCTCACCATCTCGCGGTTCTACGCCTTGCACATGCTCGCGATACCCACCGCCATCGTGGCGCTGATCTTCGTGCACATGTGGCTGATCGTGAAGCTCGGCGTGACGCCGTGGCCGTCGCGGCCGGTCGAGGGCGAGGTCGACCGCTAGATGGCGCGAAAGGTCATCAACCGCCGCGTCGTGTAC
>Ga0247830_10001167_pt1 | contig 10656 bp, 9 predicted proteins | sample 12C_Control_Day5_FD_207766 | JGI IMG/M metagenome (GOLD analysis project Ga0247830, IMG submission 207766) | Soil microbial communities from agricultural site in Penn Yan, New York, United States - 12C_Control_Day5 | ecosystem: Environmental > Terrestrial > Soil > Agricultural land | place: USA...
TCACGACGCAGTTCCACTCGGCGGAGCCCGCACCGAATCTCGGCTCGGACAACTACGGCGGCTACGCCAGCGCCGAGGTGGACCTCGCGATCGAGGAGGCCAACGCGGTCCTCAAGCCGCGCGACCGGGTGCCGCTGCTGCAAAAGGCCGTGCACATGGTCGAGGAGCAGCGGTGGTGGATTCCGCTCTACCACAACCAGGCCACGTTCATCGTCGATCGCGCGCTCGCGTTCGAGCCGCGCGCGGACCTCTACCTGCGCTACGCCGAGATCGACAGGGACGGCTCGGTCCCCTGAGCCGCACCCGGCGGCGCTCTACGGCTCGACTGCGTGAACGCGGATCGGCCGGCCACGCCCCAGGCGCAACGGCTTGTTCTCGAGCTTGAGCACGCCGCGCGGGCACAAGTGCGCGCACATGCCGCAGCCGACGCAGGAGGCGCGACGCACGTCCTCGTTGGCCATCGCGTACTGGCGGACGTCGATCCCCATCTCGCAGTAGGTGGAGCAGTTGCCGCACGCGATGCACATGTCCTTCTTGACGGTGATGCGGAAGCGCCCGAACCGCTGGATGATGCCGAGCATCGCCGCCATCGGACAGCCGAAGCGGCACCACACGCGCGTGCCCATGAGCGGATAGAGGCCGACGCCCAGCACGCCCGCGAACAGCGCGCCGATGGCGAAGCCGTACCACCGCTGCACCTCGAACGCGAAGGCGGCGAAGCGCGGATGGGCCTGCCCCACCGCCCAGTTCACCCAGACCACGAGGGTCGCGGCCACGGCAACGGCCAGGATCGGGTAGATCGTGGCCTTCTCCACCTTCCACGCGGTCTCCGACTTGTCCGACAGGTGGCGGAACGGCTCGCCGGCGGTGTTGGCGAGCCCGCCACAGCCGCACACCCACGAGCAGTAGAAGCGCTTGCCCAGGAAGAAGGCCAGCACCGGGAAGACCACCAGCGAACCGAGGAAGCTCCAGGCCACGATCAGGAACGGGTGCGACAGGATCACCGAGGGATAGAGGTACTCGATCTTGAGCGGCCAGAAGTAGCTGAAGTAGTACTCGCGGGCCCCGAACACCCTCATCACGATGGGCAGCGCGAACGCGAGCACGACCTGCACCGCGACCACCACGATGGTGCGGATCCGCTCGTACCGGCTGTTGCCGTGGCGGCGCACGAAGTAGACGCCGCCGGCGACCATCGCGACCGTGTACAGGAAGCCGTACAGCGTCCACTTGTCGCCGAGGCCGGCCGCGCGCGCGACGGGCGTGAGGGCTTCCGTGAAGTACAGGACCAGGTAGAACGCGGCGAGGAGCGCCGAGAGCGCCCAGGCCAAAGCGCCCCGCGTGAGGAGCGGCCGGCGGTAGGTGTCGAGGAGGCCTGCCTGCATCGCTCAGGACACCCGGGCGTCCGGGAGGACACGGAAGGGCTCGGACAGCTCCTCGTCGAACTGCGCTTCGTGCAGGTGCGTCAGCACCCAGTCGAGCGTGCGCCCCGCCTCGATCCACTCCAGGAGCGGCTCGTGGTTCCAGCGGCTCCCCAGCAGGTTGAAGCCCACCACCCGATCGTCCTTCATCACGACCCGCTGAGTCAGGGGACGGCCGGGAACGCGCTGGAACCAGCTCCGGTATCCCGGCCCCGGGTCGAGCGGCGTGTTGTCCCAGTTGATGAGCGCCGGCACCCAGCCCGCCGTCGTCCACTCGAGGTCGAAGAACTTGGCGGAGTTGTACCAGGTCCCGCGGCGGTACGTGACGTCCTCGCCCGCCATCGAGCGCGCAGCGGCCCGGCCCTGGTCGCGCGCCGTGTACCACAGCTGCTCGGGGCGGCGGCTGCCGTCGGACCAGGTGACGTTCGCGCAGTCCCCCGCCGCCCAGACGTCCGGCGCGCTCGTGCGCAGCGCGTCGTCCACCTCGATCGCGCCGCCCGCGGAGAGGCGGAGGCCGCTCGTGGCCAGGAACCCGGTGTTGGGCACGACCCCGATCGCGACCACGACCAGGTCGCACGCCACCTCGGCCCCGCCCTCCAGCACCACGGCGCGGACGGCGCCGTCGCCGTCGCGCGCGATCCGGGACACGGTCGCACCCAGGCGGACGTCGCAGCCGTGCGTGCCCATGTGCTCCGCCACCACCCGTGACTCCCCCGCGTCGAGCGCCATCGGGAAGTACCAGTCCTCGCGGATCAGAAAGGTGACGGACACACCCCGCCGCAGCAGCACCTCCGCGACCTCCACTCCGATCAGCCCGCCGCCGATGACGACCGCGCGACGCCCGGGCTGCGTCTCGCGGTCGAGCGCCTCCAGGTCGCGCAGCGTCACGAAGGCGTGGACGCCCGGCCCTTCGGCGCCCGGCCAGACACCCGGCCGGGCGCGCGATCCCGCCGCCAGCAGCAGGCGATCGTAGCCCAGCGTGCGGCCCTCCTCGAAGGCCAGGACCCGGCGGCCGGTGTCGGGCGCGCTCGAAGCGCATGCGCTCGTAGAGGCGCCGGTCGTAGGGCTCCGTGCCCCGCAGGTCGAGCTGGCCGCAGAAGACGTACATCAGCGCGGGCCGCGAGTAGAAGTGATCGTGCTCGTCGGAAACGAGGCTGATGCGGGCCCCGGCGTCGCTCCGGCGCAGGGCCAGCGCGGCTTCCATGCCGGCCATGCCGTTGCCCAGGATCACGTAGTGCATCGTCCCCACGAGAGATGGAGCGCCGCGCGTGCGGATTGTATTCCGGAGCGGTGCCAGGCCGTCCCTCTGCGACAATGGAACCCGAATCGAGGAAGACATGCAGGCTTGGCTCGTGTGGACCCTGGCCGTGGCCGTGATCGCACCGTCGGCCGCGACACCCGCGCTCGAAGGCGTGTGGTCGGGGACCCTGGAAGCCGGCGCGACCCGGCTCCGCCTCGTGCTCCACGTGGCGGCCCGTCCGCAAGGCGGCTACGCGGCCCGGCTCGACAGCCTGGACCAGGGTGCCACCGGCCTGCCGGTGGACGAGGTCACGCTGCGCGACCGGACGCTGAGCCTGCGGATGAAGTCCCTGGGAGCCTCGTACACGGGGACATTGAGCGACGACGGCAACGCGATCGCCGGACAGTGGATCCAGGGCGCCGCCCTCCCGCTCACCTGGAAGCGCGGCGCACCGCAGCCACTGCGGCGCACTCAGGAGCTCAAGCGGCCGCTGCCCTATCGAGAGGAGGAGGTCTCGTTCCAGAGCACCGGGGCGAAGCTGGCCGGAACGCTGACGCTGCCGAAGGGCCAGGGACCCTTTCCAGCGGTGGTGCTGATCACGGGCTCGGGCCCGCAGGACCGCGACGAGACAATCGCCGGACACAAGCCGCTGCTCGTGCTCGCGGACCACCTGACGCGACAGGGCATCGCGGTCCTGCGCTACGACGATCGCGGGGTCGGCCGCTCGACCGGCCGCTTCCAGGCCGCCACCACTCCGGACTTCGCCGACGACGCGCGGGCCGGGCTCGCCCACCTGCAGTCGCGGCCGGAGGTGGACCGCCGGCGGGCCGGCCTGGTCGGCCACAGCGAGGGCGCGCTTGTCGCCGCGCTCGTCGCGTCGCGCAGCGCCGACGTCGGGTTCGTGGTGCTGCTGGCGGGCAACGGCGTGACAGGCGAAGCGATCCTCTACGAGCAGGGCGCGCAGGTCGCGCGGGCGTCGGGCCTGCCGGCGGAGGTCGTGGCGCAGCAGAAGGCCATCCAGCAGGCCACGTTCGCGATCCTCAAGGGCGAGAGCGACCCGGCGCTGGCGCGGAAGAAGCTCGAGGAGGTGCTGGCCCCGGCAGTCGCCCAGTTGCCGGCCGAGCAGCGCGCGGCCGCCATGGAAAGGCAGATCGACTCGGCGCTGTCGCCCTGGCTGCGCGCGTTCCTGACGTACGACCCGCTGCCGCCGTTGCGCGCGGTCAAGTGCCCGGTGCTGGCGCTCTTCGGCGAGAAGGACCTGCAGGTGCCGCCATCGCAGAACGCGGCGCCGGTCGAGGCCGCCCTCAAGGAAGGCGGGAACGCCGACCACGTGGTCCGCGTGCTGCCGGGGCTCAACCATCTGTTCCAGACGGCGACCACCGGCCTGCCCTCGGAGTACGGCGCCATCGAGGAGACGATGGCGCCCGCCGCGCTCACGGCGATCTCGGACTGGATCACGCAGCACGCGCAGGCCGCACCTCCCCGATGAGCCGCTCGCGGCTCAAACGAGCCGCCGCCGTCTGGCTCGTCGCCACGGCCGCGCTCACCGGCGCGGCCGTGCTGGCGGCCTCGCGGGCGGGCCCGCGCGGGCTGCGCCTGGCCGGCTCATCGAGGACGGACAAGCCCGCGGGCGCGCGCCGCGTGCCGGCGGTGGACCTGCGCGACGTGCGCATGGATCCGGCGCTCGCACGTGCGCCTCGCGTGAGGTGGGACGGCTTCTGGCGCGTTCCCGCAGACGGCCGCTACAAGCTGGTCGCCGAGGGCCTGGGGCCGATCGTGGTGTCCCTCGACGGCAAGCCCGTGCTGACGGGGCAGAGCGACGGACGCCTGCGCGAACGGATCGACCTGACCGCCGGCGTGCATGCGTTGTCCATCGCGTACGAGCCTCCGGGCGGGCCCGACCGCCTGCGCCTGCGCTGGGCCCGGGACGAGACGCCGGTGCGCGATTTTCCGTCCGGCGCGCTGTGGGCACGGATACCCTCGGCGTCCGAGGCGCGCTGGGCGAGCGCCGCGCCGGTGCTCGCGACGCTGGCGCGGATCGCGTGGACGCTGCCGCTGGTCGGGCTGGTCGCCCTTGCCGCGCTGGGGCGCGTGCCCGAGGGCGCGGGGCGCGCGCTGCGCGTCGCACTGCCGGCGCTGGTCGTGCTCTACGCCGCGGCGCTGCGGCTCGACGCCCTGGTCAGCCGGCACTCGTGGACAGGCCCGCCCTGGGCCATCGAGGCTCAGCGCGTGGTCGAGGGATGGCGCCCCGGGGATCCGGACTGGAGGCCCGAATACGAGATCTCGAGCGGCGATCCGTACCACTACGTGACGCGGGCTCGTGCGATGCGGGGCTTCTACGACCCGGACGTTCGTGAGCCGCTCTTCCCTGCCTGCACGCGCGTGTTCCTGGCTCTGCTCGACGACCGGGTCGTGGCAGTTCACGCGGCGTCCGCGGCCTGCTCGACGCTCCTCGTGCTCGCCACCTACCTGCTGGGCGCCGCCGCGTTCTCACGCGCCGCGGGGCTGATCGCGGCCGCTGCGCTCGCAGTCGATCGGGACATGTTGTGGTGGTCCGTCGAGGGCTTCCGGGACGACGCGTTCGCGCTGATGGTGGTGCTGAGCATGCTGGCGCTGGTTCGTCTGGTGCAGCGGCCGACGCCCCTGCGCGGCGCGCTGGCAGGGCTGGCCGGAGCAGCCGCCTGCCTCACGCGCATCACCTCGCTCTCGTTCCTCCTCCCGGCCGGCGCGCTGCTGCTCGTCTCTCGCGGCGAGAAGGCGCGCGAACGGCGCCGCGCCCTCGGCGTGGCCGCCCTAATGCTGCTGGCGCTGGTGGGGCCGTTCCTTGCGAGTTGCGCGATCGCGTACGGCGACCCGTTCTACTCCGTGAACTTCCACACGAAGTTCTACCGCTCGCGGTCGGGTCTGTCGTTCCAGGAGTCGATGGGCTGGCTCGACTACATCCGCGCCGGCTCGCCGGTGCGGGAGCAGGTCGCGATCGGGTTCAAGGGCATCACAACCTACCCGTTCCGCAACAAGTGGCGCGGGCTCGACTACGTGTCGCCCTGGCTGGCGCCCACGCTCCGCATCGCGGCCGTCGCCGGCCTGCTGCTTTTCCTGCGCTCACGGGGGGGACGGCTGCTGCTCCTCGTCCTGGTCACGTCGCTGTTGCCGTACGCGTTCACGTGGCCCGTCCTTGGCGGGGCCGAGTGGCGGTTCACCCTGCACGCGTACCCCTTCTACCTGATCGCGGCCGGCGTGGCCCTCACGTCCGCGGCGAGCCTGCTGCGCCGCGCGCTCGCGCGACGTCGGGAGACCGCCGCCTCAGCGGCGCGCTGAGCGCCCGGGCCGCGCCTTCGCCTCGGCCAGCACCTCGCCCGCGATGCGGAACGCGTTGTGCGCGGCCGGAACGCCGCAGTAGACGGCGGCCTGCAGGAGGACCTCGCGGAGGTCCTTCGCCGTCACGCCGTCGCGCGCCGCGGCACGCAGATGCAGACGCAGCTCCTCGCCACGGTTGAGCGCGACGAGCATCGCGATCGTGAGCAGACGCCGGGTGCGGCGGGGCAGGCCCGGACGCGTCCAGATCTCGCCCCACACGTAGCGGGTGACGAGATCCTGGAACTCGCGGTCGAGCGCGGTCGCTTCCGCCGTGGCGCGCGCGACGTGAGCCTCGCCCAGCACCTCCCGCCTCACCTTCATGCCGCGTCGCCGGCGCCGTGCGTCGTCCATGGATGCCTCAGGCCGCCAGGAAGGTGAGGACCGCTTCGGTGAACGCGTCCGCCGCCTCGATGTTCGAGAGGTGCGCCGCATCCAGCTCGACGTAGCGGGCGCCTCGGATGCCGGCCACCAGCTCACGGCCCTGCTCCGGCGTGGTCGACGGATCGTGGCGGCCGGCGATCACGAGCGTGCGCGCCTGGATGGCGGGCAGGTCCGCGTGCAGGTCCGCGTCGCGCACGGCCTCGCAGCAGGCCGCGTAGCCCTCGCGCGGCGTGGCCTCGACCATGGCCCGCGTCCGGGCCACCACGTCCGGCGACCGCTCGCGGAATGCGGCCGTGAACCAGCGCTCCATGAGGGGCCCGGTGATCGACGCGACGCCCTGGCGGCGCACGGCCTCGATGCGCGCGTTCCAGGTCGCGAGATCGCCGATGCGCGCGCCCGTGTTGCACAGGACAAGCCGATCGAGACGGGCGCCCGCGTGCGCGCCCAGCCACGTGCCGACCTGCCCGCCGATCGAGAGGCCGCAGAAGGAGACGCGCTCGATGCCGAGCGCATCCAGCAGCCGCACGACGTCGGTCGCAAGCCGCGCGATGGTGCAGGGCCCGGGCGCCATGGGCGTCTGCCCGTGCCCGCGCGAGTCGTAGCGCAGGACACGGTGCTCGCGCGACAACGCGGGCACCTGCGGGTCCCAGGCCGAGAGGTCGGCGCCCAGGGAGCTCGAGAGCACGAGCACGGGCGCATCGGCCGGCCCGTCGAAGCGATGGTGGATGCGGAGCTCCCCGGTCTCGGCGAACGGCATCGCGTCAGGCCTCCTGTGCGTTCATGCGCCCGTGTGCGGCCAGCACGCGGTCGACGAGCGCGCTCGCCGCCTCGGTCGCGCCGTGCGCCTCGAAGAGCGCGGCGAGGTCGGTTCCGGACAGGTGTGGCGAGACAGCGGGGTCCACGGCCAGCACCTCGCGGAGCGGCCGACCCCCGGCTCGCGCCCGATCGCACGCGGCCGCGGTCGTGCGCGCGGCCTCGGCGCGGCCCAGGCGCGGGGCCAGCGCCAGGCGGACGGCCTCGGCGAACACGAGTCCCCCCGTCCGATCGAGGTTGGCCCGCATCCGTTCGGCGTCGACCTCGAGGCCCGCGATCGCGTCGGTGAGGTGGTGCAGGGCCCCGGCGAACACGCCGACGAGGCCGGGCAGGGTCTCCCACTCCGCCTGCCAGCCGCCGGCCGCGCGCTCGTTCTCCTGCGCCATCGCCGCCAGCACGGTCGCGACCATTCCGGGCACGCGAGCCGCCGCGGCCGCCACGACCGTCGCGGCCACCGGGTTCCGCTTCTGCGGCATGGTCGAGGAGGCGCCGCGCCCATCGCCTCTGGCCTCGCGGACCTCGTCGATCTCGGTCTGCGCGAGCAGCGCCAGGTCGCGCGCGATCTTGCCCAGCGTGCCCGTGCAAAGACCGACCCACGTCGCGATCTCCGCGACCCGGTCGCGGTGCGCGTGCCAGGCGACGTCGGGACGCGCGAGGCCCAGATCGCCCGCCAGCGCGTCCGCCACACGCGGGCCATCGCTGCCGAGCGCGGCCAGCGTGCCCGCCGCTCCACCGAGCTGCAGCGCGAGAGCGCGCGGCATCACCTCGCGCAAGCGGGCCCGGTGGCGCGTCACGGCGTCCAGCCATCCCGCGGCCTTCAGGCCGAACGTGATCGGGACCGCGTGCTGGAGGAGGGTGCGCCCCGCCATCAGGTCGGCGCGATGACGGTCGGCCAGGACGGCCAGCAGCTCGGCCAACCGCTGGAGCTCGCCGCGGATCGCGCCCAGCGCGCTGCGGAGCTGAAGGACCAGGCCGGTGTCGATCGCATCCTGGCTTGTCGCGCCCCAGTGGACGTAGGCGGCCGCGCCCGGATCGTCCCGCGCCACGAACGCGGAGAGCCGTTCCACGAGCGGGATGGCCACGTTGCCGGCGACCGCCGTCGCGCGTGCGAGGTCGTCGAGGTCGAACAGCTCCGCGCGGCACTTCGCCGCGATCGCCTCGGCCGCGGCCGCGGGGATGACGCCCGCGAGCGCCTCGGCCCGGGCCAGCGCCGCCTCGAAGTCGAGCATCGCCTGGACGCGCGCGTGGTCGTCGAGCAGCGCGTCGACGGCCGGCCAGCGGAACAGCGGGTCGAGCAGCGTCATCAGCAGTCGAAGAAGACGGTCTCGCCCTGGCCCTGCAGGATCACGTCCCACACCAGGGCGCCCGGCGCGTCGCCCCGACGGGCCACGAGCGTGGGCCGCCGCTCGGGCACGACCAGCCCGAGGACGTAGTCGCCCGAGTGCGCGTCCCCGGGAAAGTAGAGCCGCGTGACGAGCCGACGCTGCAAGCCGCGCGCGAAGACCGACACCACGAGGTGCGGCGCTTGCGTGACGCCCCCGGGGCCCGGCACCGGGCCCGGCTTGATGGTGGTGAAGCGGAAGCGTCCGTCGCAGTCCGTCGGCACACGGCCGAAGCCGCGGAAGGCCGGCTCCAGCGGACGGTCCTGCGTGTCCTCCGGGTGCGCGTACCGTCCGTGCGCGTTCGCCTGCCACAGCTCGAGCAGCGCATCCGGCACGCCCTGGCCCTCGCCGTCGAGCACGCGGCCCTCGACCGTGACGCGCTCTCCCGAGACGCCGGGCGGCGCCAGCTCGACCGTGTGGCGACGGGCGAGGCCGCACGAGAAGAAGGGCCCGACGGTCTGCGACGGCGTGGCCCCTAACGCTCCCATGGCGTCGCCTCCCGGCCCGCGAGCACGACGTCGAAGCGGAAGCCCAGCGAGTGCTCCGGCGTGGTCGTGTCCCAGTCGAACGCGGACACCAGGCGCACGCGCGCGGTCTCGTCGGCCGTGCAGTTGAAGATGGGGTCGAACGCCAGCAGCGGGTCGCCCGGGAAGTACATCTGCGTGACGAGACGCGTGGCGAACGCGGGCCCGAACACCGAGAAATGGATGTGCGCGGGGCGCCAGGCGTTGGGGTGGTTCCGCCAGGGATAGGCGCCGGGGCGGATGGTGACGAAGCGGTAGCGGCCGTCGTCGTCCGTCAGCGTCTGCCCGCAGCCGGTGAAGTTCGGGTCGAGCGGCGCGTCGTGCTGGTCCACCGCGTGGAGGTAGCGGCCGGCGGAGTTCGCCTGCCAGACCTCCACCAGCGTGCCGCGCGCGGGCCGGCCGTCCTCGTCGAGAACACGGCCGCTGACCACGATCCGCTCGCCCAGCGCCTCCCCGCGCGGCCCGCGCGCCAGGTCGCACGCCTCGACGACCTCGGGGCCGAACACGGGCCCTGTCACCTCGGACAGCGTGTGCTCCATGCGCACGAGTGGTTCGCGCGGAGCGCGCTTCAGCGACGAGCGGTACGGCGGATGGAGATGGGGAGGCTGTGTGCCCTCCGCCGGACGGCGATACCCGCGTAGACCCGCCATCGATCAGATCTCGAGCGCCCGTACCGACAATACGGCCAGGAGGAGCGGGACGGCAAACGCGGCGTAGAGCCAGGGCGTGGCCCATCCGCCGTCGACAAGCAGACCCGCGACCACCGGGGCCAGGATGGCGCCGATCCGCCCGATGCCGATGGCCCAACCCATCCCGGTCGCCCGTATGGCCGCGGGATAGAGCGTCGGCGTGGCGGCGTAGAGCGCCACCATCGAGCCGAACAGGAACACTCCGATCGCCAGCGCGATCGGGAAGGCGGCCTTCAGGGAAGCCGCGTACAGCCCGAAGAGCGCGACGAACACCGCGGTCGCGCACAGGTAGGCGGTCGCCAGGCGCTTGAGGGGCACGCGCGACGCAAGTGTGCTGAAGAGCGTGCCGCCCACGATGCCGCCCACGTTCAGCAACACGCCGCCCGTGATGCCCTGACGCGTGGAGAGGCCGGCCGCGACGAGCAGCTTCGGCGTCCAGCTCGTCACGAAGTAGAAGCTGAACATCACCAGGAAGAACGCGCTCCAGGCCAGCAGGGTCGCGCCCAGGGCGCCACGCGCGAACAGCCGGCCGAGCGGGTTGCGTCCGGCCTGTTCCTCCGGCGTGCGCGGAGGCAGCGCGTCGAGCGGCGCGCGCCCCATCTTCGCCAGCAGCGCGTTCAGCCGGAGGAGCGCGTTCGGCGGCTGGCGTGCCAGCAGGAAGTCCAGCGACTCGGGCAGGCTGCGCACGACCACCGGGATCATGGCGAGCGAAGCGGCCGCGCCGAACCAGAAGGCCGCGCGCCACCCGTACGTGGTGATGAGGACGGCGGCGATGGTGCCCCCCACGGTGGCGCCGATCGGGTAGCCGGTGACCTGCAGGCTGATCGCCGCGCTGCGCGTCATCACCGC
>Ga0247830_10001169_pt1 | contig 10650 bp, 7 predicted proteins | sample 12C_Control_Day5_FD_207766 | JGI IMG/M metagenome (GOLD analysis project Ga0247830, IMG submission 207766) | Soil microbial communities from agricultural site in Penn Yan, New York, United States - 12C_Control_Day5 | ecosystem: Environmental > Terrestrial > Soil > Agricultural land | place: USA...
TCGGCGAGCCCGCGCGGCGCAAGATCGTGCGCCTGATCCACGCCGAGGAAGGCTCGACGGTCACGGTCCCCCTCGCCGCCGATCTTCGCTAGCGAGCGGCGCGGCGCACGCGCACGACGGTCTCGACCTGCGACGTGCCCGGCATCAGATCGAACGGCTCGATCACGTCGGGCAGCCACCGGTGGGCGGCGAGCGCCACGAGGTCGCGCCCGAGCGCCTCGGGCCCGCAGCTGACGTAGACGACGGTGGGCGCGCCCAGCGCGACGACCAGGTCGAGCGCGCCCGCGGACAGCCCCTTGCGCGGCGGGTTGACCACGACCACGTCGGGCGCGGCGCCGAGCTGTGCGCGCAGCGACTCGGGGAGGTCACCCGCGTCGGCGGCGAGTGCGGTGAGGGGTAGGTTCGCGCGCTCGGCGGCGCGCCGCAGCTGCGCGACGGCCTCGCGATCGATCTCGACGGACACCACCGCGGCGCCGGCGCGCGCGAGGTGTAGCCCGATGCCGCCGAGGCCCGCGAACAGATCGATCGCGCGCGTGCCGGGGCGCGGGGCCGCGAGCTCCGCGACGCGCGCGTACATCGCGGCGGCCTGCGCGCGGTTGACCTGCACGAACTCGCCCGCACCGACGGCGACCGGCACGTCCGCGAGCTGCTCGACGAGGTGGCCGTGCCCCAGCAGCACCTGCGAGCTCGAGCCCGATGGGATGATCGCGCCGTCGCGCCGATCGTTCTCGACCGCGACCAGCCCGCGCACCGCCGGATGCTTGGCGAGTGCGTTCGCGACGAGCTCGAGCTTCGCGCGTGGCGTCCCCGGCGCGACGACGAGCGCGACCATCGCCTCGTCGTTGGCTTCGCGCACGATCACGTAGCGCAGCTCGCCGGTGCGCGCGCGCTCGTCGTATGCGACCAGGCCCGCGCGCTCGGCAGCACCGCGCACCCACGTCGCGACCTCGTCGATCAGCGGCGCGACGACCTTGCAGCCGAGCGTGTCGATCACGTGGTGGCTGCGCGGTGCATACGCGCCGAGCAGCAGGTGCTCGCCGCTGCGCCCGGCGACGTACTTGCCCTTGTTGCGGTAGCCGACGACGGCGGGCGACGACCGGACCGGCGCCACGGCCGCGCCCTGGGAGATCGCCAGGATGTCGGCGAGCGCCGCCTCCACGCGCCGGTGCTTGGCGGCGAGCTGCGCGCGGTAGTCGAGGTGCTGCCACGTGCACCCGCCGCACTGCCCGAAGCCCGGACACGCCGGCGCGGTGCGGTCGGGGCTGAGCGGCCCGAGCCGCCGCACGATGCGCCCCCACGCCTCGGCCTTGTGCGGACTTCGATGATCGATCGCCACCTCGGCGCGCTCTCCGGGAAGCAAGTCGGCGACGTGCACGCGGAGGCCAGCGTCTTCGCCGAGGCCGAGCCCGGCATCGTCGAGCTCGGTCGCCGTCACGTCGCACCGGTTGTTCGCTCCGCGGACATCCTTACGCGCGGATTTGCTCTTCATCGGGTTCCAGGGCATTACCACGGGATGTCCGATCAGGGGCCTCTGGTCGTCGCCGCGCTGTCGGGCGGCGTCGATAGCGCGACGGCGGCGGCGCTGCTCGTCGAGCAGGGCCATCGCGTGGTCGGCATGACCATGCGCCTGTACGACGCGCGCGGGACCGCCGCCAGCTCGGGCGGCCGGTGCTGCGGTCCCCGCGACGTCGAGGATGCGCGCGCGGTCGCGATGCACCTCGGCATCCCGTTCTACGTCGTCGACCTCGCGGCCGAGTTCGGCGACGCGGTCGTCGACGACTTCGTCGAGGCGTACCTCGCCGGCGAGACGCCGAACCCGTGCGTGAAGTGCAACCAGCACATCAAGTTCACGCCGCTGCTCGCCCGCGCGCGTGCGATCGGCGCGGACGCGCTCGTCACCGGCCACTACGCGCAGATCCTCGAGCAGGGTGGCGAGCTCGGGCTGCACCGCGGCGTCGATGCGGGCAAGGACCAGTCGTACTTCCTGTTCTCGATGCCCGCCGCCGAGCTGGGGAGCGTGCGGTTCCCGCTCGGCGGGATGACCAAGGACGAGGTGCGCGCACACGCCGCGCGGCTGGGGCTGCCGAACGCCGCGAAGCCCGAGTCACAAGAGATCTGCTTTGTCCCCGACGGTGACTACGCCGGCTTCGTCTCGGCGCAGGCCCTGAAGCGCGGCAAGCCGCTCCCCGTGGCGGGCGCCATCGTCGACGCGAGCGGCGCGACGCTCGGCCGCCACGACGGCACGCACAAGTTCACCGTCGGCCAGCACCGCGGCCTCGGCAACCTCACCACGAAGGAGAAGCTGTTCGTCACCGCGATCGATCCGGCGCACGGAGAGGTCACCGTCGGGCCGCGCGCCGCCGCCGAGCGCCGCGAGCTGCAGATCCGCGACCTGCGCTGGCTGTCGACGCCTGCGTCATCGCTGCGCGCGAGCGTGCAGGTCCGTCACCGCGGCGCGCCGATCGCCGCCGAGATCGAGGTCGAGGGTGATCACGCCCGCGCGGTGCTCGCGGAGCCGACGGTCGCCGCGAGCGGGCAGGCCGCCGTCATCTACGCCGGCGAGCGGGTGCTCGCGGGCGGCTGGCTCGCACGCTGATTGTTAGCGCAGCATCGCCGTACGTGGACGTCGCGCGCTCGACTCAGTAGCCCATCGGGGGCTGCTCTCCCTCGAGCTCCTCGGGGTCCTCGCGCAGCAGCTGGGCCTCGTCGTCGATCTCCTCCTGGAAGTCCTCGTCGAGGCGCTCGAGGTGGTCCCGGATCTCGAGCAGGTGATGACGCTCGTCGTCGCGGTGCGCCTTCACGATCGCGCGCGCGTCCTCGGACAGCGCGTGCGCGAGCGTGCTGCCGTAGCGCCGGTTGACGATCCGCTCCGCCATGCGGATGGCGCGCAGCGCGCCGACGTCCCCGGACGCCGAGCGCAGCGCGGTGAGCGCGTCGACGAGGATCCCCTTCAGATCACCGCGGTCCTTCGGGATGCCGCCTAGGCGAAGCACGGTGCGCGAGAGATCCTCGATGTGGCGCTCGTGATCCTGCTTGAACAGCACGAGGTCCCCGCGCGCACCGACGTCGCGGAGCTTGCCGATCGCGATCTCGTAAGCCGCGACCGCATCGCAGTCGAGCTGGAGAAGATCGTTGAGGTCATCGACCACGTCCTGGTTCGCGTCGTCGCGGTCCACGAGCTTGCTCGTCATGACCCGCGCGAGTGCACCGCGGGTGCCAGCTTCAGCCGGCGAGCAGGGCGCGGACCTCGGGGATCGCCGCATACGCGGCCTTCCAGGCCGGATCGACGAGCGCGTCGAGCTTGCGCTGCGCCGATGCGCGACCTCGCGCGCGAATGACCGCCGCGCGATCGATCGCGCCGACGATGCGCAGCACCTCGGCGCACGCGGCATAGACGTCCTCCTCGGAACCTTCGAGCACCTTCTGGCGCTCGAGCAACTCGAGAGCGCGATGGGCGAGCGCACCGGCTGCCTCCACGCGGCCGCCGAGCCGCGCGAGCGCGAGCGCGTGACGCGCGAGGCCCTGGATCTCGTAGCCGATCAGCGTCGCCTGGCGCGCGACCTCGGTGCCCATCGCCGCATCCTCGATCGCCGACGCGAGGGCGCCGCGCCGCAGGTGCGCCCCCGCGCGCGCGACCAGCGCGTTCGCCTCGAGGTAGCGCGCGCCGAGCCGCCGCGCCTCGGCGAGCGCCTCGTCGAGCATCTGCATGCCCGAGTGGTGCGCGATCGAAGCGCCGCGCTTGAGCTCGCACACCCCGGCGTAGATCAGGCAGTCGGCGCGGCTCCACCGCGAGGCGGTCTTGATGAGCAACTCGAGCGCGTCGCCGAACGTCACGGCCGCCTCGTCGTAGAGGCCGACCTCGAGCAGGATGATGCCCTCGACGCTGAGCGCGTCTCCTTCGCGGGCGCGGTCACCGTAGCGGCGGCACAGCTCGAGCGAACGGCGCGCCGAGGCCATCGCGGCGGTGAAGTTGCCGAGGCACATCTCGATCACCGCGACGTGGTTGGTCACGATCCGCTCGAGCCACGGGTCTCCCGTGCGCTCGATCATCGCGAGCACCGGGCGGTAGGCATCGCGCGCGGCCTCGTAGTGCGCGCGCATCAGGTGAATGCGACCGCGGCCGAGCATCGCCGCCATCTCGTCGGCGAGCGCACCGTGGCGGTGAAACACGTCGCGCGCGTGCTCGACGACGACGAGCGCCTCGTCGAACCTCCCGAGCCGCTCGAGGATCTCCGCGCGGACGCGTAGGGCCTCGCCGCGCATGCGCTCGTCGCCCGCGGCCACCGCGTGATCCTCGGCGACCATCGTCGCGACGCTCGCCCCGCCGTGATCGCCGACGCGTAGCATGCGCTGGGCGCGCCGGATCGCGACATCCGCGAGGCGCGCCGCATCTCCCTCGCACAGACGCTGGAGCTCGTCGAGATCGTGCGCGTGCGTCGTCAGGTCGCCCTGCAGCCGGTGCGCCTCCTCGCGGCCGGCGAGCGCCTCGCGACGACGCGCACGCGAGGTGGGCGAGGGCGGCGCGGCGCCGAGCTGCGCCTCGAGCGCGAGCGTGCGCGAGAAGCACGCGATCGCCGCATCGGCGTCGGACGCCGCGAGGGCGATCCGGCCCGCACGGACCCAGAACGCCGCCGCGCCCGCGAGCTCGCCACCGCGCTCGAGGTGCTCCGCGATCACCGACGGCGGCTCCTCGCGCCCGGCGAAGAAACGCGACGCGAGCAGCCGCCCGATCCGGGCGTGCGTGTCGTGTTGCGCCCGGTCGGACATCGAGCCGTAGACCACCTCGCGCACCAGCTCGCGCGCGAACTGCAGCTCGTCGGCACGCACGGCGCTCGCCTTGCGCACGAGGAAGCCGGCGGCGATCAGCTCGTCGAGCTCATCCCCGAGCGACTCCGCATCGAGCAGCTCCTCGAGCAGGCGCACCCGGACCGTGCCGCCGAGCACCGACGCGAACCGCGCCGCCGTCCGCGTGCTCGGCCGGAGTCGGTCGATGCGCGCCGCGATCACCTCACGCGCCGACGCCTGCACCGCGACGCCCGCCTCGCGCACGGCGCGCGCGAGCTCCTCCACGTCGAGCGGGTTGCCGCCGCCGCGCGCGAGCACCGCCGCGATGTTCGCGGGCGTCGCCGCGTCGCCGAGCCGGTCCTCGATCAGCGCGCGCAGCTCGGGGCCGACGAGCTCGCCCACGGTGAGCACCACGTCGACCGCGGGCGGCGACGGTCCATCCGGCCGCGCGGTGAGCATCATGAGCTCGGGGCCGCGCGCGGGCACCGCGAGACCGTGGCGCAGCACCTCCAGGCTCGGGCGATCGCCGAGGTGGATGTCCTCGATGATCGTGAGCAGCGGATGCTCGCGGTCGGCCATCGCGCCGCGCACCACGGCGAGCCCGGCGGAGAGCCGGGGCCGGAGGTCCGCGACCTCGGGCGCCATCAGGTTCGAGCCATCGCGCAGCTCCATCGCATGATCGAGGTCCTCGACGACGGCGCGCGCGCGCTCGACCGGGATGTTCGCCTTCGCGAGCAGCCGCGCGAGTCGCACCGTCGCCGCCTGACGCGCGCCGCGGCCGCGTGCCGGCGGCAGGCCGAGCACCGCCTGGTAGAAATCCCCGACGAGCGCGAACGGCGCACCGTTGGTCGCGCTCGCCGCGACCGAGACCAGCCGCATCGGCGTGCCCGCCTGCGTGCGGCGCGCGAGCCACTCGGCGACCAGCCGGCTCTTGCCGATGCCCGGCGCCCCGCTGACCAGCGCGACCAGCCGGCGATCGGCCGCCAGCGCACGCTGAAACCATGCATCGAGCTCGGCGAGCTGCGCGGTGCGCCCGACGAACGCGCCGCTCGCTTCGAACCGCGCCCGGTCCCGCGCCTCGAGAGCGCGCGGCCCGACGACCTCGATCGCCCGGCTTCGCCGCAGCGGTGCCGGCGCCGGCACCTCGCGCACGGCGTAGAAGCCGCCACCGGTGGGCGTCGCGCCACCCGCGAACAGCGGCCGCGCGGGGGTGGCCTCGGCCGCGAGCACCTGCGCCTCCGCGATCGCCTCGGCGGGGATGCGGTCCGGCGCACCGTCGCTGCTCGGCGCGATCGGCACACCCGTGCGCCCGCCGATCCGCAGCGTCAGCTCCCCGCTGGCGATGGCCTCGAGGCGATGCACACCGGTGCCTTCGTTCACCTCGCGCGCGGTGGCCTGCGCGTCGAGCGCCCAGCCCATCGCGATCGCGACGTCGTCCTCGCCCGCGACCTCGAGCCCGAACGCGACGAGCAGCGCGTCCTCGCCGAGCTCGAGCACGACGCCACCGCGTTGATATGCGAGCTCGCCGAGGCTGCGCGCCACCGCATGCAGCACGTCGGGTGGCGCGCCCGCGAGCGTCGCGGCGACCACCACGATGCGGCGGCGGCCGCGCGGCGGCAACGCGGCGCTCTCGCGCGGATCGGTCAGCGGGCGGTCCACGATCGAGCGCAGGTCGTCGTCGATCGGTTCGTCACGCAGGAGCTCGAGCTGCGCCAGCGCCGGCGGCTCGATCGACAGCTCGAGTCCGAGGTCGTCGTAACTCGTGTGCTCGGGAGGCGCGCCTTGATGCGTCACCTCGTCGTCGAACCGCAGCGAGGAGGGGGCGACACCGGGCAACAGCTGCAGCGCCTCGTACGACGGCCGCACGAACGGCTCCGTCGGCACCGTCGGCTCGCGGTTGAAGAACGACGGGGCGTCGTCGGGCAGCGCGTCGCCGAGCTTGGCGACGCCGGTCGCCGTGCCCTCGTAGTCGGCGAACCGTTGCGCGAGCCCGCTCGTGGTCGCGGGCGCTTCGAACGGGCTCGCCGCCGTCGTGCTGCGCTCGCCGCCGAACCGCTGCACGGACTCGCGCTCCGTGGCGCGGCGGGCGAGGTCGGCGAAGCCGGGCGTGCCTTCGCCGAGGTCTTCGGGCGGCGACGGCACGTTCGCGAGCGACGCGACCGAAGGGCGGCGAGGCGGCTCGTCCGCGACCTGCACGACGACGCTCGGCTCCTCCTCCCACGGCAGGACCGGTTGGCTCGGCCGCTGGTCGAGAGAGGCGAGCCACGCGGCGAGGGCAGGGGCGCCGGCGCCGAGCGCCGTGCGCGCGCACGCCGCGAGCAAGTCCGCCGCGGTCCCGCGATCCGTCGGTACGCGCGACAGCGCCGTCGCGACGGCCGGTACGATCTCCGGTGGAACGTTGGGGTTCAAACGATCCAACGGCGGAGGATCGGTCGTCCGGACCGCGTGCAGGATCGCCTTGATGTTCGCGCCGCGAAACAGCGGCAGCCCCGTGAACAGCTCCCACGCGATGATGCCGAGCGCGAACACGTCGGCCGCGGCGGTCGGAGGCTCGCCGCGCGTCTGCTCGGGCGCCATGTAGCGCGGCTTGCCGCGCAGCCTACGCCGCTCGAGCGCCGACGCGAACGACGCGCGCGCGATCCCGAAGTCGAGGATCTTCACGTAGCCGTCCATCGACAGCATCACGTTCGACGGGGACACGTCGCAGTGCACGATGCCGAGCGAGCCACCGTAGCCATCGGTCTTGCGATGCGCGTAGTCGAGCCCCGCCGCGATCTCGCTCACGATGTACGCGGCGACGTGGATCGACGGCAGCGCGTCGCGCGCGACCGCGTCGGCGACGGCGGTGCGCAGGTCCTTGCCTTCGATCAGCTCCATCGCGAGGTACAGCTCGCCGTCGGCCTTGCCGAAGTCGAACACCTGGACGATGTTGCGGTGCGTGAGCTCGACGGCGATCCGCGCCTCGTCGATGAACGAGCGGATGAACCGGCCCTCGCGCGCGGAGCTCGGCAGGATCCGCTTGAGCGCCTGGACCTTCTCGAACCCCGCGATGCCGACGGTCTTGACCTTGTAGACCTCGGCCATGCCTCCCTGCGCGATCTTCTGGAGAACGTGGTACTTCCCGAAACGCTCGCGCAGCGCTTCCACCGATTGGAAGGTACCATGCCTGCGTGGCCGCGCCGTCGCAGTTCGAAGCCCTCGAGGCCGTCCTCGGGCACGTGTTCCGCGATCGCGGCTTGCTCGAACAGGCGCTGCGTCACGCGAGCTGGTGCAACGAGCAGCCGGCGAGCGCCACGCCGCTCGATGACAACGAGCGGCTCGAGTTCCTCGGCGACGCCGTGCTCGATCTCGTCGTCGGCCACCGCTTGATGACGCGGTTCCCGCTCCTCCGCGAGGGCCAGCTCTCGGTGATGCGCGCGCAGGTCGTCAGCGAGGCCGGCCTCTCCCAGGTCGCCGGGCAGCTCGGACTCGGCCAGTGGCTGCTCCTCGGCAAGGGCGAGGAGAAGTCCGGCGGGCGGACGAAGCCGTCGATCCTCGCGGATGCATTCGAAGCGATCCTCGCGGCGGTCTACCTCGACGGAGGCTTCGCCGCGGCGTGGGACCTCGTCGGTCGCCTGCTCGCGCAGCGCATCGACACCGTCGAGCCCAAGAGCTTCTACGACTTCAAGACCCGCCTGCAGGAAACCGCGCAGGCGCGCCTCAAGGCGACGCCGACGTATCGCGTCGTCTCCGAGCTCGGCCCCGACCACGACAAGCGGTTCGTCGTCGCGGTCACGCTCGGCGAGGACGAGTGGGCGCGCGCGGTGGGCAAGTCGAAGAAGGAGGCCGAGCAGATGGCGGCCGCCGAGGCGCACTTCCGCCTCGAGGGCAGCGACGTCGGCATCCGCCCCAAGAAGAAGCGGTGACAAACCCGCCGAAGGGCGGCGCGAAGGTCGCTCAGCGCCGCGTGCGCGTGAGCACGAGCACTTCATCGCGGTTCGGCATCGCCGACCACGGCCCGAGCTCGCGCAGCGACAGCGTCGCCGCGGCGGCCGCGAGCTCCATGCAGCGCGCGAACGGCAGCCCGCTCAGCAGCGCCGCGGCGAACGCGCCGTGGAACACCGAGCCGGCGCCGTAGCTGTCGAGCAGGTCCTCGCTCGGGAACGCGGGGCACCGCGCGACCTGCTTGCCGAGCCGGCCGATCGCGCCTTGCTCGCCAAGGGTGATCACCACGGCGTGCGGGCCGAGCTGCAACAACTCGTCGAGCGCGTCGGTCAGCTCGCCGCGCGGCGCGAGCTCACTCGCCTCGCGCTCCGACGCGAGCAGGATGTCCGCGACGGCGATCAGGTCCGAGGTGCCGTCGCGCAGGTCCGCGACGTCGAAGATGACGGGGATCTTCTGCCGCTTCGCGGCCTCCGCCGCGGCGATCTGCGCGACCGGATCGCTGCCGTCGACGAGCAGCGCGGAGGCTCCGGCGAGCGCGGCGCCTAGATCGAGCGGCACGGGCTCGCCGCGGTCACCGAGATAGTGCGCCCGCAGCTTGCCGTCGCCGGCCACGGTGACGAGGTCGCACGCGCTCGATCCCACCGCCCGCAACAGCTCGGTGTCGATGCCGGCGTCGCGCAGCGCCGAGCGCGCGAGCTGGCCGAGCAGGTCGGCGCCGTGAGAGCCGACGGCGCGAGCGCGGCAGCCGAGCCGCTGCGCCGCACGGAGCGCGACGGCCACGCCGGGAGCGGGGCTGGTCGAGAGGGCCGCGAGCTCGGCCGTCGCGGCATCGACGCCCGGCAAGTTCGGCCCGAGCCCCGAGATCGCGACGCCGATCCGGCCGAGCCCGACCACGAGAGGCGCTTGCACGCGGCCATCATACCCCAGGCCGCGCGAGGCAAGGCCATCGCGCAGCGGAGCGAGGCATGGTGTTTGCCAGGTCCTACCGGGTGATCGACCGAAAGCCCGTGCCAGACAACGCGTTTCGGGTAATAACCGTGCCCTCCGACGTGTCCTCCGACCCTCCTCGCACGCGGTCCGGGCAACGGTCCACCACGGCCGGTGGTCTATCCACCGATCCGTCACCGCCCGATCCCGGAGAGCTCGTGAGCGACCTCGTCGATTCCGCACCCGCCTTGCCCACCCCCACGCTCGCCGAGCCGCGCGTCCGCGCCTCGGGCTCGCTTGCCGATGACGCGGAGCTGATCGCCGCGTGCCGCCGAGGCGAGGCGCGCGCGATGGAGATGCTCTATCACCAGTTCAAGCGGCGCGTCTTCGGCATGGCCCACCGCATCGTCGGGGCCTCCGACGCCGAGGAGGTCGCGCAGGAGGTGTTCGTGCGCGTGTTCCGCGGGCTCGCGAACTTCCGTGGCGACTCGCAGCTGTCGACGTGGATCTACCGCCTGACGGTGAACGCCGCGCTCTCGCACCTCGCGAAGCGCGGTCGCCGTCACGAGGTCGGCGACGACTCGCTCAGCGAGCTGCCCGCCCCCCCGGCGACCGAGCGTGATCCCGGCCTCGCCGCACGCATCGAGAGCGCGCTCGCGCAGCTCCCCCCGGGCTACCGCGCGATCCTCGTCCTCCACGACGTCGAGGGCCTGTCCCACGAGGAGTGTGCGGCGATCCTCGACTGCAGGGTGGGGACCTGCAAGTCACAGCTGCACAAGGCACGCGCGCGCATGCGCGAGCTGCTCGGGCCGATGAACACCATGATCGGAATCGGGGAGCGCACGTGAAGTGTGACGACGTCCGCCCGCGGCTGACCGCGTATCTCGACGGCGAGCTCGAAGGAGACCGCGGCAGCGTCGTGCGCGGGCACCTGCGCGAGTGCGCGGCGTGCAGGCACGTCGCGACCGACGAGGCCGCGCTGCGCGACGGGCTGCGCGCGCTGCCGACGCTCGA
>Ga0247830_10001170_pt1 | contig 10649 bp, 5 predicted proteins | sample 12C_Control_Day5_FD_207766 | JGI IMG/M metagenome (GOLD analysis project Ga0247830, IMG submission 207766) | Soil microbial communities from agricultural site in Penn Yan, New York, United States - 12C_Control_Day5 | ecosystem: Environmental > Terrestrial > Soil > Agricultural land | place: USA...
CTGGCGCAGGTCCGCTTCTATCTATCGGTAGCCGCGTTCGTCATCCAGGTCTGGATCACGCCGAGGATCCACAAGTACCTCGGCATCGGCTTCGCGCTGCTGATGCTGCCGACGAACCTCGGCGCCACCGCTGTGATCATTCTGCTGAACGCCGCGCTCTGGGCTCCCGCGGCGGCCAGCGTGCTCGACCGCTCGCTCCGCTACACGGTCGACAAGACGACGCGCGAAGTGCTGTTCCTCCCGCTGCCGACAGCGCTGCGGCAGGAGGTGAAGCCGTTCGTTGACGTGACGGTCGATCGGCTGTCGCGAGGGCTCGGCGCACTGCTGATGCTCGTGCTGATTCAGCCGTGGGGCCTGGCGCTCCAGTGGTATCAACTGAGCTTCGTCAGCCTGGTGCTCACGGTGGTCTGGTACTTCATGGCGGTGCGCGCGAAGCGCGAGTACCTCCTGTCGTTCCGTCGCAGCCTCGAATCGCGGGCCGTCGAGCCCGCGGAGGTCCGGCTGAGCGGCGGCGATCTCTCGACCATCGAGACGCTGGTCCAGGAGCTGTCGCATCCACAGCCGGCGCGCGTGCTCTACGCCATCGACATGCTCACGTCGCTCGACAAGAGCAACCTCGTGACACCGCTGCTGCTCTACCACGAGTCGGCGCCGGTGCGCGAGCGCGCGCTTCGCGCGATCGGCGAGACGAAGAGCGACTTCGCCAGTCAATGGGTGGCACAGGTGCGGCGCGCCGTGGGTGATCCGCATCCCGGCGTCCGCGCCGCCGCGCTCAGGGCGCTCGGCGCGATCGCGGGAGAAGATGCGTCGACGCTCGCGCGACCCATGCTCGCGGACGCCGATCCGCGCATTCGCGCCACGGCCGCGGTTGCGCTGGCCGCCAGCCAGAATCTTGCAGATCTGAACGCCGCGGAGGCGACACTCGGCGACATCGTGTCGGGCACCGACGAAGACACACGGTCGGCACGCCGCGAAGTCGCGGCCGCACTCGGCCAGGTGAAAGAGGCGCGCTTCCAGCGGCTGCTCATTCCCCTGCTGCACGATCCCTACGGCGATGTCGCCGATGAGGCGATGGAAAGCGTGCGCAAGAGCGGCACCGCGGATTTCATGTTCGTGCCGGTGCTGGTCAGCCTGCTGCGCAACCGTCATCTGAAAGGGCGTGCGCGTGACGTGCTCGTCAGCTATGGCGAGGCGGTCATCGATCCGCTTGCCTACTTCATGGCGGACGAGCAGGAGGACATCTGGATCCGCCGCCACGTGCCGAGCACGATTGCAATGATCCCGTCGCAGAAGGCGGCCGACGCGCTGCTCGCTCGAATCGACGACCCTGACGGGTTCCTGCGCTACAAAGTGGTGTCGGCACTCGGCCGGGTCCGGCGAGCGGACGAACGCCTCAAGTTCCCGCCCGAGAAGATCGAAGCGTCGATCACGCGCGAGGCGCGGCACTACTTCACGTATCTGTCGCTGCGGCACAACCTGACCGGACGCGGCGAACTGGACAATGCGTCGCTGCTGGCGACGGCACTGCGCCAGAAGATGGAGCGGGCGGGAGATCGGATCTACCGGCTGCTCGCGCTCATCTATCCGCCCAACGACATCGCGGCGGCCCAGTGGACGCTCGCCCAGGGCGACGCGCGGAACCGCGCAAGCGCGTCCGAGTACCTCGACAACCTGCTGACCGGCAACATCCGCAAGATGGTGATGCCGGTGCTCGAGGACATGCCGGTCGAAGAAAAGGTGCGCCGCGGCAACGTGCTTATCCGCACCCGTCCGCGCGATGTGGAGGAAACGCTGCTGCAGTTGATCAACGACGACGACCAGGTGGTCTCGGCCTGCGCCATCGACGTCGTACGGCAGCGCAAGATGTGGACGCTCGCGCCCGACATCGAGCACGTGCTCGCGCACCGCGACGTGAGCGACTGGTTCGTGTTCGAAGCGGCATCATGGGCGCTCGCCGAGCAGCGCATGCCCGCCGAGCGCAGACGAGAGCTGTGGCTGGAGCCGCTTCCGGCGGCGGTGCTCGCGTCGGAACTGCGCGCGCTCCCCCTCTTCTCGTCGGTCACCGTCGACGAGCTCTTCAGGATCGCGGGCGCCTCACGGCAGATACGCCACGAGCCGGGCACGATCCTCCTCCTGGAACGCTCCGCGCCGGAGATGATCCACGTGCTGCTCGATGGCGAGGTCATCGTCACGAGCGAGCGTCGGCCGCCGGAGACGTTGACCGCCCCGTCGTCACTGGGCTTCATGGAAGCGCTGCAGTCCAGGCCGATGCGCAAGACCGTGAAGACGACGGGCATTGCGGTGACGCTCGCACTCACCGCCGAAGAACTGCGGACGCAGCTCGCCTACAGCACGGAGCTGGTGCGCGGCCTCTTCGCGACGATGGCGATCCGGGCGCAGAAGGCGGGTGTGGCGCAGGTCTTCCCGACCGGCGCGGCGCGCGAGTTCGAGCAGCTCGGCGCGGGTGGTTTGACACCGGTCGAAAAGGTCATCGCCCTCCAGCACGTGCCGATCTTCCGCAACCTCTCGGCGGAGGAGACGCAGCAGCTGGCGAGCATCACGCGCGCAGTGGAGATGACAGGGGGCACGCAGCTGTTCCAGGCGTCCGATGAGCCCGGCACGTGGCTGGTCCTCTCAGGCGAAGTGGAACTCGAGGCGAACGACACTCACCCCGCCGCGGTGGCGCGCGGAGGCGACGCCATCGGGTCGTTCGCGGCGCTCGCGGGACCGCGCATCGGACAGAACGCCCGTGTCACCCGCGCCGGCCTCGCGCTGTTCATCGATCGCGACGATCTCTTCGAGATGCTCGGCGATCGGCCGGAAATGCTGAAACAGGTGTTCGCCGGGATCATGGAAGCGCCCGGCCAGGCCGGACTCTACGAAAGTTCGACGACCAGTATTCCGGTGGTCGCCTGAACCTGACAACTTCTTGCTCCAAACTGCAAAAACAAAAAGAGGAAACGGCAGACAACCGCTTGCCAGGATTTTGAGTTTGGAGTTTTTGACGTGTGAAGCTTGGAGTTGTCAGCGGAGCCCCGCAGCCCCGTGTGACCTGCGCGGCTCTGCGCCTCCCTGCACTTCCCCTTTCGTCGCATCGATGACGACCGCCGCGGCGTAGCCGTAGCGCACTTCGCCCTTGCGGCCGATCTTGGTGAAGCGATGCCCTCGATTCATCAGATCCTGCAGGATCTCGCGGGGGAAGCGATCCTCGATCTGCATCCGTCCGACGGCGTTCTCCAGCGGATCTCTTCCCACGAGGAAGCGCGGAGCTTCGATCGCCTGCTGCGCGCTCATCCCTCCGTCCACCACGTTGAGGATCACGTCGTAGACCGACGCCGGTATCCATGCATTCCCGGCAGCGGCGACGGCGAGCAGTGGCGCGCCGGGGCCGGCGGCGGCGGCGTCCTTTTTGAAGACCAGCGTCGGGACGCTGGTGCTGGACGACCGTGCGAGCGGGAGGAATCGTCCCGGCGCGCCGCCGCCACCGAAACGCAGGTGATTGTTATAGAGGAAGCCGAGGCCGTCGGATACGTAGAACGTTCCGCCCCACGTGCTCAGCGTCTGCGTCACCGCGATCATGTTGCCTTCGCTGTCGGCGACGGCAAATGCGGTGGTGCCGCGGCCGATGCGTTCGGGTCTGTCGGTGGACTCCTGAGGGCCACCGCCGTAGCGGGATGCTTTTTGCGGGTCGATGCGCTTGAACAACGTCGCGGCATGGACCGGATCCAGGTGCGGCCCGAGATCGACATTCCACAACGCGGGATCCGCAATGCGCGCCGACTGGTCGCGCACCTTCCACGCTTCGATGACGTAGTGGAAGTAATCCGCGTCGCTCGCATAGAGCGCCTGTCCCGAGCGGGCGGAGCGAGTCGAGGAAAAACGCGCCGAGGGAAGATTCTCCAGGATCTGCAGCGTTTCGATCAATTGCAGACCGGTTGAAACCGGCGGTGGCGCGGAATAAATCGCGTGCTCGCGGTAGCGCCCCGCGAGAGGACGCCGCTCGATGGCGCGGTACTGCGCGAGATCGTCGACGGTGATCAAACCGCCGTTGCGCGCCATGTCCGCGGCGATCCGCCGCGCGATCTCGCCCCGGTAGAACGCCTGCGCGCCACCCTGCGCGATCGCCCGCAGCGTAGCAGCGTAGTCCTTGTTCACGAACCGGTCACCGGGCTTTGGCAATTTCCCGTCTGGCAGGTAGATCTTCTTCGCAGCCGGATACTTGTCGAAGAAGCGACGTCCTTCGGCAACCGACGTCGGCAGTGCCTCGTCGAGCACGAATCCCTTCTCGGCATGCTCGATCGCGGGGGCGATCAAATCGGCCCACTCCACCTTCTTGCTGCCGTACCGGCGGTACAACTCGTCGAGACCGGCAACGACGCCGGGAATGTTCGCGGCGGCCGGCCCGTCGCCGGTCGACGCGCGCAGGACTGGGTTGTCGCTCGTCGCGTGAATCGGCGTCTGGTCCTTGTAGTCGATCGCGACCGGCTCGCTCATCCCCTTCAGATACACGAGCGCCATTCCGTCGCCGCCGACGCCCGATGCGTCCGGTTCGACCACGCCGAGCGCGAAGGACACCGCGATCGCCGCGTCGACGACGTTACCGCCCTTTTCGAGCGCCAGCAGCCCCGCTTGCGATGCAAGCGGATTCCCGGAAACGACGACGGCGCGCCTCGAGGAAACGGGAGTCTTGATCAGCGGCTGCTCGGCCACCATCCGGTCGACAACGCTCTCGAGGGATGCATCGTCATGCGCGGCGGCCGCCTGCGGGCGGTACTTCTCCTTCAGCGCACGCCATTCGTCAGCCGACGATCCGGTCGAGTAATAGAGGCGGCGGAGTGTTTCCCACACCCGGTCGAATGCGGCGGTCAGCTGCGCGGACGAAATCGAACCGGGGTTCAGCGGCCGCGCACCCGAATCGACTGGCGTCGGCGCATCGACGAGCCAGAGGCTGAAGCCCTCCGGTGCGAACGCCGGCGGCGGATCGTCGGGATTGCGGAGCGGGTTGCCGTTGTACGAGGGCTCGGCGGGCGGCAGCTCGGCGATGGCAATGCGTCTTCCATCAGGCGACCACGCGGGAGCACCACCGCGGCGTGACACGAGCACCGGCTGTTCGGCCGGTCGAAGGTCGGGAGCGGCTGCGGGCCCGGAACCCTGCGATGCGTTCACCGGGGTCACCCATACGGATCCCGCGCCTTCACGTTGGGCGTAATACGCGATGCGCGTCCCGTCTGGCGCCCACGCGGGATATCCCTCGGTTCCACGAACGCGCGTCAGGCGAGAACGCTGCCTGCGCCGCGCGTCGCCACCGGGCAACTCCGCGACCCACAGATCGACATCACCGTCGGTGCTGTCGCGGTCCGAAATGTAAGCGACGCGCTTGCCGTCGGGCGACACGCGCGGTTCGCGCTCGCTGTCGGAGGACGCATCGGGAAAGAGTGCGCTGGCCTCACCGCCGGTGGCGGAGATCACGTGCATCTGCCAGGGATCGAACGCGCTCGCTCGACGGCTGAAAACGATCCGGCCATCGGTCGTCCAGGACGGCCACCGTTCGTCGCCGCTCGTCTCGGTCAGTCGACGCACGTTCTTCCCGTCGGCGCTCGCGACGAACAGATCGAATCCCTGCCCCTCATCGGCGGCAAACGCGATCGATCGACCGTCGGCCGACCACGACGGATCACGCTCCACCGACGATGATTGCGGGCGCAGTTGGCGGCCGCCCCGGCCGTCGGTTCCGGAAATCCAGATGCGATCGAAGAAAGAGAAGGCGAGCTGCTTGCCTGTCGTTGCCCACGCGGGATCCTGTACGCCGTGCTGCAGCGACGATTGTGCGAGCAGGGTGAGACCGACCGTGACGATCGCAGCCGCGGATGCGGCGGCGGCGAGTACGCGTCGCATTGTTACTGCCGGCGCGCGGCGCGGACCGCGTCCACGATGTGAGGGGCCGAGATCCCGTAGCGGTCCAGGAGTTCCTCGGGCTGTCCGCTGCGCGGAATCTCACGCACCGCCAGGCGGCGCACCGCGAAACCAGCCGGCGCGATCGCCTCGCTCACCGCGTCGCCGATACCTCCGGCGGCATAGTGATCCTCGACGGTGATCACGGCGCCACCGGTGGCTGTCGCCGCGTCGATCATCGCCTGCGCATCGATCGGCTGCACCGAATATGCATCGATCACGCGGATCGCGATGCCCTCCTTCTGGAGCTGATCGAACGCCTTCAGCGCCTCGAAGACGGTGACTCCGGCAGTGATCACCGCCGCGACATCGTTGTCGCTCTGCCGGAGCACCTTGGACCCGCCAATGGGAAACGTTTCATCCGGACCGTAAATGACCGGCGTCTTCGGGCGCGATGTGCGCATGTACGCCATGCCCGGGCGCTGCGCCATCGCGGCGACGAGCCGCTCGGCGCTCGTCGCGTCGCACGGGTAGAGCACCGCGCAATCCGGAACGCCGCGCATCATGGCGAGGTCTTCGAGCGCCATCTGCGACGGCCCGTCTTCGCCGATCGACACGCCAGCGTGAGAACCGGCGAGCTTCACATTCGACCTCGAGATCCCTGCCATGCGGATGAAGTCGCTGGCGCGCGTGAGAAAGCAGGCAAACGTCGAGGGAAAAGGGATCGCACCTCGTGCGGCGAGGCCCATCGCGGCGCCGATCATCGCCTGCTCGGCGATGAAAAACTCGTAGAAGCGTTCCGGATGCGCCTTCTCGAAACGGTCGCTGAACGTGGAGTTCTTCACATCCGCATCGAGAGCGACCACGCGGGGATCCACGCCGCCCAGCGCCGCGAGCGCGGTGCCCCATGCCTCGCGCGTTGCCACGGAATCTCCAAGCGTATACGCGGGCGGCGGCATCTTCGAGTAATCAGCGGGCGCGGCGAACGGATGCCCGCTCGAGTCCGGCCGGCGAATCTCCGGGGCGGCGGCGTCGGCGATCATCTGTTTCTCGAGCTCCGCGACCGCCTTGTCGGCTTCGTCCTTCTTGAAGGCCTTCCCGTGCCAGCCTTCCTTGCCTTCGACGAACGAGACGCCCTTCCCCTTCAGCGTTCTCGCAACAATCGCCGTCGGCCGTCCCTTCGTCTGCCGCGCCTGATCGTACGCATTCAGCAACTGCTGCACGTCGTGGCCGTCGACCTCGATGGTGTGCCAGCCGAAGGCGGTCCAGCGCGACGCGATCGCGGCGGTGTCGTGGCCGAATTGCGTCGCCTGGCTCTGTCCCAGCGCGTTCACGTCGACGATGGCGCAGAGATTGTCGAGGCGATGGTGGATGCCCGCGTTGGCCGATTCCCACACCGAACCCTCGGCCATCTCGCCATCGCCGATGAGCGCGTACGTCCGGTAATCCGACCCGATCCGCCTCGCGTTGAGCGCCGATCCGACCGCCGCACAGATCCCCTGCCCCAGCGATCCAGTGGCGACGTCGACGAACGACAGGCGCGGCGTCGGGTGCCCTTCGAGATCAGAGCCGATCTGCCGCAACTTCAGCAGCTCGCTTCGCGGAAACAGCCCCGCCTCGGCCCATGCCGCGTACAGAATCGGCGCCGCATGACCCTTGGAGAGCACGAACCGATCGCTGTGCGGATTCTGTGGATCGTGAGGATCCAACCGCATCTCGGAGAAGAACAGCGTCGCCACGATCTCCGCCGCCGACATGCACGTCGTCGGATGGCCACTCGCGGACGCGGTGGTCGACAGGATCGAATCGATGCGAAGACGTGTGGCGATGTTGTGAAGCGCGGGAACGGATGTGGAATTCATGTCGGGAGTCGAAAGTTTATCACCTGAGAACGGCGCGCCGGGCGAGCAGATAGTGCGCTGCCAGCGGGCCCGAATCCGCGGCGATGGCGCTCATGGCGGCGACCGTCTCCTGCGCGCGCGTCGCGAACATCCGATCGTTGGTCGCTTCGGCCAATCGCCGCAGCAGGACGGCTGCGTCGCAGTTGAGGACGAACGGCTTTCCTGCTCTCGGCAGCGGATCCACTGGCTCCGCCTCGGGATCGCGATCGAACAACCCTCCTCGTTCGTCGTCCCACATCGTTCGCAGCGCGTAATGGGCAAGCTCCTCAGCCATCATGCGATAAACGATGTTGCCCGTGGACTCCCACGCATCGAGACTCGCGATGGCCATGGAGATCTGGTCCGAGAGCAGACCGCGCGCCCCCTTCGCGCTGTGCGCGACGCCATGACCAGGCTTGTACGACACGAGGAGCACGTGTTCGAGTACGTCGAGCGATCGTTTGCCAACCGCATCGTCCTGGAATGCGGCCGCGGCACGAAGCATCGCCGACGCTGCCAGCGCATTGACGTCGGTGAACCGTGTCGTCGAGTCGCCGCAGTCGGCCGCGGGCCACGCGCGCGGCCCGCACGCGGCGTCGAGATAGCGGACGATGTCGGCCGCCCGCTGGAACCAGCGGTCCTGACGCAGCATCTCGCCGGCGTGGACATAGAGATCGAGCAGGAGGGCGTTGGTCGACAGCAGCTTCGGGGGTTGCGGATCGCTCCAGTCTGCGCCGGAGGCACAACGGAAGAAGCCGCCGCTCGTCTCATCGAACAGCGGTCCCCAGCCCATGGCGTCGAGCGTGCGCACGGCGAACTCCAGCATCGCCGGTGCTTCGTTCTCGGCGTAGATATCGATCGCCAGCCTGACGGGCGCGGCCAGCGGAAACTTGGGAGCGGAGCCGAAACCCCCGTGCTCGTCATCAAAGGTGGCGAACACGATGTCGGTGAGCGTCGCATCGTCCAGTTCTCTTCCGGCCGGTGACGAGACGCCGGCTTCCGCCGGAAGAACCCGCTCGACAGCTCTCGCCGCCTTTGACACGGCTGCACGCAGACGCTCCGGCGAGACGAACGTGCCACCACCAAGGATCTCTCCCGCCGGTGTCAGAAACGCGGTCGTTGGCAACCCGCCGAGGTCATATCGATCGGCGACATCAGGACGGTGATCCGCGTCGACGCGGACCGGAATCACTGTCGCGGCAATCAACGCCATCGTCGTTGGATCGGCGTAGGTCGTGCGATCCATTTCGGCGCAGCCTGCCGCCCACGTGGTGACGAGCGAGAGGAGGATCGGCTTGCGCTCCAGGCGAGCGCGTGCGAAGGCCTCGCGGCACCACGGCAGCCAATCGATCCCGCTGCGATCCGGCATGAGATTCAGCAAAAGGTGGTGATTATAATGAGTGGATGCTCGCGCTGCGTTACGCCGCGCTCGTGGCGGCAGCGCTCTGGGTCGGTGGCCTCATCGTACTTGGGGCTGTTGCGGCGCCGGCGATCTTCGACACGATTGCGGCCCGAGGCGTCACCGATGGCCGGATACTCGCAGGTGCGGTGTTCGGCGAGGCCTTCCGGCGCTTTCACCTGTTCGCCTATGCCTGCGCCGCGGTGATGATCGCGTCGCTCGTCGCGCGAGCGGCGCTTGGCCCCAGACCCGCGCTGCTCGGGTTGCGTCTCGCCATTGCCGTCGCGATGCTCGGTACGGCGTTGTATTCCGGCATGGTGCTCTCGAGGCAAATCGAGCGCTCGAGAATGGCTGCTGGCGGCGCGCCGTCTTCTCTGCCTGACGGAGATCCGCGGCGGATGGCCTTCGGCCGCCTGCACGCGCTGTCGACGCTGGTGCAGATCGTACCGCTGGCCGGTGGACTCGTGCTGCTGTTCCGGGAGCTGACCGATTGACGACGACCGACCAACGCAAGACCGCCCTCGATGCCGTGACGACCGCCGTGGCGAACTCGCCTGATGCGCAGGTTGCTGCGGAAGACACCGTCAAGCTGCTCGCGCAGCATCTGCCCCACTACACGTGGACGGGCATCTATATCCTCGACGGCAACGAACTTTACCTGGGCCCGTACGCCGGCAAGCCGTCACCGCACACACGCATCCCGCTCGGTCGCGGCATCTGCGGGGCGGCGGCGAGCGAAAAGGCATCGATCATCGTCGACGATGTGAACGCCGATCCCAGGTACCTGGCCTGCAGCATCGAGACGAGGTCCGAGATCGTCGTGCCGATCATGCTCGACGGCGAAGTTCTCGGTGAGCTGGACATCGACAGCGACGCCCGCGCCGCTTTCACCGACGCCGATCGTGCACTGCTGGAGCGCGTCGCCGCCCTGCTCGCGCCGAAGCTCGCGAGCGGCCGCATCCGTCCCGCGGACCATCTATGAAACACGTCATCACGCTCATCCCCGGCGACGGCATCGGTCCCGAAGTGTCGGAATCGGTCCTCCGGATATTCACGGTGGCGGGGCTGGATATCGAGTGGGACCGGCACGACGCCGGAGTGCTCGCGTTCGAGAAGACGAGCGAGACGCTGCCCGCGTCGCTGCTGGATTCGGTCAAGCGGAACAAGGTGGCGTTGAAAGGGCCGGTCACCACGCCAATCGGCCAGGGCTTCACGAGCGTGAACGTCGGTCTTCGGAAGGCGCTCGATCTCTACGCGAATCTCCGCCCTGTGCGCAACCTGCCCGGCGTCCAGAGCCGCTATGCCGACGTGGATCTCGTGATCGTCCGCGAGAACACCGAGGATCTCTACGCGGGTCTGGAGCACGAGGTCGTGCCGGGAGTAGTGGAGTCGCTCAAGATCATCACCGAGCGCGCCTCGACCAGGATCGCACGGTTCGGGTTCGAGTACGCGCGGGAGTACGGACGCAAGCGTGTGAC
>Ga0247830_10001178_pt1 | contig 10627 bp, 13 predicted proteins | sample 12C_Control_Day5_FD_207766 | JGI IMG/M metagenome (GOLD analysis project Ga0247830, IMG submission 207766) | Soil microbial communities from agricultural site in Penn Yan, New York, United States - 12C_Control_Day5 | ecosystem: Environmental > Terrestrial > Soil > Agricultural land | place...
AGGGCATCTGACCTGACCCCGGTCCCTGCAGGACCGGTGACAGGGCCGCTGATGCCGGGCCCCGCAGGGCCGCTGACGCCGCCTGAGGTCGGTGTGGCCAGCGGCCCAGCCTCCGGCTCAGGCGCGGTCGGGGCTCAGGCGGGGTCGGGCAGGGCCTGCCGGTCTGCCGGCGTCGCGTCCAGCTCCACCGGGGTGGGGCTGAGGTGCCGCTCCCTGCGGTGGGCCCGGACCGAGTACGCCACCGCAGCGATCCACACGGCCCAGATGAGCGCGTACACGGCATACCGCGTGCCCGTGCCCGCACCGACCCAGTCGCTGAGCAGCACGGTCCGGCTGTTGGTCAGGATGATCAGGCCGCCCACGAGGGACCCGAGGATCCGGGGTGGGACATGGCGCACCAGCCAAGCGGCGATCGGGGCGGCCACCATGCCGCCGGCGAGCAGGGCGAGCGCCCATGCGACGTTGATGCCGGCGGAGCCGAGGGCGAGCAGGAAGCCGATGCTCGCGGCCACCGAGACGAGGAACTCGCTGGTGTCGATGGAGCCGATGGTCTTGCGTGGTTCCAGGCGGCCGCTGGCCAGGATCGCAGGCGTTCCGACCGGCCCCCAGCCGCCGCCACCGGTCGCGTCGACGAAGCCGGCGAAGAGTCCGAGCGGGCCGAGGAACCGGGCGCGCAGGGGCCTGCCGAGGCGGTCCTGTCGCAGGCCGCGGACGGTGAAGCGCGTCAGCACGTAGACGCCCAGCGCGAGGAGGATCAGCGACATCACCGGCTTGCCGAGCGAGGTGTCGAGGTTGGCGAGGAACGTGGCGCCGGCGAAGGCCCCGACCGCCCCGGGGATGCCGATCTTCAGCACCACCCGCCAGTCGACGTTGCCGAAGCGCCAGTGCGCGGCCCCGGAGACGAGCGTCGTGCCGATCTCGGCGAGGTGAACCGTCGCAGAGGCGGCTGCCGGACTGGTGCCGACGGCCAGCAGCAGGGTGGTGGAGGTGACGCCGTAGGCCATCCCCAGGCTTCCGTCGACCAGCTGGGCGCCAAGCCCCACGATCGCCAGCAGGATCAGCTTGCGCATATGACTTCCCTCGGTGGTCGGCGCGGAACGGAAGGCCCCTTTTCCTATAGGCCTACTAGGACTATGCACCGGTCCCAGCCGTGGACCAACCTGCAGTGGGCGTATCTCGCATGCTGAATAGGACCGAGCGGCCGTCTCCACCACACGCTGGGCGCGCCTCTCGGGCCGATGTTCTAGCCACTCCAGCATCCGAGATGGCCCGCGCGGGCGATTGACCCCACGGTGCCTCACGCAGCAAAGTCCTACTTGTCATATAGGACTTGAGGGATACGGGCCGCGCTACGCAGCCCATCCCGCCGAGGGGCACCAGGAGAAAGCAGATGCACCGGACACCAGTACCCGCCCTCACGGGCATCGCAGCCGCAGCAGCTCTTGCGCTGTCGGCCTGCGGGGGAGGCGGGGCCAGCGATGCCGTTGCGGCCGGCCAGCAGGGCCAGCCGGCAGCCAAGAGCGCCGGCACGATCAACCTCTACGCGTACGCCGTGCCGAAGGTCGGCTTCGACAAGATCATCCCCGCGTTCAACGCGACCGACGCCGGTAAGGGCGTCGCCTTCCAGCAGTCGTACGGCGCCTCGGGGGACCAGTCCCGCAAGGTCGAGGCCGGCGCGGCGGCCGACATCGTCAACTTCTCCGTCGAGCCGGACGTGACCCGCCTGGTCGACGCCGGGCTGGTCGACAAGGGCTGGAACGCGGGGGAGCACAAGGGCATCCCCTTCGGCTCCGTCGTCACCATCGTGGTCCGCAAGGGAAACCCCAAGGGCATCAAGGACTGGGACGACCTGCTCAAGCCCGGCGTCGAGGTCGTGACGCCGAACCCCTTCAGCTCCGGCTCGGCCAAGTGGAACCTGCTGGCCCCGTACGCCGCCAAGAGCTCCGGGGGCAAGGACGCCGCTGCGGGCCTGGCCTACGTGAGCTCGCTGGTGCAGGACCACGTGAAGACCCAGCCGAAGTCCGGGCGCGAGGCCACGGAGACCTTCCTCCAGGGCAGCGGGGACGCCCTGCTCAGCTACGAGAACGAGGCTCTGTTCATCGAGCGTGAGGGCGACCCGGTGCAGCACGTGACGCCGCCGCAGACCTTCAAGATCGAGAACCCGGTCGCCGTGCTGGGCAAGAGCCCGAACGCCGCCAAGGCCAAGGCCTTCAACGACTTCCTGTACACGCCCGAGGCGCAGCGGCTGTGGGCGCAGGCCGGCTTCCGGCCGGTCGACGCGACCGTGGCCCAGGAGTTCGCCCAGGACTTCCCGCAACCGCAGAAGCTGTGGACCATTGACGACCTCGGTGGCTGGAAGACCGTCAACGACTCGCTCTTCAAGAAGGATGTCGGCTCGATCGCCGTCATCTACGACAAGGCCACCCGGTAGGTGTCGTGATGTCGACCCAGACCCTGGTCGGCAGGGACGCGCACCCCCACTCACCCCTCGCGTCCCTGCCACCAGACTCCCGTCTACGAGACCGGGTCCCCCCCGGCGCCGGGCGTGCGCTCGGCGTCGGGGTGGTCTCGCTCTGGCTCAGCATCATGGTCCTGCTGCCCCTCGCGGCGCTCACGGTGGCATCCTTCGAAGAGGGCCTCAGCGGGTTCTGGCAGGCCGTGACCGCACCGGTGGCCTTGGCGTCGCTGCGGGTCACGGTCCTCGTCTCACTGGTGGTGGCCCTGGTCAACGCCGTCATGGGCACCCTCATCGCGTGGGTCCTCGTCCGCGACGACTTCCCGGGCAAGCGGATCGTCAACGCCCTCATCGACCTGCCGTTCGCGCTGCCGACCATCGTGGCCAGCATCGTGCTCCTGTCGCTGTACGGCCCGAGCAGCCCGGTCAACATCCACCTCAACGCGACGAAGTGGGGGCTCATGGTCGCGCTCGCGTTCGTCACGCTGCCGTTCGTGGTTCGGTCCGTCCAGCCCGTGCTGATCGAGGCCGACCGGGAGGTGGAGGAGGCCGCGGCCTCGCTCGGGGCGGGAAGCTGGACGACCTTCCGACGGGTGGTCCTGCCCACCCTCGGACCCGCCGTGGTGGGCGGGACAGGCCTGGCCTTCGCCCGGGCGATCGGCGAGTACGGCTCGGTCGTGCTCATCGGCGGCAACATCCCGCGCGAGACCCAGGTCGCCTCTCAGTACATCCAGCAGCAGATCGAGATCGACCGGCCGGTCAACGCAGCGGCGGTCTCGGTCGCTCTGCTCGCGATCGCCTTCCTCACCCTGTTCGTCCTGCGGCTCTACATCAGCCACACGCAGCAGCGAGAGGAGACGGCCCCATGAGGACCTCGACGACCACTCGCCTGACACTGCGGACCGTGGCCCTGGCGTACCTCCTGGTCCTGCTCGCAGTTCCCATCGCCCTGATCCTGTGGCGCACTTTCGGGGCCGGCATCATGCCCTTCCTGGAGTCGGTGCGCACCCCGGCGGCCATCGCCGCGCTCAACCTGTCCCTGCTCATCGTCGCCATCGTGGTCCCGGTCAACGTCGTCTTCGGCATCACCACCGCGATCGCGCTCGTGCGCTGGCGGTTTCCCGGACGCGGTCTGATGCAGGCCGTCGTCGACCTGCCGTTCGCGGTCTCGCCGATCGTCGTCGGGGTCTCGCTCATCATGCTGTGGGGCGTCCACGGGTGGTTCGGTGGCGTGGAGTCGCTCGGTTTCAAGGTCATCTTCGGGCTGCCGGGCATGGTCCTCGCCACACTCTTCGTCACCCTGCCCTTCGTCGTCCGCGAGGTGGAGCCGGTGCTCCACGAGATCGGCACGGACCAGGAGCAGGCTGCCGCGACCCTCGGTGCCTCCACGTGGCAGACGTTCTGGCGGATCACCCTGCCGGCCATCCGGTGGGGCCTCACGTACGGGGTGGTGCTCACCATCGCGCGGGCTCTGGGGGAGTTCGGCGCCGTGATCATGGTGTCCTCCGGTTTCCCGGGCGTCTCGCAGACGCTGACCCTGCTCGTGCACTCCCGCTACATAGACGACCACAACACCTACGGGGCCTACGCGGCGGCGTCGCTGCTCATGGGACTGGCCCTGCTGACGCTGCTGGGCATGACCCTGCTCGACCGGAAGAGGAGCACCTCGTGATCACTGTCACCGCCGCCCGCAAGAACTACGGCGACTTCGCCGCGCTCGACGACGTGGGTCTCGAGATCCCGGCAGGCTCCCTGACGGCTCTTCTCGGTCCCAGCGGTTCGGGCAAGTCGACGCTGCTGCGCTCGATCGCCGGTCTGGAGACACTCGACGCCGGTCGGATCGACATCGACGGCCGGGATGTGACGGCGGTGCCGCCGCAGAGGCGCGGCATCGGCTTCGTCTTCCAGCACTACGCCGCCTTCAAGCACATGACCGTGCGCGACAACGTGGCCTTCGGCCTCACCATCCGCAAGCGTCCCCGCCGCGAGGTCGACAAGCGGGTGGACGAGCTGCTCGAGATCGTGGGCCTGGGCGGTTTCCAGCACCGGTACCCCGCGCAGCTCTCCGGCGGCCAGCGCCAGCGGATGGCCCTGGCGCGGGCCCTTGCCGTCGACCCTCAGGTGCTGCTCCTCGACGAGCCGTTCGGCGCCCTCGACGCGAAGGTCCGCGCGGACCTGCGGCGCTGGCTGCGCCGGCTGCACGACGAGGTGCACGTGACGACGGTGCTCGTCACCCACGACCAGGAGGAGGCCTTGGACGTGTCGGACCGGATCGCGGTGCTCAACGCCGGGCGGATCGAGCAGGTGGGCTCGCCGGACGAGCTCTACGAGCAGCCGGCGAACGACTTCGTGATGTCCTTCCTCGGCTCCGTCGCCAACATCGGGGGCACCATGGTGCGCCCGCACGACATCGTCCTCGAGCGCGAGTCGGGCGTGTCCCTCGTGACTGACGCGCACCCGGCGCCCACCAGGGTCCGCGCCACGGTCGAGCGGATCGTGCGCCTCGGCTTCGAGGTCCGGGTGGACCTGGTCAACGACGCCAACGGCGACCGGTTCGCGGCCCAGGTGACCCGAGCCGTGAGCGACGACCTGGGTCTGGAGCCCGGGGAGACGGTTCACGCATGCGTCCCCGCGGCCGCGACGCGGCGAGGGACGGCAGGGGAGTCCCTCGCTGTCTGAACCATCCGGGCCGCCTCCTCCCCGGGGCGGCCCGGATGGTGACCACCCCGCCCGGGAGGTGCCCCCCCGGGCGGGGTCCCCCGGTGCGGGGTCCTGCGGGCGTCCGACCGCCCGCAGGACCCCGCACGCAGCGGATACGCCACAATGCGTGCCGTGGACATCTCGGCGCGCACCGAATACGCGATCAGGGCCATGCTGACCCTCGCTGAGGCATCACTGACCGAGGCGGGCCCGGTCAGCGTCGACACCCTCGCGACCCGGCAGGACCTGCCCCGCAAGTTCCTCGAGGCGATCGTCTCCGACCTGCGACGCGCCGGCCTGGTGGCCAGCACCCGCGGAGCGCGGGGTGGTTACACCCTCAGCCGCGAGCCGGGGCACATCTCGCTCGGCGACGTCTTCCGCGCCGTCGACGGCCCGCTGGCGGAGGTGCGGGGTCTGCGGCCGCACGAGACCCGCTACGAGGGCGTGGCCACGCACCTGCCCACGGTGTGGGTGGCCGTGCGGGCCAGCCTGCGCCAGGTGCTCGACGAGACCAGCCTCGAGCAGGTGCTCTCCGGCCGGCTCCCGGACTCGGTGCGAGCGCTCGCCGAGGCCCCTGACGCGTGGCGGAACCGCTGACCCAGGCCGTCCCAGGGCGGCGGCGGGAGCGCGACGCGTGCCCCCGCGGCATACCAGGTGGTCCTGCCCGCGCAGGGAGGTGTGCCGCACGGCCGGGCTGGGTGGTCGGGGGCACCACCGGGGATCTGGCAGAATGGTCGGCTGTACCCGTCCGGCCAGACCCCCTCTCGGCAGGACCGGACGCCTACACCGAGCCCCGGTACCCCGCGTGTTCCCCACCCGGTCTCGCCGTGCTCACAACACAGAAACAGGAGACACCACAACCGTGGCCGTCAAGATTCGTCTGAAGCGCATGGGCAAGATCCGTGCACCGTTCTACCGCGTCGTCGTCATGGACTCGCGCGTCAAGCGCGATGGCCGTGCCATCGAGGAGATCGGCAAGTACCACCCGACCGAGGAGCCCTCGCTCATCGACATCAACTCGGACCGCGCGCAGTACTGGCTGGGCCAGGGCGCGCAGCCGACCGAGGCCGTCGAGGCGCTGCTCAAGGTCACCGGTGACTGGCAGAAGTTCAAGGGCGAGCCCGGCGCCGAGGGCACCCTGAAGGTCAAGGCTGCCAAGCCGTCCAAGAAGGAGCTCTACGAGGCCGCCATCGCCGCCGCCGGCAAGGCCGAGGCCGTCAAGGACACCGCGACGACCCCGAAGAAGAAGGCCGAGAAGAAGGCCGAGGAGCCGAAGGCCGACGAGGCCAAGGCCGAGGAGCCCGCTGCCGAGGCCGAGAAGAGCGAGGCCTGACGGTGCTGGAGGAGGCGCTCGAGCACCTCGTCAAGGGCATCGTGGACCACAAGGACGAGGTTGCCGTCCGGCGCAAGGAACTGCGCCGCGGCGAGATCCTCGAGGTCCGCGTCCACCCGGACGACCTCGGTCGCGTCATCGGCCGCTCCGGCCGGACCGCCAGCGCGCTGCGCACCGTGATGGGCGCCCTCGCGGGCGGACAGAACGTGCGGGTCGACATCGTCGACACCGACCGGGTCCGCTGAGGAGCGTCCGCACCACCACAACCACGGGGTATGCCGGGGGTCCACCGCCCACGCAGGGCGGAAGGCCCGCCGGCATACCCCGTGGTTTTGCCCTCAAGGAGGCACAGATGCACCTGCTCGTCGCCCGGATCGGGAAAGCGCACAGCCTGCGCGGTGAGGTGACCGTGCAGGCCCACACCGACGATCCCGAGGCCCGCTTCGTGCCCGGCGCGCGCTTCGCCACCGAGGCCGCTGCCGGCTCAGGAGTCCCTCGCGAGCTGGTGCTGCGCAGTGCCCGGCTGCACAACGGCATCTGGCTGCTGGCCTTCGAGGGCATCCCGGACCGCACCGGAGCCGAGGGGCTGCGTGGGACGCGGCTGTTCGTCGACTCCGAGTCCATCGAGGACGAGACCGAGGAAGACGCCTGGTACGAGGACGAGCTCGTGGGCCTGCGGGCGGTCGACACCTCCGGCGCCGAGCTGGGCACGGTCAGCGGCCTCGACGTCGGGTCGGCCCAGGACCTGCTGGTCCTCACGCTCCCGGGCGGTGGGACGGCCTACGTCCCGTTCGTCGCCGAGATCGTCCCCGAGGTGGACGTCGAGGGCGGCCGCGTCGTCATCAACCCTCCACCGGGGCTGCTCGAGCTCAACGCCGACTGACGGGACGATCGCACCGCCATGCTCATCGACGTCGTCACGATCTTCCCGGACTACCTCGCGCCCCTCGACCTGTCCCTCATCGGCACCGCGCGCCGCAAGGGCCTGATCGACCTGCGCGTCCACGACCTGCGCGACTTCACCCACGACCGGCACCGGACCGTCGACGACACGCCCTACGGCGGCGGGGCCGGGATGGTGATGCGACCCGAGCCGTGGGGCGAGGCACTCGACCACGTCGTCGCGCGGGGGGAGGGCAGCGCCCGGCCGCGTCTCATCGTCCCCGGCCCGGGCGGCGAGCGGTTCACCCAGGAGATGGCCCGTGAGCTGGCGCAGGAGCCGTGGCTCGCGTTCGCCTGTGGCCGCTACGAGGGGATCGACGAGCGGGTCTATGAGCACGCGGACCAGGACCTCGGCCTCGACGTCCACGTGGTCTCGCTCGGCGACTACGTGCTCAACGGGGGGGAGGTGGCCGTCCTGGCCATGGTGGAGGCGGTGGCGCGGCTCCTGCCCGGCGTCATCGGCAATGCCGAGTCCCTCGTCGAGGAGTCGCACGAGGACGGCCTGCTCGAGTACCCCGTCTACACCAAGCCCGCGCGCTGGCGGGACCGTGTCGTGCCCGAGGTCCTGCTGTCGGGGAACCACGCCGCCATCGCACGGTGGCGCCGCGACGAGCGGCTGCGGCGCACCGCTCTCCGTCGGCCCGACATGATCGCGGCACTCGACAACGAGCTCCTCGACGCACGCGACCGAGAGGTGCTCGAGCAGGGCCCACGGACGGACGGCCCGGCACAGGCCTAGTCGACGAGGGCGCGGCCGAGGTCTGCGGGCAGGAGCCGTCGGGCAGCGATGAGGCGTTCGGCGACCGAGGTCGTCACGGTCTGCGCGGCCATGATCCCGAACAGCACGAGGACCTGTGCCGTGGCGGCCTGAACCGGCGAGCCGCCACCGAGCATGACGCCGATGAAGGCGCCCGGCAGCGTCACCAGCCCGGTGGTCTTGACCTGGTCGAGTCCGGGCAGCAGCGCCTCAGGCGCCCGGCGGTGGATGATCTCGCCGATGCCCTGCGCCGGGAGCAGTCCGAGCGACAGGCAGGCTTCGTACTGCGGGTGCTCTTCGCGCAGCGCGGCGAACGTCCGACGGCCCGTCAAGGTGTGGGCGGTCATCGCGTTGCCGATGACGATGCCGGCGATGGGGATCAGCGCGACGCCGGTGAGGGGCACGGTGCCGGTGGCCAGCACGATGGCCAGCACCGGCAGCACCCCGCTCGCCAGGGCCGCGGCCGCCCACGGCCAGGCCTGGGGGGCCTCGACGCGCCGGCACGTCGTCAGCACCGCCATCGTGAACATCACCAGGGCGAGGAGGATGGAGAGCGCGAGGCTTCCGATGACCGCGGTGATGACGGCCGCCGCGATCCCCAGCTGCAGGCAGGCGCGAAGCCCCGCGACCAGCGCCGCGCGGCCCAGGCCGTACCGGCTGACCCGGTGGGCCGTCAGCGTGAGGGCCATGAGCGCGACGAGCGCGGCCGCGACGGGCCAGCCCGGGTCGATGGTCACGGCGTCACCGTAACGGCGCCTCACCGATTTCGGCGGGGTGGCCGTGCCATGGCAGAATGGCTAGTCGCGCCCCGCACGTGTCCCAGGCCCCTGCCACAGGGGGAGTGCTCAGCACGCGGCTGGACTCGATCAGCGCGGCGCACCACACAACACGTAGCAGTACTGAACCCGTGGGTGGCCTGTGGCACCGGCGAGAAAGCGAACGAGCCATGCAGCGTTTCGACGAGATCGACCAGGCGTCCCAGCGGGACGACATCCCCGAGTTCCGCGCGGGTGACACGGTCAAGGTGCACGTCAAGGTCGTCGAGGGCACCCGCTCCCGCGTCCAGGTCTTCCAGGGCGTCGTGATCCGCCGCCACGGTGGCGGGGTCGGCGAGACCTTCACCGTCCGCAAGGTCTCCTTCGGTGTGGGCGTCGAGCGCACCTTCCCGCTGCACACCCCGATCATCGACAAGATCGAGGTCGTGACCCGCGGTGACGTCCGCCGCGCGAAGCTGTACTACCTGCGCGAGCTGCGCGGCAAGGCAGCCAAGATCAAGGAGAAGCGCGAGACCACTCCCGCCAGCTGAGCCGGGACGACTCCTCGCAGGGAGTCCTGGTGCCCACGCCACAGGAGTCAGGGTTAGGCTCCGAGGCAATGAACCCCGGACCAGGATCCACCCAGCCAACGGCCGCCGCGTCTGCTGAGGCAGACGCGGCGGCCGTGTCCCAGCGCGGACCCTCGTGGCTCGTGCTGCTGGGCGTCGCCCTGCTGGTGATGCTGGTCGTCCGCGGTTTGTTCGTGCAGTCCTTCTATGTCCCCTCCGGCTCCATGGAGCCGGCGATCGAGCCAGGTGACCGCATCCTCGTGAACAAGATGGCCGGAGCAGGCGACCTGCGCCGCGGCGACGTCGTCGTCTTCGACGGCAGCACGTCCTTTGCCACCGCCGACCGGACGCCGGCGTGGTCCGAGGGCGTCATCGGCCGGACGCTGAGCGGGGCCGCCTCGCTGTTCGGGGTGGACCTCGGCGAGCAGGACTTCGTCAAGCGGATCGTGGGCCTGCCCGGCGACCGTGTCGTGTGCTGCGACGGCGAGGGCCGGGTGACCGTGAACGGCACGCCGGTGGACGAGGATTACCTCCGGCCGGGTTCGAGCCCCAGCGAGACGACGTTCGACGTCACCGTGCCGGCGGAGAGGCTCTGGGTCCTGGGCGACAACCGTGCCGACTCGGCCGACTCCCGGGCCCACCTCGGCAACCCCGGCGGCGGGATGGTGCGCGTCAGCGACGTCATCGGTCGGGCCGCGGCGACGTACTGGCCGCTGTCCAGGCTGGGCGGCTTCTCCCCGCCGCCGGCGCTGAGCTCGATCCCGAGAGCCGCGGGCGCCTCATGAGCGACGACCAGACCCGCAGGGGACACCGAGCCGAGGACGAGGCAGACCCGTGGCTGCGCCACGAGGTCGAGCCCACCGACCCGGCTGACGCCCAGCGCGGCCAGGACGCCAGAACCGAGGACGACGGCTGGCTGCGCCACGACACCGGCCACACCCACGAGGACCAGACCCACGAAGCGGGCCCCGTCCGCTCCAGCGGCGACGCCCACGACACCGGCCACATCCACGAGGACCAGACCCACGAAGCGGGCCCCGTCCGCTCCAGCGGCGACGCCCACGACACCGGCCATGCGCACCACGCCAGCGACGCGGCACACCCGCAGTCGCCCGC
>Ga0247830_10001180_pt1 | contig 10626 bp, 7 predicted proteins | sample 12C_Control_Day5_FD_207766 | JGI IMG/M metagenome (GOLD analysis project Ga0247830, IMG submission 207766) | Soil microbial communities from agricultural site in Penn Yan, New York, United States - 12C_Control_Day5 | ecosystem: Environmental > Terrestrial > Soil > Agricultural land | place: USA...
CCAGCACGGAAGGCAACCGTGTCAGCTTCGGCTGGGATGGTGGCGCTATCCCTGCAAGCATGCAGCAGTCGATGCGGGCATACATCCGTCTGGGCACTGTCCCAGTCATCGACCAGCAGCTCATCACTGCATGGGCGAGCACCCAGTACGTCGCTACGCTGAACCTCAACCCTGCTGGCAAGCTCGTGCTTGTGCAGCGTGCGGGTGGTGTGCTCTACACAACCACGACGACTCTGGCTGTGAATACCTGGTACCGTGTGGAAATGTCGCTCGAGGTTGGCACGACTGCAACCAACGGTGTGATCCGCTTCGCAGTGTTCGCAGGCGACGCGTCCACACCTCTCGAGACTCAGTTCACCAGCACGACTGCTGACCTGGGTACGACGAACCTGGTTGCCTGGTACTTCGGCAAGCTGCTCATCGGTGGTGCATGGAATGGCTTCTACGATTCCATCGAACTGAACACCTCAACCTCTGCACTGCTCGGGCCGTACAACGCATCCGCGGCAGTGATCCGACCAGCCAGCGTGGTAACAAATGCCGGCAACTGGACAAACGTGGGTGGTGCATCCAGCCTGTCAGCAGCTCTTGCTGATGAGTCCGATGCGACCTACGCCCAGACTCCTGCATCGCCTGCCAATGCGGAAATCACCTTCGGCATGAACGCCCGTCTTGCGACTGGTACTCCGAACGTGACTGTCCGCCTGAGCGCGAGTGATTCCACTCCGCCCACGTATGCCGACGTTGCTCTCTTGCAGGGCACAACGGTTATCGCTACCCGAAACTTCGGGCCGCTCCCCACCACAGTCACCGAGTACTCGTTCACGCTTACGGGTCCCGAGGCTGCAAACGTCACCGACCGTGGCGACCTCCGTGTCCGGGTAACCGGCAACCAGCCGTAAGGATAATCAAATGGCCGTAGTCGTACAGGGTACGCCATCTGTATATGAGAGTGCCAGCGCTACTTCTGCAGTGATTCCGTATCCCTCAGGAATTGTCGCTGGCGAACTTCTCCTTGCACAGGTTGCCCATACCCAGTCACCCGCCCCTGTTACGAACCCTGGGGGCTGGACTCTTATTGACAGCAAGGATGGTGAAGGCGGCGGTCCCGGTATCGCGGTCTGGGCGAAGATTGCCACGGGCTCTGAGTCCGGGTCAGTAACCTTCGCTACGTCTGGAACTGCTGGCCGTGTCACTGGTCTGATGCAGCGCTGGACGGGACAGGCGGGAACTTACCTCGATGTAACCCCGGTCAAATCTGGCTCGGGCATTGCTGTTGGTTACACCTCGCCGTCCATGGATACCATCACCAACAACGTGACAGTCTTCCATGTCGTCGCACTCAACGCCTCAACCACCTCGGATATCAACACGCCCTCGGGTTTGACCAAGGTTAGCGGCTCAGGTACTACGGGGCGCAAGCTGTCAGTGTTCGTCGAGAACCAGGGTGTGGCCGGCAGTACTGGTACGCAGACCTGGTCGCAGACTTCAACGACTGCGCTTCAGTGGACCAGCATTACCGTGGGTCTTCGGCCCAGCGATACAACGGTAACGCCCCCGCCGTCGGGTGTTACGCCCGGGCTAGTCCAGAGGGTTGTAGGCATCCCTGCAGTCGATCCGGCAACGACCGGGCAGGTGAACGTCAAGGTCAACAATGCAGTGTCTGTACGGCTCCGCTGTTCGACTGACGCATCTGGTACGACTGGTGTCGTGTTCGGCCCTGCGGCTACACCCAGCACTCGTGGCGACGCTCGACTGACCATCTCGGGACTGTCACCGTCGACTCGGTACTACTACCGGGTGATGATGACCAACAGCAGCGGGTCTGAGTTCGCAGACAACCTTACGCCCATCGGGCGTTTGAAGACTGCGCCCAACGGTCCGGCATCGTTCTCGTTCACGTTCGCATCTTGTAACTCCGGTAACCACACAGCTGCTTCCACAGCGATGGCAAACCGGAATGATGATCTGTCCTTCCACCTTGGTGACTTGTATTACCATGATGGATCGGGCACCGGACTGGACAACTTCCGTAACCGGATGAACGCGGCAATGACCTCACAGGTCAATCTGTTTGCCACGACCAACATGCACATCCTGCCTTCAGACCATGACGGCATGAACAACGATGGCGCTGCTGGCTCCGATCCGACTGCATGGAACAACTGGAACATTGCACGATCCGAACTGTTCCCGAACCCTCAGAACTACTTTGCGTTCAACTGGGGCCGTGTCCGGTTCATCATGCTCGACACTCGTTCCTACAAGTCGAACCCGGGCAACACTGACAACTCCTCGAAGACTGCCCTGGGTTCCACCCAGAAGCAGTGGCTCAAGGATCAGATCACTGCACTGCCTGCAGACAACATCGCCATCATCGGTCAGGATACTCCCTGGATCACAGGAACAAGTGCTGGCGATGATGCATGGGGTGGCTTCCTTACGGAACGCAATGAACTTGCAAGCCACTTCTCGGCATCGGGCAAAAAGATCATCATGCTCGGTGGTGACATGCATGCTCTTGCTGCAGAGGATGGTTCGGGTTCTCCCGGCGGTGTGCCTGTATTCCAGGCTGCTCCGTTCAACCAGGCAGCAAGCCACAAGGGTGGTCCCTGGGACGTAGGCCCTTACCCGGCAGCTGGCCCCACGGTTCAGCAGTATGGCCGAGTCACAATCAACGACACTGGTAATCAGATCCAGGTAGTGTTCAAGGGTTACTCTGCGGACAACACCGAACGAATCTCGATGACCAAGACCTACGCTGTGACTCCCGCCCCGGTATCGGGTACCACCGTGCGTGCCCACTCGATGACTCTGGGTGTTCAGGCAAGTGGCACTACCGTACGCACTCACCGAGTGCAGGTTGGTGTGGCCACGTCCTCGGGCATTGCTGGGGTACGCGTGCACCGAACGGCAATCACCGCGACTGGGTTTGCTGATCCCGGGCCCAACGTAAGCAACCTCGAGGCGGGCTTGCTCGTTCAGATGGATGCTAACGCTGAAGGTGCTGTGCTGAGCTACACATGGGACCAGGTATCTGGCCCGACTGTGACGCTCACGCCGAGTGGCACTGGCGGAGTAAGCTGCTCCTACACCACACCGTATCTGGAAGCAGATGCCGACCTGGTGTTCCGGGTGGTAGCGAACTACGCCGATGGTGTCAAGTCCGGTGAAGGCATTACTCGCCACTCGATTGTGAGGGCGGGCAACCAGACTGCAACGTCAGACAATGGCATGACCCCCGTGGTCATCCATCCTGTGCTGACGCCAGTCGTAACGCCTCCGCCCACGGAAGAACCACCTCCGCCTCCGCCGCCGCCCTCGGGCTACCAGCCGGTGGGTGCTACGGGCAACTGGTCACTGAAATGGGCTGACGACTTCAACACGTTGAACCGCACGCTCTGGACGCCGTACTGGTTTGTCGAGGGTGGGCAGATGAACAACGTGGCGACTGTGTCTTCGAACGTGGCAATCGAGAATGGTGAGCTGACGCTCAGGCTGTCGAACTCTTCGACTGGTGCTCTCATGTCAACCAACCCGCGGGATGGTGTGGCTGGGCACACAGGCTTCGAGTTCAACTACGGCTTTGTCGAGGCTCGCATCTTCTTCCCGGGCAACGGGGCGACTGTGTACAACTGGCCCGCATGGTGGACTACTGGTCACGCATGGCCCGGGACAGGCGAGAACGACATTGCTGAAGTCACCGGCTGGGATGGTGTCAACTCCATGACCAGTAACCACCACTACTCGGCTAACGGCGTTCACGCGTCGAAGGGCTCGGGTACTATCCCGGGCAACTGGGGTGGTGGCTGGCACACCTACGGGCTGCATCGTGCACCCGGACAGAACAAGGTGTACTACGACGGTCAGCTGGTGTACTCCTACATTCCGGAAGACAATGGTTCACCCCATTACCTGCTGCTCAACATTGGTGCCTCTGTAGGCAACAGCCTTGTTGGCGACGCTTCGAAGGTACGGGTCGACTACGTGCGCTTCTGGGAGGATGCAACAGTTCCTGCACCGGGGGGCAACCCCAGTGGCGTCGCTGTACCGAGCACCAACCTTCCCGGCTGGAACCTTGTCCTGAGTGAGGACTTCACCGAGAATGCAGCGCTTGGTCAGTTCCCCGCAGTGTACGGACCGATCTGGTCAGCAGCTGATGGTCAGCATGACACCAGCCGTGCTTACGGCAGGCCACTTGCCAACGAGGGTATCTACGACTCTACGAAGACAGTGACCGTGCACAACTCGATGCTCGATATCCATGTGTATACGGATCCTGCTACAGGCCGTCCATGGGTAGCGAATCCGATTCCTGACACCGGAACGTGGGGCCAGCTTTACGGGCGCTACGCTGTGCGGTTCAAGGCGGATACCGTTCAGGGCTTCAAGATTGCATGGCTGCTTTGGCCCACCAGTGAGAACTGGAACCAGGGTGAGATTGACTTCCCTGAAGCTGGGCTCGGCAACAACATCCAGGGCTATTCACACAACGTCTTCGGCTCGCCGAACACGAACCAGTGGATCGTTAACACCAACGTCAACATGGCGCAGTGGCATACGGCTGTGATCGAGTGGACACCCACGTCGCTCAAGTTCATTCTTGACGACACGGTCTACACGACCACGGACTCGGCTGCCATTCCGACCAACCCGATGTACTGGAAGTTGCAAACCGAAACGAACCTGTCTGCCACACCACCGCCCACGAGTGCCCAGGGCCACGTCTACATCGACTGGGTCGCTGTCTGGACTCGGGCATAACGAGAAGGAAAGCCATGAAATTCAAGGCTATGCTAGTCAAAGCCGCGAGTCATGGTGTTGCACAGGTGCTCGGCGTCATCCTCTTTCTGGGTGGCGCCGGCATCGGTGTCTCACTGTTGTCCGCGCCCGAATCATTCCTGAACTACGACAAGCTCACCGCGGCGTTCGGATTTGCCTCGCCCGTCGCCTGGGGCATCATCTTCCTGGCGGCCAGCACTGCGTTGGTCATCAGCGTTCTCATCGGACCCATCTACGCACAGTTACCGGCGCTCATGCTTGGGACAGTATTCATCGGCTTCGGGTTGCTCTCGTTGATCGGTGGACCAAGTCCCATGGTATGGGCTTTCGTTGCACTGGGCTGGATTTCCGTCTTCACACAAGTCATCTGTTGGGCGGAGGAATCTCGTGAAGCAGTTCACCATTACCAGCCCCACTAACTCACTCGCCGTCGTTATCTACATCCTGATGGCTTTCGCCGGCGGGGTCTACACCATGAACCTCAGCCCGAACCAAACAGTGGATGGGGTGTTCGGCAACCCGCTCAGCGATGTGTGGTCGACGCTGTTGCTTTTGTCAGCGTCTGCAGCGGTGTATGCGACTCTGTCGGCGCCCCGCAGGCGTGACCCTGATACATCACTCGTCATTGAATTTTGGGCGTGCATAACGCTCTCTACACTTCTGGGGTGGTTCGAGTGGCTTCTGCTGAGTTATCGTACCGAATCAGGAGCTCTGCTGACCAACAGTATCGGGTTCAGCAGTATCTTCCTGCTCGGCTTCTCGTTCCGTGCGGGCCAGATCTTTGTCGAACGTCGAGCACTCCGTCGGTTCCGAGACTCCCAGCCCTAGGGTTTGTCGTGGAATGGGAAAAGGTGGGGTTGTTTGTTAGCTTGGTGACCCCATTTATCCTTGGTGTGGGGGCCTGGATTATCGACGCTCTCCACAAAAGAAAGAAGAAGGTGCTCGAACCCGAAGTCCTACAGGGTTTGCCCGTCGACTATGAGACCGACTATATCAATCTGCTGAAGCGTAACCTCGCCGACGCCCGTAGGGAAATCACCGAGCAAAAAGCTCGGATCAGATACCTGGAATCAAAAAGGAGCAACAATGGCCATCCAGACCAATACCCAGAAGAACAACCTGGCGACTGAATACGGGTCGCTGGCAACACACGGTGCCATCTACACAACCGCGCCTGGTGCATCAGCAGGTACCGAACCCTCAGGTGGTTCGCCGGCTTACGCACGCAAGGCACTTACCTGGGGTGCACCCTCCAACGGTGTCATCACTGCAACTGCAACCTTCGACGTGCCGTCCGGTGCAACCATCGTCGGCATTGGTGTTCACACGGCAATCACTGCCGGCACCTACCTCGACGGTGCGAGCATCACGAGCCAGGCGTTTGCCTCCCAGGGTACGCTGGCTGTTACCTTCACCTACACCCAGAGCTAGCCAATTGCTGGGGGTCTCATCGCTGGGGCCCCCAGCATAACCAAGGAGCGTCATGGCTATTGTTCTTGAGGGTACACCCACGCTGTATGAAAACGCCTCGTCGACTACAGCCGTTGTCCCTTATCCATCGGGGATTCAAGCTAACGAACTGTTGTTCCTGACCGTAACCAACTCGGGCACGACCGTTCCGAACACAACGCTTAGTGGCTGGGTGAGCTGTGGCTCTCGGGCTGCTAACAACACTGCACCCTCCATGTCGGTGTGGTACAAGATTGCAACGGGCAGTGAGTCGGGTTCTGTCAGCGTACCGTCAAGCGTTGCAGCAGGCCGTCTTAGCGGCAGCATGTCTCGATGGTCTGGTGTTGATACGACCACACCCATTGACGTGACTTTCGTGAGCAACGCCGTACCGGTCCAGTCGACTTTCGTTATGCCCACGATTACGACCGTGACTAACGGGGCGATGCTCCTGCACGTTCTGGCTATGAACGGCTCCTCGCTGACTAACCAGATCAACGTTCTTTCGGGAACAACCAGCTACTCGGAAACAACAGGCACCGGCCGTTACACTCGGGCTTTCTATGAGGAACGTGCTACTGCTGGCGCTACGGGCACACGCACCTGGTCCAAGACTAACTCGGGCACAACTCTTCAGTGGACGGGCGTTACCGTTGCACTTCGTCCCGGCTCAACTGGCCCGGCAACTCCTGTCCTTGTTCAGCGAGTCGTGGGTATCCCGGACACCAACACTTCGACTTCCGTACGCATCAAGGTCAAGACTACCAACGCTACGTCGGTACGTCTCAAGATGGGCACTGACTCGGGTGTCACTGCAGGTGTCGTCTACGGTGGCGCTGTCACCCCCGACTCTGATGGCAATGCCACGCTGACGGCTACAGGTCTGACGGCGAACACCCGGTACTACTACCGTGTTGAAATGACAGACTCGGCTGCGGGTACGTCGCTGGACACTGGCACTGTTGGTCGAGCCAAGACTGCACCCACGGGTGCGGCGAACTTTGCGTTCGACTTTGCTTCCTGTGCTAACAACACGGACTCCGATTCCATGGGCGCCATCGCAACACGTGGTGACGATCTGTTCTTCCATCTCGGTGACATGTACTACGCTGATGCATCCGGTACAGGCACAGCAAACTTCCGAGACAAGATGAATGCCAAGATCACGGCAACGAACCATGCTGCTGTGTTCTCGACGATGAACATGACCTATACTCCGTCGGACCACGATGGTATGAACAACAACTCTACTGCGGGTGACGACGCTACGGCGTGGACTAACTGGAACACGGCGAAGACTGAACTCTTCCCAATGCCCGCTAACTACTACTCGTTTGTCTGGGGTCGGGTCAGGTTCATCCAGACTGACAACCGTTCGTACAAGTCGCCTTCAGCGAACACGGACAATGGTTCCAAGACTGCGCTGGGCAGCACACAGAAGACATGGCTGAAGTCGCAGATCGACAACGCGACTGAGCCTGTCATCGTCATCATCCAAGCTGATCCGTGGATCATCACGTCGACTGCAGGCGATGACAGCTGGGCTGGGTACATCACGGAACGCGATGAGATGGCTGCGTACTACGATGCATCCAACAAGAACATCATCATCCTTGCCGGTGACATGCACGCGCTCGCAGCTGAAGATGGCTCAGGCTCACCAGGTGGATGCCCAGTGTTCCAAGCCGCTCCGCTGTACCAGAACGCGTCGATCAAGGGTGGACCCTACGACGTTGGACCATACCCTGCATCGGGTACCAACGTGGTTCAGCAGTACGGTCGATGTGTGGTCACTGACACAGGCACGCAGATCAGCCTGGTGTACACAGGCTACAGCTCGGACAACACCCAGCGGGTCACGCTGACCAAGACGTATGACACTGGCTTTGCGGCCACCGGCAATCTGTCTGGCTCGGGTACTCTGTCTTCAACTCGATCTGTTGGGTTCGCCAAGACTGGATCACTGTCTGGCTCGGGTACACTCTCGGGCACCGGCACAGCGCATCGTAACGCGAGTGCGGCACTGTCAGGTTCTGGCACGCTGTCCTCGACTCGTGTCGTTGGCTTTGCGGCTGCTGGTACTCTGAGCGGGTCGGGTACACTGACTGGGACATCTATCCCAGGCTACGCACGTACAGGAAACTTGTCTGGCTCTGGCACACTGTCGGCCACACAAACGCCTGCGATCACAGCCGCTGGATCACTCACAGGATCAGGCACACTGTCATCTCTCCGGACTGTTGCAGTTTCAACATCCGGCGCACTCTCCGGCTCGGGCACGTTGACTTCGACGCGCAGCGTTGGGTTCACCAAAACAGGTACACTGAGTGGAACAGGTACCCTGTCTGGTGTGGGAGTACCCAACTTTGCGGTCACAGCCAACCTGTCCGGGTCCGGTACGCTTACCTCGACTCGCACGCCCGGAGCATCAACAACTGGCGCGCTGTCTGGGTCGGGTACACTGCAGGGATTGTCCGGCTCGAACTACTCACGAACGGGCAACCTCTCTGGCTCAGGCACTCTGTCGGGTTCGGCTAGCAAGTCCACGTCGATCACTGCAGGCCTGTCTGGCTCGGGCACATTGTCTGGGTCTGCTACCAAGGCTGTTGCGATCACTGGGCCGCTAAGCGGTTCGGGCACACTGCTGTCCGGGACGACTACTCCACGGCTGACAATCACGACTGGGCTGAGTGGCTCGGGCACATTGACAGGGTACTCTTCACAAGATGTGCTCGTGGGCCTGTCGGGTGTTGGCACACTGTCAGCCACAGCCAAGCCCCACTTCGTGCGGGCGGTGTCACTCTCGGGTTCGGGTACGCTCACAGGCACTGTTGGTTCGGGCCAAGTAATCGCTGGTCAGCTCAGTGGCACTGGCACTCTGTCGGCGTCTGCAACGGGCGCACGATTCACTGCGGGCACACTGTCAAGCGAAGGTACGCTCGGCGCTGTAACGTCGTCTGCACCGTCTGCCGTAGGTGTGTTGTCAGGTGTCGGCGTGTTGACAGTGACAGCGATCCAAGGAAGCAACATGCCCACCGCTTCTCTGGGTTCCAAACCCTGGGATGCCTGGCTCAATCCAAACACCTGGAATGCCGACCTGGGAGAGGTACAATGACAAACACATATGAATTTGGCTCGAACGAGTTTCAGCCACTCATTGTGACGAAAATGATCAACGGCGTAGTTACTCCGGTGACTACGGGAATCCAGTACGTGATTGTACCGAAGGGGACTGCGCTTCTCGAAGGGCTGCCCCAGAATGCAGTTGCACTGGATGGTCAGGTCGGGTTCTTCACTGAAGGACTCGCCCGGGGCTACTGGCACATCGGGGTTCGTGTGAACGATTACCCTGAAGCGCCCCTTGTTCATGCGGGCTTCATCCGCATTAGGTAGGAGCAACACATGGCTTACGATTTTATCTGGCCCTGGCCGAAAGGCACAGTGGCTACTCAGGAGTTCGCTGCCTGGCCCGGGGGCGTAAATCCTCCGGGTGGGCATACCGGGCTCGACGCGAAAACGCCAATCGGCACGATCCTCCGCGCACCCGCTGATGGTGTGGTCGAGGCTGCCCGTTGGTTCTACACCATGGATGGTTCCGACAATCCCTGGCTGCTGACTGCCGGCGGTGGCATCTGCCTCGTCATCAATCACGGTCCGGGTATGCCGACCACGATCATGGCACACCTGAACGAGACGCACCTCAATCCTGGGGACCGCGTCAAGAAGGGTGACATTGTTGCCAAGTCCGGCAACACGGGCAAATGGACTACGGGCCCCCATGTACACTTCGAGGTATTCCTCGACAGGTACAACATCCGTAGCTCTACGTACGGCCGCTCGAACCCCCGGCTGGTGTGCACCACATACTGGGAGGACCTTCAGTCCGTCAATCCCCAGGGGGATATTACCACTCCGCCCAAGCCGTACCAGCGTGACAGCAACATCTCGATCCGTCAGCGTTCAGCTCCGGACCACACATCTGAAATGCTCAAGACGTGGGATGCTGACACACGGTTCGACTTCGGCGGGTTCACCACCAAGGGTACTGACCCGTATGGTGATGGCAACCGCACGTGGTTCAAGGGCCGTTACTCGGACACGTGGTTCCACTCTTCAGGCTTTGCCGACAAGGGTACCCACGATCTGCAAGACCTGACGCCTGCTGATGTGCCGCTGCCCCCCGTGGTATCGCCCACACCAGATGCACCCAAGTACGACTTCGCTCAGGACATCTTCAAGGTTGGGGATATCAACGTCGAGAAGATCCCAGCACACTGGGACAACTACGGCGAAGACTTCCCGATCCAGCCGTCCGGTATGGTGTGGCACTGGTGGAACTCACTTGAGAACCGACCCTCGATTGCTTCGGTGATCAATGAGTTCTGCAACGTGTCC
>Ga0247830_10001181_pt1 | contig 10626 bp, 7 predicted proteins | sample 12C_Control_Day5_FD_207766 | JGI IMG/M metagenome (GOLD analysis project Ga0247830, IMG submission 207766) | Soil microbial communities from agricultural site in Penn Yan, New York, United States - 12C_Control_Day5 | ecosystem: Environmental > Terrestrial > Soil > Agricultural land | place: USA...
GGTCTATGTGACCGGCCCCCGGACCAAGATCATCAACTGCCTCATCCACGACACCGGTGACGGCGTGGCTATCTGGAAGGAGGCGACCGACGCCGAACTGTACGGCTCGTTGATCTGGTACACCGGCTGGCAGGGCCCGGACCGCGGGCATGGGCACGCGATCTACACCCAGAACGGCTCGGGGCTCCAGAAGTATCGGGACAACCTGGCCTGGGATTCCTATGACATCGGCGTCCAGGTCTATGGCTCAGGCGGGGTGCCGGTCAGGAACTACTTATTCCAGGGTAACGCCTTTTGGGGCCACGGCACGCTGGCCGGCTCCAGCGCGTCGCAGGTGATTCTCGGGGGAGATGGTGAAGGACAGGACATCCAGTTCCTCGACAACGTCGTGTACGATCCACAGGCCCTCGCCGGGGCCATCCGAATCGGTTACAACTCGTCGGTGAGCTACTACCGCTACATCGTGCGAGACAACTGGTTCGTGGGCGGGGGCCCGACCCTGCGCATCTGGAACCTCTTCCAGAGCACCTTCGCCGGCAACACCACCTACAACCCGCGCTGCTCCGACGGCTGCCGAATGGACTTCCAGGGCAACCGGAGCGGGTGGACGTGGAGCGGCAACACCCACTATGGCAACGCCGGTGCGGTCGACTGGCTGTACAACAACGCGCCGAAGACGTGGTCGAACTGGAGGAGCGCGACGGGACTGGGTAACTCCGATTCGTACGCCGCCGCCGCACCACCGCAGAAGGTCTGGGTCAGGCCCAACGTGTACGAGCGCGGCCGGGCCAACATCGTGGTAGTCTCGCTGGGAGGCTCGAGCAGCGCGGTGGCGGATCTGTCGTCAGTCGGGCTCCGTTCGGGGCAGGCGTTCGAGGTGCGGAACGCGCAGAACTACTTTGGCGCACCGGTGCTGACCGGCACCTACCAGGGTGGAACCATCACCCTGCCGCTCTCCGGCCTGACCAAGGCCCCGATCAGCGGGAGCGCGCCGAAGTCACCGATCGGCACGGGCATCAGTTTCAACGCCTTCGTCGTAGTGCCGAAATGACGGGTCTGGTGGAATAGTCGCGAATCAACCCGCGGGCGCCTCATCGAGAGCGCTCGCGGGGGCTGTGCCGTCGCCCAATCCGAAGCGACTCGCATGGCTCTTCAGGAGGCTCACCACCCGGTGCCGCCGTGCTTGCCTGGCGATCGTGCCGTAGACGCGAAGCAGGCGCTCAGGCAGCAGGGCGGCATCGTGATCCTGTTGAACCGCCGCGTACCCCGCCAGTCCCAGGCGCTGCCCCAGCTCGGCGGAGTTGACGATCTGCACCATCCGCTCGCTCAATCCGGCGATGTCGTCGAACTTGACGACGTAGCCGGTCTCGCCATCGCGCACCAGCGTTGCCGCGTCACCCGCCGAAGTCGTGATGACCGGCCGACGCGCCACCATGGCCTCGAGGACGACGTTGGGAGTCCCTTCCTGGGCCGACGTGAGCACCAGTGCTGCGGCCTGGCCGAGCAGAGCGGGAATGGCGCTCTGCGCTCCAAGAAACCGCAGGCCGCCGGCCTCCAGCCCGAGTGCCGCGGCCTGGCGCTCAAGCTCCGGACGCAGGGGGCCCTCTCCAACCACGTATCCCGTGAGCTGCGGGATCCGGCGCCTCGCCAGCGCCACGGCCGCGACGAATCGGTCGAGCCGCTTCTCGGGCGCCAGTCGCCCGACGGCGATGACGCATGGGTCGGCCAGTCGCGGCGCCGACACCAAGTCCCCGGTCCGGTCGAACCCGGGGAGATCGATGACATTCTGGAGCAGATGAATGCGGGATCCCGGAACGCCCAGGCTCTGGAGGTTCAGCCGGGCCGCCTCGGAATTGACCAGCAGCGCGAAAGGCGCCCGCAGCACGGCCCGGCGCCACACGCCGTGAGCCTGGGCCTCGTAGCGCCCATCGTTGCGAATCGCCCCGACCGAGAGCGCGCCGCAGAGCCTCCCCGCGAGGGCGACGTAGGGATTCACGAAGGCGTGGCTCGCCTGTACGAGATCGGGCCGAAAGCGCCGCAGCTCCCTCACCAGCGCGAGCGATTTCCGCAGTCGGCTCCCACCCACCTGGAGTGGCGTGGTTCCGCCGGAGCGCAGCTCCGCCTCGAAGTGCTCACCCGCAGTGAAGCAGTAGACCCTGACGTCCACCTCGGCTCGTGACAGGGCCCGCACCATGTAGGTGAACTGCTTCTCCGCGCCCCCCCTGGCCAGCGTCCCGGCCACCAGGGCTACCCGGACACGCCCCTCGGGCTCAATCACCGGTCGGAGTCAGTCGGGTCGCGACGGAACGGCGGCGGGGGCGAGACTGCGCCGCCAGCGCGGCCTTCCAGAGTTGCTCGCGTCGGAGGAAGGCCGTGGCTCCTGCGGCCAGAAACCAGAGTCCCCGGCTCTGAAACTCGGTGGAGGTGAACGCGGCGACGAGGAGCACCGTCGTGAGGACGCCGATCCGCCGTCGGTCGGGATCGCCGCTCCGCCACCCGGACACCCCGATCGACAGGACGTAGAGAACGAACAGCGGGAATCCGACGATGCCGTTTTCGGCCAGGACCTTGATCCAGGCCGCGTGCGACATCACCTCCAGCGTTGTATGGTAGGCCGGGGCCACTTCCCGACCCCCGCCAGGCAATGCCCAGCTGGCGCCGAAACCTCCGGTGCCCACGCCCAGCGGGTGGGTGGCGAACATGTGCAGTCCTCCCACCAGCAGTTCGGAGCGTCCGCTGGTGCGGGAACGGACCGAAATTCGGGGGTCCACGGACTCGCGGAGCCGATCGTACATGTGCTCCTGGAGGTCGCCGAAACTGGCCAGCGTCCAAAGCCCGAGCATCGCGGACACCCCTAAGATGGTACCTCTGCGCCCGATGCCCCGCGTTGCCAGGATCAGGTAGATGCCGCAGAGCGCAGCCAGCAAGAAGTTGCCCCGGCTGCTGCTGAGGAACACCCATACCGCATTCACGAACCCGAGCGCGGCTAGCAGGGGCTGCCCCAGGCGGCGCTCGCGCGCCGCCGGGTACCCCAGGCAGATGGCGAACAGCCCGGTCACAGGCACGTGTGACCAGGCGTTGGGGTTGATGGTGGACAAGAGGGCCGGTTCTCGATAGAAGGCGATGCCTGCCCCTGCTCCGACGATGCCGCAGATCACTCCGAGCCAGTACCAACTCCGCGGGTCGATCGCGACCACGGCGAAGTAGGCGGTGAAACCGAAAATGGACAGGAATAGAATTATCTGGTCGGCGCCGTCGTGAAGGTCGGGCGTGATCGCCAGTCCGGCGAGCAGCGCGAGACCGAACGCCACCAGCAGCATTGTCTGGGTGTCCCGCAGGCGCGACAAACCCGGGATCGAGAGTAACGCGACGATCAGCAGCCAGTAGCTCAAACTGTTCCACCGCAGCAAGCCACCGGTCAAGAAATACACCCGGACCGCGGGGTCGAGCGTCGCCAGCATGCCAATGCCCAGAATGCCGAGCCGCGGCCGCCAGAGGCCGACGATTGCGGCGGCATAGCCCAGAATGGTGAGGGCGGCGAGACTGTGCCGGAAACCAACCCCGACGCTGGCCAGCCAGATCAGCGTCACCAGCGCCGCGATGAAGAGGTATTGCCGCTCCGAAGCGGTGTCCCCGGCGGTGGCCACCACCTTGGAGCGGCGAGAAGCGATGCCCATCAGCGCAGCCGTCCGTCTTCCAGGCGAACGCCCCATTGGGCGGCGCAGGCCTCGGCGATCTGTGTCCGCCACCGCTCGATGGTGAAGAGCTCCGCGAAGCGCCGGCAGCGCCGCCGCACCGCCGGCCAGTCGGTCCCGTCGAGCGCGAGCCGCCCGACCACATGGGCGATGGCCCGGGCGTCTCCGGACGGGACCAGCCAGCCGCGTTCTCCGTCCTGGCCGACGAGCTCCGCCCCGAACCCCACCGGGGTGGTGACCGTGGGCACGCCACATAGCATCGCATCCAGCCGCGCCTTGCAGAAGCTTTCCGTCAGGGAGGGAAGCACGCACACGTCGCTGGCGAGGAGCTCGGCCAGGAGTTGGGGACGGGGCAGCTGACCGGCGAACCGGATCTGTGGGCCGCACCCGAGCCCCTGGGCAAGCCCCTCCAGGGCGTGTCGCTCGGGGCCGTCACCCACCACGGTGAGGCTGACCCGGCAGGCCCGGGGCTCTCCGCCGGCCCGCAGAGCAGCCAGCGCCTCGATCAGATAGCGCACACCCTTCTCCGGCGACAGCCTGCCGGGGTAGATCAGACGCAGGTCCGATGGGATGCGATCCAGATCCGGTTGCGTGGTCCGCACCTCGGTCTCCGAGATGGCGGTGGCGAACAGCCACTCGATCCCCCGGGCGGGCGGGAGGTCGCCGGCACCGGTGGCGAACATGACGTGGCGCCGACCGCGCAAGCCCCGCATGCACGTCCTGGTGACCCGGTTCATGAAGGTGGACTGGGAGGTGGGAAACCAGGATCCTCCGTATCGCACTAGCATCCGTTTCCGGCACAGGGCTCCGAGGGCGAGGCCGAGCAAAGGAAGATCTCCCGGCAGCGGGAGGTGCACCACGTCGGCCCGGGATACGTGCGGAAGCATCCGGCCGAGATAGTACGGCAGGCGGCTCAGGACCGAAAGCTTGCGGCGTCCATCGGCTCCTACCGGCCGGGCCAGGGGAACCACGAGCGCCCGCCGGGGGAGCGGCATCCCTCCCTGCCGGGGCGGGACGCCCACCACCAGCATGCGGACATCATCGAACAGTGAGCTGATCGCATGCATCTGCTGTGGGAAACCGCCGTAGGACAACCAGCCACCATTTCCGTCCGGCCAGCATTCCTTGAAGGTGACGATGCAGAGCTTCATGCGACTCGCACTCCTTCGGCCAGCAGGTCTCGCGGCCGCGTGATCCGCAGCCTGCCCGCCGCACGCCACTCGGCCACCTGCCGGAGGAGGCTCTCGAACAACTCCAGAGATTGCGGTGAGTCGGACACGGTCACCGAGTGCGGGTGACCCCAGAGCAGCCAGATCCCATCGTCATCGAGGTGATCGGCCAGCAGCTTCCGCGAGGAGGCGCCGAAGCCCACCGGAACGTTCAACCGGAGGCAGGCCAGACCGGAAATGCGCTCCAGGCGGGAAGGCCGGTGCAGCTCGCGTCCGATGATCTTCTCTGCGACGCGCTGGAGCAGTCCCCGATACGCGACCCGGGCGAAACTGTATCCGGTCTCGACCAACATGGCGCACAGGCGGGTCAGGTCCGTTCGGTGCTCGCCGGCGGTCTGGCGCTCGCTCAGACTGAATGACCATCCCGGCGGGTAGTCGAACGGCTGGTTGAACGGCGGCACGAAGCTCGTGACTTCGGCTCCGATGCATTGCTCCAGGGCGTCCTTGCTGGTCCGGAGCGTCCGCCGGAGCTCCAGGGGGGTCAACCCGGGGAGCCACTCGTGCCGCAGTGAATGGCTCGCCACTTCGTGTCCAGCCGCGTGAATTCGGCGGATCTGCGCCGGGTCGTGGTAGGGGCGCTCGCCCGGCAGCGCGGCGGCACCGACGACGGCGAAACACGCGGCCACGTCGTGCTCCGCGTGCAGCTCCAGCAACCGCTCGGTGTTCTCGAACTCCAGGTGCCCCCAGGTCTTGCACCCTCCAGGGCTGCGCGAGCTGTCCGCGCCCCACTGGGTGTCATAGTCCCAGAAGAACAGCAGTACGGGGCTGCGCTCACGCCGTGATGCCATGCCGCTCGACCCAGAGTCCCAGGAGCATGAGATCGAACAACTGCCGGGCCAGCGTGCCGCTCTGGAAAGTGGGGGCACCGACGCCGACGACTTCGTAGTCGCTCACCAGTCGTTCCAGCCGCTTGCGCTGAAAGCCGATACCGGTCAGCACGTCGACCAGCCCCCAGTTCCTCCAGTGCGTCGGCGCCAGCGCCCGGCTCCAGGCATCGAGGGGGAAGGAGAATCCTTGCTTGGGAGCAGGCCGTCGCAGGGTCGGGGCCAGCGACTCGGCCAGCGTCCGGAGCGGCTCCTTGGTTCGGCCTCGCTGGGTCCGCAGGTGTACCGGCAGACGCGAGGCGTACTCCAGCATGGCGTTGGACAGCAAAGGCACGCGCACCTCGAGACTGTGCGCCATGGACATCCGATCGACCTTGAACAGATTGTCGCACGGCAGGTCGACCAAGAGATGGAAGCGGAGCTGCTGCTCGGGAAAACCTCCCGTGCTCCCCGGACCGATGAGCTCACGCACTTCGGGGAAGGTCGCCTGGTCCCCCGGGAATACGCTGGCATGGAGGTCGGGGCCCAGCAGCTGGTGCAGGGTCGTCGCATCCCAGCGGCGCGCCCATTCGATGATGAGCCCGGCGTCGTCCCGGAGCGAGAGCTCCAGATACTTCCGCAGGCGGCGGGGCCCCACCGAGTGGAAGCCGGCCAGGCTCGCAGAAACTCGCCGGCGCAGACTCGCGGGGCCAAGGCGGAATGCCCGTCCCAGGCGCTGTCGCGCCAGGCCGGTATACCCGAGGAACACCTCGTCGCCACCATCGCCGCTCAAGGCCACTTTCACCAGCGGCCGCGCCGCCCGGCACAGGACGAACATGGCGAGCGCCGACGTATCCCCGAACGGCTCTCCCAGTCCCATCACCAACCCGTCCATCACTCGGCGGTCAAAGGGCAGCTCCTCGGCCGATACGGTGCAATGATGGGTGCCGAGCTCCGCGGCGATCGCCGCCGACCGGACCGATTCGTCGAGTTCGGGCACCCAGAATTTGACGGTAAAGGAGCGAAGAATCTCTCGGCTATGCCCTACCCGCCCGGCCAACCCCAGCACCGTGCTCGAGTCCAGGCCGCTGCTGAGAAAGCCGCCCAGCGGCACGTCGGCGACCAGTTGGGAGCCAACCGAAGCGGTGAGGCGATCGCGGAGATCGTCCAGGGCCTGAGCCGGATCACCCAGGCGTCCGTCGGGCCGATACTCCCACGCGTGATAGCGGGACCGGCTCAGCCGGCGGTCCCTCCAGCGAACCCACTCGCCCGGGGAGACTTGGGTCACGTTCTCGACCCAGGTATCTGGGTGGATCGCGTACCCGAAGTGGAGGAACTGGGCCAGCGCGCGGTGGTTCATCCGGCGGGGCACGCTCGGCTCCGATAGCACGGCATTGAGATCGCTGGCGAAGACCAGGTCGCCGGTCCGGGCGTCATGCCAATACACCAGTGGCTTGATGCCGGCCGGATCCCGGGCCAGCAGCAGCGAGTGGTCGCGGGAGTCGTACAGTGCGAACGCGAACATCCCATCGAGCTCGGATACCATGCCGGGCCCCAGCTCCTCGTACAGATGAACCAGGACCTCGGTATCGCCGACGCTCCTGAATCGATGACCGCGGGTCAGTAGCGAGCGGCGGAGCTCGGCGAAGTTGTAGATCTCCCCATTGTAGGTCGCGATGACGCTGCCGTCCTCATTGGCCATCGGCTGGGACGATCCTTCCAGATCCAGAATGCTCAGCCGGGTATGTCCCAGCAGGGTCCGGCTCCCCGCGCCCCGCCACAGGTCGCAGGCGTCGGGTCCTCGGTGGTGAAGCGCGCGCAGAACCGGAGCGAGGTTCACCTCCGGACCCACCGGGTTCACCCCGATCCTGCCACAGATGCCGCACATGCTAGCGTCCCCCCGCCGGCGCTGGCCGACCGGGTTCCTCCCCCGCGCGCGACCGGGAGAGGGGGCGGCCCTCCGGCACCGCCGCGGGACCGAACGCCACCCTGAGGTAGGCCCGCCAATAGCCCCTGAGGTATCGCCAAAACCATACGGTCAGGCTGGGCCGGAGCAGATTCAGGCTCTGTAGCAGCCCATCGAGCAGGTAGGCATAGCGGAACCAGGCAGCGTCCGTCCACGACCGGCGATCCAGGCAGGTGACATGGATGGAGTAGGCGTTCTCGACCGTCATGGAGCCGTAGTGGTACGGGGTGGGCCGGCCGGCGGGCTCATGGAGATGCACCGCGCGAGCGGAGCCCGTCACCATCAGGGCGCCAAGCCGCCGCATTCGCAGGCTGAATTCCAGATCCTCGCCGTTGGCATATCCCGCGAAGCGCTCCTGAAATCCCACCTGCCGAACCAAGGCGGTCTTCCACATGAACGCAGCTCCCGGCAACCAATCGCCCTGCGTCAGCAGCTCCGGACCCGCTGAGGCGGGCAGAAATCCCCAGGGAATGGACATGCCCGACCGGGAATAGCGACCCGGCTCCAGAGTGGACACGATGCCGAGTCGCCGCCGCCACCGCCACAGCCTCGACGGCGCCGCGAGCTCGTTCTCCACCACGGGAGCGACGCCCGCCACCCTGGGACCGCCCTGCCGGTGCACCGACTCGAGAGCCTGCAGGCAACCGGGGCGCAACACCACGTCATCGTCGACGAACGCCACCAGATCGGTCCGGACCCGCTCCACAGCGAAGTTCCGCTGCCGAGTCAGACCGCGCAGCGGCTCGCCCACGCGAAAGTATCTCCAGCCTTCGCCCAGCCGGGGCCCCACCGGGTGGTCGTTGGCGACCGCCTCGGTAGCGCCATCCGGGCTCGCGTCAACCACGATGAGATCGTCCGGAAGCCGGCTCTGCTCTAGGACCGAGCTCAGCAGTCGGCTCAGGCTGGCCGGACGCCTGAAGGTGCAGACCACGAGGCTCAGGCCCGTGCGGAGCGGCGGGTCTTCTGCCGGAACTGGCCCGGGACTCCCGCCCTTCGGCCCGCTCATGCGCTCCGCGCTCCACCGGCCCGTCTCCGTCGCCCGTCGGCGAACGCCTGGACGGCGTCGGCGTAGAATGCCTCGTTGCGGGGGATCAACGCGTCGGTCGAGAACCGCTCGCTCGCGGTTCGGCGGCCGGCCGCGCCCAACTGCCGGGCGAGGTCGTCGTCCGAGAGGACTTGGAGGATCGTCGCGGCGAGCTGCCCCACGTCGGCGGGGTCGACCAGCAGGCCGTCCGCTCCGTGCTGGATCAGCTCGGGGCCGCTCCCCCGTGAGGTATAAATCGTGGGACAGCCGGCCTCCATGGCCTCCAGGGGTGCCATCGCGAACGCTTCTGCGAACGAGGGGAAGACCGCGACCCGAGCCTGAGCCAGCGCCTCGCGAACGCGAGCCCTGGCCACCGGGCCGTGAAAGTGGACCTTGGCGGCGGACCGGGGCATGAGATGACTCAGGAGATACTCCCGCATGGAGCCCCCCTCGGGTGCCCGATCATCCCGGCCGTACAGATGTAGCTCGGCGGCGGGAGCCTGCGCCGCCACGAGGTTCCACGCCTCGCAGAGGGGGACCACGCCCTTCTTCGCCGCGAGGGTGCCGCTGAACAGAACGCGGTGGCCGGACCTCGGCCCCGGCGGAGCCCTGCGCACCTCTACCGGGTTGTAGAGAATGGCTGGCGACCGGTCTCGAAACGGGAGCAGCGCCTGGGAGCGGCGCGCGGCGTACTCGCTGACCGCGCACCAGCCGTCGGCCCGGGCCGCGGAGGCTTGTTCGAGCCACTGGTCCACCGGTCTCGGCGACCGTCCCGATTCGGCGGCGAAGTAGCTCATGGATCCATGCACCCGCACGGTCACCGGAACCGGCAGCGCGCCCCAGGCGGCCGCCCAGCCCTCCCAATCCGGCACCTCCACCAGATCGATTTCGCCTCGCCGCGCCCAGCCGGCCACCAGTCGCCACAGCCCCCAGCGGGCGTGGATCCAGGAGCCTCGGTGCGACGGGCCAGCCAGGCGCCACACGTCGATTCCATCTTCCGACCGGCGGTCCCCTTTTCGGCCCGCCCCGGCGGAACATCCCACGACCCGGACCGCATGATTCCGGCGCGCCAGGGCACGGCTCAATGTGTGCACCACGCTTCCGATTCCGCCGTGTGGGGCCGGAGGGTACTCGTGGCATACGAAGCACACTCTCACCGCGCGCCGCCGGCGATAGCCGCCAGGACTTCGGCGATGCGCTCCGTGGCTTGCCCGATCGGCTGCCCGACCTCGAGCTCCAGGAGGCGCCGGCGACCCTCGCGGTCGAGGCTCGGGTCGGCCAGATAGGCGTTGACGTGCGTGGCGAGGTCCGCCGGCGAGCGGGCGACCCGGGCCGCGCCGAGCGCGACCACCGGCCGGTAGTGGTCGAACTGGTAGTAGTGTCCCCAGTGGCCACCTGGAAAGCGTGGGGGACTGGCGTGGTCGAACGCCACATTCACTACCGGCTTGTCGCGGATGGCGAAATCGAGTGTCATGGTCGAGGCCATGTTCACGTTCAGGTCCGCGTGGTAGGTGAGGTTGCAGAGAAACTGCAGGTCGTCCGGCAAGGGAAACACCCGGCTCCAGTTCGACCGCTCGCTCTGGACCCACTGCGGCCGGGCGAAGAGGAGCTCGGGAAACTCCTCGCGGACCCCGGCGTAGCGGTCGGCCGGGTCCACCGGTGAGGGTCGCAGGAGCACCTGCGGACTACCGGCGATCCGCCCGTCTCGAACCTGCTGTAGCAGCTCCCGCAGGTGGAGGTGGTCCTCGGGACACGTGCCGGCGTCCCCTCCCGAGAAGCAGATGATCCTGCGATCCGGGACCGCGCCCACCCGGCGACAGAACTCCCGACGCGTCCAGAGGAGGTCGGTGTCCACATACGGGTCGAACTGCGGGGTGCCGACGATGTGAATCCCGGACGCCGCCACGTA
>Ga0247830_10001185_pt1 | contig 10618 bp, 9 predicted proteins | sample 12C_Control_Day5_FD_207766 | JGI IMG/M metagenome (GOLD analysis project Ga0247830, IMG submission 207766) | Soil microbial communities from agricultural site in Penn Yan, New York, United States - 12C_Control_Day5 | ecosystem: Environmental > Terrestrial > Soil > Agricultural land | place: USA...
CGGCCAAGCGTCCGGCGCCGCCGTCGCCGACTACGTCGGCGCACTCGAGCGCCGGGACGGCCCGGAGCCGACGCGCCGGCGCATCATGGAGGGGCCGGCCCACGCGCTCATCTTCCCCAACCTGTTCCTGGGCGAGACCAACATCGCCATCGTCGAACCGGTGAGCGTGGGCGAGTGCGTACACTGGCACACGCCGATGTTCCTCAGGGGCGCGCCCCAGTTCGACGGCCGGCTGCTCCGCATGGCCGAGGCGGGCATGGGGCCAGCGTCGTTCCTGATGCCCGAGGATCTCATCGTCGCCAGCCGCAACCAGGCGGGTCTGCACGCGCGGACCGCCGAGTGGCTGCTGCTCGGTCGCGGGCTGAACCGCGAGTACGTGGACGCCGAGGGCCGCGTCGTCTCCCACGTCACCGACGAGACGACGAACCGGGCGCTCTGGCATCACTACCGGACGGTGATGACCGCTGCCTAGCCGCCCGATCGCCGTTCCCATGGTCTCCGACACCGAATACCGCGCCGTCGTCGAGTTCCTCTACCACGAGGCGCGCCTGGCCGACGAGGCCCGCTACGCCGAGTGGCTGGCGCTGTGGACCGACGACGGCGTCTACTGGGTGCCGGCGACGACCGATCCCGGCGCCACGCCCGACACCCACATCTCGCACGTCTACGACAACCGCGCCCGCATCGACACTCGCATCAAGCTGCTGCAGACCGGCCACCGCTACAGCCAGGAGCCGGCCTCGCTCATGCGCCGGCTGATCTCCAACGTCGAGGTCACCACCGCCGCGAAGGGCGAGCTCGTCGCCGAGTCGAACTTCATCCTGGCCGAGCTGGCCGTGCAAGCCCGGCACGAGATGCACTGGTGGGCCGGCCGGACGACGCATCGCCTGCGCCGGATCGGCGGCGACCTCCGGATGTGCGGCAAGAAGGTCGTGCTCGTGAACGCCGCCGAGCCGCTGCCGAACCTGTCGTTCCTGATCTGACGCGGCGTTGGCGGTCAGCGGCGATCAGAGCCGTCGCGGACCTGCTGCCGTGGCGGCGCCCTCGGGGGGCACCAGCGCCTCGGGCCCGTTGCCGATCAGGTCGGCGCGGCCGGCCTCGCGCAGCGCCTCCCGGGCCAGTGGCCACTGCTCGGGGCTCCAGTAGAGCAGCAGCGCCTTCTGCAGCTTCTTCGCGCGCAGGCCGGTGGCCGTGTACACGGGCTGCATGGTGAACGGGTCGAGGCCCGTGTGGTACATGCACGTCGCCATCGCCATGGGGGTGGGGATGAAGTCCTGCACCTGCCGGGGCCGCCGACCGTTCTGCTTCAGCCACAGCGCCAGGTCCACCATGTCGGCCAGGGTGGAGCCGGGGTGGCCGCTGATGAAGTAGGGGATGTCGTACTGCTCCTTGCCGGCATCCCGGCTGGCGCACGCGAACATCTGCTGGAACCGCTCGTAGCTCTCGATGCCGGGCTTCTTCATCTTCTCCAGCACGCGCGGGCTGACGTGCTCGGGCGCGACCGAGAGCTGCCCGCCGACATGGTGCCGGGCCAGCTCCTGCACGTACTCGGGTGAGCGCTCGGCCAGGTCGTAGCGGACACCGCTGGCGATGAAGACGTGCTTGACGCCGTCCGCCTGGCGGACGCGTTGCATCAGGTCGATCAGCGGGCCGTGGTCGGTCCGGAGGTTCTCGCAGACGCCCGGGTGCACGCACGACAGCCGCCGGCACTTCGACTCGATCGCCGGGCTCTTGCAGGCGAGCCGGTACATGTTGGCGGTCGGCCCGCCGAGATCGGTGATCGTGCCGCGGAAGTCACCCTGGCGGCGCAGCGCGCGGATCTCGCGCAACACGCTCTCGGCCGAGCGGTTCTGGATGACTCGCCCCTCGTGCTCGGTGATCGAGCAGAACGTGCAGCCGCCGAAGCACCCACGCATGAGCACCAGCGAGTGCTTCACCGTGTCGTAGCCGGGGATCCGCTCCGTGTACATCGGATGCGGCACGCGCGTGAACGGCAGGTCGTAGAGCTCGTCCATGGAGACGGCGCCATCGCCGCGGCCGGCACCGTCCTCCAGGGGGAAGGCCGGCGGGTTGAAGTAGACCCCGCGCTGGCCGTGGCGCTGGGCCAGCGGGCGCGCGTTGCCCGGATTGGTCTCCAGCTGGAAAGCGCGCGACATGAGCGCGAAGGCGCGCCGGTCGGCGGCGACCTCCTCGTAGGACGGCAGCACGACGGTCTTGCGGTCGGCCACCATGCGGGCGGGGTCGGCCTCGTGGCGCCGCATCTCCGCGTCGTTGACGAGGAAGGCGGTACCGCGCACGTCGCGGATCTGGCCGATGCGGTCGCCGCGGTTCAGGCGGTCGGCGACTTCCCAGACCGGCCGCTCGCCCATGCCGAAGACGAGCAGGTCGGCCTTGGCGTCGACCAGCATCGAGCGGCGCACGGTGTCGCTCCAGTAGTCGTAGTGGGCGATGCGCCGGAGCGAGGCCTCGATGCCGCCGAGCACGATGGGCACCTCCGGGTAGGCCTCGCGGCAGCGCTGGGCGTAGACGACGGTGGCGCGGTCGGGACGGCAGCCGGTGCGGCCGCCGGGGCTGTACTGGTCCTCGGAGCGGTTCTTCTTCTGAGCGGTGAGCCGGTTGAGCATCGAGTCCAGGTTGCCGGCCGAGACGCCGAAGAAGAGGCGCGGCCGGCCCAGCGCCCGGAACGGCTCGGCGCTGCGCCAGTCCGGCTGCGCGAGGATTCCCACCTTGAAGCCGCGCCCCTCCAGGAAGCGAGCGATCAGCACCGGGCCGAAGGCCGGGTGGTCCACGTAGGCGTCGCCGCTGACGATGACGATGTCGAGCTGGCTCCACCCGCGTGCGTCGAGGTCGGCGCCGGTGGTGGGAAGGAAGCGGAGGCCGGCCACGACGCGGGTCAGTTCACGCGGCGCGTGCGGCCCGCCCAGTACGGCTCGCGCAGCTTGAACTTCTGGAGCTTGCCCGTCGCGGTGCGGTCCAGCGCGCCGCGCAGCTCGATGGAGGTCGGGCACTTGTAGTGCGCCATGCGGCTGCGGCAGTGCTCGATCAGGTCGCGCTCGGTGACGGCGGCGCCGGGGCGGAGCACGACCAGCGCCTTGATGGTCTCGCCCCACTTCTCGTCCGGCACCCCGATGACGGCCGCCTCGGCCACTGCCGGGTGCTGGAACAGGCAATCCTCGACCTCGATGGACGAGACGTTCTCGCCGCCGGTGATGATGACATCCTTCTTGCGGTCGCTGATGACGACGTAGGCGTCCTCGCGGTGCCCGCCGTCGCCGGTGTGGAACCAGCCGTCCCGGATGGCCCTGGCCGTCTCCTCGGGCTGGTTCCAGTAGCCCTCGAAGACGTGGTTGGAGCGCGCCAGCACCTCGCCCTCGCCGTCCACGTGCATCTGCACCCCGATGGCCGGCACCCCGGCCCGGGACAGCCGCCGCGCGCGCTCGGCCGGATCGAGGCCGTCCCACTCGGCCGGCGCCCGGTTGAACGTCAGCAGCGGCGCCGTCTCGGTGAGGCCGTAGATCTGGATGAACTCCCAGCCCAGCTCGGTCTCGATCCGCTCGATGGTGCGGGACGGCGGTGGCGCTCCGGCCACGACCACCCGTACCGTGCCGCGCCCCGGTGTCGCCGCGCCCGCCTGGCGCCGGGCGGCGGCGGCGTCGAGCACGGCGGCGACCACCGCCGGCGCGCAGTTGAGGATCGTGACGCCCTCGGCCTCGATGCGGCGCAGGATCTCCTCGCCGTCGATCTTGCGGACGATGACCTGGCGTACGCCCATGCCGGTGACGGCGTAGGGCATCCCCCAGCCGTTGCAGTGGAAGGTCGGCAGCGTGTGCAGGTAGACGTCGCGGTCGGTCAGCGCCAGGTGCCAGCCGAAGGTGACTGCGTTGAGCCAGCAATTGCGGTGGGTGAGCTGCACGCCCTTGGGCCGGGCGGTGGTCCCCGAGGTGTAGTTGATGGATGCGGTGGCGTTCTCGTCGGCGACCCGCAGCCGCGGCTGGGCGCCCGTCCGGCCGAAGAGCTGCGGGTCGGTGGCGGTGCCGAGGACGACGCGGTGCTTCACCGGGATGGCGCGCAGCGGCTCGTCCAGCTCCGGATCGACGAGCAGCACCGAGGAGCCGGAGTGCTCGAGGATGTAGCGGATCTCCTCGGCGTTCAGGCGGAAGTTCACCGGCACCAGGATCCGCCCGTACGCGCTGACGCCGAACAGGGCCAGCAGGAAGCGCGCGGCGTTGGGGGAGACGATGGCCACGCGCTCGTTGTGGCCGACCTCGAGATCGTCCAGGGCGGCGGCCAGGCTGCGCGCCATCTCGCCGAATCGAGCGTAGGTGAAGCGGCCGAGGCCGCCGCCGGGCGGACTCGGCTCGTCGACCACGGCGACCCGCTCGCCGTAGACGAGCGCGGCCCGGTCGAGGAAGTCACCCACCGTGAGCGGCACGATCATGGGTCGAAGAGTAGCACGGCCGGCGGGTCAGTCGGTGTGCACGGCCGCCCGGGCGGCGTCGGCATCCTCCCGCGACGTGGCCGGCGCGATGCGCACCCGGCTCAGCATCGGCAGGAGCACGAGCGAGCCGCAGAAGAGCAGGAAGAGGAGCCAGAAGTCGTCGGCGAAGGCCAGGAGCTGCGCCTGCCGGGTGACCTCCTGGTAGAGCACGCCGACCGCCCGGCGCTCCGCCGTGAAGCTGTCGGTGCCCTGGGCCGCGAAGTGGGCCACCCAGGCGCGCAGGCGCTCGGCCGTCTCCGGATCCCAGGCGTCGACGTGACCGACCAGCGTGGCCTGGTGCGCCTGGCTGCGCCGGGCCAGCAGCGTCGTGAGCAGCGCGACCCCGATGGCGCCGCCGAGGTTGCGGACGACGTTCAGCAGGACGGTCGCGTTGCCCATGCGCTCCCGCGGGATCGTCGCCAGCGCGACCGTGTTGAGGGGCACGAAGATGAAGCCGATGCCCACGCCCTGGATCAGCCTCGGCCAGGCCAGCGCCCAGTAGTCGGCGCCCAGCGTGACCGTGGACATCGCGTAGGTGGCGTAGGCGTTGAGCACGCAGCCGAGGGCGAGGAGCCAGCGCTGGTCCATGCGCGTGATGAGCCGTCCGGCGGCGACGAGCGACAGGAGGTTGCCGACGCCGCCCGGGGCCAGCACGAGACCCGAGGTCCATGCGTCGTAGCCCAGCACCTTCTGGGTGAAGAGGGCCAGGAGCACCATGCTCGAGAAGAAGCCGATCATGACCGTGAGCATGATGAGGCTGCCCGCCGCGAAGTTGCGGTCGCCGTACACGCTGAGGTCCAGGATGGGCTCGTCGGTGGTCAGCTCGCGGACGACGAAGGCGACCAGCGTCAGCGCGGCCAGCACGGCGAGGACGAGGATGACGGACGAGTCGAACCACTCGTGGCGCTCGCCCTGGTCGAGGAAGAGCTGCAGCGAGAGGAAGCCGACGGCCATGAGCACGAGACCGATCCGGTCGATGCGCCCCGGCTTCTTGAGGTACCAGGGGTCGAAGAGCACGGCGCCGGCGACGAGGAAGCCGACGATGCCGATGGGCAGGTTGATGTAGAAGATCCAGCGCCACGACCAGTTGTCGGCGATCCAGCCGCCGAGGGTGGGGCCGAAGATCGGCGCCATCATGATGCCCACGCCCCACGCCGCCATGGCCATGCCCCGCTGCCGCAGCGGGAAGATCTCCCACATGATGGCCTGCGAGAGCGGCATGAGAGGCCCGCCGCCGATGCCCTGCAGCATGCGCGCGAGCAGGAGCGTCTCGATGTTGGGGGCGAGCCCGCAGAGCATCGAGGCCAGCGTGAACAGGACCGTGCACGCCAGGAACAGCCGCTTGCGCCCCAGCGCGCCGGCCAGCCACCCGGTGGCGGGCAGGATGATCGCGTTGGCGGCGAGATAGGAGGTGAGGACCCACGACACCTCGTCGACGCCCGCCGACAGCGACCCCTGGATGTGCGGCAGCGCGACGTTCGTCACCGTGACGTCGAGCACCTGCATCACGGTGACCAGCATCACGGCGCCGGTGATCGTCCACTTCCGGGTCGCGGGGAGCGGCTCGTCAGCGGCGGGGGTGGAGTCTACACGCCGAGGTAGTATTTCTTCACCAGCTCGTTTTCACGCAGCTCGTGGGTACTGCGGCCCTCGAACACGATCTTGCCGTGGACGATGATGTAGCCGCGGTCGGCGATCTTGGTCGCCTGGTTGAAGTTCTGCTCGGCCATGAGGACGGTCAGCTGGTACTGCTCCTTCAGCTCCTTGATCTTGGCGATGACGCGGCTGACCAGGATGGGGGCCAGCCCCACCGAGGGCTCGTCGACGAGCAGGATGCGCGGCGACGACATGAGCGCACGGGCCACGGCCAGCATCTGCTGCTCGCCGCCGCTCATGCTGCCGGCCAGCTGGCGCCGTCGCGCGCGCAGTACCGGGAAGGCCTCGAAGCAGAACGCGAGGTTGCGGGCGATGCCGGCCCGGGCCTCCGTGCGGTAGGCGCCGAGGAGCAGGTTCTCCTCGACGGTGAGCTTGGGAAAGAGCCGGCGGCCCTCCGGCACCAGCGCGATGCCCAGGCTCACGATCTCCTCGGTGGACTTGCGGGTGAGATCGACGCGGCCGGCGTCGGTCTCCAGGAAGATCTCGCCGGCGTCGGGCTCCACCATGCCCATGATGCACTTGATGAGCGTGCTCTTGCCGTTGCCGTTGGTGCCGAGCAGGGCCACCGTCTCACCCTCCCGGACCTCGAGCGAGACGCCGTGCAGCGCCCGGACGGCGCCGTAGCCGGCCTCGACGTCCCGGACGACGAGCCTACTCGCCAAGGTAAGCCTTCTCCACCGCCGGGTTCCGCACGATCTCCTCCGGCGTCCCCTCGGCGATCCGCTCGCCGGCGTCGAGCACCACGATCCGCTCGGAGAAGCGCATCACCGCCCGCATGATGTGCTCGATCATGATGATCGTGATGCCCTGCGCGTTCAGCCCGAACAGGATGGCCAGGATGTCGTCGACCTCGGCGCTGGACAGCCCGGCCATGGCCTCGTCGGAGATCAGCAGCTTCGGCCGCGCCGCCATGGCGCGGGCCAGCTCCAGCTTGCGCATCTCGATCTGGGTGAGCCCGGCCGGCCGCAGGTGCGCCTTGGCCTCCAGGCCGATGGCCCGGAGGATCTCGTCCGCCTCGGGGCCGCTGTCGTGAGTCCGGGCGTGCCCGGCGTACTCCAGCGGGATGCCGAGGTTGTCGCGCACCGTCATGCTGGCGAACGGCTTGGGGATCTGGAAGCTGCGCGCGACGCCGAGGCGGGTCCGCTGGTGGGCCGGCAGCGTGGTGATGTCGCGGCCGTCGAAGAGGATCCGCCCCTCGTCGGCGTGGAGGGTGCCGGAGATGCAGTTGATGAGGGTGGTCTTGCCGGAGCCGTTGGGACCGATCAGCCCGAATCGCTCGCCGCGCTTCACCTGCAGCGTCACCCGGTTCAGCGCCGTGAAGCCGCCGAACCGCTTGACGACGCCCTGGACCTCGAGCAGTGACGCCGCCGCCATGGCGTCAGCGGCCTCGCAGGCGCCGCGCCAGGCCGACGAGCCCCTCGGGGGCCACGACCACGAACGCGACCAGCACGACCCCCACGATGAGTAGGTTCAGCTCGGACGAGATCGTCACGGTCGCCAGCTGCTGGGTGGTCCCGAGCAGCACGGCGCCGATCACCGGGCCGATCCAGGTCGTGGTGCCGCCGATCATCGGCATGGCCAGCGCGTTCACGGCGTAGTCGAGGGCGAAGGCCGAGTTGGGCTCGACGAAGGTCACGTAGTAGGGGAAGGGCGCGCCGGCCACGCCGAGGAAGAAGCCGCTGACGGTGGTGGCGAAGAGCTTGAGGCGCAGGGTGGGCACCCCCATGCACTCGGCCGCCTCCTCGTTGTCCCGCAGCGCGGCCAGCCCGCGGCCGATCCAGGATCGCTCGATGAACCGCGCCACCAGCACCGAGACCACGGCGAGACCGACCATCACCGTGAACAGGAAGGTCACGTAGCTGCCGAACGGCGGCCCGCTCGGACGGATGACGCTGAGGCCGCGCGAGCCGCCGACGTACTCCCAGTTGATGATCATCGTCTGCAGCACCACCGACAGCGCCAGCGTCGCGATGGAGAAGAAGGTGCCTCGCAGCCGCAGCGTGAGATAGCCGATGCCGAGTCCCAGGAGGGCGGCCACCAGCCCGCCGGCCAGGATCAGCACCGGCAGCGGCGCCCGGACCGACTGGATGAGCACGACGGCGGTGTAGGCGCCCATGGCGAAGAAGGCCGGGGTGCCGAAGTTCACGTACCCCGCGTAACCGCCCAGGATGTTCCACGCCGTCGCGATGACGACGTACTGGAGAATGACGTACCCGGCGAAGTACACGTACGGATTCACCCGCAGCCCGGCCAGGGCGATCCCCGCCCCGACCACGGCCACGGCGACCAGGAGCACGACGCTCGTGCGCCGCACCTACCGCCCGAACAGCCCCGCCGGCCGCACGGCCAGGGCCAGCAGCAGGACGCCGAACGACACCGCCTGCGACCACGACGGCCCCGCGAAGGTCGCCATCAGGCTCTCGATCACGCCCAGGATGACGGCGGCGACCAGCGTCCCACCGATGCTGCCCATGCCGCCCAGGACCGTGATGGCGAACATCCGTCCGATGTAGTCACGGTCAGTCGACGGAACGACCGGTGCGATGCTGATCAGCAGCGCGCCGGCCAGGCTGGCGGCCGCGATGCCGACACCGAAGGCGATCGTCTTGATGTGGACGGGATTGGCTCCCATCAGGCGCAGCGCCAGCCGGTCCTGGGACACCGCCATGATGGCACGCCCGTAGAAGGTCCGGGCCAGGAAGAGGTAGAGCGCCAGCGTCATGGCGACCCCGACCACGCACGGCACGAGGTAGCGGAAGGCGATCCCCACGCCCCCCACCTCGATCGACCGGCCGATGTACCACGCCTCCACCAGCCGGTAGTCGACGCCGAACTTCAGGCTGAGGCTCACCTCCATGATGAACAGGAGGCCGAAGAAGAAGACGAGCCCTCGCAGCGACTCCTCGCCGCGGCGCTCGAAGCTCCCGTAGTACACGCGGTAGACGATCGCCCCCAGCACGTAGAAGACCGGCGTGAAGAGGAGCCCGGTGAGGATGGGGTCGAGGCTGAACGCGGTGTTCATCACGTAGGCCGCGTAGGAGCCGAGGAGCACGAACGCGGGCTGCGCGATGTTGGCGATGTCGAGCAGGCCGAAGATCAGGGAGATGCCGAGGCTGACGGCGGCGTAGAAGCCGCCGATCAGCAGCCCGGAGACGACCGCGTTGGCCAGCAGGTCCCAGGAGAACAGGGAGCGCTCGCGTCTAGTTCTTCGCCGCCGAGTACGGGTAGATGATGGTGCCCGACTTCAGGTCGTCCGGATAGAGGACGACCTTCTTGCCCGGCCCCCGGAACTGATCGACGCCCGTGCCCTGGATCTTCTGGTACTGGACCATGAGGGTGCGTCCCCTGGCCCACTCGCCGTTCTTGCCGAACTTCACCTTGCCGACGATCGTGCCGAACTCGGTGGCGCGGATGTGGTCGGCGATCTTCTGCTGATCGAGGCTCTTGGTCGCCTCGACGGCCTGGCCGAGGACCTGGCCCACGGCGTACGAGTAGGGCGGCAGGTAGTACCCGAGGGGATCGACGCCGGCCTTCTCCGCCCGAAGCTGGTACTCCTTGAGGAACTCCTTCACGCCGGGGACCGCCAGCATGGTCGGCTCGGGCGCCCAGAAGTCGTAGTTCACGACCCCGTTGAGCAGGGGTCCCATGCTCGTCATCACGGTCGTGAACATCAACCCCACCATGCCGCCGCCGAAGATCTTGGGCTGCAGCCCGACCTCGTGGGCGGCCCGCAGCATCCCGACCGAATCAGGAGGATACGAGGCGACGAACACGATGTCGGGGTTGGTCGCCTTGATGGCGCGCACGATCGGCGTGTAGTCGACGGTGCTGGGCGGATAGTTCTTGTCGTAGACCGTCTTGAAGCCGAACTTCTTGACCAGCTCGCGGGCACCGACCATGGCGTTCTGCGGGTACTCGGCGTCGGCGCCGACCAGGGCCACCGTCTGCGGCTTGGGGCTCTGCCGGGCGGCCAGCTCGAAGAAGCCGATCGGCATGCTGGTCTGCGGATCGGGCCCGGCCGGCTGGATCTGGAAGTAGTTCGGGTACTTGTACTTCTCGTTGTTGGCGAGCCCGAACATCCCGATGATGGTCAGCTTGCGCTCGATCGCGATGGGCATGAGCGGCGCGATGAGGTTGGTGCCGTACCCGGAGATGACGAGGTCGACCTTGTCGACGTCGAGCAGCTTCGTGTAGATCCCGGGCACCGTGGCCGGGTTGGTCTGGTCGTCGTAGTACACGAGCTCCACCGGCCGGCCGAGCAGACCTCCCTTGCGGTTGACGTCGTCCTTCCAGATCTGCAGGGCCAGCAGCGCCGGCTTGCCATTGGCCGAGAGCCCGCCGGTCATCGCCATGCCGAAGCCGATCTTGATGGGATTCTGCGCGCGGGCGACGAACGGGGTGGCGACGGCGAGCACGAGGCTGGCGACGACGACCACTACGGCCATCGTCCGGATGGACGGCCTGCGCTTCATTGCATCCTCACTC
>Ga0247830_10001188_pt1 | contig 10604 bp, 11 predicted proteins | sample 12C_Control_Day5_FD_207766 | JGI IMG/M metagenome (GOLD analysis project Ga0247830, IMG submission 207766) | Soil microbial communities from agricultural site in Penn Yan, New York, United States - 12C_Control_Day5 | ecosystem: Environmental > Terrestrial > Soil > Agricultural land | place...
GGTCGTGCTGCTCGTCGCCTTCGTCGCGCTCGAGCTCGTCTACGACGACCCCGCCAACCCGCGGGTCCTCGCCGTCGCGATCCTCGTCTACAGCCTCGTGACCTGGACCGGCGCCGCCGTCTTCGGCCGAGAGGCGTGGCGGAGGAACGGCGACGGCTTCGCGCTCTACTTCTCGCTGCTCTCGAAGCTCGCACTCGTCGGCACGCGCGTCCGCGACGGCCGACGCGAGGCGCTGTTCCGCCGCCCGCTCGCGCCACTCACGGCCGTCGATCACCGGCGCGGCATCGTCGCCTTCCTCGCGGTGATGCTCGGCTCGGTTGCGTTCGACGGCTTCAGCGCCTCGAGTTGGTGGCAGGACCTGATGCTCGACCTCCAGGTGCGCCTCGGGAGCAGCGCGTGGGTCGACGAGGCACAGATGCTTGTGACGCTCGCCGCGCTCCTCGGCACGATCACTCTCGTATGGCTCATCTTCACGCTTGCCGTCCGCGAGGCGCGGCACATCGGGGGGCCGACTGTGGGCGACGCCGGGGTGTTCGTCTACAGCTTCATCCCCATCGCGTTCGTCTACTCGATCGCCCACTACGTGACGTACCTCATCGTGCAGGGGCAGTCCGCCATCCAGCTCTTGTCCGATCCGTACGCACGCGGGTGGGACCTGATCGGCAGCGCGGGCTTTGAGCCGAAGCTCGACGTCTTGACACCGAACGAGACCTGGTACATCCAGGCCGTCGTCCTCGTCGCCGGACATGTTGCGGCGCTCATCGTCGCTCACGACCGCGCCGTCGAGCTAGCGCCGAGCCCGCGCATCGCACTCCGCACGCAGTACGCGACGCTCGCACTGATGGTGCTCTACACGATCGGTGGGATATGGATTCTCACGTTGACATGAGAGTGCGCCGTGCTGCTTGAATCGGGACGGATGCGCCGCCGTCCACGGATCACGCTCGTCGCGGCCGCGCTGGCGGCGATCGCGCTCGGCACGCTCGCATCGGTCGCGGCCGCGGGCTCGCAGCGCGCGACAGTCGACACGTTCATCTTCGGCGAGGTGGCGGGCCGGGTGCCCGGGAAGAACGCCTCGCGCGTGAACGTGCGGTGGGACTTCAAGTGCCTCGGCGACAAGCTCGGCGACGCGACGTACGAGTGGACGCTCGTCGCCTCCACGATCGGCGGCGCCACGTCCCGCACCGTCACGCTTCGAACCGGCACGACGAAGACCGGCCGGCTGACGACGGTTCTGACGCCCGGGCGCTGGCAGCTCCGCGCGGATCCGTTCCTCTGCGAGACCGAGCGCGGGGCAGGCTCCACCGCCCCCGAGGTCGGGCAGGTGGTCGACGTGCCCGATCGCTGCGCGTGGCTCGTCACGCGTGCCCGTGGGAGCGTCGAGCTCGATGCTGGATCCGTCGTCCGCCGGGCCCGCCCCGGCGCCTCCCTGGCGCCCGCGACGGCCGTCACGACGCTCGCGGGCGCAGCCCTCGACCTGAAGACCGCCGGCGGCGAGGCGAGCCTCGCGGTTCGGGCCGGGAGCCGGGTCGTCGTCGACCGCGCGACCTGTGGCGGCAACCCTCGGGTGACGGTCACGGCCGGCTCCGTACAGGGCGTGGCGCGCGATCCACTCGAGGTGAACGCAGGCGCCGCGCGCTCCACCGGCCGTGCTGCGACCTGGACCGTCCAGGCCGCCGGCGGCAGGACGACGATCGCCGTTGCCAGGGGAACGGTCACCGTCCGCGGCCGAACGGGCGGTGCGGTCGTCGTGAAGGCGGGTCAGCGCACCGTCGTCGCGGGCAAGGGCGCTCCGACCGCGCCCTGACGACAGGACGACCCATGGAGCGCTCTCGATCGAACGGGCGCGATCGCATCGTCGGCCTCGTCGCGCTCGGCGGCCTGTTCCTCGGGCTCTGGCTCGCGGTCTCGACCGGCCTCCGGGAGGAGGAGGAGAGCGCGACGCCCGAGCCGCCGGTGGCGACGACGCAGCCCTCGACCTCGAAGCCGCCCCCCAAGCCGAAGTCGCGAGCTGCGCCGTTCGTGCGTCTGGGCGCCGCCGGCGCCCTCGACCCGGAGGGTGACGGACGGGAGCGCGACGAGGAGGCGGAGCTCGCCGTCGACGGGCGGCAGGACACGGCCTGGCGCACCGAGCGGTACTCGAGCTTCTTCAAGGAGGGGGTCGGCCTCGTCCTTGACGCCGGACGGCGCGTGCGGGTGGAGCGGGTGGTCGTCGACGCCCCTGCGGCCGGCGGTCGCGCCGCGATCCGCCTGGCCGACGAGCGCGACGGGCCGTTCGTCACGGTGTCGCCGCCGCGGGCGCTGACGGGCGGCCGCACGACCTTCCCGGTCGCGAGACGTCCGGGCCGCTACGTCGTCGTCTGGATCGTCGAGGTGCCCGACGGCGGAGCGGTCGAGGTCGCCGAGGTGCGCGCCCGGGCGCGGGGCTGACGTCCTCGATCGCCGTGAGACGCGCCCGGACGAGCGCCTCCCGGCCCGGCGCGGCAACTGACGACGATCGAACGGGGGCCGGGCCGTCTACCTCGGCTACCGGATGACCACAAACGAGACCTGGACGGTGTGCCGGCGAGCCCGACCAGGCACGGGCGAACGCCTCCGCCGGCACATGGCGGCTCGACGCAGCCGGTCGCGGCGCCCTGAGCGGGCTCGGCGTCGCTAGCCCGCGGGCTCGGTCGGCGCGCGACCGCGCGCGATCCGCTCGCTGAGCGTCAGAGCAATCGTGTCGACGCCGTCGACCTCGATCCGAGGCGGCTCCTGGACGTGCTCGTGCTCTGGCTCGGAATCGGCTCGGGGCGATTTCTCGGTGATGCGAGCCCGCTCCACCGCCGCCTCCCCGGCCATCCAGACGTCCGCCTGGAGCCGGTCGATCTCCTCGATCAGCATCACGATCGCCTTCCCCGCCGCTCGGAGCTCGTCCCGGCCGCTCGTCGAGAGGCCGGCGCCCCACGTGCGCAGGATCTCGAGGCGTTCCTCGTCGAGCCGCTCCGCCACGCGGGGAGCCTAGTGCACATCGGGCGGGATGTGCCCTGGCCCATCGGGCGGGGTCTTCCTGTCGGCTTCGCCGGACCATTGCCGCGCGAACGCGCGGATCTGCCGCAAATTGCGACAGACCCGCGCGCCCGCCGCTCAGACGATGCGTCTCGAGGTGCGAGTGCCACCCAGCGCCGAGTAGACGGCGAGGATGACGAACGCGCCGACGATCGACGCGATCCACGTGCTGATGTCGAAGAACTCGTCGATCGGGTCACCCGCGCCGACGATCCACGCGACGAACCCGCCGAGCAGCGCTCCCGCGATGCCGAGCAGGATCGTCAGCACGATGCCGATGTTCTCCGCTCCGGGATAAAGCGCCTTCGCGAGGATCCCCGCGACGGCGCCGATTGCGATCCAGCCGATGATGCCCATTCCCTGGTCTCCTTCGTGTTGCTCGGATACAGCCTCTGGATCGTTCCCTCCTGGAGGTGCGGTGAAACGCACGTCTCCTGATGCATCGCCGGGCCGAGGGCGCTCGTCACCCCCTCGGCGCGGCGAACGGGGCCGCGCGTTCAGCGCGGCACGGTGAACGAGCCGCGCATCTCGTCCGCATGCGGATCGCAGACGAACCGGTACGTCTTGCCCGGCTGCAGCCTGACCCGGAACGTCTTCGCACCGGTGCCGCCGACGCTCGTCGCGACGTTGACCCCGGGGCCTCGGAGGTGGAAGTTGTGGTCAGCGGCGGCGTCGTTCACCGTCAGACGGTAGACGCCGCCCTTCCTCGGCTTCACCCCGAGCCGGATCGTGTCGCCGGGCCCGACGCTGCCGCGTAGGGCCGGCGGCGCCGCCGCGATCGCGGACGAGGCGGTGACGAGCAGGAGCCCGCAGGCGGCGAGCAGCGGAAGAGCTTTCCTCATGTGTGCTCCTTCGGGTTGGTTGGGCCAGAGACGCGCGCGGCGCCGCGGCCGTGTGCCCGGACGGTCGCAGCACCCCGGTCCCGTCGACAACTGGCCATTGGTCGTAGGACCGAACGCTCGCCCGGCGCGCCGCCGGTGGGGTCGGCAGACTGACCCGCGCATGTCCACCGCCACGGACGATCCGCGAGCGCCGGACGCGCCGCTCGTGGCTTCATCGTCCAAGACGCGAAGGCACGACGACGGCCCCTCCGCCGAGCGCGCACATCGATCTGCCCGGAGCAGCTGATGTCGACGCTTCTCGTCGCCTGGGTCGTCTTCCCGATCGTGCTCCTGGGCCTGACGCTCGGATGCGGTCTCGCACTCGAGGCACTGGCGGCACGTCCCCTTCCGCTCTCCCTGCTGCCTCCCGTCGGCTTCGCGGCCGCGGTGGTCCTCATGGGCTTCGCGACCATGACCGATGCGACGGCCGAGCTCGCCGTACCGCTCGTGGTCGCCATCGCGATCGCCGGATTCGGAGTGGGATATGCAGGCCTTCGCCGGAGACTCGAGCCGTGGGCGGCCGGCGCCGGGGCCGCGGCCTACGCCGCGTACGCCGCCCCCGTCGTCGCGTCGGGCGAGGCGACCTTCGCCGGGTACGTGAAGCTGGACGACACCGCCACGTGGCTCGGGATGCTCGACTACGCGCTCGTGCACGGGACGCGCGTTACGGGCCTGGCGCCGTCGAGCTACGAGGCGATGCTGACGTTCTGGCTGGGCGACGGCTACCCGCTCGGCAGCTTCCTGCCGCTCGGCGTGACGCGGCTCGTGGACGTCGACCCAGCCTGGACGTGGCAGCCGTACCTCGCGTTCCTCGCGGGCCTTCTTGCGCTCGTGCTGTACCAGCTCGTCGGAAGCGTCGTCCGCTCGCCACCCCTCCGTGCGCTCGTCGCGGCGACGGCGAGCGCTTCGGCGCTGCTGTACGGGTACGCGCTCTGGGGCGGGGTGAAGGAGCTCTACGGCGCGGTCCTGCTGGCGCTGCTGGCGGCGACCATGTCACTGGCCTGGAGCGGCCGGCGACGGTCGGCCCTGATCCCGGCGGTCGCCGCAAGCGCCTTTCTCAATGGCCTCAGCGTCGCGGGAGCGATCTGGCTCGTGCCCGTCGCCGCGGTCGTCCTCGTCCAGGGATGGCGTCGCCGCAGGCTCGGGACCGTGACGCTCGCCGCCCTCGCCGCGCTCGCTCTCGCCCTTCCGGCGCTCGTCGCGGCGCCGAGCTTCCTCGACAACGCCAACGAGGTCGCACGGGGAACCGACGTCAACGGCAACCTCCTCGGCCCGCTCAGCCCGTGGCAGCTCGCAGGGATCTGGCCGAGCACGGACTTCCGTGTCGAACCGGAGCAGGGTCGCGCGACGATCGTCCTCGTGGGGATCGCGCTGGCGGCCTGTGTCCTCGGGGCGGTCGTCGCCTACCGGCGCCGGGCCTGGAGCCTGGTCGTGCTCCTGGCGACCGGCCTGGCCGGGGCGTTCGTGTTCTCCGTCTCGTCGGGGCCGTGGATCGAGGCGAAGGCGCTCGCGACCGCCTCACCCGTCGTTCTCGTCGTTGCCCTCGTCGGGGGAGCTGCGCTCGTCGAGTCGGGGCGCAGGGTCGAGGGAGCGCTGGTGCTCGTCGCCCTCGTCGGCGGGGTCGTCTGGTCGAACGCGCTCGGCTCGAGCGAGGCGTACCTGGCGCCGCGGGGCCAGCTTGCCGAGCTCGAGGGCATCGGCGAGCGGTATGCGGGCGACGGCCCGACGCTGATGACGGAGTACCAGCCGTACGGCGTCAGGCACTTCCTGCGCCGGATGGATCCCGAGGGTGCGTCCGAGCTCCGTCGCCGTACGGTGCCGCTTCGGGACGGGACGCTCCTCGGCAAGGGAGAGACGGCCCCGATACGCGCGTTCGCCCCCGAAGCGCTAGCCGTCTACCGGACGCTCGTCCTGCTGCGCTCCGGACCCGGCGGCGTCCCGCCCGCGCCGTTCCGGCTCGTGAAGCGTGGACGCCACTACGACGTCTGGCGGCAGCCTGGGTAGGTCACGGTCGAGCAGCGGCAACGCGGCTCAGCCCGCGCAGAGAGCGATCGCCGTACCGCTGATCGCGGCGTTACCCGTCACGCGGATCGCCACCACGACCCAGTTCGACGACGCGCCGGGTCGGGATTCCGACAGTGCGGCTGAACCGGTTGTAGTCCCTCCCCCGCCAACCAACACCGTGCCGGCCGGGCAGGACGCGCTCGACGGAGTCGTCGTAGCCCCGGCACCCCCACCCGGCAGGGAAATGGAGGTACCTGTGATGACCTGCACGGAGGCGGCGCCGCTCGGACCCGTCGGTCCTGCCGGACCTGTCGCTCCGGTCGCGCCCTGCGGTCCCTGGGTGCCCTGCGGGCCCTGGCCACCCTGCGGCCCCTGAGGTCCGGTCGGCCCCACGATGCCCTGAGGACCCTGGGCGCCCGTCGGGCCCGTGGCCCCGGTCAAGCCTGTCGCCCCGGTCAAGCCGGTCGCCCCGGTAACGCCCGCAGGCCCCGTCGCGCCCTGTGCACCCGTCGTGCCGGCGGCGCCCGTTGCGCCCTGTGCACCCGTCGCGCCTGCTGCACCTGCGGCGCCCGTGGCACCCTCGGCGCCGGTTGCGCCCTGCGGGCCGGTCGCGCCGTTCGGACCGATCGGGCCCTGGAGCCCAGTCGGGCCGATCGGCCCCTGCGGGCCGGTCGCACCGGCAGCACCTGTTGCACCGGCGGCACCTGCCGGGCCAGTCGCGCCCGTCGCGCCGTCAGCACCGGTCGCGCCCGTCGGCCCCGCAGGACCGGTCGGCCCCTGCAGTCCGCTCGGGCCTGTCGCGCCTGTCGCCCCCGTAGCGCCGTCGGCGCCCGCGGGACCTGTTGCGCCGTCGGCACCTGCCGTGCCTGTTGCACCCGTAGCGCCGGTCGGTCCTACGGCCCCTGCGGGTCCGGTCGCACCCGCCGGTCCCGTCGGCCCGGGGGTTCCCGACCCACCGGAGCCCGGAGGCCCTGCGGGGCCCTGTGCCCCGGCTGCGCCCGCGGCGCCGGCCGGACCTGCAGCGCCTGCCGGACCGGCTGGTCCGGTGGGGCCTGCCGGGCCCGCGGGCCCGACGGTGCCGGGCGGCCACGCGATGCGGCGCTCGGTCGGGAGGCACGGGCCTTCACGAAGCTTGAGGTCGCGTCTCGTCGGCTTCCCGCCCGCGAGCTCGATGCACGCCACGTACGGGCGCGTCGCCGCAGAGGCGGGAGCGGCAACGATCGAGAGGGCGACGACGAATGCGAGTGCGGCGAGCATGGCGACGACAGCCCGAGAAGAGGCGGCGTGCTGACTCACGCGCTCACCGTGCAAGGCCGACGGCTCACCGAACTCGACCCTACCCACGGGTCCGGACGAGTACAAGCGGGACCCGTCGTGCACGCCGGGCGAAGAAGGGGATGTGGAGTCGACCGTCGACATGAGACGCTATGAGCGCCATCGGCAGCGAGGCTGGGGGACTTGAATGCCGGTCGTCGTTCGCTTTGTCGACCGGGCACCTGCCCCGTCCACGCCCGCCGCTAAGCTCGCCCACCATGGACTCCGAGTCACCTCTGCCGCCGAGAGAGCCGGAGACCCGCCCGCCGCGAAAGGCCACGAAGCGCGGCCCCCGCAACGGCGTGCGGATCGGTGCCCTGATCGCACTCGCGGTGGCCGGAGGTCTCGTCGCCTGGGTGCTCGTCGACCGATCGGACGACGAGGACAGCGCGCAGGGCACCACCGCGACGACGACCGCGTCCCTCCCGGCGACGCCGACGGAGACCGTCACCCAGCCGGCGATCCGGACGATCGCCGAGCTCCGCGCGATGGCGGCGGCCAGCTCGACCCCGATCTACTGGGCGGGCGCGCGGGCGGACACGCGGCTCGAGGTCTCCGAGACGTCGAGCGGCACGGTTTTCGTCCGCTACCTCCCGGCGGGGTCGGGTGCAGGTGATCTCGACCCTCATCTGACGGTCGCGACCTATGCGCGCCCGAACGGGTACGCAGAGGTCCAGGCGGCAGCCAAGAACGAGGGCAGCCAGGGCATCGAGCTCGAGGGCGGGGGCCTCGCCGTATACGACGCGAAAGCCCCGACGAACGTGCATCTCGCCTTCCCGGGCGAGACCTATCAGGTCGAGGTCTTCTCGCCCGAGGGAGCCCTGGCGCTGCGTCTCGTGTCGAACGGGAAGATCCAGCCCGTCCCGGCGCCTGCCCCGTAGCGCTTCGGCGCGTCGCTCAGTGGGGCGGTGCGGCCCGTGCGGCCGCGACGGCCTCGAGCCGGGAGTTGACGCCGAGGGCCTGAAAGAGGCGGCGGATGTGGTTCCTGACCGTCTCGGTGCTCAGATGGAGCTCCGCTGCGATCTGCTTCGTCGAGCAGCCCTGCTCCAGGAGGCGTAGCACTTCGACCTGGCGGGGGGTGAGGTGTGGGGGTGGCGCAGGGGCGGCCTCGTTCGCGCCTCCCTCGAGCAGCCCGAAGACGCCGACCACCGTTTCACCGCTCATGAGCGGCACCGCGCTGATCTCCACGGGCACCCGCGCGCCGGTGGTCGAGACCAGGACGCCGGGCGCGTCCGTCGCCGGGGCGGTGCCGAGCACCTTCCGGGAGAAGAGCTCGCGGGCGCGACGGCTGTCCTCCGGTGCGACGACGGAGGTGAAGTGGCGTCCGCGGACGTCGCCGAGCAGCCGCTCGGCGGCCGGGTTGAGCCACCGCACGACTCCCGAGGTGTCGAGGACGTAGCTCGGGACGCCGACGCTCTCCAGAGCCTGCTCGACGTCGCCGCCGACTTTCAGGCCGGTGGCCATCTCGGAAGTGTGGCTGATCCGGGCCGGCGATGAACGCCGGGGCCCGTCGTCGAGGGGCCGGGCAGGGGAAGCACGCGGCGCTGAACGCGGCCTGGCGCCACGTGTATCGGACTGAGCACAAATGGCTGCTGTGGCCGGTTCTCGCTCGCGCCCTGGTCCGTCAGGTCACCGGGCGACGCGAGTGGAAAGAAGAGACGGCACGCGGGCAGATCGGCGACCCGAGCCGGAGCGGGCTGACCATCGACGAGGCGCCCGCGCCTCAATCCGCCTCCCTGGAGCGGCAGGGGTCAGGCGGACGCCCGGCGGCGCTGCCACCATGCCACCGCCAGCGTCACGAGCGCGACCGCCCAGAGGCCAGCCTCCTCGTGCACCCAGCCGGTCGACTCCGGAAGCACGTCCGCCGCGCCGTCCAGGGCCAGGAAGAGCACGAAGCCGACGACGACTCCGGCTGCCGCCGCGATGATCCGCAGCCAGATGGCGCGCCCCGAAGCGAAGGCGAAGCCGAGCGCTGCCCAGGTGAACAGGAACGCCAGCGTGCCGAGCGCCCAACCCGTATCCTCGAGGCTCGTCTTGCCCAGGCCGCCAGCTTCCCAGATTGCCAGAGCCTTGAAGGCCCAGACAATCGCCGTAGCGATGGCCCCATACCATGCGAGACGGGAGGCGGTCATCGGGCGAGCATACGGACCGTCACGGCCGTTCAGACCCGCCTCGAGCGCAGGGCTACTGCCGTCTAGGCGGGAGTCCGACCCCAGCACTGGACGAGCGTGAAGGTCGTGCCCCAGCGTCCGTCGTCCTGAAGCTCTGCTTCTGCGTTCCTCCGCAGACCGTCCAGCTCGTCCTTGGTCACCAACGCCAGCAACCGGCTCTCGAGCGCGGTGGCGAACTGGAGCGGGAGAGCAAGGTACGGATGCCCCGGAGGCAGCGCCACGACATCGGCGCGGACGCTCCCCTCGATCCCGAATGCGCGCAGGAGATGCAGGTGATGCCGTGCCGCCTCCCAGTCGCCCCCGCTCAGCCGGAACGCCTCGATGATCAACTCGATCAGCCTCTCCAGCGCCGGTGCAGGCGGATTGAAGCGCCAGGAGCCCGCGTCTGGATCCTCGAGCACGATCGTTCCACCCGCGCGCGCAAGGCGGACGTACGTCTCCATCTGCTCGGACGAGCGCCCCAGCGGCGTGATCTCGAAGCGCGCGTGCACCAGATCGAAGCCGTGGGGCTCGAGCTCGCTCGAGAAGAGGTCGTCCTTGACGAGCCGGACGTTCCGAAGCCCCTCCGCGGCGACGAACCCGTCCGCTGCGCGAAGCATCGCCTCGTCGAAGTCCATTCCCGTCACCTCGCCGTCCGGCCCCACCCACGCGCTCAGGATGCGCAGCCAGCCGAGCGCCCCGCAGCCGACGTCCAGTGCACGCGCGCCGCCGCCATCGCCGATTTCCTCGAGCAAGCGGCGGCCGCTCGGCTCCCAGACGCGCGACTGAAGTTGAAGCCGCTCGAGCTCGGACACGTGTCCGGCCAACAGGTACCCGCCGGCGTCCGCCGCTGACTGGCTCTCGCCGTGTCCCCTGCCGGCGCTGTCGCCCTGGGCTTCGGTACTCGACATCCGCCCTCCTCGACCCGCTCTCGGAGTGCATCCTCCCGCCGAGGAAAACCGGAGTCAACCGTGGACATGCCCGGCGGCATTATGTGCGCGTACACGCTCTGGAGAAAGCCGAGTTGCGCCGTCGTCGGGCTGACGGTTTTCGTGGGGCGCCTAGCTGCGCGGCGCGTACTCGACGCTCCCGAACGGCCAGTCGGACGCGAGCCACTCACTCACGACGCGCCAGAGCGGCGCGTCTAGCTGCGCGTGGCTCGCTCGTACCCAGGAGAGGGCACGGGCGTCGTAGTCGCTGTCGGGCA
>Ga0247830_10001192_pt1 | contig 10591 bp, 9 predicted proteins | sample 12C_Control_Day5_FD_207766 | JGI IMG/M metagenome (GOLD analysis project Ga0247830, IMG submission 207766) | Soil microbial communities from agricultural site in Penn Yan, New York, United States - 12C_Control_Day5 | ecosystem: Environmental > Terrestrial > Soil > Agricultural land | place: USA...
GACTACCTGATGACGTTTGCCACATTGACTGGAGCCGCTCGGGTGGCGCTCGGGCCGGAGCTGCCGCCATTCTACTGCGACGATGATGCGTTCGCCGCCGCGCTCTCCGGCGCTGCCACGGCTGTCGCCGATCCGATCTGGCGTCTGCCGCTGACCACGCCCTACGAAAGCTGGCTCGATAGTCCCGTCGCGGACATGAACAACGTTGCCGAAGGCGGCTTTGCCGGCTCGATTGTCGCCGCCATCTTCCTCAAGCGGTTCGTGCGTCGCGCCCGTCTTTTTGCCCACTTCGACATTTACGGTTGGACTCCCACGCCGAGGCCTCTCGGCCCCAAGGGCGGCGAGCCGCAGGCCGCCCGCGCCGTGTTCGAAGCGCTGCGGCGTATCAGGCCACCAGCGCAATGACATCCAGTTCGTCGCCTACTGCGTCCGTCATGCCGACAATGCTAGATCCTCGGCTTCATGCTTTCCGTCCCGATGTGGCGGCCGCGCGCCTCCGCGGCAAGGTCAAGTCGGAGCGCTATGTCGAAGGCGAGGTGCAGCAGGTGGTGCGGGCCTCGGCGCCGCTGAGGAGACGGCCGGCCTTTACGGAAGCGCTCGAAAACGAGCTGCTGTTCGGAGAGCGCGTCAGAGTCTACGACGAGGCCGACGGCTGGGCGTGGGTGCAGCTCGAGCGGGACGGCTATGTTGGCTACGTGCGCGCCGATGTGCTGCGGCGAGAGCTGCACGAGACAACACATCGTGTCAGCGCGCTGGGCACATTCGTCTACCCGGTTGCCGACATCAGGTCGGCGCCAATCACCCACGTCAGCATGAATGCCGAATTGTCGGTGGGAGATCAGGACGAGCGTTTCCTGGGGCTCAACACCGGAGGCTGGGTTATTGCCAGGCATGTGTCGGAAGCCACGCGCTTTGCCCGGGATTTTGTTGCGGTTGCCGAGCGTTTCATCGGCACGCCTTATCTCTGGGGCGGGCGCACGCGCCTCGGGCTGGACTGCTCGGGCTTGTTACAGGTGGCGCTCGAGGCAGCGGCGCGCAAGTCGCCGAGGGACAGCGACATGCAGCAGGCAGCGCTGGGTGTCTCCATACCAGTCCCGTCCGACCTCGAAGGATTGGAGCGCGGCGATCTCGTCTTCTGGCCGCGCCATGTCGGTGTAATGGTCGACAGCTTCATGCTGTTGCACGCAAATGCACATCACATGGCGGTCGCCGTCGAGCCACTGAGCGACGCGGCGGAACGCATCGCGCGCTCAGGCAGCGGCATCTCGACCATCAAGCGGCTAGGCGCGCGCAACTGAACCGGTTCGGCTCAGGTCCGGCGGTAGGGTACGTAGTGCCGGTCGTGCGCCTCGCAGTCTTCCGCCTGGATGGCAGATGCCAAGGGCTCGTTAAGGCACTCGCCGCGCCACTCGGCGCCTCCTTCCAGTGCAACAAGTGTCTCCACCGACCGCACCGCATCGGTGTTTCGGCTCACCAGGGTGCGGGTAATGACGCGGCCCTGGCCAATGGCTTCGACAAGCTGCGCCAGCAATTGCACATCGCCGATCGGGCGTCCCTCGTAGGTTTCCGGGCCCGCGATCAGATCGAAATGCTGATCGGCGTGGACGATGAGCTCGAACGGGCAGGCGTGCTCCGCCGCAGGCTCAGCCCGCAGGCGCCAGTAGGCATCAGCCTCCGACATCTCGATGCGCGCGACGTCGCCCATCGAGGCTACCCAGGTCCTGATGCGGGCGAGCGCGGTGCGAAGCTGCGCGCGGAACGCATCGTCGGGAAGCTTGAGGATCGTCTCAGGAGGAGGCATGTGAGTCGCAGGCGTCTGTGAGGGAGCGCTGGCTGGTCATGGAACGCGGCCGGCGGCCCTCCTTGCACTGGCACACGAACGGCTGACAAGCTGGGCCTTAATGTTCAGTCCGATAGAGGATGAAAGCCCGCGTGAGCTATTCCGCGTCAGTCTGGGATTGAACGGTTAGCTTCTGACCCAGCCGTTGGGGCCGAGTCGCTCCTGCGGCTGGAAGCGGTTCTTGTAGGCCATCTTGCGCGAGCCCTCGATCCAGTAGCCCAGATAAAGGTAGGGGAGGCCGAGGCGGCGCGCATGCTCGATGTGATCGAGGATCATGTAGGTGCCGAGGCTGCGGTGGGCCTCGTCGGGCTCATAAAAGCTGTAGACCATCGAGATGCCGTCGGAGAGGCGGTCGCACAGCGACACCGCCTTCAGCGGCCAGGCGTCTGCCCGTCCTTGCTGAGGCTTCTCGGGCTTGAAGCGATACTCGGTGATGAAGGTGTCGATGATGGAGTCCTCCACCATCATGGCGTAGTCGAGCACCGTCATGTCGGCCATGCCGCCATCGCCGTGGCGCGCGTCGATGTAGGCGCGAAAGAGGCTGTATTGCTCCGACGTCGGCACCGGGGCGGTGCGGCGGCCGACGAGATCGCCGTTTCTCTCAGAGACACGCCGCATCGAGCGCACTGGCACGAACTCGTCGACCAGCACACGCACGGATACGCAGGCCTGGCAGCCTTCGCAGTAAGGCATGTAGGCGATGTTCTGGCTGCGCCGGAAACCACCTTTGAGCAGATTGTCGACGAGGGCAGCAGGCTTGTCGTGCGTCAGATGGGTGAACAGCTTGCGTTCCGAACGCCCCGGAAGATAGGGGCACGGTTGCGGTGCCGTGACATAGAACTCCGGGAAGTGCTTCTGCTGCTCGCTCATCCCTGACGCCGCTTTTCGCTGCCCGTACACCCACACTGTAAGTGAGCCCCGGGCGCGCAATCAAGTGCACCAGCAAGGCGGGCTGCCGCCGCACGTCAGGTTCGCTGCGGCTCCAACTCTGGCGCACCGCTGAAGCCGCCTGGCCGGATCGCCAAGACGATCGCGAGCAGGCCGTAGATGGCCGGATCGCGCAGCTCGATCGGAAAGACGGCCGACCACAGGGCCTCGGCGGCGCCGAGTGCGAGCCCGCCGACGAAGGCGCCGGGCACCGAGCCGACGCCGCCGAGAATGGCGGCGATCAGTGCCTTTAGGCCGATCAGCAGTCCGCCCGAATGCGTGACGCCGCCATAGTAGAGGGTCGTAATGGCTCCGCCGAGACCGGCTACCAAGGAGGCCAGCACGAAGGCGGCGAACAGGACGCGGCTCGGGCTCAAACCCATGAGAGCAGCGGCAAAGGGGTCGTCGGCGCAGGCGCGCCAGGCGCGGCCAAAGCGCGATCGACGCATCAGCATGAGCAGGCCAGCTGCGGCGATGAGGGCTATCATGGCGACCGCAATTGCCATTGGCGTGGCGGCGACGATGAAATGCCCCGAGCGCGCCAGACCGATAGGCATGTTGAGCATCGGCGGCGTCCAACGCATCCCTGGCCCCTGGGCGATGCGGATATACTCGGCGATGAAGAGTGCAAGGCCCGTGCTGGCAATGAGGGCCACTTGCCCGCGCTGATAGGCCACGCGTGCGAATACGAAGCGGCCGATGAATGCGCCGTGCGTTGCCGTCGTCCACGCGGCCGCCAGCAGCGCACCGAGAAGAATTATGGAAAGACCGCTGCTACTCGTAGCCGCCACGGCAAGAAAAGCGCCGTATCCACCGAGCGTGGCGAAATCGCCGAAGGCGAGATTGATGCGGCCGACGAGACCGTAGATGAGTGCATAGGCCGTTGCGAGCAACGCATACACGGCCATCTGCGGCAAGGCCGCCAAGACGTGCTGCAGCGTGATGGCGGCGGGACGCGGGATCTCCGGCACACGCTCGGCATTGATAATCGGCGAAGGATCGATGGCGCCGCCACCGCGCTCGAGCCAGAAGCGCTTCAGGACGTGCAGGCGCATGTCGTTGAACGGGCCGTCATCGGTCTCGACGCGGACGAGATGCCGAGGCTCGGCGGCGCCGCTACGGTTGGCTTCGAAGCTGCAGGCGAGCGTTTGCAGATGCGGCTCGCTCGCCGATATCTCGGTGAGGTACAGCACTCTGATGCCACGCTGTTCGGTCAGGCGTTGCGTGGACAGGATCCTGATGGATACGGCGTCGGGCGCGAGGGCCGGAATGATGGAGCGGCACAGGCGCGCCTCTTCGGCGTCCTCGAGCAGGATGCAGCCGCCGAGCATGGCTGCAAGCAGCAGCGCGATGCTGCAGGGCGCTCGCGACAGCAAACGGTTGCAGGGAGCGGGGTTGCCCACGACCCAATCCTCTCACGCGCGAAGAGCAGGGAGGAGGGCGCTGCCTCCACACCGCGTTCAGGCCGACCGCAGCACTTTTGCGGCAGCCGGAGCGAAGTAGGTGAGGATGCCGTCGGCGCCGGCGCGCTTGAATGCCATGAGGCTTTCCATCATCACCCGATCGCCGTCGAGCCACCCATTGCCGGCGGCAGCCCGCAGCATGGCGTACTCACCCGATACCTGATAGGCGAACGTCGGCATGCCGAAGGCATCCTTCACGCGGCGTACGATGTCGAGGTAGGGCATGCCGGGCTTGACCATCACCATGTCGGCCCCTTCGGCAATGTCGAGTGCAACCTCGCGCAGCGCCTCGTCGGAGTTGGCGGGGTCCATCTGGTAGGTGCGCTTGTCGCCCTTCAGCGTTGCATTGGTGCCGATAGCATCGCGGAAGGGACCGTAGAAGCCCGACGCGTACTTGGCGGCGTACGACAGGATCTGCACGTCGGCAAAGCCGGCCGTGTCGAGAGTGCGACGAATGGCGCCGACACGCCCGTCCATCATGTCGGATGGCGCAACACAGTCGACGCCCGCCTCCGCCAGCGACAGTGCCTGCCGGCACAGCACCGCCAGCGTGTCGTCGTTGACGATCCTGTTTTGCGCATCCATGAGCCCGTCGTGGCCGTGGCTCGTGTAGGGATCGAGCGCCACATCGGTGATCACGCCGATTTCCGGCACAGCCTGCTTAATGGCGCGCACGGCGCGACACATCAGGTTCTCGGCGCGCACGGCCTCGCTGCCGTCAGGGTCGCGCAGGTGGTTCTCCACATAAGGAAACGGAGCGATGGCCGGAATGCCGAGCTCCGCAGCCCGTTCCGCTTCGGCCACCGCCTCCTCGATGTTGACGCGGTCGACGCCGGGCATGTGCTCCACCGGAACACGCCGCTCGGGCCGGTCGATAAGAAAGATCGGCCAGATCAAGTCGTCCGTCGTAAGCATGCTTTCCGCCACGAGACGGCGGGTCCAAGGCGCCTTGCGGTTGCGTCGCATGCGCACGGCGGGGAACATGCCTGGGAGTTGCACGGCGGCAGAGCGGGCGGCGTCAGTCGGTGTCTCCACCCGGCGTATAGGCAATGGTTTCATGGCACACCCTCGACATCGAGGTGACAGGGGGACTTGGTCCCGGTCCAAGCCCCCAAAATCCAACCGTACGGCCCGGCTGGCAAGAGGAACGTTGTGCGGCGACTATTCGCAGATGCGCTTGACCGGGCGCTCCGCCATGTCGACATGGAAGTGGTTGCGGTGCGCCTCGTTGGCCTCGGGTCCGAGGACGGTGCCGAAGTGGCGGCAGGCGCCGGCGTGAATGCGGTGCAGAAAGCGCTGCCGCGGAGGGGCTTTGGGCTCTCCGGCCTGGCGCGGGCCCCCGAGCCGGCTGGGCGGTGCCAGGGTCAGCGCCGGCGCTGTGGCGGCCAGGCCGAGGCCTGGCAATGCGGAGGCCGGTCTTGCCGCCGCGTTCGCCCCTTCCAAGTCGTTCTTGCTGGCGGCAGCCAGGGAGGTCACGGTGTCGCTCTCTCCCTCGATTGGCGCCGTCTTTGGGGCATTACCCGCAGCATCCTTCGCTGCGATAGCGGTGCGGGCAAGAACGTCGCGGTCGGTGTCGCCCCAGTCGGAGCGCAACTGTGCGATTTCGCCGCGCTCGGTCACGAACATGGCGATATCGAGGGCGTTGGCACGCCCGTGCTCGCTCAGCTTGGCCTTGAGCCGCGCGTAGGCAGTACGGCACGAATAGGCGCTCATGACCTCGATCCGGATCACCGGACCACCCAGGATCTCCCGTGCGGCGGGCTGCACCTCGTTCTTGAGCCAGCCATCCAGCGCCGCCGCCATATCGCAGGTCACGAGCGGCGGCGGGGAGAGAGAGACCTGCGGCGCCGTTCCCACGCTGATCAGCTGAACCGGGGCTGGCGCGCCGCAGTCGCCCTCCCTGACGGGCCCGGCCGGTATGGCAACGATATCGAGGTTCTTCAGGAGCGCTACGCATCTTAGCTTGGCGGCATCGATATCGGCCTGATTCCACTGTGCGTCTTTGGTCGCCGTGCCGATGGCAGTGCTTGGGCGGGACGCCACGATCGGTGGTGTTGCGGCGTCTTTCTTGTGCTCAATGTCGCGCGTGCGCGGCTGCGGCTGAGATTGTGCAGTGCCAGTCCCGGACTTGCCGTGCTCGGCAATGGTCGGTTGTGCGTCAGCGGGCACTGCGCTTTGCCACAAAGCGCCTGCCAGCGCCAGAATGGCGCCGGACAACATCGAGCAATGCCGCATCAAGTCCCCCGCCCGACCGGACCGTGCGCCCGGCGAATCACACATACATTCTGATTGCATGTGCAGCTGGAGTATAGCGGTATCGGGAGCGACATTGCGGCGCGCAGCGCCGCATTCACAGCTCTCCTATCGGTCTAAAATCAACTGGGAGCACATGACGGCAGAGTGGGCCCTATGATGGACCGGGTGGCGGCACCCATTGAGACTGCGGATGGTGCTACCGTGACGATCGAGAAGCGGGGAACGGCCGGCATCGTCACCCTGGCGCGTCCTGAAAAGCGCAATGCCTTGAACTCATCCATGTGCAGGGCGCTGGCGTCGGCGTATCCGCAGTTTGCAGGCGATCCCACGATCTATGCGGTGATTGTTCGATCAGCTGTCGCAGGAGTGTTCTCGTCAGGCGCAGATCTTGCCGAGGTCGCCACACTTTGCGATGGAGACCGGGAAGTGGCGCGCGCTGCCGTTGGCGAAGCCATGCAGCTGTGCTGGCGCCAGGAGTCTTTCACGAAGCCGACCGTTTCTCTCATGGACGGTGTGGTGGTGGGCAGCGGCTTCGGGATCGGCCTGCACGGCACACACAGGGTGGCCGGGGACGGATACGCCTTTGCCTGTCCGGAAACCGGCATCGGCCTTATTCCAGCGGGAGGCGTCTGCCACGTTTTGGCCCGTTTGCCGCGATCGATCGGATCCTATCTGGCCCTGACGGGAAACCCGATCCGGCGCGCCGATGCTTTTCGTCTCGGTCTCATCACGCACTGTCTGCCGGCCGACCGCTTCGAAGCGGTCGTGACGCGTCTCGCCGACGCTGACCCTGTGGACTCCATTCTTGATCCCTTGCACCACGATCCGGGCCCGGGGGAGTTGGCCGAGCTCGAGCCTGCCATCGCACGCTGCTTCTCGGCGACATCAGTCGAGGAGATTCTGGGCCGCCTCGACGGCGAGATCGGTGTTCATGCAACCTGGGCTCAGGAGACTGCCGCTCGGTTGAGACGAAAATCGCCGCTCGCGCTCAAGGTTACATATCGTTTGCTGTCAGAAGCAGAGGTTCTCGATCTGAGAGAGCTGTTGATGCTCGAGCACCGTGTCCTTTGTGGTCTGATGGCCGCGCCCGGAGCTGGGGGCCATATTCGCGCGGCACTGGTTGACCGATGCGGCGACTGGGGCTGGCTCCCTGCCAGGCTCGAGGAGGTCACGGCGGCGATGGTGACCCAACTCTTTAGCGCGCAGACTGTCCCGGCTCTAACGTTGCCGACGCGGGCTGAAATGCAGGGCTGGACCGCGGAGCCGGTTGGCACCGATGGGCGGGTTCGGCGTTAACAGACTGTTCATTATGCCTTTTAGCGCAACCTTTAATTTCCCGAGTTAGCTTGACTGCCTAAACCCGAGAGCAAGAACCCCGGGACGCGTAAAACAGAGAGGCAGGGACATGAGTGTTGCGTTGGACATGGCACGTCAGCGCGTGCCCGCCCAGGACGAGGAATTCCGCGCCGAGTATCTGCAGGGCCTGCGCCTGATCGAACGGCTGCACCGGCTCCTGCTGGACGTCATCAAGGACGAGTTCGATCGGCATGGCGGGGCTGAGCTGAATAGCGTGCAGGCGCTGCTCCTCTACAACATTGGCGATAGCGAGCTGACGGCGGGAGAGCTCAAAACCCGCGGCTACTATCTGGGTTCGAACGTTTCCTACAATCTCAAAAAGCTCGTTGATATGGGCTATCTGCATTACAAGCGCTCAGAGGTCGATCGCCGCTCCGTCAGGGTCAGTCTCACTGACAAGGGCAAGGAAGCCTGTGACGTCGTGAGCCGCCTCTATCAGCGCCAGCTCGGATCCATCGAGGCGGTGGGAGAGGTCGGGCGCGAGGATTTCCAGGCCCTCAACCGTGCGTTGGTGCGGCTCGAGCGTTTCTGGTCGGATCAGATCCGTTATCGTCTGTAGGATCGAGTCGCCCAACCATCATGTGGAAAGCGGTGAGAGGTCCGGCGGCAGCCGGGCCTCCGCTTGCCTTTGTGATCGCAGTGCACCACCGTTGCCGCAACTTCCCCATGCGGCAGCCGTTTGCGCTTTCCAATCCCTAACGAATGACGCAAATGAGCCTTGCCGCGGGTAAAAATGCCGTGCGGCGAGATGTTGTCCTGAAGCCGCATAGTCGAGGTGCACAGTTCTAGCGAGCGGCGTCGCAGCGAGAGCGTCGACGGGTGAGGGATACGACCATGAGCAAGTGGGCTGGCGGGTTGGCGAATATGCCGCGCCGGTATGGGGTATGGGGTAGACGGCTGCGGGCCACGGCATTGATGTGTGCCGCGATCGGCTCGGCGCCGGCTTGGGCGCAAAATACCGAGTGGCCATACTTCGGTGCCACCTCAAGTGGCTTCAGCCGACCACACGATGCTTCTTTCGCCAAGCAGTGGGAGGCGAATCCGCCAAAGGGCTTTCCGACGCTATCTCCCGAGAACCTGCAGGCTATGCGGGCTGCCATCAAGCGCTATTCCGATGTGGTGGAGCGCGGGGGATGGAAGGCGATGCCAGAGGGTGTCGTGCAGCCGGGGACCAATAGCGAGGTGGTCAGCCTTCTGCGCGAGCGGCTGTTTCTGTCCGGCGATCTGAAAGAGGGAGAGGGGAGCTTCTCGACGGCCTATGACGACAATGTCGAAAAGGCCGTGAAGCGCTTTCAAGCGTCCAACGGGCTGACACCCACCGGGACTGTCGACAAGCGCACAGTGGCGGCCCTCAATGTTCCGGCGGCCGCACGCCTGCGGCAGCTCAAGACGAACTACGCCCGCCTCGCCGAGCATGCGCGCAGCGCCGGCAAGAAGTATATCGTCGTGAATATTCCGGCCCAGCAGATCGAAGTGGTCGAGAACGACCGCGTGGTCTCGCGGCACTCGGGTGTGGTTGGCAAGCCCGACCGGCCCACGCCCATCCTGCGCTCAGCCATTCACGAGCTGAACTTCAATCCGGTCTGGCACCTGCCGCCGACGGTGATCGACAAGGACCTGATCCCCAAGGGGCAGGAGATGGCCCGACGTAACCAGGATGTGCTTGCGAAATACAACATCGACGCCTACGGCGGCGACGGCAAGAAGCTCAACTCCAGCAAGATCAACTGGTCCGGCGGCGGCGCGCGGGGGCTGACCTACCGCCAGCAGCCGGGGCCGGACAACCCGCTCGGCTTCGTCAAGATCAACTTCTACAACAACTATTCCGTCTACATGCACGACTCGCCGTCGCAGTCGCTGTTCGGCCGGAACTTCCGCGCGGCAAGCTCGGGCTGCGTGCGCGTGGAGGGCGTCGACCAACTCGCCGCCTGGCTCATGCAGGAGCAGGGCTGGTCGCAGGAGCGCGTGCTGGGTATGAAGAAATCCGGCGAGCGCCTGGACGTGCGCCTGAAGCGGCCTGTTTCCCTGTATTTTGTGTACATCACGGCCTGGGCGACCGAGGACGGGGTGGTCCAGTTCCGCCGCGATCTCTACAACAAGGACGGCATCGGTCCGATGGCCTCGGCCTATTGAGAGTCCCCTGGCTGCCGCGGTAAATCCACGGCCCGCCTGTGCGACAAAGCGCGGCTGCGGATAGCGATTGGCATCGGCTACACAGGTTCGCCTCGGTGAGTTGTTACGGGCGATACTGCAGCCGAGGCATCACTTCCTGCTATACCCTTGTGTTCGCAGCCTGAGCGGACAATGCCGGGACGGCCCGGAGGAAGCCATGGACTACGCGCGTGTTTTTGCTGAGGCTTTGGGGCGTCTGCACAGCGAAGGGCGTTACCGCGTCTTTGCCGATATCCGCCGCAGGCGTGGCGCATTCCCGTCGGCCGAGCAAACGACCGGATCGGGTACCAGGCCCATTACCGTCTGGTGCTCGAACGACTATCTGGGCATGGGACAGCACCCCGACGTGCTGGCCGCCATGCACACGGCGATCGATTGCGCGGGTGCGGGCTCTGGCGGGACCCGAAACATTTCAGGCACCACCCACTACCATGTCGATCTGGAGGCGGAGCTCGCCGACCTGCACGGCAAAGAGGCGGCGCTCGTCTTCACCTCGGCGTTTGTGGCCAACGACACCACGTTGGCGACGCTACAGAAGCTACTGCCCGGCTCCGTCATTCTGTCGGATGAGAAGAAC
>Ga0247830_10001193_pt1 | contig 10575 bp, 12 predicted proteins | sample 12C_Control_Day5_FD_207766 | JGI IMG/M metagenome (GOLD analysis project Ga0247830, IMG submission 207766) | Soil microbial communities from agricultural site in Penn Yan, New York, United States - 12C_Control_Day5 | ecosystem: Environmental > Terrestrial > Soil > Agricultural land | place...
GCGCCGGCAAGGCCCTGCGGCCCTCCATCGCCACGATCGGCGCGATGACGCGCTATACTGGGAAGGTAGACCCACGCAGGGGTGATGGCGCCACGCGCCGCCACCCCTGTTTTCTTTGTACGGCACACCAGGGAAGGGCGGCATGACCGATGAACAGTTGATGCAGGACTTCGAAGCTGGACGCTCACCCGTCGGGGGATTCCATCACCGAGAGCACGTCCGCGTCGCGTGGAACTACCTGCGCGCCCATCCGCTGCCAGAGGCGCTCGGCCGATTCTGCGGCGGCCTCCGTCGCTTCGCCGAGTCGCAGGGAGCCCCTGGCCTGTATCACGAGACCATCACCGTCGCGTATCTGCTGCTCATCAACGAGCGGTTGATCGATCACGACGATCTGGAGTGGGAGGCGTTTGCCGCCGTCAACCAGGATCTGCTGGCTTGGAGGCCGTCGGTGCTCGATCGCCTGTACACGGCCGAAACACTGGCTTCGGATCGCGCTCGGCGGGTCTTCCTGATGCCGGACCGCCCGGGCGCGCCTCAGCCGATGCGACCCCCGACCGCGGGTCATGGCGTCTAATTGGGTAGAGCGATGTCCATCAGACCGGTCAGAGCCCTCAGCGAGTCGCAGCCTGCCATCGAAGGCGCCGGCGTCCATCTCCGTCGCGCCTTCGGCTTCGGCAACACGACCGAGTTCGACCCCTTCCTGCTGTTCGACGACTTCAGGAACGATCGCCCGGAGCAGTTCCAGGCCGGATTCCCCTGGCACCCGCACCGGGGAATCGAGACCATCACGTACGTGTTGGCGGGCACGGTCGATCACGGTGACAGCCTCGGCAATCACGGCACACTCGGCGCCGGCGATGTCCAGTGGATGACGGCGGGGAGCGGTATCATCCACCAGGAGATGCCGCAGGGCGATCCGTCGGGGCGGATGCACGGCTTTCAGCTGTGGGCCAACCTGCCTCGCGCGCTGAAGATGACGTCTCCGCGCTATCAGGACGTGAAAGGGAGCGACATTCCGACAATCACCGATGATGACGGCACGCAGGTGCGGGTCATCTGCGGGTCCTTCTGGGGGCAACGCGGGCCGGTCGACGGCATTGCCACGGATCCTCGCTATCTCGACATCTCCGTGCCGCCGAGCCATCGCCGCCGGATCGAGGTGCCGCTCACGGCCAACGCCTTTGCCTACGTCTTCGCGGGATCGGGCACGTTCCGCGACGCCTCCGATCCGCGCCTCGTGGCAACCGAGCTGGTCGGGCAAGGGGACACGCCAGTGTTCACGGATGTCGGTAATCGCTCGCTGGTGGTGTTCGATCGTGGCGACGAAATCACCGTCCAGGCCGGCGACGAAGGGATTCGGTTCCTGCTGGTGTCCGGGCGCCCGATCGAAGAGCCCGTGGCCTGGTATGGGCCGGTCGTCATGAATACCGAGGCCGAGCTCCGCCAGGCGTTCGCCGAGATCCGTCAGGGCACGTTCATCAAGCCCAGATGAGGAAGCGACGCCGCTTGGGACGGCGGTCTACCGCCGTTTCTTGAACGCCAGACCCGACCAGGTCTGATTGATCGCGCACACCTTGTAATCCACCCAGCCGGCAGCCAGTCCGGTCTCGCGCACGATGTTGCCGTTGAGATCGGTCGGCACCTTCGCCGCCTGCTTGGGCCACGCCAGCCAGAGCGTTTGCCGATCGATCGCCGGGCTGAGCTCTGCCAGACGAACGTCCAGCTCGCGGGCGTGACGCACGAACGCGACGAAGAGATGTGCGGAGGCGGCGAAGCGAGCAGACAGGCTCACCCCGTCGGGCAGGGGAGCCAGCAGCGCCGCAAATCCCGGGGGCGCTCCCAAAAGACACACGGCGAAGCCGGGCTTGATCCCCAGCTTCGCCGCAAGAGGACGCACCGACGGCACGTCCGGGCTCGGTCTGGCCACGGCCCTACTTCTTCAGCGTCGCCTTGAGCGTGATCGGCGTGGCCGCGAGCGCCCGAGAGAGGATGCAGCCGGTCTTGGCCTGTTCGGCATGATCCTGGAACGTGGCGTCATCGATGTTGGGCACATCACCGACGAGCGTGAGATCGATACGCGTGATCAGGAAGCCCTTGTCATCCTTGCCGAGGTGAACGTCCGCTGTCGTGTGGATGCTCGTCGCCACGAAGCCCGCCTGGGCCAGCGCATTTGCCAGCGCCATCGAGAAGCAGCCCGCATGTGCGGCGCCAACCAGCTCCTCGGGATTGGCCCCTGGTTTGTCCTCGAAGCGCGAGGTGAAGGAGTAGTCACCTTCGTACGCGCCGCTGCCGAGCTTGACGTGACCCTTGCCGCCCTTGAGATCGCCCTTCCACTCCGCAGTCGCCTGACGTGCCATTCAGTCCTCCTCGATGAGTGCCGTAGCAGTCCCTCATCCTAGCAGGCCTTTGGCGCCAGCGTGGCGCGCGCATCAGCGGCGTGGAGGCGCGTCCTTGACGATGAACATCTTTTCGCCCGGCTTGATGAGGTTCAGGTCGCGCCGGGCGACGGCTTCGACGGTGCTCGGATCCTCGCGCAGGCGTCGCGCGGTTTCACGCAGCGCCGCGTTGTCGTCGCGCGACTGCTGAAGGGCGCGTTCCACCGCCGCGAACTGCCGCCGCGCCTGGAGCAACGCGAGCACGCCGTTCTCGCCCACGATCGCGTCGACCAGCAGCACGGCCGTGGCGATCATCAGCGCGAAGCGCACCAGACGACGGCCGCGTCCGCTCGAGCGCGACAAGGGCGAGGCGGGCGACGAGGCGGCGGGAGCGGCAGGCTCGCGCGGGATCATCGATCCTCCGATCCCGTGCGAGGCACCTGCGCGGTGCCGCCCTGGCTCAGATACTGTTCGAGGGCGCGAATGAGGACCGTCCGCAAATCGGATCGCTCGTCCATCGCCCGGATCTTGGCGGCACGCCAGAGATCGCCGGGCAGCTCGACGGTCGTCTTCACCGTATCGCTGTCGGTCCGCTTTCCCGCCACTGCGGTTAGCAGTCTAGGCTTGAAGACAGTCATGCGGCAAGGCTTGAAGATGGGTACCCGCGCACGAATTTATACATAACTGCGGACATACATGCAAACCTTTTTATACTTTAACGGCTTTACGGGTATACTCCACCCCATCGGCACGATCTGCACACCATGGCCAATCACGACACTGACGTCGTCCTGTTTCTAACGACGGTACCTGTCGAGCTGGACGTCGAGGCCGCCGTGCGGCCCCTGCTCGAGGCGCGTCTGGCGGCGTGTGTGAGCGTCCTCCCACCCATGCGGTCGCTGTACCGCTGGCAGGGCGCTGTCGAGGTGACCGACGAGCGGCAGGTTATCGTCAAGACGACCCGCGCGAGGTTGGCGGCCGTCCAGGCGGCGCTGTTCGGCCGGCACCCTTACGAGGTGCCCGAGTGCCTGGTTCTGGCGGTGGCGGGCGGCGGGGAGGCGTATCTGGAGTGGCTGCGCGCCGAAACCACCTGAGCAAGGCCTAGGCGGCCGTCGGCGGCAGGAGCTCTCGGAGACGCGCGAGATCGAGCGGCTTGGTGAGGAAGTGTGCACCGAGCTTGGTGGCCTCCTGGCGCAGCACCGGGTCGTCGAAGCCGGACACCACGAGCCACTGCGTGCCGGGACTGCTCGACTGCGAAAAATGAATGAGCTGCAGGCCGTTGTAGTTTCCCAGTCGGACGTCGACGATCACGGCCGCGGGTTGAGCCTGTGCGAGATACGCCCGGGCATCGGCGAATGCGCGGAACGTTCGGGTCTCGTGTCCCCAGTGACGCAGAATCTGCTCGACCGCGACGAGGCAGCTCACATCGTCATCCACGATCACGATGGGACGGCCGGTGACAGTGAGGGCGCCTGGCTCGGAGGTGGAGGCCATCGGGGACTGACCCGCCTGATTATGCCGCATTATCCCGCAACTGCGACCGGACGCGAACCCCCCTGCGATCGACCGGACACGGTCCGGAATTGCTGGAATGGCAAATGACAGTTGTGTTTGCGCAGGAAGCCCAGGAAGCGCTTGTAGTCCTCGCTGGGCATGTTGAACAGCGCGACCACGAGGCGATAGTTACCGTTGGTCTGCTCGAGCCCGACCTCGACGATGCGCCGCAGGTCGTTGCGGGTCAGGTCGCGCGACATGAACAGCGGGTAGACAGTCGCCCAGAACGACTCGCCGTGGCGCAGCATCCGCGCGGTCAGCTCCTCCACTTGTGACGACTGAGCCGCGGCTTGAACGGCTGACTCGCCCGCCGGCGCCTCGAGGCTGCTGCCACGTTGGATCTCCGCGGGCAGGTCGGTGGTGCGCAGCACCGGACCGGTCGATTTCAGTGCGAGGCGCTCGGCGACGTTGCGCAACTCCCGGATGTTGCCCGGCCAGCGGTAGGCCATCAGCATGTCCCACGTCCCCTGCGCGACCTGCGGCCGCTCGACTCGATGCTGATCGCAGTAGGTCGCGAGGTAGTGCTCGAAGAGGAGAGGGACGTCTTCGATGCGATCCCGCAGCGGCGGGATGTGCATGCGGATCACGTTCAGCCGGAAGAAGAGGTCCTCGCGGAAGTTGCCGGCCGCGATTTCTTTCGGAAGATCGCGGTTAGTGGCCGTGATCAAACGAACGTTGACGCGCGTGTGCGAGCGATCGGCGCCGATGCGCTGAATCTCGCCGGTCTCCAGGAAGCGCAGGAGCACGACCTGCATGCGGGTGCTCATCTCGCCGACTTCATCGAGGAACACGGTGCCGTTGGGCGCCATCTCCAGCAGCCCGGGCTTATCGCGGTACGCACCCGTGAAGCTGCCCCGCACGTGACCGAACAATTCCGACTCCAGCAGCGAATCGGGCAGGCCAGCGCAATTGACGGTGACCAGCCGGCTCGCCGCGCGGGCACTGCGATCGTGAATGAGGCGCGCGACGACTTCCTTGCCCACACCCGTCTCGCCTGTGATGAGCACCTTGGCGCCGGATCGCGCCGCGCAGTCGATGTCGGTCAGAATGGTTCGGACCGCTTCGCTTCGACCGAGCAGACGCACTTCGGAATTTGGCACCCCAGACACCGTACCCCCCTTGATTCGACGTCTGGCTTTGCCACGCGACCCAGCCGTGGTGCGACGCCGATGCGTATCCTACCGCAGTGCAGCTGACTAATGTCAACCAAAATATCGTTACAGTACTCATTTGTCCTATAAGGACATAAAAAGTTCCTTGTAATTCTGAGCTAATACGCGCAAATCTGGCCGCCCTCGAAGCGGCGGCACCACCCCCAGTGGTGCAGGAGATGACTTGATATCAGTTTCTCACCGGCGGCGCAAATTGGCATCCGCTGTCCGTTTAAAGCGTCCAGAAAGTCGGCGTATTTCTGGATATTCTTCCAAGGATGGTCGTGCTTCGGACGACTTGCCATCCGGAGTCGGCCGTGTTGCAGAGCGCGGAGGATTCAGACAAACCATGTGATATCAATGTGTTACGTGGATGTCTGGCAGTTTCAGCTGGGCCGGGTCGGGTTGTTGCTACCGAATTGACGCGAAGCGGATGACCTTAGACCAATGAGGGTTCAAGCCCAGACCCAGCTGATCGGGACCAGCGCCGTCATGCGCGACCTTCGCGCCGAGCTCGTGCGGGTGGCCCGCTCGGACGCCAAGGTGCTCATCACCGGCGAGAGCGGATCGGGTAAGGAAGTGGTGGCTCGGGCCATCGGTCAGCAGTCGCTGCGCGCATCGGCCGCGTTCGTGCCGGTCAACTGCGCCGGGCTCCCCGAGAACCTGCTCGAGTCGGAGCTGTTCGGGCATGTGAAGGGCAGCTTCACCGGCGCGTACCGCGACAAGCCCGGCAAGCTCGAGATGGCCCGCAACGGCACCATCTTTCTCGATGAAATCGGGGAAATGACGCCGCGCATGCAGGGTCTGCTGCTGCGATTCCTCGAGACCGGGGAGCTTCAGAAGGTGGGCGCCGAGCAGGTGGCTCACGCCGCCAACGTTCGCGTGATGGCCGCCACCAACCGCAACCTGCGGGAGCTGATCGCCCAGGGGCTCTTCCGCGAGGATCTGTTCTTCCGACTCAACGTCATCCACATCATCGTGCCGCCGCTGCGCGAGCGCCGCGAGGATATTCCCCTGCTGGTCGACCACTTCCTGCGCAACTTCACCGATCAGACGACGTCGGGCGGCGCGCGCCAGGTGCTCGGACCGACGGTCTCCGACATCAGTCCTCAGGCGATGGACGCGTTGAAGCAGGCGCCCTGGCCGGGCAACGTCCGGCAGCTGGAGAACGTGATCGAACGGCTCATCGTGACCGCGCGGCGCGAGCGGATCGAGGTCGAGGACCTGCCGTTCGAGGTGCGGACACCCGCCGTCAGCCGCAAGCCGCTGCGCGAGCGACGCCGCACCGTGGCCGACGACCTGTTCCAGAAACTGGTTGAGGAGCGGCAGTCGTTCTGGGCCGCGGTCTATCCGCTGTACATGAACCGCGAAATCACGCGCGCCAACGTCCGAGACCTCGTCCACAAGGGACTCGAGGAAGCACGCGGCAACTACAAGATCGTCGCGAAGCTGTTCAATCTCGAACCGCGGGAATACAAGCGCTTCCTCAACTTCCTGCGGAAGCACGACTGCCAGTTGCCCTTCAAGGAATACAGACAGTAGGAGGTAGGAGGTAGGAGGTAGGGACCGAACTTCTCGACTGCCTCCTATCTACTGCCTCCCGCCTCCTGCCTCCTGTCTAGTCGAGCGCTTGCGCCAGGTCGTTCTGGAGGTCGGCGAGGTCCTCGATGCCGACCGATACGCGCACCAGGCCATCGGTGATGCCGAGGGCCGCCCGCCGCTCTGGCGGCACCGAGGCGTGAGTCATGACTGCCGGGTGCGAGATCAGGGTTTCAACGCCGCCCAGGCTTTCGGCCAGGGCCATCAGGCGGACGCGGCCGAGCAGCGCGCGGGCCGCCTCGATCGACCCGGTATCGAAGGAGATCAGCCCGCCGAACCCGCGCATCTGGCGCGTGGCCAGGGCGTGCTGCGGGTGCGAGGGCAGCCCGGGGTAGATCGTCTGCGTCACCCTCGGGTGGGCCGCCAGGAACTCCGCCAGCGCCTGGGCGTTGGCGTTGGTCCGCTCCATGCGCACGTCGAGCGTCTTGGTACCGCGGAGCACCAGCCACGAGTCCATCGGGCCGAGGATGGCGCCGGCCGCGTTCTGCACGAAGCGCATCCACTCCACGTCGTCCTCGTGCTTCACGACGACGATGCCGCCGACGCTGTCGCTGTGGCCGTTGAGGAACTTCGTGGTGCTGTGCACGACGATGTCGGCGCCGAGCGCGAGAGGTTGCTGGAGGTAGGGACTGGCGAAGGTGTTGTCCACGACGACGCGAACGCCATGTCGGTGGGCGATGTCGCTGGCCGCGGCGAGGTCGGTGATCCGCAGGAGCGGATTGGTCGGTGACTCGAGGAACAGGTACTTCGTTCGCGGCGTGATCGCCGGCTCGATCAGATCGAGGTTGGACGAGTCGACGTACGAGAAGCAGAGGCCGAACTTGCGGCGGACCCGCTCGAACAGCCGGAAGGTCCCGCCATAGGTGTTGTCGCTCACCAGGACGTGATCGCCCGCCTCGAGCCGCGTCAGGATCGCATCGATGGCGGCCATCCCCGAGGCGAACGCGAAGCCCGCCACGCCCGCTTCGATCGCCGCGACGTTCCGCTCGAGCGCCATCCGGGTCGGGTTGTGCGTGCGGCCGTACTCGTACCCTTTGTGCTGGCCCAGGCCCTCCTGGACGTAGGTGGAGGTCTGGTAGATGGGTGTGATGATGGCGCCCGTGCTCGGGTCCGGCTCCTGGCCGGCATGAATGCAGATGGTGCTGAAACGCGCGTCGTCGTTCAGTTTCATGAGCGGGAATCCAAGTCGCTAACGATACTCTGATATCATTTTCGCGCGCAAACACCGTACGCGCGCAAACACCGCGCGTGGTTCCGACTCGCGCACCGACACCGCGCGCTTATGGCCGCTCCAGCCCGTACGCCGCTCCTGACCGGCCCCGCGCCTTCGCGGGCGCTGGTGTGGCGTCGCTGGCTGCTCAGCACCTTCCCCGGCCGCTCGCTCCTCATCGGCGTTGTCGTCAAGGCGATCACCTGGCCCCTGGGGGCCGCGCTGGGCGCGTTGCCACCGGTGGTCGATGCGATCGACATGGTGGGCAGCCTCGCGCTCATCTTCGCGTGCGCCTACGGCCTCACCCGCTTCGCGTTCTGGGCGAGACGCCGCTTGCTGTGGCGCGTGCGGAGGAAGCTCATCCTGTCTTATGTCTTCGTCGGTGTCGTCCCCGTCCTGCTGGTGATCACGTTCTTTCTGCTGGCAGGCCTGCTTTTGTTCTTCAACGTCAGCTCCTACCTTGTGAAGTCGCGCCTGCGATCGCTGACCGACCAGACCCAGTTCCTGGCCCAGACGACGGTCGCGGAACTGCAGCCCAGCCCGACGACCGCGGCCTTCCTCGAGACGCTCGAGCGCCGTCTCACCGGCATCGAGACGCGATACCCGTTCGTGTCGCTGGCCATCGTCCCGGTGGGCGGTTTGACGTGCCCGGTTGAACCTGCCCGGGCGGCTCGTGCGCCGCGAACCTTGCCCGTGACCCTGCCGCGAACCGCCGGCCCCTGGACCCACCTCGACGCGCCAGTGGTGCTGCCCAAGTGGATCACCTGCCAGGGCTTTGCCGGCCTGCTCGCTTACAACGTTCCGTCCACCGGCGCGGACTCGCAGAACCACACGCGCCTCGTGATGCGGGCCGTGGCGTTTCCCGACCTGCCCAATCCGACCTGGGCCGTCGTGCTCGACCTTCCGCTCTCGCAGGAGGTGGAACAGCGGATCACCGACGAGACCGGCATCCGCATCGGCGAGGTGACGGCGCTGCCGTTCGGATCGCGCGAGAACGTCATGCCGGTGGACGGTCGTCCGCTCGAGCCAATCGCCGCCGATCCGCTCGGGCGCGAGCAGACGCTGTCGCTCACGACCCAGCGCTGGGTCGCCTTCCTCGATTACACCGACTGGGCCACGGGCACGCCGTCGGGCGCCACGCTGGCCATGCGCATCAACGCGTGGGCCATCTACGACCGGCTCTCGGCCGCCTCGGCGAGCGTCGGAGAGATGAACTTCGGTCAGCTCCTGTTGGCGGTGCTGGCGCTGGTCGGGGGTCTTTTCCTCATCATCCAGTTCGTGGCGCTGGTGATCGGCCTGCTCCTCGCCCGCCAGATCACCGGCGCAGTCCACGAACTCTTCACCGGCACACAGCACCTCCGCAATCGCGACTTCGTGCACACGATTCCGGTCCGGGCGCGCGATCAGCTGGGGGAGCTGGCCGAGTCGTTCAATGCGATGACCGGCGAGGTGCGGACGCTTCTCGGCGAGGTGGCGGAGAAGGGCCGCATGGAGCAGGAGATGCACGCGGCCCGCGACATCCAGCAGAAGCTGCTGCCGCCGGCGCCGCGCAACATCCACGGCCTGTCGCTCGCGGCCTTCTGTGAACCGGCGCGCGAGGTGGCGGGCGACTACTACGATTTCCTGCCCATCACCGACACGATGATCGGCGTGCTCATCGCCGACGTCGCCGGCAAGGGCCTGGCCGCCGGCCTCTACATGGCGCAGCTGAAGGTGATCGTCCAGTCGCTCGCGCGGCTCCATCACGAGCCGCGCGAGTTTCTGATAGCGGTGAACGGCGTCGTCGCGCAGAATCTCGACGCCAAGAGCTTCATCACGATGACCTATTGCGTCATCGACCTCGAGCGACGGGAGCTCACCTTCGCGCGCGCCGGCCACTGCCCGCTGATCCACGTCCCCGGCGACGGGCCGGCCGGACTGCGCCACGCCCGGGTGCTGGCGCCGGACGGACTGGTGGTGGGGCTCAACATCGACTCGGGCGAGATATTCGAGTCGATGCTCGAGGAGCGGACGATCTCGCTTGCTGACGGCGATCTGGTCGTGCTCTTCACCGACGGCATCAGCGAGACGATGAACGAGGCGTTCGACTGCTACGGCGAAGCACGGCTGTCGAAGGTGATCGAGCAGTACGCGCACCTGCCGTTCGACCAGCTGCGCTCCTACATCCTGGCCGAGCTGCGCGCCTTTGCCGGATCCGCCGACCAGCACGACGACATGACCATGGTCCTGATGAGGGTCGGATGACCACGCTCACCACCATCTTCCGCACCCGGTCCGAGATCGAGGCCAACGTCGTTCAGGCGCTGCTCGAGAGCCACGGCGTCCAGTCGGTCCGCACCGCCGGCGCCCCGCCCGGCATGTTTGCGTTCACCGTCAGCACCCTCGGCGAAACGCGCCTGTCGGTGCGCGACGAGGAAGCCGAGGAGGCGGTGCGCATCATCGAGGCTCATCGCGAGCAGGTCCCGGGCGGGCTGGTGGTGCCGTTGCCGCAGCAGTTCGACGCGCTGGAGGCGCGGCTCGGATACCGCTTCAGGGATCGCGGGCTGCTCGAGCACGCGCTCACGCACAAGTCGAAGGCGCACGAGGATCCGAGCGGCGGTGTGGTCGACAACGAGTCGCTCGAGTTCCTCGGCGATGCGGTCCTCGGCCTGGTTGCGGCCGACGCGTTGTTCCGCGCCTTTCCAAC
>Ga0247830_10001196_pt1 | contig 10570 bp, 5 predicted proteins | sample 12C_Control_Day5_FD_207766 | JGI IMG/M metagenome (GOLD analysis project Ga0247830, IMG submission 207766) | Soil microbial communities from agricultural site in Penn Yan, New York, United States - 12C_Control_Day5 | ecosystem: Environmental > Terrestrial > Soil > Agricultural land | place: USA...
ATGGGCGAAAGCGAAGAGCGAACCCCTGCTGTGATGCCAGACACCGAACACCCCCGTCTTGCGAACTACCCTGCGCCGATTCGTCGGCGCCTCGTGGGCGCCGGATTCTGTCGAATTGAGCGATGGAGCGTGCCATGAAAGGTGTAGTCTACCGGGGTCCGCGCGACGTCCGCGTGGAAGACGTCCCCGATGCAAAGATCGATTGGCCCACCGATGTCCTCGTCCGAATCACCTCCACCAACATCTGCGGCTCCGACCTCCACGTGTACGAGGGCCGGACCGACCTCGAGCCCGGCATGGTCATCGGGCACGAGAACCTGGGGCAGGTGATCGAGGTGGGGAGCGCCGTCAAGCGGATCAAGAAGGGCGACTGGGTCTGCATCCCGTTCAACGTCGCCTGTGGCTACTGCCGGAACTGCGAGCGCGGCTACACCGGCTTCTGCCTCAGCATGAACCCCGACCCCGAGACCGCGGGCGCGGCCTACGGCTATTCCGGCATGGGCCCCTACCGCGGCGGCCAGGCCGAGCTGCTGACGGTCCCCTACGGCGACTTCAACTGTCTCCGGCTCCACGACGACGCCGAGGAGAAGGAGACCGACTACGTGATGCTGGCGGACATCTGGCCCACCGGCTGGCACGCCACCGAGCTCGCCGGGGTGAAGCCGGGGGAGACCGTGGTGGTCTACGGCTGCGGCCCCGTCGGCCTCATGGCGGCGTACTCCGCGATCGTGAAGGGCGCGGCCCAGGTCTACATCGTGGATCGCCATCCCGACCGGCTCAAGCTGGCGGAATCCATCGGCGCGATCCCGATCGACGATTCCAGGGACGATCCGGTCGAGGCGGTCATGGAGCTGACCCACGGCCTCGGCGCGGACCGCGGCTGCGAGTGTGTCGGCTGGCAGGCGCATGACCCGCAGGGGCACGAGCACCCCAACATGACGCTCAACAAGCTGTTCAAGTCGGTGCGGGCGACCGGCGGGCTGGGCATCGTCGGCGTCTTCACCCAGGACCCCAAGAGCCCCGACCCGTTGCTCAAGGAAGGCGAGATCGCGCTCGAGTATCCGGTCTATTTCGAGAAGGGATTGCGGATGGGCAGCGGCCAGGCCGACGTGAAGCGCTATAACCGGTATCTCCGCGACCTGATCCACGACGACCGGGCGGCGCCGTCTTTCCTGGTGTCGCACGAGCTGCCGCTCGACGATGCGCCGGACGCGTACAAGCATTTCGACGCGCGGGAGAAAGGATGGACCAAGGTCATCCTGCATCCGGGCGTGCGAAGCGAGCGGAAGGCGCGGGCGCGGCAGCCGGAGCCGGCGAGCATCACCAAACCGGCTCGGAAGACATCGAAGCAGGCGGCCGGTAAGAGCTGAGCGTTCGGCAAGAGCTCAGTGGGTTTGTCACCCCGAGCGAAGCGAGGGGCCTGCGCCGCCTGGCGTGGGCCCCTCGTGCGCAGACGATCACAGGGCCCCGCGCCGCTGCGGGCGTGCGTTCCCTGACGTTGCGAATCCCTCTGCGGAAGGTATGATAGGGCACTCGACCGTCATTCCGATCGGACCTCCGGACACCTGGGCTGGACCATCGTCACGGCAGTCGCCGTGCGACCGAGCGAGGCCCGCATGGAGGCCTGGCTTCTCCCGCTGCAGCAGGGCCAGCCGCCACCATCGGAATCAACGACCGAGGCGACATCGTAGGCGGCTACGCCGACGGCGACGGTGCGTTTCATGGCTTTCTGATGCACCGCTGAGCACGCGGTGAGGTCGGTCAAGACGTTGTCGGGTGAGGACTCACCAAATCTGGTGAGAAACGCGTTGCCACCAGCCTGGAGAGCACGGGTCTCGGTTCGTGTCCGTGATCCCCGGCCACGGCGTGTCCGTTCCTGCCGGCGCGCCCCGCAGTTCGGGTAGGCGGGCCGGCGGCATGTTGCTCCCGGGCTCGCCGTCCCGAATGGAGGCAACCCCCTGATGTGCGGCATCGTTGCGATCTACCACCCTCACGGCTGCGTCTCGTCCGTCACCCTGGCCCACGCCACCGCCCGACTGCACCACCGGGGCCCCGACGGGCAGCGGCACTGGATCGCCCCGCACGGCCGCATCGGCCTCGGCCACGCACGGCTCAGCATCATCGACCTCGCCACGGGCGACCAGCCGATCGCGAGCGAGGACGGCCGCCGGCACATCGTGGTGAACGGGGAGTTTTACGACTTCGAGCGGATCCAGCGCGAGCTGAGCTCGGCGGGCCATCGCCTCCGGACCCGGTCGGATAGCGAGATCGCCCTTCATTTATACGAGGATCTGGGCCCCCAGTGCCTCCACCGGCTCCGCGGCGAGTACGCCTTCGTGCTCTGGGACGAGGCGCAGCAGCGGGTGTTCGCCGCCCGCGACCGGTTCGGCATTAAGCCGCTCTTCTTCGCCCAGCACGACGGGGCGCTGTACTTCGCCTCGGAGGTGAAGGCGCTGTTCGCCGCCGGCGTGCCTGCCCGGTGGAACCGCGAGGCGTTGTTCAACGCCGCCGTGCTGGGGGGACAGCCGACCGAGACCCTGTACCAGGGAATCTCCCAGGTGCCCCCCGGCCACTATCTCCTCGCCGGGCCCGCCGGTTACCAGCTCCACCGCTACTGGGACTTCGACTATCCGCGCGCCGATGGCTCCGCGCCCGCCCGCTCCGACGCGAGCTGGGCCGAGGAGCTGCGCGGGACGCTGGAGACCGCGGTCCGCCTCCGGCTTCGGGCGGACGTCCCGGTGGGCTGCTACCTGAGCGGCGGCCTCGACTCCTGCGCCGTGCTGGGCCTCGCGGCTCGGCATGCGGCGGAGCCGAGCCGCGCCTTCACCCTCGCCTTCGACCGGCCCGAGTACGACGAGGAGGCGATCGCACGGGAGATGGCCGCACGGGCCGGCGCCGTATTCTGCCCCATCCCGATGCGGCAGAGCGACCTCACCGACGACTTCGCCGACGCCACCTGGCACGCCGAGACGATCTGCCTCAACGCGCATGGAGTGGCCAAGTTCGCCCTGAGCCGGGCCGTGCGCGACGCCGGCTACAAGGTGGTGCTCACGGGCGAAGGGTCCGACGAGATCCTGGCGGGGTATCCGCACTTCCGCCGGGACATGCTGCTCTACGACAACACCGGCCAGGATCCCGACGAGGTCCGGACCCTGCTCGAGCAGCTCGAGCGGGCCAATGGCGTCTCGCGCGGACTCCTGATGCCCGACGGCGACGCGGTATCGCTCGACGGCCTGCGTCGGGTCCTGGGCTTCGTGCCGACCTGGATGGAGACGGCCGCCGGACGGATGCACAAGATGCAGGACCTGTGGGCCGGGGATTTCCAGGCCGAATTCGCCGACCGCGAGCCGTACCACATGCTGCTCGGCAGCCTCGACGTCCGAGGGCAGCTTCAGGGACGCGCGCCGGTCAACCAGGCCCTCTATCTCTGGGCCAAGACCCTGCTGCCGGGCTACATCCTCACCGTCCTCGGCGACCGCATGGAGATGGCGCACTCGGTAGAGGGGCGCGTCCCGTTCCTCGACCACGAGGTGGTGGAGCTGCTCCGCTCGATGCCGGTGGGCCAGAAGATCCGCGGGATGACCGAGAAGTACGTCCTGCGCGAGGCGGCCCGGCCGGTCCTCACCGACACGGTCTACCGGCGGCAGAAGCACCCGTTCTTGAGCCCGCCCGCCACGCTCAACCCGCAGGACCGGCTGCACGACATGGTGCAGGACGCTCTCCGCGGCTCGGCGCTGCAACGGCTGCCGTTCTTCGATCAGGGCGAGATCGTCCGGCTGCTGGACCGAGTGCCGTCGCTTCAGCCGGGCGAGCAGGTGGCCGTGGATCAGATCCTGATGATCCTGACCAGCGCCTGCGTGCTGGGGGAGCGGTTCGGGCTGGCGGCGTAACCGTGGGTGGTCCCGGTGCCGTAGACCCCGTCTCTAGTGGGTCGCCGCTGCCGGCGCCGGCTGGGTCCCCCGCAGATGCGTGTCCAGGAACGCCAACACCGCGGTGTACCCCCTGATCTCGTTCTCCTTCTTGACGAACCCGTGCCCCTCGTCCGGAAAGAGGACGTACTCGACCGGGATCCCTTTCTTCCTCACCGCGGCTACGATCTCGTCCGATTCCACCTTGAGGACCCGCGGGTCGTTCGCGCCCTGCAGCACCATGAGCGGCACCTGGATCTTGTCCGCGTTGAACAGCGGTGAGATCCGCCGGAGCCGGACGCTGTCGGTCTTGGGGTCGCCCAGCTCGGCGTACAGCGCCTCCCGGAAGGCTCCCCACCAGGGTGGAATGCTCCGCAGCGTCCGCACCCAGTTGGAGATCCCGAACAGGTCCACGCCCACCTTGAACGCATCGGGCCGCAGCGTGAGCGCGGCGAGCGTCATGTAGCCGCCGTAGCTGCCGCCCAGGATCCCGATCCGGGCCGAGTCCACGTAGCCGGTCGCGGCCAGCATCCCCTTGCTGGCGACGACGTCGCCCAGATCGGCCTCGCCGTGCTTCCGGTCGTCCATGGCGTAGAACGTCTTGCCGTAGCCGGAGCTGCCACGGTTGTTGATGTCGAACACCACGTAGCCGTGGTTGACCAGGGCCTGCGTCAGCGCGAAGTAGCCGACCCGCGCCTGGTCCCCCGGCCCGCCGTGCACCAGCACGATCGCCGGCGCCCGGGCCGAGGCCGACGCCTGGTGCGGCCGGTAGAGGAGCCCGGGAATCGAAAGCCTGTCGTAGGACTTGAAGCGCACCACCCGGGGCGCCACCAGGTCGGCTCGGTGGATCCGGGGGTTGAGGGCGCTCGTCAGCCGCTTCGGGGGCTGGCCCAGCCGGCCGGCGTAGAGGTCGAACGGGACGCTCCCGTCGCTGCCGTAGAAGGCGATCGTGGCATCGTCGCGGGATAGGTGGACTCCACCGACCACGCCCGCCGGCATGCCCGCGAACGGCACCGGCTGAAGCGTCCGGGCGTCGAGCATCCGAACGGTGGAGCGGGCGTCCTCGTTCACCCGCACGATCAGGTACTTCCCGCCTCGGCTGTACTCGGCCGCCGTGACGTCCCATTCCGCCGCGAACACCGTGGACTTTCGCCCGCTCGCCGTCTCGTAGCCCTGAAGCTCGGCGAACTCCCGCCCGCTGTCCGAGGTGACCAGCAGCCGGCTCCCGTCCGGGGAGAAGTCCTGGGGCATGTAGTTGATGTCGCCGCTGTGCTTGGTGATCAGTGTCGTGGCGCCGGTTTGCCGGTCGTAAAGGAAGACGTCGGCGTCCTTGTTGGTGTTCTGCCGGCTCAGCGCGACGTACCGCTTGTCCCGCGAGACGGCGCCGGGGCTGTAGCCCTCGGTGTTGCGGTAGAACGGCGTCCGGGCGTAGCCGTCGGTCGCGAGCTCGTACAGGTCGAAGAACCGTGGGTCGCGCTGGTTGGTCCAGACGAAGAACGACCGGTCGTCACCCGACCAGCCGCCGAAGAAGGCCTTGAGCTTGGTCCCGGGCGTCAGGTCCCTGGTCTTGCCGTCGGGGGTGCGGACGTAGAGGTGGTCCAGCTCGTTGCCGCCCTGATCGCTGGTGTAGAGGATGCGCTCGTCGGCGGGAAACCAGGAGACGGCGAAGATCGAGTTCCCGGTCGAGCTGGTCAGCGGCTGGGCGTCCCCGCCGGCCGTCGGAATCGCGTACGCGTTGTACACGCCCGAGCGGTTGGAGGAGACGAGGATCCGGCTGCCGTCGGGCGAGAACGAGGCGCCGGTGTATTCGACGTTGCCGTAGAAGTCGGCCACCGAGTACTGGGTCGGGGTGAACGTCGAGTCGGTGGCGGGCGCCCGGGTGACGCGATCGCCGGAGCAGGCGAGTGCCGTCAGGGCCGGGCCGAGGACACAAGGGTGGGAGACGCGCATGGCAGCCCTCCGTCGTGATGCCGGACTTATGATAGCATTGTTCATTGCGATCAGGTGATGCCAAAGAAGCCAGCCAAGCTCCGCCCGACGTGGCTCATCGCGTTCAGGACGATGCTAGAGGCCACCGGGCAGGCGTAGAGGCTGATGAAATCTGGGCCTTTGTCATGGACAGCGCGTGGCGAATGTAGTTGGGGGGCATCGGGGCCGAATCACCCGACCGCCCCCCTTATCATTTTCCAATTCTGGACACCGTTACAGTCAAAACCGGACACTACCGGCGAGTCCGGTCCGGCTGGTCGTCGGCCGTCCGCAGCCGTATATTTGAGGTCCCGCTCTCCCTGCGCTACGATCCGTCGTCCGGGGATGTCTCCCTCTGCTACGAGGCCCTGGGTGCCCGACCACCAGCCTGATTTTGCGCATTCCTGCAGCCCCGAGCCTCACCGCGACCGGACCAAGCAGATCCTCCGCCGGCACCCCGAGATTCGCACCCTGATCGGGCCCAGCCCGGTGACCTTCCTTTATATCGTAGGGCTCGTGTCGCTGCAGTTCGTCACGGCCTGGCTCGTGGCCGATCAGTCCATCTGGGTCACGCTGCTGCTGGCGTACACCGTCGGCGCGTTCGCCAGTCACGGGCTGTTCGTCATGATCCACGAGTGCGCCCACCGCCTGGTCTTCCGCCGGCGGGTCCCGAACGTCCTGGCGGGCCTCGTCGCCAATCTGCCGCTGTTCGTGCCCGGGTCCTTCTCCTTCCAGAAGTACCACCTCAAGCACCACAGTAATCAGGGCGTCTACGAGCTCGATGCCGACATCCCGAGCCGCTGGGAGGCGCGCCTGATCGGCCGCTCGGCGTTCATGAAGGCGCTGTGGCTGCTGCTCTACCCGCTCTTCCAGAGCGTGCGTGCCTTCCGGGTGAAGGAGGTGCCGCCGCTGGACGTCTGGACGGTGACCAACCTCCTCATCCAGATCGGCGTCAACGTCGCCGTGTACCTGGTGTGGGGCCCGATGTCGTTCGCCTACCTGGCGCTGGCGCTCTTCTTCTCGATCGGGCTTCACCCGCTCGGCGCCCGCTGGATCCAGCGGCACTATCTCGTGGGCGAGGGGGGAGACCAGGAGACCTTCAGCTACTACGGGAAGCTCAATCTCCTGACCTTCAACGTCGGCTACCACAACGAGCACCACGACTTCCCCTCGATCGCCTGGATCCGGCTGCCCCGGATCCGCGCCGCGGCGCCCGAGTTCTACGAGGAGCTTACCGCCCACACCTCGTGGACCCGGCTGCTGTTCCGGTTCCTGTTCGACCGCGAGATCACCCTCTACTCCCGGATGACCCGGGAGAGCGCGTCCGGCAACCCTCGGCCGGCGCTGGCCGAGCCCAGCACCGCGGCGTAGCTTAGGGACGTCTCGGCGAAGTCAGGCTCGAATGAAGCTGCTCGTCCGCGCCGCCGCCTGCGTCCTGGTTGCCGGCTGTACTACCTACAAGCCCCCACCGCCGCCGACCCCGCGCGACGCGAGCCTCGTCACCGCCTCCATGGGCCAGACGTGGGACGCGGTGATCGACCTCTTCGCCACCCGCAACATCCCCATCCGCACCATCGAGCGGGCCTCGGGTCTCATCGTGACCGACGCGCTGCGCGTGGGCCAGGAGGGCAACACCTACGCGAGCTGCGGGACGGTGAACGGCAAGGTCCTGGCCCCCGACCGGGCGACGTACAACGTCCTCGTGCGCGGCGATTCCAACATGGCGACCGTCCGGACCACGGTCCTCTGGACCCGCACGGAAGAGCCTGTCGTCCCCGAGTGCACCAGCACGTTCATCTGGGAGCGCGCCCTGGAGACCGACGTCAAGGCGCGCGCGGAGCGGCAGGGACGGCAGGTGGCCAGGGAGACGGTGCATCTCAGGCCGGTCCCGCCGGGCCAGCCTTCGCCGGCGCCGGCGGCGGCTCCCGCACCCGGCGGTCCCCCGGCCATCCGCTCGGCCCAACAGCTCATGGACAACCTCGGCTTCCGCCGGGCGATGGCCGACGCCCAGCGGATCGGAATAGTGACCGACTTCCACGAGATCGCCATCGACACCCTGGCCCTCGACCTGGCCGATGCCGCGCTCACCTCGGCGTCCACCAGCCACAGCCTGAGCGGGTTGTATCTGGCCTATCGCGGGACCACCGGATACCGGCCGGGGAGCGCGATGAAGCTGTTCCATGACGGGCAGTCGATCGGGTGGTACAACAATGCGGGGCTGACCTGGGGGATGGTGCGGTAGATCAAGGCCGCGCGAGCAGGCGGGTGCTATACTGCCCCGCATGGATGCTTCCAACGGCTATGTCCACGTCTGCGGTGCCCGAGTCCACAATCTCAAGAACGTAGACGTCCGCATCCCCCGCGGCGCCCTGGTCGTCTTCACCGGGGTGAGCGGGTCGGGTAAGTCGTCCCTCGCCTTCGGCACCCTCTACGCCGAGGCGCAGCGCAGGTATCTCGAGTCGGTGGCGCCCTACGCCCGGCGGCTCTTCCATCAGGTCGGCGTCCCCGAGGTGGACGCGATCGACGGCCTACCGCCCGCGGTCGCCCTCCAGCAGCAGCGCGGCGCGCCCACCACGCGCAGCTCGGTCGGCAGCGTCACCACCCTCTCCAACCTTCTCCGGATGCTCTACTCCCGCGCGGGCGACTATCCGCGCGGAATGGAGATCATCTATGCCGAGGGGTTCTCGCCCAACACGCCGGCGGGGGCGTGTCCCCGGTGTCATGGGCTGGGGCGGATTTACGACGTCACCGAGCGGAGCATGGTGCCGGACGACACGCTCACCATCCGCGAGCGGGCGATCGCGAGCTGGCCACCGGCGTGGCACGGCCAGAACCTGCGCGACATCCTGGTAACACTGGGCTACGACGTGGACCGCCCCTGGCGCGAGCTGCCGAAGAAGGACCGCGACTGGATCCTGTATACCGAGGAGACGCCGACGGTGCCCGTGTACGCCGGGTACACGCCGGCGGAGACCCGGCGCGCGCTCAAGCGGAAGGAAGAGCCGAGCTACCTGGGGACGTTCACCGGTGCGCGGCAGTACGTGCTGGAGACGTTCGCGAAGACTGAAAGTGCGGCGATGAAGCGGCGGGTGGCCCGCTACATGGTGAGCACCGAGTGCCCGGTCTGCCACGGCAAGCGGCTGAAACCGGGCGCGTTGAGGGTGAAATTCGAGGGGCTGGACATCGCGGAGATGAGCCACCAGTCGCTCAAGCGGTTGAGGGAGATCTTCGCGCCGGTGGCGCAGGGACGTAGGGGCGCAGGGACGCAGGGTGGGGAGGAGCATCCGGAAAAAGAACTGGTCGCATGCCGCATCGCCCGCGACCTAGTGGCCCGGATCGACGTGCTCATGGATCTCGGCCTGGGCTATCTCTCCCTCGAGCGCAGCACCCCCACCCTCAGCCCCGGCGAGCTCCAGCGCCTCCGCCTCGGCACCCAGGTGCACAGCAATCTGTTCGGCGTGGTCTACGTGCTCGACGAGCCGTCGGCGGGCCTGCACCCGCGCGACACCGAGGCGCTGCTCCGCGCGCTCGACCGCCTCAAGGTGCAGGGCAACTCGATCTTTGTGGTGGAGCACGAGCTCGACGTCATGCGCCACGCCGACTGGATCGTGGACGTCGGCCCGGGCGCGGGGCAGCACGGGGGACAGGTGCTCTACAGCGGGCCGGTGGCCGGGCTGGCTGAAGTCAAGCAGTCGCGCACCCGCGAATACCTGTTCAACGAGCCCACGCCGCCGGCGCGGAAGCCGAGGGAACCGAAGGGCTGGCTCCGGCTCGAAGGCGTGACCCGGAACAACCTGCACGGGGTGGACGTGGGCTTCCCCCTCGGCGTGTTCACCACGGTGACTGGCGTGTCGGGCTCGGGGAAGTCGAGCCTGGTGAGCCAGGCGCTGGTCGAGCTGGTACGTCGCCACCTGGGGCACGAGCCTGAGGAGGTGGAGGAAACCGGCCCCGAGCTGGAGCAGGCGCAGGTCGAGGCGACCGGGGGGCGCATCGTGGAGGGCGCGGAGGCGATCCGCCGCCTGGTCGTAGTGGACCAGAAGCCAATCGGCCGAACCCCGCGCTCCAACCTCGCGACGTACACAGGGCTCTTCGATGGTGTGCGGAAGCTCTTCGCGGCGACGAAGCAGGCCAAGGCGCGGAAGTACGATGCGGGGCGGTTCTCGTTCAACGTGGCGAAGGGGCGGTGCGAGACGTGCGAGGGAGAGGGGTTCGTGATGGTCGAGCTGCTCTTCCTGCCGAGCGTGTATGCGCCGTGTCCGACGTGTCACGGATCGCGGTACAACGCGCGCACGCTCGAGATTCAGTACAAAGGAAGGAACGTCGCCGAGGTGCTGGGGATGACGGTGGACGAGGCCTGGGAGTTCTTCTCGGACCCGGACCAGGAGACGACGGTCCGGCGCGCGCTCGAGACGCTCCGGAGGGTGGGCGTGGGCTACCTGCGACTGGGCCAGCCGGCGACGGAGCTATCCGGCGGGGAGGCGCAGCGGATCAAGCTGGCGACGGAGCTGCAGCGCACCGCCCGTGGCGACACGCTCTACGTGCTGGACGAGCCGACCACGGGGCTGCATCCGGTGGATGTCGAGCGGCTGGTGGTGCAGCTCAACGGGCTGGCGGACGCGGGGAACACGGTTGTGGTGGTGGAGCATGATGTGTCGGCGGCGGTTCTTTTCGTCCAGCGAGTAGTCTGCCTGCCC
>Ga0247830_10001198_pt1 | contig 10568 bp, 6 predicted proteins | sample 12C_Control_Day5_FD_207766 | JGI IMG/M metagenome (GOLD analysis project Ga0247830, IMG submission 207766) | Soil microbial communities from agricultural site in Penn Yan, New York, United States - 12C_Control_Day5 | ecosystem: Environmental > Terrestrial > Soil > Agricultural land | place: USA...
CGGGATGACCGCGCTCCCGCTGGTCGTCCGGACCGCGGTCATCCCGACCGCGATCATCCCGACCGCGATCATCCCGACCGCGATCATCCCGGTCGCGGGCGTCACCGGGGCGGTCGTCGGCGCGGGCGGCGGTCCCTCCCCCGGTTGCGGGCTCGCCGGCGCCGGGGTCGACCGCGCCGCCGACGGTCCGGCCGGTCTCCTCTCCCTGCTGTTCAGGGGCTCGCGCCGGCGACTCCGTCTGCGGCTCGGCCGTCGGGGTATCCGTGGGCCGGGGCGCCTCCGGTAGCGACGGCGCGGCCCCACCGGACGGCACGGGCGCGCCGCCGGGCCCGAGCCATCCCGCCGACAGCCCTGCCGTCGCGGCGCCGGTGATGAGCGGCAAGGCCAGCACCACCATCGTCAACGTCCGTCGGTTGACGAAGTTGGTCACCGACGGCCGATCTTGCTCACCCTCGCCCATGCGCGCCATCCTGAACCGCGGCCCGCCCCCCACCGGCGCACAACGAACGGCACGTTCGGGCAAACCTATTGACCGAAAGTGCCGTTCGTTCACAGCAGAGGCGCCGCAGGACCCGGGGGCTCACAGGGGGGCTCACGGCCCGAGGGCGAGCACCTCGTCCAGCCCGGCACGCAGGCACTCCACCAGCGTCGCCGGCTCACGGACGGCGGCAGGGTCGACGTTGATCCCGATGCAGCACGTCCCGGCGTGCGAGATCAGCGTGATCATCGCAGCGCAGCCGGGCAACGGCCCGAACGGGTACATGTGTGTGATCCGCGCGCCGGCCACGTACACGTCGTGCGGGATCCCCGCCACGTTGCTCACCTGCACGTCGTTGGCCGAGGTCAGCCGGCCAGAGACGGCCCCGATCACCGAGGCCGGCAGCCAGGCGAGCAGGGGGGCGCCCGCGGCCGTGACGACGCCGGCCGCGGTCTCCGCGCGCGCGGTGAGGACGAACTCGCGGACCGCCCGGACCCGGGCCGCCGGGTCGGGTTCACCCATCGGCGCGTCGAACCGGGCGCCGGTGAAACGGTTGCCGCCCTGCGGGTCGTCCTCGGTGCGCAGGCTGATCGGCAGCCCGACCGGCAGCGTGTCGACCTCGCTCACGTCGACGCCCAGACGCTCGTGGTAGCGGCGGAACCCGCCGAGGACGCCGGCGAGGAAGCCGTCGTTGACCGATCCGCCCGCGGCCCTCGCGCCCGCCTTGAGCCCGGCAAGCGGCACGTCGAGCGCCTCGAAGTGCCAGCCCCCGCCGCGGGCCGCGAGCAACGGCGAGCCGGTCGAGGGCGGCGCGACCGTGCGCGCGAGCGACCGCGCCACGTCGACGATGCGCGCCGCGGCCTCGAAGGGCCGGGTGAGCGCGCCGAGCACCCCGGTCCCCTGGCGCAGCGCCTCCCGTGGCACCGCCCGCACGGTCCGCGAAACCTGCTCGGTGAGCAGGTCCACCGGGGAGGCCTCCCCCGGCGCCGGCGCGGCGGGCTCGGGGCGCCGCGGGTCGGGCTCCCGGGTACGGCTGTGCAGCCGCGCCATCAGCTGCACGGCGCCGAGGCCGTCGGTGACGCTGTGGTGGGTCGTGACGATGTACGCGGCCCCGCCGTCCTCGAGACCCTCGACGAGCAGGGCCCGCCACAGCGGGCGGTCCCGGTCGAACGGCGCGCCGGCGAACTCCTGCACGACGTCGAGCAGCTCGCGCCGCGACCCGGGCGCCGGCAGCTGGGTGGCGGACAGGTGGGCGGCGAGGTCGAACTCGTCGAGGGTCACCCAGGCCGGGGCGCCGACGCCGAGCGCGGGCTCGACCACCCGCTGGCGCATCCTCGGCACCATCCGCGAGGCCCATTCGTGCGCCCGCACCAGGCGCTCCCAGTCCGGCACCCGGTCGAGCAGCTCCAGCAGCGTGACGTTGGCCCGCAGCCGCGGGTCGGCGGCCTCGGCCCGCCACATCGCCGTCTCCAGCCCGTTCATCTCCCGGGCCGTGCCCCAGTCCAGCGGAGGTGCGGAGACCGAAGGGTCGCTTGCGGGCCCGAGCATCGATACCGGACCCGACGGGCCGGTGCTCACCTCCACCTCCCGCACCTCGTGCACCTCCGGGCGCCACTCCCCCAGCGTCTTCACGTACAGCTCGCGGACCTCGTCGACCCGCCGGCCGATCTCCTCGACGGTCCAGCCGTCGGTCGGGATCGGGGGCAGCACCTTCACCTGCACCGTTCCCGAGCGGATCGTCGACGAGCCGCGCCACATGAGCTCGCCGGCGTTGCGGATCACCACCGGGAGGATCGGCACCCCGGCCTGCATCGCGACATGGAAGGCGCCCTTCTTGAACGGCCCGAGCGCCGGGGTCGGCGACCGGGTGCCTTCGGGCGCGATCACGAGCGAGATGCCCTCCCGCAGCCGCTCCACCGCGGGCTCCAGCGCCGCGCGGGCCTTGGCCGGGTCGGCCCGGTCGACGAACGCCACGTCCATCAGCCGGAACATCAGCCCGAACCCGGGCACGTTCGCGGCCTCCTTCTTCGCCACGCCCGTGAACCCGCCGCGCAGCAACTTGGCCAGGATCAGCACGTCGAGCTGGCTCTGGTGGTTGAACAGGACGACCGCCGGCCGCGCCGCGGCCAGGTGCTCGGCGCCCTGGACGTCGAGCCGCACCCCGGCCAGCGCGGCGCCCAGCTCGCCGGCCAGCGTCGTCCCGAGATCGATGCCGTCGCGCTTGGAGCCATTGAGGGCGCCGAGGGCGAGCCCCGCTCCGAACCCGCCGAGCATCCCGCCCACGCCGGCGACGGTGCGCACGATCTGCGTCGCACCGGGACGCCCGCGGGGGCGGAAGCGGGCCACCGGCCAGCCGTGCTCTACCGCCGCGGCAGCGAGCTCCCGGCCCGGGTTGAGCGCCCGTGGCCGCCCGACGGCCTGCAGGAACGGCACGTCCTCGTCGCCATTGGAGTACGCGTAGCTCTGCGCGAGGTCGACCCCGTGCCCGGTCGCGAACGCGCGGACGGCCGCGGCCTTCCCGGCCCGCCACAGCGGCGGGCCGCCGGGACGTCCGGTGCAGATCCCGTCCTCCACCTCCACCGGGGTGACCAGCACGTGCTCGACCCCCATCGCGCGGGCCGCCGGCTCCACCTGGAACCGGGTCGCCGAGGAGGCGAGCACGATCGTGTGCTCGGCGCGGCGGTGGGCCTCGACCAGCCGCCACGCCTCGGGGTAGAGCGAGCCCGCGATCCCCTGGACGAACAGCCGTTCGCCCAGCTCGGCGAGCTCGTCCTCGCTGCGCCCGGCCCAGGAGCGCATCCCGAGCAGGAAGAACCGGTCGAAGTCCTCCTCGGTGGTGACCCCGCGCAGGCCGATGAGCAGCATCCGCCCGAGGTCGTCCGGGGTGACGTGCAGCGAGCGCACGTGGTGGCGGGCGAAGGTGGCCAACGAGTACCCGTCGATGAGCGTCCCGTCGAAGTCGAAGAACGCCCCGACCTCGGGGCCGCGCGGACCGGCCTCGACGTCGGCGACCATCTGCTCCTCGGTCCACAGCACCTCACCGACACCGCTAGGGGGCAACGCCGACCGCCTCCCTCCGCTGCGCCGCGTCCAGTTCGTCGATCTCGCTCACCCGGCCCACCACATCGCGCAGCTGCGCGGCGAACGTCGACCGGCGCTCGGCGAGGGCCGCGTCCCCTGGACCGACGAGGTCCTGGTTCGCGGCCAGCCGAAGCGCGGAGGTGAACAGCTCACGCGAGAGCGACTCGGGTCCGTGCAGCCTGCCTTGCAGGAGCATCTGCTGGCCCACGCCCCCGCACTCGTCGAGGAACTCCTTCTCCACGACGGGGGCGGCGGGGTCGCGCGCGGCGAGCCGCTCCGCGACCACGAGCTGGGCGTCGACGAACGAGCGCAGCACCCGGTGGGCCATGAGGAAACCCTCGCCGGCGAGCACCTCGCGCCCGTCGCGGACCTCCCAGTCCTCGTCCATCCGCGCGAGCTCCGCGCTCAGGCGCGCGAAGTGGCTCTCCCGCTCGGGGAAGAAGAACTCGAACTTGAGAAGGTCGCGCAGGCGCGCGGCCTCGTCCCACCGGTCACCCGGTTCGCACAGCAGCATCAGCTCGGCGATGGCGCGGTCGACGAAGTGGTGGATCGCGCTGTTGCGGTAGAACGCCGCGACGAGGTGCTGGCCGCGTTCGATCGCGTAGACCGGCTCCTCGCCGCCGGTATAGGTCGTCACGACCTTCTCCGCGGTGAGCGCGGCGAGCACGGCGCGCACGCCCGCGTCGGTGCGCAGCTCGTCCCCGGAGTGCGGCAGCTCGCGCTCGACGACGTACTGGCGGACCGGTTCGAGCACCCGGCGGACCTGCCCGAGCGTCAGCGCCCGGTCGCGCACCCCGAGCAGCGCGAACGTCACCAACGCGGTGGCCATCACGGGCGTCACCCGGTTGATCCCCACCGCGACCTCGAACGCCACCTTCTGCAGGGCCAGGCGCCGGTCCGTCCCCGCCGCCAGCGCGGCGCGCAGCGAGATCGGCTCGCCGAACCGGACCTGGGCGCTGCCGACCTGGGACAGCTGCGCGCGGGCGTAGGACGCGAGCCAGCCCAGCCCCTCCGCCTTCTTCGCCGCGCCACGCTGCTCCGCGGCCATCGCGGCGACCTCGCGCAGCTGGTCGTAGGCGATCGACACCGGAACGAGGTAGACGTCCTCGACGCGGCCGCGATCGACGGCCTCCGCGACGTTCGCGATCAATCCGTAGCGCGGCGGGCGCAGCTTGCCGGTGCGCGACCGGCCGCCCTCCATGTACCACTCGAGGTTGAACCGCTTGGCGAGCAGGAACCCGAAGTACTGCCGCACGGCCAGCTTGTAGACCTCGTCGTCGCCGAAGCTGCGCCGGATGAAAACGATGCCGGCCCGCCGGGCGAGCGGCCCGACCGGCCAGAACCGCAGGTTGTCGCCGCCGAGGACGTGGTTGCGGGGGAAGTCGTGCTCGGCGAGCGCGTCGGCGAGCAGCAGCGGGTCGGCGTAGGAGCGGTGGCTGGGCAGGAACACCAGCGGGTAGCGGCGGTTGAGCGCGCGCAGCCGCTCCAGCCCCGCGGTGTCGACCTGCACGTTCCAGGCGCGGGCGTGCAGCGGCCGCAGCGCGCTGGTCAGCAGGTCCACCGCCAGCGGGCTCATCGATGCGACCAGCCCGTCCAGGTCGGCCGCGGCCCCGGCGGCGACATCGGCCTCGGGGCGGCCCAGCCGCGCGGCGAGCTCGGCGACGTCGCGGCGGAACTCCGGGCTCGCCACGATCGCCTCGACGATGCGCCTGGGCACCTTGTACCGGCCGCCGACGAGCGCGCGCTCGGCGCGGTCCAGCGCCAGCGCGGCCTGGCCCGCGACGAACCCGGCGAATCCCGGGCCGTCCCGGTCGCTATCCCGGTCGCCATGGCGCTCGCGCAGCTCGCCGACCGTCGCCGGCTCGGCGACGACGACGGCCGCCCGGTCGGGCTCGCGCCGGGCGATCCGGGCCTGCAGCCGCGCCGGCGGGCGGCGCGGGTCCACCAGCGAGGCCAGGTCGGTGAGGTGCACGCGGCGCTGCCCGCCGCGTTCGCGCGGCAGCCACACCACCCGCGCGGCGACGACCGGCGTCGCCGGGTCCGCGGCGGCCAGCGGCTCCACCAGCGCGGCCGGCTCCAGCGGTGCGACCGCGGTGACCGCACCCAGTTCGGTCTCGCGGACCCAGTCCTCGACCAGGCCGCGCTCGACCTCGCTGGTCGCGTCGACGAGCACGATCATCGGGGTCCCTCCACGGCAGCCTTCGCCTCCCGCTCATCCTGGCCTACATCCCACTTCGCGCGCCGTGCCCCCACTTCGCGGCGCCGGCGGACGCCGCGAAGTGCACGGGCGCGCCGCGAAGTGGGTCGAGGTGCCGCACAATCGCGTCGACGCCCCCGCCGCCGCGCGGCAGGATCCCGGCCGTGCCGCCCATCGTGCGCCCCGCCACCGCCGCCGACCTGCCCGAGATCGCCCTCGTCGACGGCCGCGCGTTCGGGGTGCGGTACACCGAAGACGAGATCGAGACGCTCGTCCGCCCGTTGTTCGACCCTGACCGCTTCCTGGTCGCCTGCGACCCCGACCACGGCGGGATCCTCGGCGTCACCGGCGACTACCCGTTCGAGCTGACCCTGCCCGGCGGGACCAGCCTGCCGGCGCCCGGCGTCACCTGGGTCTCGGTGGCGACCACCCACCGCCGCCGCGGGATCCTGCGCATGCTCATGCACGAGCAGCACCGCCGCCTCGTCGAGCGCGGGTACGCGGTCGCGCTGCTGACGGCCAGCGAGGCGGCGATCTACGGGCGCTTCGGCTACGGCACGGCGACGGTCGAGCACGCTGTGCGCATCGACCGCCGGCTGACCGGCTTCCGCGCGGGCGTCCCCGACCCCGGCGGCGTGCGGCAGGTCGAGGTGGACGAGGCCCGCCGGCTCGCCCCCGACGTGCACCGGCGGTGGTGCGCCCGCACGCCGGGGGCGCTCTCCCGCAGCCCCGCCTGGTGGGCCAACCTGCTCTCCGATCCCGAGCACCGCCGGCACGGCGCCTCGCCTCTCTTCCACCTCCTCCACGCCGACGGCTACGCCTCCTACCGGGTCGCGCACGGCGAGCCGACCACGTGCCGGGTCGTCGACCTGTTCGCCGCCACCGCCGAGGCGCACGTCGCACTGTGGCGGGTGCTGCTCGGGCTCGACCTCGTGACGATCGTCACCAGCCGGGCGTGCCCGCCGGACGACCCGCTGCCGTTCCTGCTCACCGACCCGCGGCAGGTGTGGACCACCGAGCTGCGCGACGGCATGTGGGCCCGCGTCCTGGACGTGCCGGCGGCGCTGGCCGCGCGCCGGTACACGGTCGAGGTCGACCTCGTGCTGGAGGTCCACGACGCGTTCCTCGGCCTGGGCGGCCGGTTCCGCCTGCGTGGCGGGCCCGACGGGGCGACGTGCGAGGCGACGCGGGCGGCGTCCGACGTCGAGGCGGACGTCGCGGCGCTCGGGTCGCTGCTGCTCGGCGGGCACCGCGGGATCACCCTCGCCCGCGCCGGCTTGCTCCGTGGCGCGGCGCCCGCGGCGCTACGCGTGCTCGACGCGGCGTTCACCGCGGACCGTTCTCCGCGGTTCGGCACGGACTTTTAGTGGGAACCTGCACGCCGTGGACGGCGTCCTGCTCAACCTCGCCCTCGTCCTGCTGTTCGTGCTCGTCGGCGGCTACTTCTCCGCCTCCGAGCTGGCGCTGGTGTCGCTGCGCGACTCGCAGGTCGAGCGGATGGCCGCGGCCAGCCGCCGCGGCAAGCGCGTGGCGCGGCTACGACGGGACCCGAACAGGTTCCTCGCGGCCGTGCAGATCGGCGTCACGCTCGCGGGCTTCTTCTCCGCGGCGTACGCCGGCTCCACGCTGACCGGTCCGCTCGCCGAGGTCCTGACCGGCTGGGGGGTGCCCGCCGGGCTCGCCGGCACGATCGCGCTCGTCGTCGTCACCGCGTTCATCTCCTACCTGTCGCTGGTGCTCGGCGAGCTTGCGCCCAAGCGCCTGGCGATCCAGCGGTCGGAGGCGGTCTCGCTGTTCGTCGCGCCGACGCTCGACCGGATCGCGCGGATCAGCCGCCCGGTGATCTGGCTGCTCTCGCGTTCCACCAACGTCGTCGTGCGGCTGATCGGGCTGGACCCGAAGGGCGGCGGCGACGAGGTGACGGAGGAAGAGCTGCGCGACATGGTCGCGGGGCACGGCGACCTGGGCGCCGAGGAACGCCGCGTACTCAGCGACGTCTTCGGCGCCGCGGACCGCCAGCTCGCGGCGGTGATGATCCCCCGCACCGAGGTCGAGTTCCTGACCGGGACGATGCCGCTGGCCGAGGCGGCCCGCCACGTCATGGACAAGCCGCACTCCCGCTATCCCGTCATCGGCGAGACCGTCGACGACGTGATCGGCGTCGTGCACGTGCGCGACCTGCTCACCGCGGTGTGCGTCGATCGCGACCGGGCCGAAGGGGACGGGCCGCAGGCCGTCGCCGACCTCACCCGCCCCGTCCCGCTCGTGCCGGGCAGCAAGCCGCTGCTCTCCGCGCTGGCCGAGCTGCGCGGGGAGCGCAACCACCTGGCGGTCGTCGTGGACGAGTACGGGGGCACTGACGGGATCGTGACGCTGGAGGACCTCATCGAGGAGCTCGTCGGCGAGATCGAGGACGAGTACGACCCCGCCGATACCGACCGCGACGCCACTGAGCTCGACGGCCTGCTGCACCACGACGACCTCGCCGAGCGCACCGGGATCGTGCTCCCGGACGGCCCCTACGAGACGGTCGCGGGCTTCGTCCAGGCCGGGCTGGGCCGCGTCCCCGCTCTCGGCGACACCCTCGACGCGCTGGGCCACCGGTTCACCGTCACCGAGATGGACGGCCGGCGGGTCGCCCGGATCCGGGTGGCCCCGCTCGCCCAGCAGTCCCGGGCGGGTGAACCACCGGGCGCGAGCTGACACCATCGGCCGATGGACGAGTCCTACGGCCGCTACCTGCACCTGGACGAGCTGCTCGCCACCCAGCACCCGGTCAGCCGTCCGGAGCACCACGACGAGCTGCTGTTCATCATCGCCCACCAGACCTCGGAGCTGTGGCTCAAGCTCGTGCTGCACGAGCTGCGCGCCGTCCAGCAGCGGCTCGCGGCCGACGAGCTGCGCCCCGCGCTCAAGGCGCTGGCGCGGGTCAAGCACGTACAGGAGGTGATGACCGACCAGTGGGCGGTGCTCGCGACGCTGACGCCGTCGGAGTACGCGGAGTTCCGCGGGTTCCTCGGCCGGTCGTCGGGGTTCCAGTCGGACCAGTACCGGGCGGTGGAGTTCGTGCTGGGCAACAAGGACGAGCGCATGCTGCGGGTGTTCGCCCACGACGAGCGGGCGCTCGCGCTGCTCACCGACGTGCTCGCCCGCCCGTCGGTGTACGACGAGTTCCTGCGCTACCTCGCCCGGCACGGCCACGACGTCCCCCGCCGGCTCCTGGAGCGCGACGTGACGCGGCCACACGAGTTCGCCCCCGACCTCGTCCCGGTGTTCCGGCGGATCTACCAGCACGCCCGTGAGCAGTGGGAGGCCTACGAGGCCTGCGAGGAGCTCGTCGATCTCGAGGAGAACTTCCAGTTCTGGCGGTTCCGGCACCTCAAGACCGTCGAGCGGACGATCGGCGCGAAGCGCGGGACCGGCGGGACGGCCGGCGTCCCGTTCCTGCGGGCGGCGCTGGAGCTGACGTTCTTCCCCGAGCTGTACGCGGTGCGCACCGAGATCGGCGAGCTCCCGACGGGCTCCGCGTGACGTGGGCGGAGCGGGCCGCCGGGCTCGACGCCGCGGACCCGCTCGCGCACCTGCGGTCCCGGTTCCTCGACGCGCCCGACGTCGTCGCGTACCTCGACGGCAACTCGCTGGGGCGCCCGCTCGCCGCCGCGGCCGACGGCTTGGCGCGCTTCGTCCACGAGGAGTGGGCCGGCCGGCTGATCCGCGGGTGGGACGAGGGCTGGATGAGCTGGCCGGAGGATGTGGGCGACCAGCTCGCCGCCGTGGCGCTCGGCGCCGCCGCAGGCCAGGTCGTCGTCGCCGACTCCACCACCGTGCTGCTCTACAAGCTCGCCCGCGCGGCGCTGGACGCGCGGCCGGGCCGGCGCGAGATCGTCGTCGACGCCGGGGACTTCCCGACCGACCGCTACGTCGTCGAGGGCATCGCGGCCGAACGGGGCTGCGAGCTGCGGTGGCTGCGGACCGACCCGGATGCCGGGGTGACGCCCGAGCAGGTGGCCGCGGCGGTGGGGCCGGCAACTGCGCTGGTGCTGCTCAGCCACGTGTCCTACCGCTCGGGCTGGATCGTGGACGCGGGCGCGGTGACGGCGGTCGCGCACGAGGCCGGGGCGCTGATGCTGTGGGACCTCAGCCACTCGGTCGGTTCGGTGGAGCTCGCGCTGGACGCGGAGGGCGTCGACCTGGCCGTCGGCTGCACCTACAAGTACCTCAACGGCGGGCCGGGTGCCCCTGCGTTCGGCTACGTGCGCCGCGACCTGCAGGAACAGCTACGACAGCCGATCCAGGGCTGGATGGGCCGGCTCGACCCGTTCGCGATGGGGCCGGGGTACGTGCCGGCGCCGGGGGCGCGCCGCGTGGTCAGCGGCACCCCGCCGATCCTCGCGATGCTGCCGCTGCGCGCGCAGCTCGACCTGCTCGCCGAGGCGGGGATCGCCGAGGTGCGGGCCAAGTCGGTGCGGCTGACCGAGCTGGCGGTGGCCGTGGCGGACGACCTGCTCGCGCCGCTGGGCGTGCGGGTGGGCTCCCCGCGGGACGCGACGCGGCGGGGTGGGCACATCACGCTGTGCCACCCCGCCGCCCGGGACCTCGTGGAGCGGCTCTGGGCGCGGGACGTGCTGCCCGACTTCCGCGAGCCGGACGGCATCCGCATCGGGCCCGCGCCGCTCTCGTCGAGCTTCACCGAGCTCGTGCGGGGGCTCGACGTGCTGCGCGAGGTCCTCGCACAGCGGTGAGCGACCGTCGGCAACGACCTTGTGGTGATCAACAAGGCCGGTGGGTCACCACAAGTTCGTTGACGACGGG
>Ga0247830_10001199_pt1 | contig 10567 bp, 7 predicted proteins | sample 12C_Control_Day5_FD_207766 | JGI IMG/M metagenome (GOLD analysis project Ga0247830, IMG submission 207766) | Soil microbial communities from agricultural site in Penn Yan, New York, United States - 12C_Control_Day5 | ecosystem: Environmental > Terrestrial > Soil > Agricultural land | place: USA...
AAGCTCGCATTTGCGACATTTACCGCGATCGGGGATGAAAGTGTCGAGTTGCCTGCGGCATCGAAAGCCCGCGCTGTCAAAGTGTGCCCCCCGTTGGTAACCGTTCGTGTGTCCCAGGACAGCCCGTACGGTGCCGCCGTATCCTGCACACCCGTATTCACTCCATCGACAAGAAACTGCACGCCGGTAACACCGACATTGTCATTCGCGTCGGCGGTCACGGTCACGATGCCACTCAGTTGGGCATTGTTCGCCGGCGAACTGATGGTAATCGCCGGCGGCGTGGAATCGGAGGAAGAGCCTCCAAGCGAAATATTCATCACGGTCTGAATTTCTGCGGCCGTTAATGCGCGGTTGTAGATACGAACATCATCGACTCGGCCTGCGAACTCGTAGCCCGAATTTCCCGATCTCCTGCCGATATTTACATTCTGCGTGGAATTCTGTTGCGAAGTGACCACAGTTCCAACGAGCGCTCCGTTGTCCAGTTGCCCGTTGAGATAAACGTTCAGCGTGCCCGAGGCGGCATTGTAAACACCGGCAACGTGATACCACGTATTAAGCTGCAGCGCCGTTGCCCCGTAGCGGAACATATCACCGCCGGAGTTGCCCGTCAGCTTGAATCCAATACCGCGCAGTCCCCGGTCCACGGTGGTATCCAACTGAAAGCCAGAGTTGTTCGAGTCGCGCTTGGAGACGATCGTCGCGTCGTCCCGGGGAAACGCCGAGGAGTTTATCCAACCCGTAACGGTCATGCTTCCTGTGATACGGAGAGCGACGGGATTACCTAGATCCACATAATCGTTTACTCCGTCAAGATTCACGGCGCCTCCGTACTTGCCTGTGCTCCACGTGGGGCCATTGGTCAGCGTTCCGTTAAGGCCGTTTCCGGATGCGTCGCTCGCCGTCGTGCCGATTGTCTCGTTGAACGCATAACCCGCGACCAGGCCGGAGGGTGCTGTCGTTGTATTGGAGACCGTGACGCTTACAGAAGATGAAGTCTCAACATTACCCGCCGCATCGCGGGCGCGGGCCGTCAGGCTATGCGAACCATTTGCCGCTGTCGTCGTATCCCATGTGATCGCATAGGGGGCTGTTGTGTCTTCGGGCCCGAGGTTGGCGCCATCCAGCAAGAACTGCACACCGGTTACACCGACGGCGTCTGAAGCGCTCGCGGTAACCGAGACGCTCGCTGAAATGGTTGCGAGCGGGGCAGGAGCGGTAATGGCGACAGTTGGAGGAGTGGTATCAGGCGGGGTAAACGGAAACGTCGCGGCGGCCTGGCTTATGCTGTGTGCGGAGACATTTCCCGCCGCATCGCGGGCGCGGACCGCGTAGCTGTACACTGTGTTCGAATCAAGTCCTGTGTTTGAATATGAGTTCGAGCCCACGGTGGTAATATTTGTTCCATCACGGAAAACCTCGTAGCCGATAACTCCGACGTTGTCGGTGGATGGGCTCCAGGTAAGGTTGATCTGCGAGCTCGACACGGCGGTGGCAACGAGGTTCTGCGGTATGCTCGGTGGCGTCACGTCGAGGAGAGTTTGCGTAGTGGCGCTCGCGGCCGCCGATTGGGCCGAATTATTCCCGGCGGCATCGTAAGCGCTGACAGAGTAACTATATGTGGTGCCTGCCGCCAAACCGGTGTCCTGGAAAAAGTTCGTCGTGCTTGTGGCAATTTGCGTTGCGCCGCGAAATATCTTGTAGCCTGCCACCCCAACATTGTCGGTTGATGAGGTCCAGGTCAGATCGATTTGCGAAGTCGAAGTCGCGAACGCCGACAAGCCGGTCGGTAGCGACGGAGGGGTGGTGTCACCCGTGCCGGAGTCTGCTTTAAAGGCGGCCATATGCATTACCCATGCGAAGCTGTTCTGTGTGGCAGTCGAACTGTACGATCCAGTGGCCGTTACGTTTCTGTCCTGCGTCAGATTGTGGTAAGCGGTTGAACGAGTGGTAAAGCCGGTGCCGGCCTGAGTCACGGTATGAGAAGACGATCCCGCGCCAAAGATCAGGTCGTTCGCATTCGTCGTCGTAATCGAGCCACTGTTCATTGCGCTTGATGAGCCTGCGGCCGAACCGCTGACGTCAAGAGCAGCAACCTTGTCCACGCCGGAGTACTCGTGGATGTACAAGATCGCCCAATCGCTGATGCCAGCGCTGAATGTGGCGTTGACCGTGTTCGCGCCGCCGCTGACGTTCTTTGCGTAGAAAACCTGGGCGCTCCACGTATTGCCATTCCACCTGGTCGGGGCCCCAACACTAGTATACGAATTTCCCCTGCTATCCGTCAGGGCAACCGTGCCGGCGTTTGTCCAGACGACGTAGGCGACGATGAGGTTGCCTGCCGTATTCGCACTGGTGAACGCCAGACTATTGGTGGTGCCACTCCTGATCTCGTTTGCTCTCGCCTGCACAAATGCCGGAGCCGCCTGTAGCGGACAGAGCGGCAGCAGGCCCCACATTAGAACTTGGGCAGCGAGGAACGAGCCTGCCAGAAAACGACGCCGGGAACGACCGGCTGTGAATCTTGCCATATTAATTATTAGACGCAGAATAGGTGAATTCTTGCGGCTGGTGCCGGTTTCGTCCCCGCTTTTCGGCGATTACGAGAATGCCAGGCTTTGCGCAATCGAAATCCACTTCGCAACGACCGTGTCTGAGCCTTGCAAGACATCACACTCGTGCCCGAAAGTCGGTCAGGAGACTCGACTATATTCGGACGAATAGCTTCCGCTGATACATGATGAACAGGACAAGCCACAGGCACACGAGGACCGCGAGGCCATATATAAGCGGGTAATATGCGTCTCCGAAGACGCTGAAAACGCCGGCGCCAACAATCCGTCGCAAACTGTTGAACGCGAAAGCTCGAAAGACGTGTGTGAGGCAGTAGGCGACGATCGAATTCAATCCAATCACGATGAGCGGAAACGCGACTCTCTTTTTGCCCCAAATGTCCACGACCGCATAGAAAGTCGTGAGGAACAGAAGGCACAAGCCACCGCTGAACAACACCCAACTTGGCGTCCAGATGCTCTTGACGACGGGGCAAACCCCCAGCACACCCATCAACCAACCGGCCGTCAGCAGCGCGCCACCGGTGATGAGGAACCAGCGAATCTTTGCCAAGGGATCGCGGCCGCTGCGGAGCACATCCCCCGCAACGAGCCCAAGAATCATTGTAGCCATGAGCGGGACGAAGTTCAGGGTGGCCAGGCCTTTCGAACTGATGTACGGGTAGTTCCCGGGGAAAAGGGGCAAGAACCAATTGTCGAACGCCAGGGCAATGTTGCTGTTCTTCTGCCAGTGGGCGGCAAAGCCGGTCAACCCGTGCTCCTTGAGCCATTCGGCCGAGACGCCAACTTTCGCGTAGTCAAAATCCGGCCCCGGCAAAGGATAGAGCGCGAAGGCCATCCAGTAACCGAACAGAATCACCGCAAAGACGAGCCACCATTCGCGTGGAGATCGGTGTGCAAGGAGAAAGAGGGGGAAATAGCACAAGCCTATCTGGGTGAGCGTATCTTCGAATTTCCAGATCACGTGTTTGGGGTGAACGGAGAGAATCGCGATTCCCAGCATTATCAGAATAAATGAACGGATGACCGCGTGGAGAGCGGTAGCCCGAAACGTCTGGCCGTTTGAGAGCCGTTTGGCGATCGAAAACGGCAAGACTACGCCGACAAGAAATGAGAAACTTGGCTGGATGAGGTCGTGCAACGAGCAACCGACCCATTCAACGTGCGATTGTTGATAACAAAGAAACTTCCAGAAGCCGGAGTCCGGCAGCGCGGCCGACACTGCGCACAGCTTCAGCACTTCCGCCATCATCAGCAGCATCACGAAACCACGATAGGCATCGAGAGAAGCCAGTCGTTGCGGACCTGGCGGCCGAGTAGCTCTGGCAGTTGTCGTACATGCGCCCGTCTGTTCCATCTACGAATTCTTCCAATCGGAAACTGTAGCGGCAGTCTGTGACCGCCGAACGGCCAAGTCCAATCTTCCGGCGGTCCCAGACCGGCGCTACAGAGGCAGGCCCAGGACCAGCTTCCGGCTGTAGAAGGCCTCTGCGAGGCCGGTGGGTGATGCGCACTCTATGCCGCGGATTCGATGCATCGCCGCGAAGGTGTCATTTGTGAACCAGTGCTTGGTTGACTGGGTCGCAAAATGCTTCATGAGCAGCTCGATCTTTTGAGCAGCGATGTGCTCGGATATTGGCACAAAGACGTTGGGCTGGCCGAGATCTCCGTCGTATTTCAGAATTTCATACTCAAGGATCATATGATTCCTGAAGGTGTTCCAAGCCAGATCGGAAAGAACGCGGTGATCCTGGTGGCGATCATCGCGATAGTGCGTGAGAACAAGGTCCGGCTCGAACTCTTTGCGGATCGCTTCAAAACGTTCCTTGATGTCCTGCCACTGAGTCGGGAAATAGCTCACCGGGAAGCTATTGAGGTCCACGTGGCTGCTGCGCGCGTCCTGCAGGAAAGCTTCGGCGCTGTTTCTTGCCTCGGTCTTGCGTTGAGCTTCGCCGCTGAAAACGGCCCAATAAAACTCGGTCGCGGGGCTCTCCTGAGCCAGACGGAGAATGGTGCCGCCGCAACCGATCTCGATATCATCGGAGTGCGCACCCAGGCAAAGAACACGCCGCGCCTGAGACAAGCCTAGCGAAATCATCCGCGGATGCGCCAAACCTCCCAAGGGGCTCGACCTTGCGAGTAAAGATCATCGAGTTGCTGCTTCTCTTTGAAGGTGTCCATGCACGCCCAGAAGCCATCGTGTGAATAGGCCATTAATTGCTGCTCGGTAATGAGGCGCTGAAAGGGAGCCTCCACGAGCTCCTCACCGTCCCTGATGTAGTCGAAGATATTCCTTCGCAGCACAAAAAATCCCCCATTAACGCGGTTCGAGGAAAGTGCCGTGCTGGTGATGTCGCTTACGAGTCCGTCGTGCTGGGTTGAGACTATGTGATAACTCGACATTGGCCGAACGCCGAGGAAACACGCAATCTTCTGCCGCGGCATGAAGTAATCGATCAGCGTGGAGAGCGGGAGGTCAGTCAATCCATCGGCATAGTTTGCGAGAAACACCTCGTCGTCCTGGACGAACTTTCTCACCTTCACCAAGCGCTGTCCGATATTCGACTGCAGGCCGGTATCAACAAAGGTAATCTTCCAGTCGGCGATATCCTTTGACAGGAGCTCGATGTTGTTGCCTCCGCCGCGAAGCACGAAGTCGTTGGACACGCATTCGTTATAGTCCAGGAAGTAATTCTTGATTGCGTCGGCGCGATAGCCCAGGCACAGGATAAACTCTCTGTGACCGTAATGGGCATAATATTTCATCAGGTGCCAAAGAATTGGGCGATAGCCGATCTGCACCATTGGCTTGGGGATCACGTCGGAGTACTCGCGCATCCGCATGCCCTGTCCGCCACAGAATAAGACAACTTTCATATCTAGTACTTTCTTTCAGAATCTAACGAAGCCTGCCGTTGTAGAGGCGGTTGTGCCGACCGCCTGTCCATCACAGGCCCTTGGCGCCAAGGGCCTCTACAGCTCCCGGATGTCTCGCTTCATCTGCGTCAATCTGCGGACTCATAAGACGTGCCTCATTCGTTGGGATTTTTACAATTGAAGACAGCTAGTTTCCCAGGATCTTTTCGGCTGCTCGTTCGCCGCTCATGAACGACTCGTCCGTCCAGATATACGCCCAGTCTCCATACCGCCCGCAATATGCGATCCCGAGATCGTCCAGGTATCCGTGGACGGTGGCGAGCGCCGCGGCGCGCTCCAGGTCGAAGATCACATTGGCGTATTCGATATGCATGACATCCTGGAACAAGATTTTGTCGTCGTCTCGCAATACGCCGATGCGCCGCAGGTCGCGAATGGTCGGTTCAATGCAGTCCTTGGGTTCGCGGTCGAGAGGGCGGTACTTCTTTGAATAATAACACTCGGCTTGGATGCTGCCGCATCCCGGTGGAACATTGTGCGGAGACTGCAAATGAGGCGTGCTAAGCCGTGTGAAGAAGACATCCTGATCGTAAATATAGGTCCAGTGTGCGTCGAGGAGGTCGCGGCGGTTTATAACCAGGTTGACGATCACGAGTTCGGTGCAAGCCAGTTTGGCCGCGGCTTCCAGCACATCATTTGGTGTGTCCTGGATGGTCGGGATCAAGTCCGGCAGGGGCACGGAGGAGACCAGGCCTTTATAGGAGGCCGACACTCCATTGGCGAATCTGACCTCCTTCCCCTTGGGATCGATCGACTCAAGCTTATGGCCCAGACGCACTTCGGCGGTCTGCATAAAGCGTTTGAGATAGGAAACGAAGCCGCCGTGCGATGGATACCTGAAGCCGCTGATGTAGTGGACATCGGGAGTGGCAGGCATCAGCGCCCCGCGCAAGACCTCCTCGAGCTTCGCCTGGTAGAGCCGGGGTCCAATCCAATCGAGACTCTTATTCTTTGCCTCGGTGGTGTGGTATTTGATCGTGTATTGCATCGGAAAGGTCTCGGCGAAGGTATTTCCGAAGCTGGCGCGCAGCCATTGCTCGTAGTTGGCAATCTCCCCGTGCTGCGTATTCTGCGCCTCGACGAAGTCTTTGATTACATTAACAATAAGCTCGGCCGGCAGCCCGTAGAGGTTGACTTGGGCGGGGTGCTTGATCCAATGGCCCTTCCAATAGTTGTTCACCTTTGTGTGCAACGTCTCATATTTGTTGTCGACGTTGTCTGCGAAAAGTTTCTGCAGGCGCTCGTGTTTGGTGAAGGAAACGTGCGGACCTTCGTCGAAGGTGTACTGGCCATTGAAAACAAAGGAGGCGGTGTGACCGCCGTAGTGGCCTCGTTTATCAAACATCACGGCCTGAACGCCGGCCTCGCGCAACCGGTGCGCTGCGCCGTAGCCGGCCATCCCCGTCCCAAGAACACAGATTTCGCTCATTGGCTGAATTTATTCCTTCGCAAGCTGTTGCCTCCACCAGTCAATGGTCTCACGGAGGCCCGTTTCGAGATCCAGTTGCTGCTTCCAGGCTGTTTCTGACGTCAAGCGAGCATTGTCGCCGACAACCAGGGGCGTGTCATTGGCCCGGGCAGGAATTGCGCCAAGCTGGATCAAATCAGGTCGTTCGCAGATTCGCCCGATCGAAAGCACGATCTCTCGCAGGGTCGTTGCCTGCCCCGAACAAACGTTCATGGCGCCTTCCACATCGCTGTCGAGGAGCGCGACGAGCCCATCGGCGACGTCCTGGACATGCATGTAATCCCGGATCTGGCGGCCATGCGAGCAACGCGCGGCTTCACCCTTGAGCAACGAACGGATGACGGATGAAACCAGCCGATCCGGATGCTCGCGCGGCCCGTAAAGAAAGAAGACCCGCCCCCAGGCCGTGCTCAGTTCGGATAAGCCTCCAAACGAGCGAAGCAGTTCGTGCAAAGCATGTTTGCAGCAACCGTAGACGGTGTTGGGCACGGTCGGAGTCAATTTTTCGGAGCAGTATCCGTAGTTCCAGTCGTATTCGTAACCCGAACCCGAGGCGACCACTCTCTTGCCGCCCAGCTCTCCAAAGTCGCGAATCAGTTCAAAGCTCGATGCAACCCAGCCGAAATTTTCCGGCGAAGAGATAAGCTTTCCCGGAACCACGAACCAAGCCAGGTGAAGCAAATGGGTGGGCTTGGCCGACTCGATCACGCGTCGCGCCTGTCCGGTCTGGCGCAAGTCGGCCTTATGCCAGAACAATCCATCCGAGTCTTGCGGCGCTTCGCGGCTGGACAATGCATGAACTTCGTATCCGCGTTTCAACAAAGGTTGGATGCAGTGGCTGCCGATGAATCCGGATGCGCCTGTAAGAAGAACACGTTTCATTGGATCTGGCGCCGGAAGTCCGGCCACGCTGCATCCACATCCGAAATTACGGCGACCGGAAGCGGCCACCGGATGGAAAACGCAGGATCATTGTAGCGCACGCCCCGGGCCGCGTCCTTCGCATAGGGAGCCGTGGTCATGTAGTACATATCCGAATTGTCGGCCAACGTCTGATAGCCGTGCGCAAAACCCTCCGGCGCGTAGAGCATCAATCCGTTATCTTCGGTAAGTTCCTCTCCGATCCACTGTCCGCAAGTCGCCGAGTCCGCGCGAATATCCACCAGCACATCATAGATTGCCCCACGCGTGCACCGGACGAACTTTGCCTCTTCGTGGGGGTTCTCCTGGTAATGGATCCCTCGCAAAGTGCCTTTCTTGTGGCTGAATCCGACGTTCAATTGCACCATGTTCGCATTGAGTCCGTGCTGAAGGAATTCATCCTTGCACCACGCGCGCGCGAAGAAGCCGCGATGATCTTCGACTCCCTTGAGCCTGATGAGAAAAGCTCCCTTGAGCCTTGTTTCGATGAACTCCATAACCACTACATCCCGATCCCTTCGTAGCTTGCGAAGCTCCGCGGGTCGAAGGCGCGCCGGGCGTCCACGAAAACCACCGCCGGATTGCGGTTTCTGAGTAGGGCAGGCAAGTCATGGAAATGCTTCCACGGTGTCACGACCACCACGGCGTCGATTTCGGCGACGGCGGAATCCAAGCTGGCGCAACGCAGTCCTTTCAGTTCGGGCAACACCTTTTGTGCCTCTTCCATGGCCACAGGATCATATGCTTTGACAGTCGCTCCCAGACTAACCAATTCACGAATGATTGGGAACGCAGGACTTTCGCGCACGTCGCTGGTCCCGGGTTTGAACGACAAGCCGAGGACGGCTATTCGCACGCCGTCGAGGCTCGCGAAGTGCTTCTTCAGGAGGCCGATGACTTTTGCGGGTTGGTCGTCATTTGTCCGGATGACCGCCTCCAGCAAGCGCATGGAAGCGCCAGCCTGCCGGCCGTGGGCGATCAAGGCGTTGACGTCTTTCGGGAGGCAGCTGCCTCCGAAACCACATCCCGCCTTCAAGAAGGCGGTCGCGGGCGGGAGCCCTTCGCTCGTGCGGTTCGTGAAGTATTGGCTCAGGTGAACGCCGCGCATCACCTCGACGGCGTCTATGCCACCCAAAGCCGAACCGAGGTTGGCGATCTCGTTGGCGAAGGAGATCAACGACGCGAGGAGCGCGTTCGAAGCATATTTGATCATCTCGGCGGTACGGGTGTTCGTCCGGATGCGCGGGGCTCCATCGAAGGGACGGTAAAGCTTTTCGAGAACCTCGATGGTGCGTTCATCGATGCCGCCGAGCACTATTCGATCAGGATGCATGAACTCCTGGACGGCTTCGCCTTCGGAAAGAAATTCCGGGTTCATCCCAACCCCAAAATCGACGCCGGCTTTCTTGCCGGAGGCAGCCTCGAGCGCCGGCAGCACGTGCTGATCCGTCGTGCCGGGCACAACGCTGCTCTTCACCACGACGACGTGATAGCCGGGTTTCTGACGGAGCACAGCTCCGATTTGGTTGGAAGCCGCGAGAACCGCTCTAAGATCGATTCGCTGGCCATCGAAAGGCGTTCCCACCGCGATCAGGGTGGCATCGGATTCCAGAACGGCGGCATGGAGGTCGGTGGTCGCGGTGAGGTTGCGTCCGGCGTTCCTGGACAGGAGATCTTCGAGTTCGGCTTCGAAGAACGGAGCCTGGCCGCGGTTGAGTGCGTCAACCCTCCGGGAATCGATATCCACGCAAGATACACGGTGACCTTTCTCAGCGAGGCAGGCGCCGGTTACCAATCCGACGTAACCCGTGCCGATGATGGAGATTTCCATTAGGCGTCCGAGGCCTCGCGGTTGCCGGAGTACCACACAAGCGAGCGGTGGAGCCCGTCGTCGAGCGAGACGCGCGGGTCGTATCCAAGCTCCGCGCGGGCCTTGGCGACCACTGGGCAGCGTCGGTTGGGATTATCCACGAGGTAATCCTTGTCCGGGCTTTCCTTTCGGATCACGCGGCCCTGGTAGCCGAAAAGTTCCCGGCACAGAGCAACCATGCGTTGCGCCAGATCAGCCATCGAAATCTCCGGGGTTTCGACCCCGATATTATAGGCTTCACCCGGAACCCCTCTGACCAGGATCTTGTAATATCCGACTACTGCGTCGGCGACATAGCAAAAAGTCCGTTTGGCGGCGCCGTCCGAAAGCATCACGATGTCCCGGCCGGCCAGGATGTCCCGGGCAAAGTCGGGAATGACGCGGCGGTCCGTAATCTTCAGGCCCGGACCATAGTTGTTAAATGGACGAGCGACCTTGACGGGGACACCATGCTGTCGCGCGAAGTTGACGCAGAGCGTTTCGCCAAAGCGCTTCGATTCGTCGTAACACGCCCGCGGCCCGGTGCAGGAGACGTTGCCCCGGTAGGTCTCCGGAGTCGGGATGTTATCCGGAGTTGGATCGCCGTAAATCTCGCTGCTGGAGTAGAAAAGCACGCCTTCGACCGGCTTGCCCTTGCGCTGCTGGGCAAGGCAGTAATCGAGGAGGAAACGCAATCCGTTCACATTGGCCTCCATCGTCTCGATGGGATACTTTCGATAGAAGATGGGAGACGCAATCGAAGCGGCGTGGACCAGGTAGTGGGCGTCGCCGAGCTCCGCGGGAAGCGGACAAGTG
>Ga0247830_10001200_pt1 | contig 10565 bp, 12 predicted proteins | sample 12C_Control_Day5_FD_207766 | JGI IMG/M metagenome (GOLD analysis project Ga0247830, IMG submission 207766) | Soil microbial communities from agricultural site in Penn Yan, New York, United States - 12C_Control_Day5 | ecosystem: Environmental > Terrestrial > Soil > Agricultural land | place...
GAAGGCGCGGGCAAGCGTCTCGGCGCGCCGCGCCCGTCCTTCCGCCGTGCGGGCGCCCAGCTCGAGGTTCTCCTGCACGGTCATCGTCGGGAAAAGCTGGCGGCCCTCGGGCACGTGGGCGATCCCGGCGGCGACGACGGCGGCGGGGCCCAGGCCGCTGATGCGCCGCCCGTCCAGCTCGACGTGGCCCTGGCGCAGCGGCAGCAGCCCCGAGATCGCCCGCAGGGTCGTCGTCTTGCCGGCGCCGTTGCCGCCGATCAGCGCGACGATCTCCCCCGCCCGCACCTCCAGCGAGACGGCGCGCACGGCCGTGACGTCGCCGTAGCCCGCCTCAACCGCCTCGAGCCGGAGCACCGGCGACCTCCTCGTCTCCCAGGTAGGCCTCGATCACCTTCGGATCGGCGGCGACCGCCCCCGGGCGGCCCTCGGCGATGCGCTCGCCGTAGTTCAGCACGACGATGCGCTGGGCCAGCGACATCACCGCGCGCATCACGTGCTCGATCAGGAGGATGGCGACGCCGCGGCGGTTGATGGCGCGCACCAGCTCCACGATGCGCTCGGTCTCGGCCTCGTTGAGGCCCGACATCACCTCGTCGAGCAGCAGCAGCGAGGGCTCGGTGCCGAGCGCGCGGGCCAGCTCCAGTCGCTTGCGCTCGGCCAGCGTCAGCCCGCCGGCCGGCAGGTCGGCCCTGGCCTCCAGGCCCAGCTCGGCCAGGACGGCGCGCGCCCGGCGCTCGGCCTCGGCCGGGTCGGGGTGGCGGCCGAGCGTGGCGATCATCACGTTGCGCACCACGGTCAGCCGCGGGAACGGCCGCATGATCTGGAACGTGCGCGCCAGGCCGAGCGCGTTGACCTGGTGCGGCTTCAGGCCGCGCAGGTCGCGGTTCCGGAAGACGACCCGACCGGCGTCGGGGGTGAGGAAGCCGGAGACGAGCGCGAAGGCCGTTGTCTTGCCGGCGCCGTTGGGACCGATCAGCGCGACGATCTCGCCCTCGCCGACGGTGAAGGACAGATCCTTCACGGCCTGCAGGCCGCCGAAGCTCTTGGACAGGTCCTGGACGGTGAGCAGCGGCGTCGTCATGCGCGTTTGAACAGCCGTCGGAGGTAGGGATACGCGCCCTGGGGCAGGAAGAGGACGACGGCGACGAGCAGGGCGCCGTAGACGATCAGGTGGGCGCCGTGCAGGCCGCTCTGGCCGAAGTACTGGCGCGACAGCTCGGCCAGCGGCGTGAGGATGAACGAGCCCAGGATGGGGCCCAGGAGCGTGCCCGTCCCGCCGATGATGGGGCGGATGATGATCTCCACCGAGAGCGGGATGCCGAACACGGTGCCGGGCTGCAGCGAGAACAGGTAGAACGCGTAGAAGGTGCCGCCGAGGCCGGTCAGGAACGACGACACCACCATCGCCAGCATCTTGTACCGGAAGGTGTTCACGCCGAGCGCCTCGCAGGCCCCCTCGTCCTCACGGATCGCGGTCAGGTAGATCCCGAAGCGCCGGCGCTCGATGAGGGCCACCACCCCGGTGGCCAGCAGCATCAGCCCCAGGGCGATGTAGTAGTAGACGCGCTGGTCCTGGAACTGGAACTGGCGCGGGTTGCCGGTGAACGTGATGTAGAGTCCCAGCGCGCCGCCCAGGGCGTCGATGTTGGAGACAAGGATCCGGCACACCTCGGCGAAGGCGACGGTGAGCAGCACGAAGTAGAAGCCGCGCAGCCCGAACCGGAAGCCCAGGTAGCCGATGATGGCGCCCAGCGCGCCGGCCAGGGCGGCGCCCACGAACATGCCGAGCCAGGGGCTGAGGCCGTACTCGTTGGACAGCGTTGCCGCCGTGTACCCGCCGATGCCGACGAAGGCCGCGTGCCCGGCCGAGAGCTGGCCGGTGTAGCCGCCCACGATGTTCCAGGCCTGGCCCAGGAAGGCGTAGAAGAGCGTGAGGATGCTGATCGTCAAGAGGTAGGAGTTCAGGACCGCCGGCAGCGCCAGCAGGAGCGCGACGGCCACCGCCACCGGCCACCTCACGGTGCGCGCTTGCCGAACAGCCCGGCCGGCCGGAACAGCAGGATGATGATGAGCAGGGAAAAGCTGAACAGCTCCTTGAGCGAGGGCGTGAGGAACACCGCACCCAGGGACTCGGCGACGGAGACCAGCAGGCCGCCGACGAAGGCGCCGAGCAGGCTGCCCATGCCGCCGATGATGACGATGTTGAACGAGGTCACCGACAGCGACAGCCCGGTGGTCGGCTGGAACGGCAGGATCGGCGACACCAGGGCGCCGGCGGCGCCCACGCAGGCGGCGCCGATTCCGAACGCGACGGCGTAGATGCGCGGCACGTCGGCGCCGATGACGAGGGCGCCGTAGTGGTTGTCGGCGGAGGCGCGGATCAGCCGCCCCAGCTCCGTGCGGTAGAGGAACAGGTAGAGCGCCAGGGTCAGCACGATGGCGACCAGGAAGGTGACCAGGCGCGCCACGTCGACGTAGAGCGGGCCGAGGTCGGTCGTGAGGGCGGCCACCGGCGAGCGCACCCGGGCCGGCTCGGGCCCGAACACCAGCAGGGCCGAGTTCTCGAGCACCAGCGCCACGCCCAGCATCAGGAGGATCTGCATCTCGTGGGGCGCGTCCACGATGCGGTCGACCAGCCCGCGCTGCACGAGCACGCCCAGCACGAACAGCGCTGCCGCGCAGACGACGAACGACACGTACGGATCGGTCCCGGCCCGGGTCGCCAGCACGAAGGCCAGGTACATGCCCCAGACCATCATGTCGCCGTGGGCGAAGTTCACCACGCGCATCACGCCGAAGATCAGCGTGAGACCGACAGCCATGAGGCTGTAGACCCCGCCGAACAGCAGCCCGTTGAGCAGGCCCTGCGCGACGAGAACGGGGTCGATCGCTCAGGCCTTCGGCCGCGGGAACACGAGCTTCTGGAGGGCGGCCTCCTGCGGCCAGACGGCGACCGGCTTCTGGCCGAGGATCTGGATCATGGTGGGAATGGCGTTGGGGTTGTCGCCCAGCTCGTTGAAGACGACGGGCCCGCCGTACTGCATGAGGCCGGCCGCGTAGCGGGTGGCCCGCAGCGCCTCCACGATGGCGTCGGGGTCGGCGAGCTTCGCGGCCCGCTCCAGCGCGTCGGCGATGACGAAGACGGCGTCGTAGGAGTAGCCCGAGTTGGTGTCGAACGTCTTGCCCCCCGAACGCTTGCGGAACTCCTCGGCCACCGTCTGGGTCTTCGGATTCTTGAAGTTGGCCCACGGCACGCTCGTCAGCACGTACTCGAGGTCCTGCTTGAGCGCGGCGAGCTGGCCCGCCTCGTAGAGCCCGGGGCTGCCGGGGCCGACGATGCCGAGCGACTCCACGCGCTGCTTGCGGATCTCCGGCAGCAGGAGCTGGGCCGAGGCCGGCCGCGTGATCGGCGCGATGACGTCGGGCTTGAGCGACTTCAGCTTCGACACCTCCGTCGACAGGTCGGTCGGCGGCTCCGGCCAGGCGATGACCCCGTCCTCCACGATCTCCCAGGCCGGCTTCGCGGCCTTGTAGGCGGCCAGGAACCCGCGCGACTGGTTCTGGCCGAAGAGGTCGTTGCAGTACATGACCACGACGCGCTTTGGGGTCACCTTGGCCTCGGCGAAGATCTCGGTGAAGTACTGCACCGCCTTGCGCCCGAACGAGGAGCCGGTCGGGAAGTTCCGGTAGACGTACTGGACCTTCTGCTGCCCTTCCTTGACCGACTTCGCGACGTTCGCGGTGATCGGATCGGCCGCGGCGATGTCGATCAGGAACGGCACCCGCCGCTGCTGGGCCACCGAGACCATCGCGTTGGTGGAGCCCGAGTCGAAGGAGCCGAGCAGCATCTGGGCGCCCTGGCTCACCACGCGCTCGGCCTCGACGCGGCCGTTCTCGGGCTTCGTCTGGGTGTCGCCGAGGATCAGCTCGAGCTTCACCCCGCCCTTGCTCTTGATGCCGCCGGCCGCGTTGACGGCGTCCACGGCCATCTGGGCCCCGAGCCGGCAGGCCTGCCCGGGCTCGGCCAGCGGACCCGTCACCGGATGCACGGCGCCGATCCGGAACGTCGAGGCCTGGGCGCGCAGCGGCAGCGGGAAGCCGGCCACGGCGAGGCCGGCGGCGGTGGTCGTGAGAAAGGTGCGGCGGGTAACTCGCATCGTCATCAAGTCCTCCTCGGGTCGAGTACGCGGATTGTACCGCGGCGACTGTCGTTCAGGGCCGGACGGCGGGCGCCTCGATGATCATCCCGCGCGCCCGCCACATCAGGTAGAGCTCCAGGTCCACGAGCTCCGGCGCGCCGTACGCGTACGGCTCCGCGCGGATGCCGACCAGGCAGTTGCGCAGGCGGCGCTGGAGCGAGCCGAGGCCCTGCCACTCCAGCCGGTAGATGGGATAGCCGGTCGGATGCGCCTGGGGGATGACGTTGCCGGCCAGCTTGCGTCCCCACAGGTCGTCGTGGCACTGGCTGCAGGCGAGGTTGAGCTGGCCCTGGCGCCGGTGGAAGGCGGCGCGCCCGGCGTCGAGGAAGGGCTGCATCGGCGCCTCGGGCGCGAGGGCGATGGGCAGGCCGCGCGACTGCCGCGCGACGTGGGCCGTCAGCGCGAGCAGCTCGCGGCTCTCCCAGGCCAGCGCCGGGGCCTGCTGGCGGTCGGTGCGACAGGCGTTGATGCGCTGCTCCAGGCTCACCGGCCGCCCGCGCGCGGCGTCGAACGCCGGATGGCGCGCGGCCACGCCCTTCATGCTGGTGCGGGCGTCGCCGTGGCAGTCGGCGCAGGCCTTGCCGTCCGCGCCGGTCTTGCGGGTCCACAGCGCACCGCCTTCCAGCACCCACAGCATCCCGGGGTTGGCGGTGTCGTCGTCCTGCATGGCGCGGATCTCGCGTCCCATGAAGTCGTAGCCCGAGCGCCGCTCGGCCGTCGGGATCTCGCCGGCGACCGCCGCGGCCGCGAGAGCCAGCGCGCCGAGTACCGCGCCCACGGTCGTCCTCATGGAGCGAATCAGCGGCGCGGTCTACTCCACGACGATCGCCGCCGACTCGCGCACGGCGAAGCCGTTGTCGCCCGTCCACTGGAACACGAGCGTGCCGCTGTCGGTGGCGACCGTCGAGAAGACGATGAACGGGTTGGCGGCGATGGCCGGGTGGAGCTCGGCGCGGAAGACCTCGGTGCCGTTGTAGGTGCACACGAACAGGCGGATGATGTCGCGCGGGATACGGGCGCCCACCTGCGAGCGGCGATAGCCCGTCTCCATCGGGTGGGCGATCAGCGTCTTGATCTCGATGATCTCGCCGCGCCGGGCCCGCTCGGGCACGTTGATGAGCGCGCTGGCCACGGCTACGCGTCCTCCAGGCAGGCGGCCAGGGTCACCACCACCGCGGCGCTCGCGGACCAGAACGAGCCGTCGCTCAGCTCGGCGACGGCGACCACGGTCTGGGTGTCGGCCAGCCGGATGCGCGTGGCCACCCGCGCCCGCCCGGCCCGTGGCCCGAAGCGGAAGCTGACGACGTCGGGCTGCGGGTTCTTCTCGGTGAAGACGTGAAGGGCGCGCACGTGCTCGGCCTCGGTCATGGCGCTCTCGACGCTGACGGCGAGCGGCACCGTGTTGCCGTTCTCGACAAGGGGCGGCAGCTCGAGCTTCACCCGGCCCGCGGTGACGCGGGCGTTGCCCACCACCTTGCGGATGGCCTCCTGCATCTCGGCCGGGGTCGCCGCCGCCGGCCGGGTGGCGACGACCGAGGCCATCCCGAGGCCGGCGGCCAGGCGGAGGAACTCGCGGCGGGACGGCTGTCCGTGCATTCAGTCCTTCAGCGTCGTCAGGAACGCCACCACGTCCTCGATCTGCTCGGCGGTCAGGATGGGCTTGCCGCGGGACGCGGGCGCCACCCGCACCAGGCCCTCGGTCCGATGATACCCCGGCATGATCGTCGTGGGGTTGAGCTGGGCCGGGTCGACGAGGCGCAGGCGCAGCTGGCCCTCCGACCAGCGCCGGCCGGCGCCGCGGAGGTCCGGGGCCAGGTCGCCCTGGAACCGCTCCTCCGGGAATGGCCCGCTGTGGCAGAGCAGGCACAGGCCGACCTGCCGGCTGGCGACGATCGCGCGGCCCCGCTCCGGATCGCCGGGGGCGCCGGTGAGCGAGCGCGGGATGGCGTCGTTCGCGCGCGCCGTGCCGACCGTGCAGGCGACGGCGACGAGCGCCGCCGCCAGCCTCACCCGAACACCTCGCCGGTGATCGTGCGGAACCAGGCCTCGGCCAGCCCGGCCTCGGTAGCGCGCGCCGTGCGCGGCGCCTCGGCGGGGCTGACGCCGCCCGAGCCGGCCACCTCGGCGACCTGCCCGCCCGCCGGGTGGTAGACGCCGGCCACCGAGATCCCGTAGTCGGGCGCCACCAGGCTGTAGCAGGTGTTGATCAGCTTGGGCGCGGACGGTGCGGCGCCCGCGAGGAGCCGGGCCACCGCCGCCGCGCACGTCTTGGCCTGCGAGTTCGCGGCGAAGGCCGACTTCGGCATCGCGCCGCCGATCGCCGCGTCGCCGATGACGTGGATGCCGGCCTGCAGCGTCGACTCGAACGTGACGGGATCGATCGGACACCAGCCGCTGCGGTCGGCGACGCCGGCGGCCGCCGCGATGCGGCCCGCTTGCTGCGGCGGGATGACGTTGGCCACGTCGGCCCTGTGGCGGCCGAAGTCGGTCACCAGCGTGCGCGTGGCGGCGTCGACCGAGGTGACGCTACCGCCCTTGGACAGCGGCACCCACTCGAGCAGCCCGGGGTACAGCTCGGCCCAGGCGCGCTGGAACAGCCGCTGCTTGGAGAACGCGTCCTTGGCATCGAGGACGAGGACCTTGGAGCGCGGCTTCCTCGTCTTGAGATAGTGCGCGATCAGGCTCGCGCGCTCGTAGGGCCCCGGCGGGCACCGGAACGGGTTGGCGGGGGCGGAGATGACGACCAGCCCGCCGTCCGGCATCGCCTCCAGTTGCCGGCGCAGCAGCAGCGTCTGCTCGCCCGCGCGCCAGGCGTGCGGCAGGCGGGCGGCGGCGGCCTCGTCGTAGCCGGGCAGCGCGCCCCAGCGGATGTCGATGCCGGGGGCCAGCACCAGCCGGTCGTACGGCAGCCGCGCGCCGTCGCCGAGCGTGACCGTGCGCGCCTGAGGGTCGACGGCCGTCGCGGTCCCGCGCACGAGCGTGATGCCGTCGGCGGCCACGCGCTCGTAGGTGAACTGCTGCGCGGGCAGCTCGCGCAGGCCGCTGATCACGGAGTTGCTGAACGGGCACGCGGTGAACGTCGCGCTTGCCTCGACCAGCGTCACCGCGATGCGCGGATCCGCCTGGCGGAGCGCGCGGGCGCAGCTGGCCCCGCCGAAGCCGCCGCCCACCACGACGACGCGCGGCGCGGCGCGCTGGGCGAAGGACGGCAGCGGGCGGAGCGCGATCGCCGCCGCCGTGACGCCGAGCCCGAGGAACCGGCGGCGGCCGGGCCTCACCGCTGCGCGGCGTACCAGGCGGCGATCGCCTGGATCTCGTCGTCGGTGAACCCCTTGGCGATGCGGTCCATGACGGTGGCCGCGCGGTGCCCCGCGCGGAACTCCTGCAGGGCCTTGACGATCGCGTCCCGCTCGAGCCCGGACAGCCGCACCACCGGCGAGGTCACGCGGGTCGACGCGGGATGGCAGCCCGTACACGACGCTGCGCCGGCCGGGGGCTCGGCCGAGGCTGTCACGGCCGCGGCGATCGCCCAACACCCGATCGCCGCGGCCACGACCTTCACCATCGGCCTACACCATCGTGATGCCGTGGTTCTTGAGCGGGAACGTGCGGATGCGCTTGCCGGTGGCGGCGAAGAACGCGTTGAGGACCGCCGGCGCCGCCACGCAGATCGTCGGCTCGCCGACGCCGCCCCAGAATCCGCCCGAGGGCATGATGATCGATTCCACCTTGGGCATCTGGGCGATCCGCATCGAGTCGTAGGTGTTGAAGTTCGTCTGCTCGACACGGCCGTCCTTGACCGTGCACTCCTCCATGAACAGCGCCGAGAGCCCGTACACGAACGACCCGGCGATCTGCCGCTCGATCTGGGCCGGGTTGACGGCGTGGCCGCAGTCGGTCGCGCAGACGATGCGCTGCACCTTCACCTTGTTGCCGCCGCTGACGGAGACCTCGGCGCACGCCGCCACGTAGCTGCCGAACGCCATCATCTGCGCCAGGCCGCGATGGACACCCTGCGGCGCCGGCTTGCCCCAGCCCGCCCGGTCGGCCACGGCGTTGAGGACGGCGAGGTGCTTGGGGTGGTTGGCCATGAGCTTGCGCCGGAACGCGAGCGCGTCCTGGCCGGCCGCCTGGGCCAGCTCGTCGATGAAGCACTCCAGGAAGATGGCGTTCTGGTTGATGTTCACGCCGCGCCAGAAACCCGGCGGCACGTGCGTGTTGCGCATCGCGTGGTCGATCAGGAGGTTGGGGACGCTGTAGCCGATGGCGAAGTCGCCCTTCGCGTGCAGCCCCTGGAAGGTGAGCGCGTCCATCCCGTTCTGCAGCAGCTGCGGGAAGACGCTGGTGATGATGGACTGCCCCGACAGGCGCAGGTGCAGCCCGGTCAGGTTGCCGGCCGCATCGAGACCGCCGGTCAGCTTGGCCTGCATGACCGGGTGATACCGGCCGTGGGTCATGTCCTCCTCGCGCGACCACAGCAGCTTCACGGGCGTGCCCGGGATCTGCTTGGCGATCAGCACGGCCTGGGTCACGTAGTCGTGGAAGGCCCCGCGCCGGCCGAAGCCGCCGCCGAGGTTGATCTTGTAGACCTCGCACTTGTCGGCCGGCAGGCCCGACGCCGCCAGAGTGGCCGCGAAGGCCGCCTCGCCGTTCTGCGTCGGCACCCAGACCTCGCAGCGGTCCGGCGTGTACTTCGCCGTCGCGTTCATCGGCTCCATCGGCGCGTGGTTCTGGAAGGGGTAGGCGTAGACCGCCTCGACCTTCTTCGCGGCGGCGGCGATGGCCGCCTTGGCGTCGCCGTTCTGGTTGTTCACGAAGGCCTGGTCGGCGTCGAGGCCGGCCTCGAGTGTCTGGGCGATCGTGGCGCTCGACACCTTCGCGTTCGGACCCTCGTCCCAGGCGATGGGCAGCGCGTCGAGCGCGGTCTTGGCCTGCCACCACGTCTCGGCCACGACGGCAACCGCGGAGTCGCCGACGGGGACCACGTGACGGACACCCGACATGCCCGTCACCTTGGCCGCCTCGAAGCTCTTCACCTTGCCGCCGAACACCGGGCAGTCCTTGATGGCGGCATTCAGCATCCCCGGCAGCTTCAGGTCGGCGCCGTAGACCTGGGCGCCGGTGACCTTTCCCAGGGTGTCGAGCCGCTTCACCGACTTGCCGATGAGCTTCCAGTCCTTCGGGTCCTTGAGCGTCACGCTGGCCGGCGGCGTCAGCTTGGCGGCGGCTTCCGCGACCTTGCCATACGTGGTCGTGCGCCCGGAGGGCTTGTGGGTGATCACGCTGTTGGCCGCGCTGCACTCGGCGGCCGGGACCTTCCAGCCGTCGGCGGCGGCCTGCACGAGCATCTCCCGCGCCGTGGCGCCGCCCTGGCGGACGTACTCGTGCGACGTGCGGATGCCACGGCTGCCGCCGGTGGAGAAGTCGCCCCACACGCGCTTGCGCTTGACGCTCTGGCCGGGCGTGGGGTACTCGGTCGTCACCTTCGACCAGTCGCACTCGAGCTCCTCGGCCACCATCTGCGCCAGGCCGGTGAGGGTGCCCTGGCCCATCTCGGAGCGCGCGATCCGGATCACCACCGTGTCGTCCGGGCGGATGACCACCCAGGCGTTGATCTCCGGCGAGCCGTCCTGTGCGCGGACGACGCTGGTCCCGAACGGGACCTTCAGGCCGAGGGCGAGGCCACCGCCGACGGCGGCGGTGCCGACGAGGAAGGAGCGGCGATCGAGCTTCGGAGCCTTGATCAGCATGGCCTCGGCCTCCCTATGCCTTCGCCGCGGCGTGAATGGCTTGCCGCACTTGCTGGAAGGTACCGCAGCGGCAGATGTTGGTGATCCCGGCGTCGATGTCGGCATCGGTCGGCCGGGGCTTCTCCTTCAGGAGCGCCGCCACCGCCATGATCATGCCGGCCTGGCAGTAACCGCACTGGGGCACCTCGTGATCGACCCAGGCCTTCTGCACCTTGTGCAGGACGCCGCCGGCGGCGAGGCCCTCGATGGTGGTGATCGATTTGCCCACCGCGGCGCTCACCGGCAAGATGCAGGAACGCACGGCCTTGCCGTCGACGTGCACCGTGCAGGAGCCGCACTGGGCGACTCCGCAGCCGTACTTGGTGCCCGTGAGCCCGACCTGCTCCCGGATGGCCCAGAGCAGCGGTGTGCTGGGATCGACGTTGACCTCGCTGGTTTTGCCGTTGACCGTCAAGCGTGCCATGGCGTCTCCTCCCGGAGCAGCGGTGGAAAGGAATATCCGCGATCAGACCGCCGAAGGCAAGCGCAACCGGGCCGGGACGTCCGCGTCACAAGGCCGATGGGAGGAACACGCCGATGCGCGGGGCGGGCACGATTCCGTGGTAGTCGCGCGCTG
>Ga0247830_10001201_pt1 | contig 10564 bp, 10 predicted proteins | sample 12C_Control_Day5_FD_207766 | JGI IMG/M metagenome (GOLD analysis project Ga0247830, IMG submission 207766) | Soil microbial communities from agricultural site in Penn Yan, New York, United States - 12C_Control_Day5 | ecosystem: Environmental > Terrestrial > Soil > Agricultural land | place...
GAGGAACGTGCCACTGCCCCCGATGAAGACCGACGAGCCGATCGCGTACCCCTTCCGCAGCGTCGTTCTGAAGGGAATCTCGAGCAGCCCCATGTGCATGTCCTCAGTCAGGTCCGGACCCTCGCCCTGGATCGCCCAGACCTCGACCCTCGGACCGTAGAAGACCGGGGCGTCGAGGTACGCCGAGCTCGTCACCGAGAAGATACTCACCGGACTCATCCCGCCAGCACCCGGGCCGCCTCCGATCTCCGGGGAGAAGTGCCCGTCCATGACAAACCACGGAGGCAGCACGGTGACCTCGTAGACCGCTCGCTCGAAGTTGTCGATCACTCCAGTCCGACGAATGTCCGCCACTAGAGATCCACCGTCCGGATCGAGACGCTGAAGTCCGACTGCTGGATCGCGACCTCGACGACTCCCTGACTGAGCCTCGCCTTCGCCTGATCCTGGAGGAGGATGACCTCGACGACGACGGACGTCGCTCGCCCCTTCGCGCTCGTCGGACGGACTGAGACCTCGGCCGGCTCTTGAGTGAGCCTCCCCTTGCCGCTCGTCGGAGTGAGAGCGACCTCAGTCGGCTCCTGAGTGCTCCGTGCCTTCGCGCTGGTCGGGAGAAGCGCCGCCTCGACAGGCTCTTGGCTCTGCCGGTCGGCCACTCTAGGCGAACACCTTCACGCCGAACTCCGCGCCGTTCACGTCGGAGATCGACCAGGCCCCGCCTCCCGGCTTCGCCTCGCGAATGTCGCGAGCGTAGACGAAGCTGGTTCCGAGGACCTGCTCCGGGCCGTCCACCTCCGTCCCCGAGTGTCGCGCGATCGACTTGATGCTGCGGGCGCCGGCGTCTGTCTTGCGGACGTAGGGGAGGATCTGTACCCCGTAGACCGTCCCCGCAGTCGGCGTGAGGTTCGTGTACGTGTACGTGTCCTTGTCTCCGGCCGTGCCCGACTCGACGTAGTCCGTGTCGTCGTTCGGCGTGGTCTCGTCCACGAGCAGGTAGTTGTCGGTGCTGTTCCCGTCAGATCCGACGAGGTTGCTCGTGGCGCCGTTCCCGTTCGGAAACAGGGCCTCTATCCGGCAGTCGCCGAGGAAGGTGTTGGTCGGAGCCGAGCCCGAGTCGTCGCAGATGTAGATGTCGTCGAAACTTCCGCTCGCGTTCGCGCCTCCGTTGTCCGTGCCCCAGAAGAACTTGTTGGCGGTCGAGTTGCCGCCGTTCCGCGTATCCTGGCTGGTGAGCGGGCCGATGATCGCGGTCCCGTCCTTGCGGAGCTCGACGACTCCCGTCGTGTCGTTGATCGTCGCCTTGAACTCGAGGTAGTACCACTGGCCGTTGACCAGGGGGAGGAAGATCGAGCCCAGTGAGGTTCCGTCTCCCCTTCTCACGTGAAACGTCTGCGTCGAAACGACGTACTCAACGTAAACGTGCTTCGTCGCGCCGTCGTAGAATCCCATGAGCTGGGCGCCGTCGTTGACGGCCTGGTACCTGTACGCCTCCCCCATGATCAAAGTGGCGTAGTTCGACGGGAGCACGAACGAGTCAGTTCTCGACCCCGAGTCCATGCCGTTGCCGAACCTTCCAGACGCGCTCGGAGTCCTCCCCGTGACCCACCCCTTCCTCACCCCGTGTGTGCCGGTCGTCCAGTGATCGAACGACTCTACGAACAGAAGCGCCATCCGCTCTCCTCTCTCCTTAGCTCCTCTGAACCTTCAGCCCGAGAGTCAGACGTCGAATCGAGCCGCTGATCGAGTCGATGTTGAAGGCGAGCACGTCTCCGTCTGCCAGCGCAGTCGTCCATCCGGCGAGCGCCGTATCTGTCGACTTGATCGCGCTCACGAGCGTGGGTGGAGAGCTGGACGTAATCGAGTCCGCGTCGGTCGGCGGGAAGTTTCCGTACGTGTCTTTCCAGATGTCGACCACGCACGAACCCACTGCGTCCGCGAGCAGCGTCGCCTCGATGATCGTACACGGGAAGCGAATGGGCTCGAATCCCATGAGTCCAGAGCTGATCGGAAGCGCGAAGCCGGCGACCACCATCTCGACCGCCGAGTACTGATGCCCGATCGCGAGGATCGCCCACACTGTCTGCCAGCTGGCTCCGACTCCGGGCTGAGTCGACGCGCCGGCCGTGTGTGCCGCGATCGCGACGTAGCTCGTGCCGCCGCTCTGCACGACGTCGCCCGGCTGATACTGGGTCGACGTCGCCCAGTTGCCCTCGAACGTCGTGCCGCCTGGGGTGCCCTGAAGCCCTTGCAGCGCGATCGATGCGAGGTGGAGCGGCGCGCAGACCACGATCACGCCGAGGCCCTTGGCACCCACGCCGGCACTGTCGACGTCGATCGCGATGTGGTCGCCCCAGTCGAGCCCAGCTTGGGCGAAGTCTACGACTGGCTGCAGCGACGCCATCGCCGTCTTCGAGTTGTAGTCGTTCGCCTCGATGGTGATCTTGGTCGAGAGCATGTCTGGAGCGTTAGCGAACCCGTCGTCGAGACGCCGAAGCTGCACCTGGACGCTTCCCGAGCTCGAGGGCGTCGTGACGTACGCCTCCGCCTTGACCAGCATCGACTCGTGCAGGTCCTCGGGGACCTCGAAGATGTACGCGTTGTCCCCGACGACGACGGTGTTGATGTCCTCGAAGATCTTGATCTCTCGAACTGCGAAGCCGCCCGGGATGGGATCTGGCCCGAGCGGATGGTGGTACGGCCCGTGGATCGGGATGTCGAGGCGATCCGTCACGCCAGGATGCCTCCGTACGTCTGCCGCCCCGCCAGCATCGCCGCGTACGCCTGGCTCGCGATCTTGCTGGTCGAGCCCGCCTGGCTGATGAACTCACGAGCCGCCAGCGCGCTCGGGAACTGGTTCGTCCCCCAGTACGAGGCCGGCGAGAGGTTCAGAGTCATCTCGACCAGCGGGTAGCCCGTGTCCAGGTCGTTGTGCAGCGGCACCCACCGCTCCGAGAACCCCTCGATGAAGTGATCGGAGTTGGAGAACCCGCCGCCGCCCGGGTGGTCGATCTCGATGTTGACGATGTCCGAGATGTCGGCCCTGGTCACGAGCGCCCACAAGGCTGCCGCCCGAGCTCCGGTGACCTCCAGCGACTTGAACGTGATCTGCTCGATGCGATTCTTCGGAGTCTTGTAGTTGTCGATCGCGTGCTGGGCGTACAGCTTGCACTCGTCGTTAGCCGGAAAGCCGGTCGTCGTGCCGTGGAGGACGATCAGATTCTCAGCCTTCCACGGCTTCTCCCCGAACGTGTCGATCGAGGGCTGGTCCTCGAGCACCTGCCCCGGCTTGTCGGTCAGGCGGATGCCCATCGGGTAGGCCGTCGCGACGTTGCGCACCATCTTGCGTCCCCGCGTGAAGCCGAACGGCGGCCTGATCTGAGCTCGCGTCGGGTCGATGGCCACGGCGGCACCGTCACCGGCCTTCCACCTGTTGAAGTCCCAGTGGGTCGCCGACGCCGCCACACTGTCCGGGGTGAAGCGCGCGAATCGCCCGTGGAAACAGAAGAACCCGTACTTATCGACGAAGCAGTTCGCGATGTCCGGGAACTCGGCGTCCGCCGCGTCCTGCAGTGCGCTCAGCACGGAATCGCCGTCGGCGTAGGTCGTCTCCTGCACCTGGACGTTCCCGGTGAAGACGCTCCAGAGCGCGCTCGGCCAACCGGCGTCCTGAAGTATCTGGATGATTCGATCCTGAACCGTCCCCTCGGTGTCCTCGTAAAAGATGAACCCCTCACCGCCACCAGGTGGTGGCGGGTCTCCGAAGCGTGGGTTGCCGGGAGGCCCAGGCTCCATACCCAGGTTCGCGAAGTAGTCCATGGCGTCGACCCCTACGATGGCGGTCTGGCCGGTCTTCTGAGACGGGTGGAGGTCGTAGCCGTAGTCGTCGACGGCTGTCCTGATGCGGGGCCACCAGTCTCCGGTCACCGGGTTGCGGACGCTGAAGGCCATCGGCTTGGAGATGAGCTCGTCGCCGAAGTACGGGCTCGACGGATTCGTCGGGTCAAGGACCCCGTTGGGGTCGTTGAAGATCGCCGTCACCGTACCCGTGTCCGTCTTGTCGAACACGTCCTGCCGACCGCGGTCGATGCTGACCTCGGCGAGCCGCAGCTGGGTGTCGAGGCGCTCCCACGTCGGGCTCGCCGTCAGCAGCGTGTCGTTGGGTGCGACGTTCAGCCCGTGATACGCGACCGGTCCGATGCCGATCGGCACCTATGCTCCCCCGCGGTTGACTCCGGGCCGGGCGCCCCGGCGCTGTCCTCTCGTCTTCCTCGCTTTCTTCTGCACCCACTTCTCGAAGTCGGCCGGGTTGTGGATCCCCGGCAGCACGAGGTCGCCCTGGACGACGACGACCGTTCCCCCATCGGCTGCGGCGGCAGCCCTGGGAGCCATCGCCTCCGCGGCCAGTATCGACCCGAACCTCTGAGGCTTCCTCCCGCCCGTACGCCGCGTCGGCGGAGCTCCCGCGTCCGTCCCGCCCGGCCCGATCTGACTCAGGCGAGCGCGCAGTTCCTTCACCTGCTCTGAGGACAGCCCGAGCCCGGCCACGATCTTGCGCGTGGACGCCTTCTTGAACGCAGTCTGCGGACCCTCACCGCCCTCCTCGCCGCGCAGCTGGCGGTTCATGTCCCCGAGAATCTGCTGGATCTTGGCTCGCACGTCCCGCCCGACGGCGCCCAGACCGCCCGACAGGATCCTCCGGATCGAGCGCAGCAGGTTGCGAGTCTTGCGCGTGTCCAGGAAGGTGCCCTTGACCATCTCACTGACGTTGCCCAGCGCCTTCCGGAGAGCGCCGACGCTCGGGATGCGCTGCTCCCCTTCGGCCGTGAGACCGAGCGCCTCGAACTGGAGCGCCTTGCGCGAGTCGGCCTGGGCCGCCTTGAGGTCCTGAGACGCCTGGAACAGCTCGCGCTGGAGCTCAGTCGTACGCCCGACCTCCTTGATGCGGTCCCTGATCGCGTCCTGGATGAGTCTGAACACCCTGATGTCGTCGCGGAAGGACGCAGTCAGCCTCGCCCTGTCCAGCTTGAGCGAGAGGGAGTCCATCAGTCGCTGGTACGCCTCGGACGCCTTGTCCGCCGCGGACTTCGCCTTCTCCGCGGCCGTCTTCGACTTCGTGGTCTTAGTCGTGAGGTCGTCGGTCGCCGTCGTCGTCTCGGTCGTCGTCGCGGTCACCTTGTCGACCGTCTCCTTCGCGGCCTTGCGGGCGCGATCGGCCGCGTCGGTCGGCCCGGCCGGCTCGGTAGCCCCGCGAGCTCGCTCAGAGGCGTCGGCCCCGATCCGCCTGACGGACACGCCTACCTCGACTGCGACTTTCTTCCCGTCGATCGCGTCCAGCTCTCCCGCGAACAGTCGCATCGTGTCCCGTGCCGCGTTGATCTCGTCCGAGACGCCGGCGAACTGATCGCCTACGAGCGGAAGGTGACTCGCCGCGTCGGCGAGCGCCGACAGCCCGCCGAGGAACTTGTCGAGCGCCTTGACGATGATCGAGACTGAGCTGGTGACGACCTTCGCCTGAAGTCGAATGACTGAGGTGACCAGCTTGATGAGCGGGATGGCGACCCGCAGCGCGAGCGGCAGCGCAGTCTTGAAGAGGAAGACGATCGTCGGCTTCGCGAGCACCCAGATGGACTTGATCGTCTCGCCCAGGTTGCTCAGGATCGCTCGTATGTCGCCCTCGCTGTCCGCGAACACGTTCACGATCGAGTCGAAGCTGTCTCGCGCGATGCCGGCCAGCTCCCTGACGATCGGGACGACGTGCGTCTGGATCGGCTCCACGATCGCGAAGAGAATCCTGCGGAACTCCGGCAGGTTCGCCCTGAACGCGGCTATGAGGTCCGCGACCGCCGGACTGACGACCGCCTTGATCTGCGGCATCACGGCGCTGAGTCCTGCGACTCCCTTCCTCAGCGTGTCGGTCGCGACCTTCAGGGCCGGGGTGATGAGCTCGCCGACCTGAACTCCGAGCGCCTGAAACGACGCCCTGAGTCGCTCGCGCGCGAGCTCCGCGCCCTCGCTGATGGCGCCGAACGCCTTCCCGGTCGCTCCGGTGACCTTGCTCATCCTCTCGAAGATGCCTCGGGTCTGGTCGGCCGACTTGCCGACGAGCAGCAGGACGCCCTTCAGGGCCCGGATGTTCGGGAAGGCCTGGGCGGCGGCCTTGATGTTTCCGCCGAACGCGTCGCGCAGCTGACCCAGCACCTTGAGCAGGCCGCCCGGCTTGGCCAGCGTCTCGCGCACCGTGTCCAGGCTCAGCCCCGCCGCCGCGAATCCCTTCACGGACTTCGGCGCGCCCTTGGCGAGGGTCGAGAACACGGCCTGCAGCTGCGTCGCCGAGGTGCGGGCGTCGCCGGTGATGCGCGACTGGGCGGCCAGAGCCGCGCCGACCTGGTCGAAGCTGACCCCGAGCTGGGCGCCGAGGGCGGCGATGTTTCCGATGACGGGCGCGAGGGCGGCCGCCTCCGTCTTGCCCTCGCGGACGGTCCCGACCAGCACGTCGGACGCCTGGGACGCCGTAATGTTGGACTGGCCGTAGGCGTTGATCGCAGAGGTGACCGCGTCGGCGACCGTCTTGGTCTCGCCCAGGCCCGCGGCCGCGGCGTGCGCGGAGACGGACAGGGTGTCCATCGCGGCCTTCCCGCGCAGACCGGCGGACGTCACGAAGTAGAGAGCGTCGGCCAGCTCCTTCGGAGACTTACCGACCTCGGGCCCGAGCTTGAGAATCTCGGCCGACATCGACTCGACCTCTTCCTTGGCGATGCCGACCAGCCCGACGATCCTGTCCTGAGCCTCCTCAAAGTCGGCGTAGCCCGAGATGCTGCCGCGTATGCCCTCGTTGAGCTTGCGCATGGCGATGGCGAAGCCGCCGATGATTGCGGCACCCTTGAGGAGCGATCCGGTGGTCAGACCGACCGAGCCCCGCAGTCGACCCATGCCGCTCTCGAATCGCCGAGTCGCGCCGGCCGAGCGGCCGAGTGCGCGCTCGTATGACCTAGAGTCGCCGACGATCTCGACGATGAGCTTGCGCGCCATCTAGTTCAGCCTCGCCCTTCTGTAGTCGTAGGCGTCTTGCAGCTGGTCTGGGGTCAGACTGCCGAGCTCGTCTGGGCCGAGAGGGGAGAGTCCGGGCTCCCAGTAAGTTCGAGCGGGGACGGCACCGGGGAGAGCCCCGAAGCATCGCTTCCAGCGTCGCCAGAAGAGCTGTCGGGATCGAGCGGACTTCTGCTCGAGTCGGGCTCGAGACTCGGGGCTGCGGCCTTCGTAGGGTCCGGCACTTCGACCGAGGCGAACTCCTCCAGGACAGCCATCATGTTGACCTTCCCGACCATCTCCTTCACTTCGCGCGGCCGCAGCGCCCTGTCGGACCGCTGGATGGCCACGTGGAGCAGGCCGCCGATGACGCCCGGGTGCAGGCCCTCGAGCTCGAAGATCTGATCGAAGGTCATGCTGCTGTAGTCGTACAGCACGATCGCCTCGTCGATGTCCATCGTGTCCAGCGCCGGCAGGACGTACGGAGTCCCGTCGACCGTGATCGTGGCTCGCTTGTCCTTCTCCTTGTCCTTGTCTGGCATCTCGCTCATCGCGCTCCTTTCAGAAGTCGTGCTTTCGACTCAGGTGATCCAGCAGGTCCTCGACCTTCTCGGTCACCCGCTCCTCGTTCTGCTCCAGCGCCGGATCCATCGACCGCTGGCTGAGCAGGTCGGCGAGGTTCGGCCGCTTGCGAGCCCCGCGGCCGCGTCCCTTCCCACGACTGAACGGAACCATGTACACCAGCGCCTCCCGGCGAGAGACTCCGATGCGCATCTCGGCCCAGTCCGGGCTCCGAGGCATGTTGCGAATCCGAGTCAGCGCGAGCTGGGTCGCCGTGGTCTTGACCGGCTCGGCCGCCTCCTCCAGCCCCTCCACGAGCTCGCTGGTCAGGTCGTCCGAGATTGCCTTGAAGGAGCGGTACAGCGCAGTGGCGCCGCGGACCTCTACCCGCCCCCCGCGAGGCATGACTACGGGGCGACCGTGCCCCAGGTGAACTTGCTGTTCGGAGCCGGCTTGAACTCGACCGTGAGCTCGACCCGCTCGTTCAGCGTCGCACCCGGCGGGTAGCTGTAGATGTTCGCCGAGCCGCCGTAGATCGGGTTGGTCGCCGACGTGCCCGCGTCCGAGTCGGGCTGGACGAAGATCGGGAACGTCGAGCCGCCGGTGTACAGCGGGTTGAGGGTCGCGTGGACCGACCCAGACGCCCAGTCGTTCAGGAACTGCAGGGTGATCGTCTGGTCCTGCGTGCCCGGCAGGTACTCCCGCGCTCCGAGCGGGTTGAATCCGGAGACGTCGATCTGCTCCTTCTCGTCTCCGATCTGCACGTCGAAGCAGTGGTCCGAGAGGACGACCCCGTTGATCACGACCTTCCAGTCGGTCGCGATGGTCTTGGGCATGTCGACTCCTTTCGAGTCGTCGGTGGCTACGCAGCTTGCAAGAGCTCTCGGGCGCGAGCCTCAAAGCGAGCTCTGTTCGCTGCCGTCGCTGCTCGTACAGCGGCGTCCGATGCCGGACCCGCGGTCACGTTCTCGAGGTGCCTCAGCCCGACGCGAGCCTCGCGCAGAGTCATCCCGCGCGCTCGCGCCTCGAGGCTGAGCAGGTTGTCGGAGAAGTACGCCGGCTCGTCGAGTGTCTCGTCGAAGCCTCCCAGGGCGAGCAGGTCCTCCCTCATGCCGGCGAGGCACCACCCGTCGATGTACGGCAGCGTGACTCCGTCCACGTCGCCGTGACTGTCGTAGCGCAGCTGGCCCACGAGCACCCCGCGCTCCAGTGCGTCCCTGATCTCGCCCAGCCAGCCTCGCCGCGTGTGCTCCACGTCGTTGTTCAGGAACAGCACCGCGTCGCACTTGGCCTGACCGAGGCCGTAGTTTGACCCCCCGCTGAATCCCAGGTTCGCGCCAGGGGAAGAGAGCGCGAACGGGAGCGGGGGGTCAGAGCCATTATCCACCACCAGGAGCTCGTCCCCGTCCTCCATCTCTGGCAGCACCGCCTCGAAGTAGGCGTCGGCCAGCTCCAGGTGGTCTCGCCACGGAGTGATGATCGTGATCGACGGCTGGCGGGTCGGGCGTATGACCGAGATGATCTCCTCCCTCCAGACGGGCCCGCCCATCTTGTCGACCGTCTCACGAATGAACGTGTAGTCGCCGCCCGGCTCGGGAAGTCCGGGCACGTGAGGCGTCCACGAGCCGAGGAGCTCCGGCCGGTTCGGCACGACGTACATCTGGGTCGAGACGTTGCCGAACTCCAGGACGCGCTCTCTCCACAGGACGCCGTGCTGCGGGTGATCCATCCTGAAGATGACCGGAACGTCGCACGCGGCGTCTCGCATCAGCTCCACCGCGCCGGGGACGTACTCGTCGTCGTCGTCGAAGAACGCGAGGTGAGTGCCCGTCGCGAGCTCGATGCCCCTGACCCGGCCGGCGTGACCTCCCGTCACTCCGAAGCTGCCCTCGGCGTAGACGGCGTTGACCGGCAGCGCGCAGGGAAGCGTCCCGCCCCGAACGGTGTCGAGTACGACCACGATCTCGTCCGCCTCCGAGCACGACGCGAGCGCGTGCCTCAGCGACGAGCGTCCCAGTGTGGGAATCACGACGCTGATCCTCACGTCCACAGCACGCCGATCCCACAGGGCCCCTCGTTGCCCGGCAGCGTCTCGTTGTGGACGATCTCGACGCAGCGAGCTCCGGGGGCGGACCTCAGCTCGCCCCACAGGCGCGAGACTCCGTAGCCGGGCCGCGGCAGAATGTCGTGGAAGGCGATGACGCTGGTCATCGGCCCGTAGTTCCTCCAGTCGGCCAGCACCGCGTCGTACGAGTGGTCGGCGTCGATGAACGCGAAGTCGTACGGGCCCAGCTCAGCCGCCTGCTGGACGAGCGTCCCGTCCTGCGAGAGCCCCTGGAGCAGGCACAGGTCCTTGACGCCAGCCCACGCCTCCCAGGCATCGGCGCCGCGCATCTGGTCGTCGACCACGACGACTCTGGTCGCCCCGCCCCACAGCCAGTGGCGCAGCGTGCCGCCGTACATGGCGCCGACCTCCAGGATCGCCTCCGGCCTCAGACGATCCACGAGGTTCACGAGGAGACTCAGCTCCCAGGGGTTCTGGAACGTTTCCACGCCGCTGCCTACCGACGTCTCCCAGCCGGGCGGCGAGGGGTCTGGGTGGTTAGGTTCAGCCTGATCTCGTCTGCGCAGACAGCTGCTCACACGACCACCTCGCTGACGAGCTCGAATGACTCGGCGTCCTTGACGCGGCGGCGGAGCTCGGAGAAGGTCTCGGCGATCCCGTTGCCGCACACGTCGGGGATGTGCCCGTGCCAGTGGTCCGGATCGATGCCCGCTCCGGCCGCGCTGGAGATGACGTGGCGGGCGAGGTCGTCCGGAATCCTGTTCTCGTTCTCCCAGTGGTCGGCAATCCACCAGCCGCGGTCAGCCAGCGCCCGGTACGTTCCGTCGCTGACCTGCCAGCCCGGAGCCTTGAAGCCTCTGACGAACTGGAGCGGCCTGGCCTCGATGACCTCCAGCGCCCTCTCGTACGACC
>Ga0247830_10001202_pt1 | contig 10563 bp, 11 predicted proteins | sample 12C_Control_Day5_FD_207766 | JGI IMG/M metagenome (GOLD analysis project Ga0247830, IMG submission 207766) | Soil microbial communities from agricultural site in Penn Yan, New York, United States - 12C_Control_Day5 | ecosystem: Environmental > Terrestrial > Soil > Agricultural land | place...
CGCCGGTCGTCGCCTGGGCGGGCTCGACCTTCTCGCGCTATCAGGGGTGGGGATCGCTGGTGCAATGGCTGGCGTATCTCCGGCGGCTGGATCGCGCGGCGCTCGCCGCGGACATCTCGTTTTCCCGCTCGGCCGCGGAGCAGCCCGCGTTGATGCGGCGAGCTGCGTCCGCGCTCGGGCTCGACGTCGTTGCGATCGACTACTCCACGTTCGCCGACGGCAGCGTGGTGCTGTGGGAGGCCAATCCGCATCCCTCGATTCCGGCGTGGCGCAACACAGGGATGCCGCTGGCCCGCTGGACCTTCCCACGCGTGCAGCGCATCTACGCTGAAACAGCGGCCTTCTTCCACACCCTGGTCCATGATTCGATCGGCCACCGTCGCACCGCGTAGCGCCGACACTCTGGCGTCCGATCTTCTCGACAGCGACCGCAGCTACTTCGAGAGCGCGGCCGTGCTCGAGGCCGCCGGGGGCGCCACCATCGCCCGGGTGCCGGGGCTCGAGCGGGTGAGTGCGGGTTGCGTGGTCCAGCGAGTGGACCCTTCGGTGCTCCCGCGCGATCCGTTGCGCTGGATCGAATTGGTGGAGCAGCGGCTGCTCGGGCACGGGTGCCGGCGTGCACGTTTCTACCTGACCGGCCGGCACCCGGCGCTCGAGGCCGCGCTCCTTGCGCGGGGCTACCGTCCCCAGGACGAGACCGGGTATGTGCTCACGGTGGATCGGCCCGCCGCCGCCCGTCCCGACGGACCGGCGGCGGAGCTTCGTCCAGTGACCAGCGCCGATGACTGGGCGGCGAAGGCCGCGCTCCACCGGCTGTCGGGCACCGGCCCCGACGGCCACGACTCCGACCCAGAGGCATGGGTGGAGCTGGAGCGGGTCCGGGCCGCGGCCGGATGGATGCGACCGTTCTTCATCGTCTCGCGGGGTGCGATCTGCGGTGTCATTGCGCTCGCGTCCGGGGAATCGATCCTGCGGCTCAAGAACCTCGTGGTGCACCCGAGCTGGCGGCGCATGGGGATCGCGACGGCGGTGCTGCACCGCGCGCACGCCATCGCCTGGCGGGAAGGGTGGGCCGGCGTGGGCGCCTTCGCTCTTGCCGGTGACCCGTCCGAGCAGTTGTACCGGACCGCCGGCTACGAGGCGGTCGCGCGCCAGACCGAGTGGATGCGCCCCCTCGGCCTTCGCATCGACGTCATGGAACCGACGGCGTGAGCGGCTCGATACTGGTCCGCGGCACGGCCGAGGATCTCGGAATCCGCTACTGGCGTGACGGCTACGCCACCGTAACGAACCGCTTTCCCGCCGACGAGGTCGCAGCGTGGCGGGCCGAGTGCGAACGGCTGTGGACGGTAGTAGACACCGATCCCGACGCGCCCCGGGTGCAGTGGCGCGGCCATGTCCGCGAGGGACAGATCCGCGACCGCATTGATCCGGTGGTGGACATCTCGCCGCTGTTTGCGGCACTCGCTGCCGATTCGCGGCTCGTGACTCCGGTGCGTCAGGTGCTTCGGGCCGAGCCCGCCCTGATGAAGGCGAAGCTCATCACCAAGCGACCGGGCACCGCCGGCTACGCGATGCATCAGGACTTCCCCTACTGGGCGCCGCTCGGCATTCCCGCCGACGACCTGCTGACGCTTCAGGTGAGCATCGACGCCGCCCGGTCCGACAACGGGGCGGTCGAGCTGTTCGGACGACTCCATCATGGGCGCCTCGAGTCGCGCCCCAACGAGCCACTCGACGTGGACGAGTCCCGGATGGACGTCAGCCGGGGCCACCTGGCCGAGCTCTCCCCCGGCGATCTGCTCCTGTTCCACAGTCTCACGCCGCACCGGAGCGGACCCAACTGCTCGACGGCTCCCCGGCGGGCGCTCTTCTTCACCTACACCACCGCCGGGCACGGCGACATCTACCGCCGCTACCACGAGCAGCAGGGCATCCGCCACTCGTCGGTGCAATAGTTTGCAGCAGGGCAAGCACACAACTTGCCCCCCTCTCGCGGGACCACTGGAAATTCCCGTTTACCCCGATGCGTTCCGCGAGGTCCCATGCCCAATACCCGACGAGCGCTCCCAGCGCTTCTCCTCGGCGCGGCCCTGGTCGGCTGCTCCGGCAAGAGCATCTACCAGTCCGAACGGCCCGAGCCCGCTCCGAAAAAGAGCACCGCTGCCACGCTCGGCATTCCCCCCGGCCATCTCCCGGCGGCGGGCCAGTGCCGGGTCTGGATGCCCGGCAAGGCGCCCGGCCATCAGGCGAGGGCGCGGAGCTGCGCGAACATCGAAGCCTTCGCACCGGCAGGCAGCTGGATCGTCTACGGGCCAGTGGGTGACGAGCCGGGCAAGGGGAAGGGCAAGGCCAAGGGGCACGACAAGAAGCTGGTGCGGGTCCGGGTGGTAGATGAGCGCCGGTCCGGTGTGGTCGTCTGGGTGCGCGTGTTCGACGCAGCGAGCGGGGTGCTGGTGAGCGAGGAGAGGGTGTAGGCCGAGCCGGCTATTGGTTTTCGGTCGGTTGCGACAAAGTGCAGGCCTCCGGTCCATCGACTCGGAGGCCTGTTCGTTCAACGGGCTCGACCGACGACTGATCGCCCTCAACCACTCCACTGGCGCCGGGTCCCACCCCCGCGTACCCTCAAGGGTCCCGCCCTGGGGGAATCCTCGCCCGAGCCCAATCTCAACGACGCCGACCGGCAGCTCGTCCGGGCCATCGGAACGCGCGCGCTGGCGGCCAGTGCCATCAACCTTACCGTCGGCGGGGGCATCTTCGTCCTGCCCGGCATCGTCGCCGGACAGCTCGGCGCCGCCGCGCTGGCAGCATACGCCGTCTGCGGTTTCGCAATGTGCCTGGTCCTCCTTTGCTATGCGGAAGCCGGCAGCCGGGTGATCAGCTCCGGCGGTGCCAGTGCCTACGTGGAGGCGGCGTTCGGGCCCTACGCGGGCTTTCTGGTGGCCACACTGTTCTGGTTCGGCTATGCCGCCGCGGCCGACGCGGCGATCGCCCTCGGCTTCATCGGCATCGTCGGCACCGTGGTCCCGCCCCTCCAGGACCCAGCCGTGCGACTGATCGCGCTCGCGGTGCTTCTGGCCGGCCTGGCCTGGCTCAACATCCGGGGCGTCCGCCAGGGCGCGCGCGCCGTCGAGGTCCTGACGCTGATCAAGTTGCTCCCGCTGATCGCGCTGATCGGGTTCGGCCTCTTCGCCATCCGGGAGACCCTCCCATCGGTCGAGCTGCCCGCAGCCGGTGCGCTGGGCGCCGCGTCGCTCACTATCTTCTTCGCGTTCTCGGGGCCGGATGCCGCGCTGGGGCCGAGCGCGGAGATCGTGGACCCGCCTCGCACGGTGCCGAGGGCCATGATCCTCGCGATGCTGGGAATCTTCGCGCTGTACGGCGGCCTGCACTTCGTGGCACAGGGTCTTCTCGGTGCGGACCTGGCGAAGGAGACCGCCGCGCCGCTCGCCGGGGCGGCCGGGCGGCTCTGGGGACCGACGGGGCGCACCCTGCTGCTGGCGGCGGCGGCGCTGTCGGTCTTCGCCTGCGTGGCCGGCGATCTGCTCGCCACGCCGCGCGCACTGCTCGCGTCGGCGCGGCAGGGAGGCCTCCCCGGACGGCTGGGCGCGGTGCATCCCCGTTACCGCACTCCGTACATCGCTATCGCCGCGTTCGCGCTCGTCATCTTCGTCCTTGGCGCCACCGGCACGTTCGAGCAGCTTACCGTGCTCGCGAGTGCCGCGTTGCTCGTGGTGTACGGCGCCACCGTCGCCGCCGCAGTGGTGCTGCGCCGGCGCGATGTCCGAGCCGGCGGCGAGCCGTTCCGGACGCCAGGCGGGCTCCTGGTCCCGGGGCTCGCCGCCGCCATCGTGCTCTGGCTGCTCGCGCAGACGACGTGGCGGGAACGGATCGGCGTCGGGCTGCTGATCGCTGTGGCGACGGTGCTCTACGCCGTCCGCCGGGCCCGTGGCGCCCAGGCGGTGCCGCGACTCTCGAGCTGACTTCCACCCTCCCTTCTCCATGATCGACTCGCATGCCCGGATCGAGGCGCTCGCCGCCGCGCGGGAGCGCATAGCGCTGGTGCTCACGCTGCTCATGATCCTGCTGTACTTCGGATTCATCGCGCTGGTGGCGTTTGCACGGCCGGTTCTGGCACGGCTGGTGCTGCCCGGGCTCAGCCTGGGCATTCTCCTCGGTGCGCTGGTGATCGTGGTCTCGTGGCTGCTCACGTGGGTGTACGTCCGCTGGATGGCCGCGAACTACGACGACGAGATCCATCGCCTGCGGGAGGGCCGGTGACCGCGCAGGGAACCGCCATCGGGCAGCCCAACCCGGTGGCGATGGCGTTCTTCTTCGGCTTCATTGGGGTCACGCTCGGGATTACCTGGTGGGCGGCGCGCCGCACCCGCACCACCGAGCACTTCTATGCCGCCGGACGCACCGTTACGGCGGGCCAGAACGGCGTCGCGCTCGCCGGCGACTACATGAGCGCGGCGTCGTTTCTGGGCATCGCGGGCCTCGTGTCTACCACCGGGTTCGACGGGCTGATCTTCTCCACCGGCTGGCTGGTCGGCTGGCCGATTGTCCTGTTTCTCATCGCCGAGCCGCTCCGGAACCTCGGGCGCTACACCTTCGCCGACGTGCTGGCGGCGCGGCTCGGCGCCACGCCGGTGCGGGTCGCGGCGGCGGCCGGCACGCTGGCGACGGTGACGCTCTATCTCATCGCGCAGATGGTGGGTGCGGGCGGACTCATCAGCCTGATGTTCGGCCTGAGCTACGAGACTGCGATCGTGCTGGTGGGCGCGGCGATGATCGCCTACGTGCTGTTCGGCGGGATGCTCGCCACCACGTGGGTGCAGATCGTGAAGGCGGCGCTGCTCCTGAGCGGCGCCGCGCTCCTCGCGATCATGGTGCTCTGGCGCTTCGAGCTGAATCCCGCCCGGCTCTTCGCAGCAGCGGCCGAGCGGTACGGGGCCGGCGTGCTCGCCCCCGGAAAGCTGGTGGCCAATCCGCTCGACGCCGTCTCGCTCGGGCTGGCGCTCATGTTCGGCACTGCCGGGCTGCCGCACATCCTGATGCGGTTCTACACCGTGCCCGACGCCCGCGCTGCACGGCGATCGGTCTTCTACGCCACCGGCATCATCGGCGTGTTCTACCTGATGACGTTCGTGCTCGGCTTCGGCGCCATGGTGCTGGTCGGTCCGGACGCGATACGCGCGGTGGACAAGGGCGGCAACATGGCCGCGCCGCTCCTCGCCGAACTCCTCGGTGGCCGGCCGTTCCTCGGGTTCATCGCCGCGGTGGCGTTCGCCACTATCCTCGCGGTCGTGGCCGGGCTGACCCTCTCCGGCGCTGCGGCGCTGTCGCACGATCTCTGGGCCAACGTGGTGCGCCACGGCCGCGCTGCGGAAGGCGAGGAGCTCCGGGTGGCGCGGGTGGCGACCCTCGGCCTCGGCGTGCTCACGGTGCTGCTGGGGATCACCTTTAAGGGGCAGAACGTCGCCTTCATGGTGTCGCTCGCGTTCGCGATCGCCGCGAGCGGCAACTTCCCCGCACTCGTGCTCTGCATCTTCTGGCGACGCTGCACCACTTCCGGGGCGGTGGCGAGCATGGCGACCGGCACCCTCGGCACGCTGGGCCTGATCGCTCTGTCGCCTACGGTACAGGTGGACATCCTGGGCCGGCCCGATGCATGGTTCCCGCTCAAGAACCCCGCGCTTGTCACCCTGCCACTCTCGTTCGCGGTGGGGATCGTCGTCTCGCTGGTCACGCCGAGCACGCGGGTCCGCGAGGGATATGCGGAGTGGGAACGCAGGATGCATCTCGGCGCGGCGGCAAAGTGACGCTCACGAGAGGAGGAGGTTCCGCGTGGTAGAGAAGATCAATCTGGCCGAGAAATTCGGGCGCTTCGCCGACCGGTGGAGCCCGAAGATCGTCGCCGACCTCAACGACAGCCACGTGAAGCTGGCCAAGGTGCAGGGCGAGTTCGTCTGGCATCACCACGCCGACGAGGACGAGCTCTTCATCGTAGTCCGGGGCCAGCTCACCATCGAGCTGCGCGACGGCGCCGTGACACTGGGGCCGGGCGAGCTGGTGGTGATCCCGAAGGGCGTCGAGCATCGGCCGGTGGCGGCGGAGGAGGTGCAGCTCATGCTGATCGAACCCAAGGCGATCCGGCACACCGGCGACGTGGAGAGCGAGCTGACGGTTCACGCGTACGCCCGGATCTGAGCGTGATCCAGCCCGAGCTCCGCCACATCCGCAGCCTCGACCTCGAGCCGCCGGCGCTGCCACCCGACCCGCAGGATTGTGCCGTGCGTTTCGAGGTCCTGATCGGCCCGCGGGGCGGCCCCGAGAGCGAGTCGTTCACGTTCACCGCTGTCACCCCCGGGCACCTTGCGCGCATCGCCGGCGGGCGGTGGGGGCGCGGTTCGCTGATGCTTGCCGCGTTTCAGTGGGACTCGGTCACCCGCGCCATCGCGCAGCTCCTGGTCGCCTCGGCCCGGCCGACCTGGGACGAGGTGGCCACTGAGCTCAATCGCGTGCTCGATTGGGAAGTCGGACGGAGTCACGACCGCGGTTAGGTCCCCTCGCTGCCTATCGGGTCGAGGTTGACGTTGCTCTGTAACACGATGCCGCGGCGCCGGGTTGTCCCGGCCGTGTGCGGCGTCTATGCTCCCCGGCTCCTCCCTCGTCAGGCATCGTCGTGGCGTTCAGCGGTTTGAAGCTGCATCCGAGCTTGCTCAAAGGCATTCGAGAGCTCGGCTTTACCCGGCCGACCCCCATCCAGGCCGACGCCATCCCCCCCGGCGTTGCCGGGCGAGACATCCTGGCCTGCGCCATGACGGGAAGTGGCAAGACCGCCGCGTTCCTGCTGCCCATCCTTCACCATCTCATCGATCAACGCCGGGGAACCACGCGCGCGCTGGTGCTGACTCCGACGCGGGAGCTGGCGGCCCAGATTCTGGCCGATCTCAACGACCTCGCGGTGCACACTCCGATCACGGCGGCGGCCGTGTTCGGGGGCGTCGGCATGGGCCCGCAGGAGCACGCCTTTCGGAGCGGGGTGGACGTGCTCATCGCCACGCCCGGCCGGCTGCTCGACCATTTCAAGGCGCCGTACGCCCGGCTCGGCGGCGTCGAGTACCTGGTGCTGGACGAGGCGGACCGCATGCTCGACATGGGCTTCCTGCCCGACGTGCGACGGGTGCTTCGGCACCTGCCTCCGCGGCGCCAGACCCTGTGCTTCAGCGCCACGTTGCCGCCGCCGATCGTCGCCCTCACCCGGGAAGTGCTCCGGGATCCGGTGCTGATCCAGGTGGATCGTCAGTCCGCGCCGGCGGTGGGCATCACCCAGGCGGTCTACCCGGTGCCGCAGCAGCTCAAGGCGGCGCTCTTCCTCGAGCTGCTCAAGCGGGGCGAAATACGGGAGGCGCTGGTGTTCACCCGTACCAAGCACCGGGCCGACCGGCTCTGGGCCCAACTGGTAAAACAGGGGATTCAGGCGGAGCGGATTCACAGCAATCGCTCCCAGCCCCAGCGCACCGCCGCGCTCACCGCCTTCAAGAGCGGGCGATGCCGGGTGCTGGTGGCGACGGACATCGCGGCGCGCGGCATCGATATCGAGGCGCTCGGCCACGTGGTGAACTTCGACGTGCCGGCGGCGCCGGAGGACTACATCCACCGGGTGGGGCGCACCGCGCGGGCGGAGATGACCGGCGATGCGTTCACGCTCGTGTCGCCCGAGGAGGAGCCGGAGCTTCGAGGCATCGAGCGGGCCGTGGGCAAGCGGCTCCCCCGGGTGACGATTCCCGACTTCGACTATGCCGCCAGGCCGGAAGGCCGCCTGGAAGAGCCGCTCGCGGACCGGATCGCGGCGATCCGCGCGCGCAAGGCGGAGGATCGGGTCCGCGCGAAGGCCAATCAGGCCCGGCGGGAGGCGCATCGCGCGGCGGAAGCGGCGAGACTGGCAGCCCGCGCCGCGTCCGGCCCGGCCCGGCACCGCCCCCGGCGTGATCCATCGTGACCATACTGCCCCACCCGTAGTGCACACGGTGGCCTCCCGCCCCGGCTCCCGAGGCCACCTGACTGCCACCGACAGATCTGTCTCAGCTCCGCAGATCGCGTGGCACGATCTGGTCCTCCTCGCACTCGGGTTCTCGTTCCTGTTCTTCCTGGCCGGGCTCCGTCTGGTACACGATGTCTTTCACCACAACCTCGGTGTCGGCCGCCGCGCAAGTCATCTTGTGCTGGCCGGGCTCCCCCTTCCGCCGCTGGAGGGCTATTCTCGACGTCCCTGCCTCGCTCGAGGAACGATGTCCGTTCGCCGTGCCATCGCTCTGTTCTGCGCGCTCGCCGCCGCTTGTGCGCCCGCGCCGGGCTCCCCCACGTCCAGCGCCGGCCGTCCTGCTCCCCAGATGGACCCGGCCCGTCTCCGGCCATCCACGACCGAAGGCTTCGACCCCAGGAGCATTCCTGCCTATCGCGGCGCGCATCCGGAGGTGTACGCCTACCTCGACGCCAACCGCACCGCTCATCTCCAGCAGCTCCAGCGATGGGTACGACAGCCGTCGGTCAGCGCTCAGAATATCGGGATCCGGGAGATGGCGGAGTTGTTGCGCGCCGACCTCACGAAGCTCGGTTTCCGCGAGGCGGAGCTGGTCCCGACCAGCGGTCATCCCGGAGTCTGGGGCTATCACGACGCCGGCGCGGAGAAGACGCTCGCGGTGTACATGATGTACGACGTGCAGCCGGTGGACTCGACCGGTTGGCAGGTGCCCGGCTTCGACGGGGCGATCGTGGACCATCCGCTCGGCAAGGCGCTCATGGCGCGCGGCGCGACCAATCAGAAGGGTCCCGAGCGGACCTTCCTCAACGCGATCGAGTCGATCCTCGCCGTCCGCGGCAAGCTGCCGGTCAACCTGATGGTCATCGCCGAGGGGGAGGAGGAGCTCGGGTCGCCCCACTTTCCCGAAGTCGTGGCCAAGTACGCCGACCGGCTCCGCACGGCCGATGGCGTGATCTTCCCGTTTCCGGGGCAGTCGCCGGCCGGGCCGGCTTCCATGAGTCTCGGTGTGAAGGGAATCCTCTACTTCGAGCTGGAAGCCCGGGGCGACAGCGCCGGTGGGCCGAAGACCGCGGAGATTCACGGGTCCTGGAAGGCGTTGGTTGACGCGCCGGCGTGGCGGCTGACCCAGGCGCTTGCCTCGCTCACGTCACCGGATGGCAACTCGATCCTCGTGCCCGGATACAGCGACGCCATCCGCCCGCCGAACGACGAGGAGTGGCGGCTCTTGAACGGCATGCTGGACGGGTGGACCACACAGGAGGGAAAGACCCGCGAGCTGCTCGCCGTGGATGGATGGGTGGACGGAGTCAGCGGCCGCGACGCGCTGGCCCGCTACCTCTTCACCACCACGCTCAACATCGACGGCATCTGGTCGGGCTATACCGGACCGGGTACCAAGACCATTCTGCCGCACGTGGCTACGGCCAAAGTGGATTCCCGGCTCGTGCCGAACCAGCACCCCGACTCCGCCCTGGCGCTGATCCGGCGCCATCTGGACGCGAAGGGATTCGGCGACATCATCATCCGTAAGCTGTCCGGCTACCCGGCGGCGCAGACCTCGGTGTCGGCCCCGCTGGTCCGCGCGGCCATCGGCGTGTACCACAAGTTCGGCAAGCCGGTCGGCGTGGCACCCCGGCTGGCCGGCAGTGCGCCGTACTACGTGTTCACCGACCTCGGCCTGCCGATGGTGCCGGCCGGCATCGGGCACGGATCGGGGGCGCACGCGCCCAACGAGTACCTGGTGGTGGAGCCCAAGGCAGACTCCCCTCTGGCCGGACTGGTGGAGATGGAACGATTCTACGTGGATCTGCTCTACGCCCTTGCGGAGGTGCGCCGATGACGCCGGCCGGTGGGGGAGAACCCGCATAGATGCGCGTCGAACGCGGGTTCGAGTCGCTGCTCTGGAGCAGCCGGCTGGTCGTGCTGATCGCCGTGATAGGCAGCCTCGCCGTGGCACTGGCGATGTTCTACGTCGCCACGATGGACGTGGCCTACCTGCTCTCGCATCTCGGCCAGTACGGTGACCTCACGATGGCGGCGGACGCACGGGCCGCGCTGCGCGGCCAGACGGTGGCGCACGTCGTCGAGGTGGTGGATGGGTACCTGCTCGCCGCCATCATGCTCATCTTCTCGCTCGGCCTCTACGAGCTGTTCGTGAGCCGCATCGACATCGCCGAGGGCTCCGAATTCGCCGAGCGCCTGCTGCTCATCCGCAGCCTCGACGACCTCAAGGATCGGCTGGCCAAGGTCGTGCTGCTGATCCTGGTGGTGAAATTCTTCGAGTACGCGCTCCGCCTGCCGATCACGGGCCCGGTCGATCTGCTGTACCTCGCCGTCGGCATCCTGGCCGTCGCGGGCGCGCTCGCCCTGTCCAACAAGACGAAGGACCATGCCGCGGCGAGCCCGCGGCGCGGAGATGGTCATGCGGGTTGATCCAACGACGACAGCAGCCGCGAATGCCGCGAGTGCACGCGAATCGGCACCGCCCCCGTTCGCGCTCATTCGCGTCATTC